>Ga0213882_10000576_pt1 | contig 11861 bp, 10 predicted proteins | sample BarmaccoBMER_R09_FD_160106 | JGI IMG/M metagenome (GOLD analysis project Ga0213882, IMG submission 160106) | Barbacenia macrantha exposed rock microbial communities from rupestrian grasslands, the National Park of Serra do Cipo, Brazil - ER_R09 ...
CGTCGGCGTGATCTGCGTGAACGGCGCGGGCGTCTGCCCGATGCGGCACTGGCGCGCGGCGGCAATCACGAAATTGTCCTGCGCAACACACAACGTGTCGCTACCGTTCTGCGGGATCGGCGAGGACCCGTACAAACTGAGCGCGCGGGCGTTGAGCAAAATGCGGTCCGCGTGAAGCGCGCCCTGCAGGACGACGCGGCAGGCCGCGGGATCGATCCGGAACCAGCCGCGCGTGGCGGTCGCCGCCTTATCGTCGATGCCGATCGCGGCCTCGATGACGTAACTCATCCGATTGCAGAGTTTCAGGTCGGCCCGCGCCGGCGCGGCGGAGGCGAGAAGGGCAAGCACTGCGGCTGGCAGCCCGACTAACAAGCGCACGAGTTCGGGCCGTCGCCGTCTTTTCAGCTCGTCATGGCCGGGCTTGACCCGGCCATCCACGTCTTCCCTCCGAGCGTGCGTCCAAGACGTGGATGCCCGCGACAAGCGCGGGCATGACGCGGATGGATGGTTGCTCCTGCTCACTTGTGGATCAGCGTGCCGGTGCCCTGGTTGGTGAACAGTTCGAGCAGCACCGCGTGCGGCGTCTTGCCGTCGATGATGACGACGCCCTGCACGCCCTGCTCGAGCGCATAGATGCAGGTTTCGACCTTGGGGATCATGCCGCCGGAAATGGTACCGTCGGCGATCAGGTTTCGTGCGTCCTTCACCGACAGTTCCGGTATGAGCTTTTTCGATTTGTCGAGCACGCCGGGCACGTCGGTCAGCAGCAGGAGGCGCTTTGCCTTCAGGGCGCCCGCCACCGCACCAGCAAAGGTGTCGGCGTTGACGTTGAAGGTCTGCCCGGTCTTCGAGGTCGCGAGCGGCGCCAGCACCGGGATCAGCTCGTAGCCGATCAGCTGGTTGAGCAGCGTGAGGTCGACCTTTTCCGGCTCGCCGACGAATCCGAGATCGACCACCTTCTCGATCTGCGAGCCGGGATCGACCATGGCGCGCGACACTTTGGTCGCCCGCACCATGTTGCCGTCCTTGCCGCACAGGCCGACCGCCTTGCCGCCGGCCTCGTTGATGTAGCCGACCAGCTGCTTGTTGATCGAACCGGCCAGCACCATCTCGACGATCTCGATGGTCGCGGCATCGGTGATGCGCAGGCCGGCCGCGAATTCCGACTGGATGCCGAGCCGCTTCAGCATGGTCGCGATCTGTGGCCCGCCGCCATGCACGACCACCGGATTAATCGCGGTCTGCTCCAGGAGGACGATGTCGCGCGCAAACGCCCGCGCGGTGTCCTCGGCGCCCATGGCATGGCCGCCATATTTGATGACGATGGTCTCATCGTCATATTCCTGCATGTGCGGCAGCGCCTCGGACAGGATGCGGGCCTGATCGAGCGGGCTGATCTCTGGCGTGTCGGGCATGAAACGGATCTCGGCTCAAGACTGGGTCGGGCGCGTTCTATCCGATTGCGGCAGCCCACGCAAAGCGAACAACGACGGTCACACCCGCCGCGGCCAGATCGCCGCGAGCGCGAGTGCCAGCCAGCTTGCGATGAGCAGCGTACCGCCGATCGGCGGGGCAAACGGAAACAGCCCGTGGCCCGAGAAGTGGCGCAAGGCGAGATCGCCGGAAAACAGCGCGGCGGCAACCACGAAGCCTGTTCCGGCCGTCATCGCGATGGCGGCGTGGACGAGACGCCCCGCGAGAGCGACCGCGCCGATGACGGCGGCGGCGTGGAACAGCAGCATCGAGGATGCCGGGGCAAGCCGGGCCGCGTCGCCGCCATGCGCGGAGAGTGCCGCGAGCGCCACGCCGGAGGCGCCCATCAGGCCGGCCGCCATGACGAGGCCACGGCCGATGCGGTGGATCATTGTCGTTCCCTCAAGAGCCGCACCATCGCCGCGCGCAAATCCGCCACTCCGTCACCGCTCTTCGATGACGTCGCGAGGATCTCGGGAAATGCCGCCGGATGTTTGCCGAGCGCAGCCGCGGTCTCGGCGATGCGCGCGTCGAGCTCGGCGCGCTTGACCTGGTCCATCTTGGTGAAGACGAGCTGGTAGCTGACCGCGGCCTTGTCGAGCGTCTTGAAGACGTCATGATCGACGTCCTTCAGCCCGTGCCGCGCGTCGATCAGCACATAGACGCGCGCCAGCGTGCTGCGGCCCTGCAGAAAACGATGGATCAGCGCGGTCCAGGCGGCGACCTTTGCCTTGGGCGCAGCTGCGTAGCCGTAACCGGGCATGTCGACCAGCCGCAGCCCGGGCAATTGAGGGCCTCGCTTGTCGCTGCTGCGTTCGAAGAAAATCAGCTCCTGGGTGCGGCCGGGCGTGTGCGAGGTGCGCGCCAGCGCGTTGCGGCCGGTCAGCGCATTGATCAGGGAGGATTTTCCGACATTGGAGCGCCCGGCGAAGGCGACCTCGAGCGCGCCCATCGGTGGCAGCGTCTCGATCGAGGGGGAGGCGTAGATGAATTGCCAGTCGCCGGCGAACAGCTTTCGGCCGGCTTCGATCAGCTCCGCATCGGTGGCGATGGTCATGCGAAGCGTTCCAGCTGATCACTCCAGTCATTCCGGCATGCGCGAAGCGCAGACCCCGAATCTGGAGATTGCGGGGTCGATGCTCCGCATCGGCGCGGAATGACGCGAGCGGATTGCTGGCGCAATCCGCACAGGGTCATGTCTTCGATTCCACCTTTTTCGGAGCGAAGGTCGATCGGAGATTGTCGAACAGCTCCACCTTCACGCCGTTGCGGCGCATGATGAAGCTCTGCTGGATCACCGAGAGCAGATTGTTCCAGGCCCAGTAGATCACGAGGCCGGCCGGGAAGCCGGCGAGCATGAAGGTGAAGATCAGCGGCATCCAGGTGAAGATCATCTGCTGGGTCGGGTCGGGCGGCGTCGGGTTGAGCTTCATCTGCAACCACATCGTGATGCCCATGACGATCGGCCAGATGCCGAGCGCCAGGTAGTGACCGAACAGCGGCAGCTGGGTCGGGTCGAAATGCAACAGCCCGAACAGGGTGAACAGGTTGGTCGGGTCCGGTGCCGAGAGGTCCTTGATCCAGCCGTAGAACGGCGCATGCCGCATCTCGATGGTGACGAAAAGCACCTTGTACAAGGAAAAGAACACCGGGATCTGCAGCGCGACCGGCAGGCAGCCGGCGATCGGATTGATTTTCTCCTTCTTGTAGATCTCCATCATCTCCTGCTGCTGCTTGACCCGGTCGTCGGGATAGCGCTCCTTCAGCGCCTGCAGCTGCGGCTGGATCGACTTCATCTTCGCCATCGAGGCGTAGGACTTGTTCGCCAGCGGGAAGAACAGCAGTTTGACGATCACCGTCACCAGCAGGATCGAGATGCCGAAATTGCCGACCAGGCGGTAGAAGAAGTCGAGCGCCAAAAACATCGGCTTGGTGATGAAGTAGAACCAGCCCCAGTCGATCAGCAGATCGAAGTGGTTCAGCCCGAGCTCCCTGTTGTAGCCGCCGAACCCCCAGATCGGAAAATTCATGCCGACGACGCTGGCTTCCTTGGCGCCGGCGAACAGCCGCGCATTGGCGCTCGCGGTGCCGCCGATCGCGATGGTCTGCGCATCCTGCAGGTAATCGGTCTGGTAGGTCCGCACGGTGCCGACGAGGTTGGAGGAGAAGCGCGCCTGCAGCTGCGCCGTGGTATCGGGCAGCAGCGCCGCGGCCCAGTATTTGTCGGTGATGCCGAGCCAGCCGTCGGTGACCTTGAAGCTCACATTCTTGGCGTCATCGATCTTCTTGTAGGTGTATTGCTGCAGGCCCTCGCTGCCGAGATAGCCGATCAGCCCCTCATGCAGGATGTAGTAGCCCGAGACCTGCGGGGTGCCGTGGCGCGAGATCAGCGCGAACGGATAGAGCGTCACCGGCGCGGTGCCGACATTGCTGACGTCGTCGCGGATCGTGAACAGATAGTGGTCGTCGATCGAGATGACGCGGCGGAAGGTCAGGCCCTCGCCATTGTCGTATTTCAGCGTCACCGGCGTGGTCGGTGTCAGGCTGCCCGAGCCTTCCTGTTCCCACATCGTGGTCTGGTCGGGGATTCGCGCCGTGGAGCCCGCGGCCGGAACCCAGCCGAACTCCGCATAATAGGGATTGGCGGTCCCCGAGGGCGAAAACAGCTCGATCGGCGGCGAGGCGGGATCGACCGTCTCGCGGAACTGCACCAGCGACAGGTCGTCGATGCGGGCGCCCTTCAGGGAAATGCTGCCCACAAGGCGCGGCGTGTCGATCTTGACCCGCGGGTTGGCCTCGATCGCCGCGGCGCGGTTGATGACGGGGGCATTCGCGGGCGTCGCCGGTGCGCTCGCCTGCGGGATCGGCGCGCTGCCCGGTTGCGGGGCTGCCGAGGGCGAGGCGGCCGGCTGCGGAGGCTTCTTGGTGAGTTCGGCCTGCTGCGCGCGCTGCTTCTCCATCTGCGGCACGTTGTAGAAATATTGCCAGGCGATCAGCACGAGGCCGGACAGGATGATGGCGATGATGGTGTTGCGATTGTCAGTCATCGTTCGGTCTCGTCATTCAGCCCGTGCATTTCGTTATCTGGCGATCGGGCCGGCCTGCCTGGAGCGCCACTCGCGTATCGGCCTGAGCCCCCGCCTTCTCGACCTGAGTGCGGATTGGATCGTTGCCGGTCGAGGCGGCCGAGCGCGCCGCGCAGATCCTCGAGCATGGCCGCGAAATCGCGCGTCAGCGCGGCACGCCGGCCGACTAGCACATAATCACTGTGCGGTCGCATTGATATGGCGTCCAGCCGCTTCACCAGTTCGCGAAGCCGGCGCCGGATGCGGTTACGCTCGGTGGCCGTGCCGTTCTTTTTGGTGACGGTGAAGCCGACCCGGATCGGGCCGCAATCCTGGCGCTCTCGGTGCTGGACGACGAAGGCGGGGCTCGAGGCCCGCACGCCATCGGCAACGGCGAGGAAATCCGCCCGCTGCCTCAGCCGATCCATCGATTTAAGCTCCGGCAGCCGGCCCCAAAACGTCAGGCGCTCAGACGCTTGCGGCCGCGGGCGCGGCGAGCGGCGAGGACTTTTCGGCCGCCGGCGGTGGCCAGACGGGCGCGGAAGCCGTGGCGGCGCTTGCGCACCAGTTTCGAGGGTTGATAAGTCCGCTTCACGGGCTGTTCTCCGCTGACCGGGCAATCTGCCTGTTGAATTGAGATTAGGATCCGGTGATGCTGACCGGCTTGAGACAGGCCGCTTCCGGCCCGTAACGAGCCGGTGCCCGGCAAGCCGGGCCATCCTCGGACAATTGGCCGCGGCTTATAAGGGAGAGGTCGGTTTTCGTCAATTACCGGCGACCGCGCAATCGCCGAAAAACCGTGTCAAATATGACGAATATCAGGGGTTTTCGGGGGTTTGGGAGCACATAGATAGGAACAGGGTTGCTGCCGATCAAGCGGCTGGCGGCGGACATTAGCGATCCGTAATTTGACCGGTCCCGAAGAGATCAGCATTTTCGGAATCATTGAGGCGATATTCGTGTCAGCGACCGACGACCAGCCGATCATGGAGAGGCCCCGCGCGACTTTGCCGCGCCGGCTCGGCCTGTCCGGCAAGCTGCTGCTGCTGACCATCCCGCTGGTCATGATCGTGGAAGTCCTGATCTATGTGCCCACGATCGCCAATTTTTGGATGAACCGGCTGAACGACCGCCTGGCGGCGGCAAATACCGCCGCGCTGGTGCTCGATGCCGCGCCGCTCGGCATGGTTCCGGATTCGCTGTCGCAGCAGATCCTGTCTTCGATCCGGGCGCGGGCGGTAGCGATCAAGATGGGCCAGCAGCGCCGGCTGCTCGCCAGCGCCGAGCTGCCGGCCGCGATCGACCATGACATCGACATGCGCACGCTCACCGTGTGGTCGTCGATCACGGGCTCGCTGCAGATGATGATGGAGCGTGGCGATCAGGCGATCCGCGTGGTCGGAGCGGCGCCGGGCAGCGCGCAGTTCATCGAGGTCGTGATCGATGAGAAGCCGTTGCGTCAGGCGATGTACCGCTTCTCGCGCAACCTTCTGGTGGTGTCGCTGCTGATCGCGGTGTCGACGGCGGCGCTGGTCTATCTCGCCTTGCATTATCTGTTCGTGCGGCCGATGCGGCGGCTGACCGCCGGCCTGATCGCTTTCCACGAGGATCCGGAAAGTTCGGCGCGGATCATCGTGCCGAGCCAGCGCCGCGACGAGATCGGCGTCGCCGAGCGGGAGCTCTCCGACATGCAGCGCGACCTCGTCTCGATGCTGCATCAGAAGAGCCGGCTCGCAGCGCTCGGCATGGCGGTCTCGAAGATCAACCACGATCTGCGCAACCTGCTCGCCTCCTCGCAGCTGTTGTCCGACCAGCTCGCCAGCGTGCCGGATCCGCGGGTGCAGCGCTTTGCGCCAAAGCTGATGCGCTCGCTGGAGCGTGCCATCGCCTTCTGCCAGTCGACGCTGTCCTATGGCCGCGCCCAGGAGGCCGCGCCGGACCGCCGCATGGTGCTGCTCGAGCCCGTCGTCGCCGAGGTGCGCGAGACCGCGGGGCTCGCGACCGACGCCTCGATCACCTGGATCAGCGCGATCGAGCGCGGCCTGAAGGTGGACGCCGATCCCGACCACCTGTTCCGCGTGCTGCTCAACCTCGTCCGCAACGCTGCGCAGGCGCTGGAAACCCGACCCTCCGGCGATTCCGGCATCCAGCAGATCCGCCTCAGCGGCCGGCGCGAGGGTGCGGTGGCGATCTTGGAGGTGGCGGATACCGGCCCCGGCGTGCCGGTCAAGGCGCGCGAGCATTTGTTCGAGGCGTTCCAGAGCTCCGGCCGGCCCGGCGGCAGCGGGCTTGGGCTCGCGATCGCCGCCGAGCTCATTCGCGCCCATGGCGGCGACATCCACCTGGTCGAAGGCACCATCGGCGCCACCTTCCGGATCGTGATGCCGGACCGGCCGGTCGAGCTGCAGAGCGTCCGGAAAGAGCGCGCAACGGCCTAACCTCTCCCCAACGTCGTCATTCCGGGGCGAGGCCAACGGGCCGGCCTTCCGGCCCATCGGGCTCGAACTCCGAATCCAGAGGTTGTAACCCGCGATGCCCCGACGCACGCTGCCTGTGCTCCCCTCCCCCTTGCGGGGCCCTGGCGGGGAGGGGTCGGGGGTGGGGGTCCCCAGCATCGGGTTTCCGCATGGACCGCACCTCTCGCCCCATCCGCAAATCGCTCATCGGCCGCCCGTTTCGGACCTTGCCAAGCGCCATCGGAGCGGGTAGCTAGAGCGCTCTTTCGCCGGTCTCCGATCCCCTGGACGGAACGCCGCCGGGCCTCTCGCCCGGCACCGCAAGCGAAACACGCGCCCGTAGCTCAGCTGGATAGAGCATCAGACTACGAATCTGAGGGTCGGACGTTCGAATCGTTCCGGGCGCGCCATTTGCGTAGAAACCACGAACATTTCCGTTCTCGGTCTGTTTGCCGGCAATGGCGGCCTGGAGAATATCCTTGCTGCCAACAATCCGGATAGCCCGGTCATCGACCACGACCGCGTCGATGATCGAACGGATGTAGGCCTTGCGGGTGTTCATGTCGCCCGTGTCCAGCTTGTCGTTCATGAGCCTCGAAGGCGTCGATCTTCTGATGGTGGCCGCCGTGCCGCACTGGGCCCGGCATGGTCGAGAGCGGCTTTGGCTCGCTCCCGTTGGGATTTCAGAGCCGCGGTGCGTTCCCGCAAGATATCGTCCAACTCGACGACACCGTCCTCGATCGAGCGATAAAGCCGCTTCAGGCGATCCTCGGCATCGGTCAGCTCCTTGCTCGCGGCCACGCCGGATGAGGGGCGGTTACAGCATCGGAAGCGCGGCGTGCCGGCGTCGTGACTGCCGCGGACCTCGCACTCATGGAGCGCGAGCTGAAGGACGCGCAAAAGAAGGCCGTCGACGTCGAAGTATCCTATGGGCAAGATCTGCTCGGTCTGGCAATTGCCGCGCGGGTACGTATGAGAGCTGCTCGGCAGGCAGGCCATCGCTCGATATCTCGCGGATAATCATCCAGTCATCCAGTGATTGCGAAGGAATTGAGGTTTCCGCGACCCGGGTTTGAGCCTCTGAAGAAGACGTCTCGCCGCAGGAGAGCGGATGACTTGAAGGACGTCCTCGTCAGGTAGATAAGCCGTCAGCTATCTAATTGCACGAGTGCAGGAGCTTCGATAGCACCTACACGATAAGCGACTAAGCGCAAGGAGGGGGAATGGAGGATGACCCCTAGCCAAACCCGAAACACTCCGGCGTCATTCGCGGATGGAGCGACCGCCCGGTACCTTACAAGCGCTAACAATCAGGGACTCTTGAGCAAGCTCGTTGGCTTCTGGGCTTCATCCCAGTTTTCCTGAGTGGCGACGTAGGCGTGGTCTCCTACTTTTCTGGCGATAGAAAAGAATACCGACTTGTCGCTATTGCGCGACAGCACCGCAATCATTGTTGAGCAAGCAACGTTTTCGTCCATACAGCCGGTGCATCGGGTTTCGAGACTATCGAGCTTGCAATGTTCCGATCCCTGAGCGTCTACCGCAATTTCATATTGATGACCCGAGATAACGCCAGTTGCTTTTCTACCGCTCGACAGGCCAAGACAACCGATGAACGGTATAGTTGACGAATTCCAGCGGTCGCCGCCAACGCCTTCCTTGCCGCAGAGCAGATCTCCTATGTTGCTGTATAAGCCCATGCCAGGCACTGAAGGTAGCGCTGGCTGCGCATCGACGCTGATAAGTGTGCCGAATAGCATCGCCATTGTGGATAACGCGCACATGCGAGCACAGCCGGAAAAATTTGGCACTAGCCGGGCGATGCCTTTTAAGGGGTGACGGCGTCTTCGCTTATGTGAAAGCTTAAGAAGCTGCGTGAACATGGTCGCCTCAGCTAACTCAACAAATGGATGGGTTATCGATGAGCCTGAGAAACCGGCACGAATGGCAGCCGGTACGTGCCGTGGATTCGGAGCCCGGCGTGATCTTACGACTTGCCATCCGCGCGACAACCCTCAATTGTGTTGCGTGTCGCGAGGAGGTTAACCATTGGTGGATTGCGAAAGGGCATTCAGCTGATATTAGCCAGAGGCTGCCCTGTCGCGCTCTTTCACCAGCCGGCCACCTGGCAGATGTGAGCAGAACGACTTCCTCGCTTTTCGTTGACAGCGCGCTGATGCGCGAGGCCGGCGGGCCGTTCGCATGTGCGTTGATATTTGACACGATCGCAGAAGTCGCCCCAAAGGTTAAGGCCTCCGCCCCAGATTGAGCGCGTAGAGCGGGAGGCATTTGAACTTTCGCGTTGATAAACCCTGCTGTCGCGACCTGTTCTCACGCGGACGACATTCTTGAGCCACTCCGGCACTACCGCAAAGTTGTCTGATGAAGAAGATTAGTTTCGTTTGTCGAGCCGAAACCCACGATAGCTCGCCAAAGTTGCAACACGCGATAGCTCGCCAAAATTGCGAGAAAGAAAGATGCAAGTTTCGTTTGCGTTTGCGACAAAGTGACGCTAGCTTTGTTGCCGACTCGACAAACTTGAGTTCGCTTGCAAGTGTGCGCGCGCTTCCTGCGATAAACGCTCACGTCGCTCAACCGGCGCTTTTCCTTCCGAGAGGAAAAGGGGGGCTCGGTACCAAGCGTCATTCAGTCGTTTCTCCAACACTGGGTAGCCTTTTCGGTCCTGATCCCTGATGGCAGTAGCCGCGACGCGAAGCGGCGTAATCGTACTACTTCTAGGCTGTCTTGCCCATCATCGGATGGAGTTGCCTGTTTGCGTCTTAATCTGGCGTGTACGCGTCACTATGGGGGGCACGGGGTTGACGCCGAACTACGAGGAAATGGCGGGAAAGGAGCGGGCAGTTCATCTCGCTGAGTCAGCTAAATTCAGGCCTCGCGGCAGCAATTTTGGTCTTTTCCGTTCTTTGAAGCGCAAACGTCTTGCGTTTTGGAATCTTAAGTCAGCCCGGTGGGCGACAGGTGCAATGCGCCCGTCGGCGATCGGTCCGGCGCGACGTTCCGTCGGCATGATTCTTAAGACGGCGCCGATGCTGACGCTGTTGACGAGCGCTGTTGCACAAGTCCCACGACCTTCTCTCGAGGTTATTCAGGCGTCTATTCCGCAGTTGCTCTATCAACGAACCTTACCGGCGCCAAACCGCTCTCCCAACCTTGGCGCCAGCCAATCCGGCAATGCTGGATTGACTCTCAGCTCCGATGGAGCGCGCTTAGCTGCCTATGTGCTCGATGGACTCCAGATCATGACCTGGAGTCCAGATGGAACATACAAACGGGCTATCCCACGTTACACGAGCTTTGGTCTCGACGCGTATGTCCTGAAATTTATTGCCGGTCACCACCTACTGATCACCAGTCCTGCCGCAGAAACAAATGATCCGGAGGCATGGCGCAAGATAGAAGACATTGCGTTCTCCGTGATGGACCCCGAAACTGGGAAGGTCCTGCACAACGTCCCAGGTCCCAATCCGGGTCATCGGGCGAACGAAAACGTCGCTGTCGATATGACAGTGTCGCCTGATGAGCACTTTGTTGCCGTGATATTCCGCGGCTTCACTCGTGGTCGGGTCGCAGTCTTTTCGACTGATGACTGGCACCAGGTGAGCGCCCTTGATCTTCACAACGGCGACAAAGGCGACGATCTCGATCCCTTAGCCATTGCATTCTCCCCAGACAACAGGACACTGGCAATCGCCCACGGCCTATTCGGACGCATCAAACTGTACGAGGTTGGATCCTGGAAGCTGGTACGAACGATAACGACCTTTCCGGAGGCGCCACCGCCAGCCGATGTTCTCCTCGTCGACGCGATTTCATTTAGTCCAGACGGCTCCATGGTCGCTGTGGCGTCGCATGGCGGCGGCTCTTGGTGGAAGTTGGACGATCATGTTGTAGCTGAAGGAACTGGTGTACTTCGGCGTTTCTTCCCAGCCGATCCGTTGCGCGTATTTCGAGTTGAGGATGGAGAGCGCGTAGCCGCACTCGGATCCTTTCCAGGCGGCCTCGGCAGTAGCTCACAGCTCACTTGGTTGGCAAAAGGCGATTGCGTGGCCTTCCTCGACGGTGTTGGCGACATACGCCTGTGGAAGCCGTTCGCGCCGGGATATTCGGCTGTGGTCGCGCGAATGGGATCGAACTCAAGAACGATACTTGCGTCCAAGGATAGCTCGCGATTGTTCGCGAATTCTCCGGATGGCGTCGCAATCTTCGATATCATTCAAGCCCACTCGGGAATAGCACAATGACCGATTCATCGACTCCTAGCGTTACAGTCGACCTCGAGGCAATCCAGGCGGTAAAGACCGGTCTTTCAACGAGTATTCCTCCCGGATACTCGCTCCTCTATAGCTCGAAACAGGATGCGACTTTCGCGCAAGCTGGATTGGATGCAAACGCCTATGTAAATGAGGCGACAGGTCAGATTCTGCTCGCGTTTCGCGGTCCCATATCCATCCCCTTTGGGGTAAATCCTGCATCGACGCTGGAGAATGCGGCACTCAAGATTGACCTGCGAATTGCTAACGACGATCCAACCGTTACATCATCTATGAGTGTTGATGCGGCGAGGTTCGTAAGTGCGGTCAGTGCCGCGGCGCAACAAAAGGGGCTCTCCTTCTCCAGCAGCAACGTCTTTGTCACCGGAAACTCCGAAGGAGGGTTGTTCGCCGAGCTTGCCGCCAGAGCCAACGGCTTTGCGGGAGCGACATTCGGCGCACCGGGGATACCGCATAGGCGTTAAGTTTGGTCTTGCGTATTGGAAACGCTCGTGATTCCAACACGAGATGAGTCACGAATCACTTGTAAACGAAGACTGGACGAGAGTGGTTTCCCGGCTTGGCGGGGCTTCGCA
>Ga0213882_10000578_pt1 | contig 11852 bp, 5 predicted proteins | sample BarmaccoBMER_R09_FD_160106 | JGI IMG/M metagenome (GOLD analysis project Ga0213882, IMG submission 160106) | Barbacenia macrantha exposed rock microbial communities from rupestrian grasslands, the National Park of Serra do Cipo, Brazil - ER_R09 ...
CCGCCCGGTTCGGCCGTCCGCTTTGTGATCCAATCTTCAAAGCGGCCCGGTTTTACGACGGCCTCCGCCGATCAATTTCCACCTTTCGAGATCTCATCCGACTGGCCGGAGCAAGTCATTCGTCAGGCGAATCCATTACAAGACCTCGATTGGGTCGATAGGCACGTGATCACTTTGGGGCCGAGATATCGCTCCGAAGATTCGGCGCCGCAAATCGCTGCCGATTATCTTGCCGGGATCAAAGACTTGATCCAAGTAGGCAGGCTCGATCCGCACTCAGCATTCGTGCGCCGCACAATCGACGATCTGAACGCCCTGGTTGGCGGGCAGACAGAGATTCGGCTCAACGCGGTGCCGAGTTCCAGGCTGGAACGGGAAATTCAGCAAGGGCTAGAGCTCTGCCTCAAAAATTCGCGATAACGGCTCGAGAAAGGCTTCTGACATTTCGTTCACTCCCGAGACCGCAAACTGACGAACGATGGTCGCTCACCGCCCAAACAACTATGCCGACCGCAACCGAAACCTCCGGCATAAAAAAGCCAAAAGTGGCGGCCCTCTAAACCGTCCCAGTGGGTTCGGAAGCCGGCACCCAATCAGAATTAGGCCGTCGTTTCGTAACGAACAACCCGCACCTAACCGGCGCTGATCGGCGAAGCGCCTTTCGACAGAGCATCGACCAGTTGCTCGCGGTTGCGCAGCCCATGCGCCAGCGCGGAATCCGTGGCAATTTTGTAGACGATTACGCCAATGACGAATTCCAGCAGGAGGATTCCCAACAGAGCCGCGTCACTGCGGAACGCCCACTGTGCAAGAAAAGCGAACCCCGCCAGCAAATACGTCCCGAGGCTACAGCCAATTAACCAAAGCTGCATTTTGGCTCCGGCCTGCTTCTTGAAGGTTTGTGCAGGATCGATTGGGCGCGCCATTCTCACGGAAGTCAGATTGCCGACCGCGATCAGATAAACCGTGACCACGGCTGAAGCTCCAATCCCAGTCGCAATGCTCAACGGATTCACGGCCACGCGAAAGATTATGGCTAAAATCAATACGGCAAGGAACTGCATCCCAATGAAAATTGCCGCCGCAACGTTCTTCGCCCGGACGGCAAGTTTCAGCGGAATAGGAACTACGAAGTAAATTTGAGCGGCGCGCCTGTCTAGTCCAAAAATGTTTAGCAATAGCACGTCGCTGAGTAGCAGCACGCCATAAAGATCGACGATAGGTAAAAAGTTGTTGCGAATAAATCCGATCTCATGCGGAGCACTCTCCCGAAACTTGAACGGGAAAAACACCACAACGCTGAAGACGCACGCCATGCCAAACAGAACACGGAATCGAGGCATCCGCAAGAGACACTGAATCTCTTTCTGCAGCAATGCTCCCAAGGGATCTTTGAAGAACTGCCCGGGCCATTCCAGCAGTCGAACAGCTCGCGGCTTACCGGCCAACCCGGAGTCGGCCGTGGCCGCAGGACGGAAGCTATCGTCGGCGTAAAGGCTCCTATGGAATTGCCATCGAGCAAACGCATACGCCGCCCACATCCAGATAGCAATAACTGCGACATCAAGGACTGACGCGGCCCCTGTACTTAGCGAGCTGACAGCGTGCCACGGCGTCAGGCTGCCTCGCGCGGCCGCAAAGAAGTACGGCCGCATTCTGTGACCGAGCGGAGTCCGCACCAGAAATTGGGGCAGAATCGCAAGGCAGATCACCACGATCGCGAAGAGCTCGCGAAAGCGATTCCTTTGAAACGCATAAAGAACCATGTCCCGAACAGCCAATTGCAGGAACAGGTTGAAGGGAATGAATAGAACGAGGCAGAAGGGTGCCCAAACAGGAATAAAAGGATGGCGGAGCAGTCCGGCGAAGGCTCCGGCGAGCACGATGATCATCTCCGGGGCGCTTGTTGCCCGTAGAAGAACTTCGATGCCGAATAGACCCGAATCGCGAACCGGATAGGCTCGAATCTTCCTTAGTTGCAGCGACCATCCGCTGCTCATCGTGAACAGCGGAAGAATTTGCCAGAACAGGAACACACTGAGCAGGCCGAGAGGAAGTAAGCTGCGCAGCTCTGAAACAGCCACGGCTGGAAGACGAACAGCCGCGAAAATCGCTAGTCCAACATAAATTCCGTACCATAGCAGCGGCAGCAGTGAAAGAAGCGCGCTGGCAACGGTCGTTCGAGGGAGATGGTTACGCGTAATCCGGAATTGCGCCCAGACGATCGCGCGTACTTGTTGCCACATTGCGGGTCACAGCCACTCGAGCTTATCAGTGTAGGGTTCCGCGCCGACGACGTTCACAAAAATATCCTCGAGCGTCGTAAGACCTGCCGCTCCTTGATGGCGCAGTTCGGAGATAGTACCTTGGGCTACCAATTTTCCTCGGTTAATTATGGCGACCTCATCACAGAGCCGTTCCACAACCTCGAGCACGTGCGATGTCAGGAAGACGGTCGCGCCGTGGCGCACCTGCTCCAGCAGAATATCTTTCATCAGCCTGGCGCCGACGGCATCAACGCCCTCGAACGGCTCATCCATGAGATAAAGCCGCGGCCGGTGAATGAGCGCCGCGGCCATGGCAACGCGTTTGCGCATGCCCTTCGAGTATTCACCGATCAGCTTTTTCCTGTTTTCTGCAAGCTGGAACAGCTCCAGCAGCTCGCGGCTGCGCTCTCGCGCCAGCGGCCGCGCTAAGCCGTACAGCCGAGCTACAAATTCCAAATATTCGGCTCCGGTTAGATAATCGAACAGAAGCGAGTCGTCGGGAACGATTCCAATCTCTCTCCGAATCTCGAGCGATTCCTCGGGCATGCTCATCCCGAGTACTCGCACCGATCCACTGTCTGCCTGAGCAAGACCCATCAATATCTTGATGGTGGTTGTCTTCCCCGCGCCATTCGGTCCCAGAAACCCGAAAAAACATTTCTGGGGAACCGTCACTGTGAGGCCGTCAATGGCTCGGAACCCGCCGTAGGTCTTGTGCAGGTCCTTGATCTCTATCGCTGGCGTATTTCGTGCCGGCGTCTCAGGTGAGATCAGTTCGGGCGCAGTGGACATTAAGGCTTGGTCATTGCTGTTTTGCCCTCGCGTACCGAGGCCATCAGGGTTCCCATCTGCCGCAAAATAGCGAGCTTCGCGCGAGTGACTTGGGTCTCCGCTTGGTAAAGGGCCATCCATTTGTTGCTCTCTTCCAGCCTAGCCTGCTCTACTTGGCTCATCGGAACGCGGCCCTCTCCATTCTGGGCCAAGAGAACAGTGAGCTCTTCGCGCGCCAGATCAAGTTGCATGCGGGACAGATTGCGAATGTTCTCTGCCTTCTGCCATTGCTCGTAGCTGCGGCGAGTATCCGTCAAGATGCGGTTCCGCAACTGGTCCGTCTGGATGCGAAGTTTAGCCATCTCTGTATAGGCTTGCTGCGCTAGGCCGTGCGCGGCAGGTCCAATGAGTACCGGAATGAGAACAGAGAACCCGAGCTGGAAATTATTGTGTTGAAATTTTTGAAAGTATTGCTGGTAGTTGTACTTCGCAAAGAGAGCGTATTGCGCAACCAGATCGACTTGAGGCCAGCGCGCCGATTTGTAAGACCGGAAATCCATTTGCTTCGCAAGCACGTTCGATTGCATCTGGCGTAGTTCGCGGTTGTTTCTCAGCGCCCTGTCCGCCGCTTCCTGCTCTGAAGGAGGTGTCACGGCTATTCCAAGATCCGAATCGACCGGCTTCACACGATCCGTTGCAGGAAATCCTAAGGCTACCGCCAGCATCATTTCGTAATAATCCTGGTCGAGCGTATCGGAGGCGATCCGTTCCCGCGATATGGCCAAATTTACTTGCGCCCGCTTCAGCTCGAGCGGCAGCGCGCTACCTTCATTTACCGCGACTTCGGTAGCTTCCACGACCTTCTCCAGGCTCGGCAATTGGGTTGAAAGCGTCTCACTATCGTGTTGCATCTGACTCGCTGTCAGAAACAAATCGGCAGTTTGGTAAGCTACTTCATCGGTTTTAGCCTCCGCGCCATATTCTGAGCCTCGCGCCGCTTCGCGTGCTGCGGCCAGTTCCCAGCTCTTAGGCCGATTAAAGAGCGCCTCGTCCGTTCTCACCTCAAACAGGCTGGGCGCGTTTCCTTCGATGCTGTTGGGATAGCCGTAAGTATAGGCAAGTCCACTTCCCGCATTCACGTGCGGGCGGAACGGATCTTTGGCAACTTTGATGCCCTCCTCGGCTTTCTGCGCATCAAGCCTCGCGAGGGCAACATCAGGGTTCTGCCGCGCCGCGATCTCGAGCGCCTGCTGCAGAGTCAGCGAGTGCTCTTCAGCTCCGGCAAGACCAGCAAATGTAAGCAGCAGAATGGCGGTTTTCAGCTTAAGCACAAACCCATGCTAACGCTGCTTACTGCATCAAGGTGCCCACAGCAGGGCCTGTCGACCTATTCGCGATTCAGCTTCACGCGTCGAACGAACTTGACTGCGCGATTCTCGAACAGTTGAGAAATAACCGAGTCAGTGACAGGCTGATCCGTCTCGATAATCGAGATCGCCGTCAGGGGTACGCTGGTATTCGGGCGCAAAGACGCGTCCTCGCGGCCCAGTGCAAAATTGGCGATATTCGTGCAATTTTTTCCAAGAACCGTACCGATAAAGCCAATCACTCCCGGTACGTCTTCGTTCCTGGAATAGAGCAAATTGCCGTCGAGTGTAGCTTCACATGGAATTCCGTCGACTTGCATCAGGCGAGGCTTGTTCAGGACCAGTGCGCCCATGACAGACGTCAAGCCTGCTTCGGATTCGATTTCGATGCGAATGGAATCCATGTGGGCTTGTCCCGGTTCGCGCTGTTCGATGACGCGAAAACCACGTTGGGTCGCTATCTGCATCGAGTTCACTAGGTTCGCCCGATACTCCAGGGAGCGGCTCAGGATGCCGGCTAATCCGGAATTCCGCAAGATTTGAGTATTGTTGTCGGCTAGGCGCCCGAAGTAAACGAAGCGAATCGTGTGCGGATTACCGGTAGCAATATGGCTTAGAAACATGCCCAATTTCTCCGCCAGATTGACGTATGGTCCAACCGCGCGATATTGCTCCGCGCTCATAGCCGGCATGTTGACGGCATTCAGCGCCACGCCGCTCTTCAAGTACTCAATAAGCTGCTCGACGATCCTGATCCCGACAATCTCCTGCGCCTCTTCGGTGGAACCAGCAATGTGAGGCGTAGCAACCACGCTATCGACCCGGAGCAAAGGCGCTTCCGCGGGAGGTTCGGTTTCAAACACATCGAGCGCCGCCCCAGCTACCTGGCCGGATTCCAGCGCATGCTGAAGGGCGTCCGGATCGATCAATTCGCCGCGCGCGCAGTTTACAATTCGCACTCCGGGCTTCATTTGCGAAAATGCTTTCGCGTCGAGCATGTGATCGGTTTCCGGCGTCAACGCGACGTGCAGGGTGACGTAATCGCTCTGCTTGTAGAGGTCAGGAAGACTGAGGAGTTCAACTCCCAAGTCATGCGCGGATTGAGAGCTGACGTACGGGTCGTAACCGACGATCCGCATCTCGAAAGGCTTGGCACGCCTGACCACCTCGCGCCCAATGCTGCCAAGCCCGATGATTCCGAGCGTCTTGCCGCGCAGCTCATTCCCGAGGAATTTTTTCTTCTCCCATTTGCCCGACTTGGTGGAAGCGCTGGCCTGTGGAACCGATCGCGCCATGGACAACATAAGCGCCAGAGTGTGTTCGGCCACCGAAACAGCATTGCCGCCAGGCGTGTTCATCACCAGCACACCGGAATCCGTGGCCGCCTGCAGGTCGACATTGTCGACCCCCACTCCCGCACGTCCGATCACGCGCAGCTTGGGGGCTTGGGCGAGCAGGTCTTTCGTAACTTTGACCGCGCTGCGAACCAGCAGCGCATCGCAATCGGCAAGATGTGCGGCATAGGTTTTTGGATCAGCTACGACGACGTTCCAATTTGGCTGCGCCCGCAACAACTCCAAGGCCGCCGGGGCAAGCGGCTCCGCAACAAGGATGTTCATGGCGGGAAGGCTTATGTCAGGGCAAGCTCGCGTTCTCTTGGAACGGCATTCGGCAGCGCAGCTTCGGCATAGACGTTCTGTGCTCTCGCCACGCCAGAGCCGAAACGCACTGGATGGCCATTCGCAGCAAGTATCAACTCCAGTTCGGCGACCACTGCGAACAGATCGTGGAAATCGAAATAGCCGAGGTGCGCAAGCCGGAAGATCTGGCCCTTCATCGATCCCTGACCGTTGGTGATGATCGCATCGAAACGGTTTCTAAACTCCTTGACGATCAAACCGGAATCCATGCCGGCGGGAGGACGGACAGCAGTAACAGATGATCCCGGCGACGACGAGAAAAGCTCCAGACCCAGTTCCTGTACAGCTTCGCGCGTTGCAAGCGCAAGTAACTGCGCGTTTTCGACCAGCTTGTCCATGCCAATCGACTTGATATATTTCAGCGCTTCCGCAAACGCTAACAGCAGAGCGGTGTTGGGCGTCCACGCGGACTCGCCGTTCACCGCGCTCTTCTTTTCTCTTCGCAGATCGAAATAGAACCGGGGCGCTTTGGCCGTCTCCGCGAAAGCCCAAGCTTTCGGGCTGATCGAAAGGAAAGCGAGTCCAGGCGGGATCATGAACGCCTTTTGGGAGCCGCCGACGACGATATCGAGGCCCCAAGCGTCAATTTCGAGAGGCATCGTGCCGATCCCGGTGATCGCGTCCACTACAAAAATCGCCTCGGTCTTCTTGACCGCCAGACCCATCGATTTCACATCGTGCTGCGCTCCGGTTGACGTCTCGGATGCCTGCACGAACACACCTCTGATGTTCTTGTTGTGGGCGATGGCCTGCTCCATAGCCTCGGGCCGCACCACGTCTCCATACGGCGCCGTCAACACCGTGGCTTTGATGCCAAAGACCTTCATGAGATCGACCCAGCGCTCACCGAATTTCCCGGCCGAGCAGACTAGCACCTCATCGCCGGGAGAGAAGAAGTTTTGCGTCGATGCTTCCAAGCCGCCCGAACCGGACGCTACCAAAACGAGCACGTCATTCGAAGTCCCGAGCACTTCCTTCAGATCTGACAGGACTTGCTTGTAGAGACGGCGAAAGTCTTCCGTCCGATGATGAATATCCGAGCCCATCATGGCGTGAAGAGCCGCTGGCAGAAGGGGCGTCGGACCCGGTGTGAGAAGACGTTGTTTCTTGATGTGCATGAGAACTGGCTGACGCGGAACCTACATTGCGGGGTCCGCGGAGTGATGGAACCCTCAGAATAACAAAGGTCGGCGGTTCACCACCCAGTTCTCTTTCCCGCTTAGTTATGAACGGTAAAAGTCGTGGAGGTGGTTGAATTCTGGTTATTTAGAGTCGACGCCGTGACCGCCAGCGTGTGCGTGCCGTTCGAAAGCAGAGTTGTATCAACTTCGGCATTCCAGCCGACGTCAGGACAGCCTGCCCGTCCCGGATACGCAGCACAAACGTCGGGCCGGGCTCCTCCGTACCCCGCTGCACCGAACGGGATCCCATCTACAGCAATGAATATCCCGGAAATCGGCCCGTTATCGTTAACGGCCCACCCCCCAAAGTGCGCGAATCCCGAAAAGGCGCTGCTGCCCGAGTTCGGGGTGTCGATATTCACATGGAAGGGATTGCCCGTGGTCACCCAGTTGGCGATTTGGAAGGTCGCGGACCCGATTGCCTGCGTCCCATCGGCCGCTGTCGCAGTCACGCCCAGCGTGTAGGCGCCCGCTGGAAGCTGCGTAGTATCGAGCGTGTATGACCAGGCAACCGAGTTAGGCTGGCCACTCTGCGCATTATTCACCACCGCGGCCGGCCCATATGGGACGCCATTGACACTGATCGTCACACCTGTAATTGCAGTTCCGTTCTGATTTAGCGCGGAACCGGAAAATTGGGCGAGACCGGCATAGGGAGCACTCGTACTATTCGGCTGCGCGATGCTGACAATAATCGGACCGGAATTGACGGCATTCGACACCGTAAACGTGGCGCCTGCGGTGGCGCGCTGCCCCGCCTCCGACGTTGCAGTGACCTCCAGGGTGTGAACCCCGTTTGCAAGCTGCGTTGTATCGAGCATATAGTTCCAGCCCACATTCGGGCAGCTCGGACGATTGGGGTACACCGTGCAAACATCGGGTCGACTCCCGCCATAAGCCGCATTTCCCTTCAGCAGGCTATCTACAGAGACCTGAATGCTGGTGATCGGTGTACTGTCGTTGATTGCCCATCCGCCGATAGCAGCCATTCCGGTTAATGCCGAGTTATGCGGATTGGGAATGCCGATCGACACTCTGGTCGAATTATTGGCCGTCCCCATATTGGCAACTTGGAACTGCTGCGTGGTCGTGTAGCCCTGGCTTCCGGCCGAATTAGCCGTGATTGCAACCGTGTGAGTGCCATCGAAAAGCTCCGTTGTATCAATGAGGAAATTCCAGCCGACATTCGGGCAGCCTGCCCGACCGGGATAGACTGCGCAGACATCAGGACGATTACCTCCGTAACCAGCGTTGCCGTATGGAATCCCATCGATATCGACGCCCACGCTTTGGACAATCGAGTTGTCGGCCAGAGCCCAACCCCCAAATGCGGCCATGCCACTCAAAGCCGCGCTGTTCGCGTTAGGCGCATCGATCGAGGTGTGCACTGGATTGTTTTGAGTGGCCCAGTTTGTAACGGTGAATGACACCGATTGGATCAAGAACTGGGCATTTGTGGCATCCGCTCTGACCGCGAGCGTGTGCGTTCCCGTTGCAAGGGTGGTTGTATCGAGAAGATAGCTCCAGCCAACGCCCGGACATCCTGGAGGATTCCCAAAAGCTGCGCAGATATCGGAACGGCTGGCCCCATAGGTCGCGGTCCCGATGAGGTGTCCGTCAATCGACAGAATCACATCCGCGATCGCCGAACTCGTGTTGATGGCCCAACCGGACAAGTTCGTTTTGCCTTGCAATGACGCGCCCGATGCCGGTTGGTCTATGCCGACCTTCGTTGGAAAATTGCTGAGGTTTCCGTAATTTGAACTCGTGAACGTTTGCGAGTGCGTCGCCCGCGCACCATCCGCGGCAGTCGCGGTAATTTGCAGTTGGTGTGTTCCATCGGCGAACTGAGTCGTATCGAAGGAGCCGTTCCAACCGACATTCGGACAGTCGGGCGATGAGCCGGCCACCGCGCACACGTCCGACCGCGGTGAGCCGTACATTGCCGTTCCGGCTGAAGTTCCATCGACCGCAATAGCGATGCTGGTTATTCCCGCACTTGCGTCCAAGGCCCAACCGCCAACTGCGGCTATTCCACTGAGCGCCGGACTGTTCGCCGTCGGTTTGCCAATATTCATGAAGACCGAGGAAGTCGCCTGTGACTGACCGGTCCCGGTCCCGCTTTGGCCAGATCCATTCAGGACCGGAGTGCCCACAGCCACTGTAACGAGGTTGCTGACGAACGCATTCTGGGCAATCGTGAGCTGGGTCGCGTTGTTCGCGGAGAGCGACGTCGGCACGATCATCTGCACCTGGTACACGCTATACGAACCGGGGGGAAAACCCGCCGCTATCACTTGCGCCGTGGAACCGCCCATGGTCGCGCTAACGGTATTCTGCGCCGTATTGGGTTGAGGCCCCGCATACGGGTAGCCCGGGAGTTCGTACGTTTGCTGCTCAGCAGTGGCCAGAATGCCCAGCCCGCTCGCATTGACGCTGATCAGCTCTCCAGCTCCGGCAGGGTTCGAGGGCGTAATGGGTGAGTTCGGAGTAACGGCGCAGCAGGTAGCGCTCGTGTATGCGGTCAGTGTAAGGCTCGCACCGCTGCTGGTACTGGCAGAGATCGCTATACCATTCCCAGCCGCTCCGCCCTGTCGCGCGGTAAGGACCACGCGGGTAAACTGAGCGCCCGCAGCCGCCGTCACGTTGGGATCGTTCCCACCATTGATCGCCGAAATGAGACCGTTCACAACACTCGTGAGAGTATCGCCGCTCACCTCCGTGTAGCTATAACCCTTTCCGGCGATCGTAATGGTCGAGCTGTCCCCGGCTTTTGGGGTTCCGTCCACCGAGACAACCGCAGTTGGGTTACCAGGTTGATGAAAAGCAACTGCCGGCCAAGGCCGGATTTGATTTGGAGAGGACGGCGCGCTAAAGATGCCGGGATTCGCCGGCGCTATGTACACCGGAGTCGCATTGGTAACCGTGACACTTCCATCGCCGTGAACTGTGCGAACAAACACGCTCGCGCTGTTCGTGTCGACCACGAAGCTGAACGGCACCTGGCAAACGACCTTGGTCGGTGAAACACTCCAGATCGGCGTCGCGATCCCATTCATAAACACTTGCACTCCGCCGAGAGTCGTAGCCAATACGCCGCTGAAATTCGCCGTCACGCTCGTGTCCGCCAAGTCATTTCCATCGAGTTCCACGATCATGCCCGGAGCAGCCGTAGCGGCGGTTCCAGCCGATAGATAGGCTCCGGAGGCCGTGGCCGTTACGTCGGCTGAGTTGGAGGTCGTAGCAGCCAACGAGATCGCGTCGAACGCGAGATTTGTCGCCTTTGAGCTGAGATACACGGATGCCGTGCCCGGGCCGGCAAAAATGGCAATAACATTCGGGTCGCCGCTATTCGCGTTGATGGTACTGACCAGCCCCTGCGCCACGGTGTCGAGCGTGTCTGAACCCTTGATCGTGTACGTGTAGCCGGTCCCAGCGATGGTGACTGTCACCGTGTCGTTTGCTTTGATCGTGCCGGAAAGCGAGACGACGCCTTCCTGCCGGATAACTTCACTCGCCGCGTTGACTACCGAGTTGGCCCCTAGTTGCGGATTTCCTGCGGTAAAGACGAGCACGCGGTGGTTGTACGGGTCTGCTACATATAAATTCGTTCCGTCATACGCCAAAGCCTGCGGACTCGGAATGACGTTGACAGCGCCCGTATTCTCGACTGTGGTGGTAACGATGGTTTGCGTCCGGTTCGTGACTATATCAGTGGTAAAGTCGGGCTGCCCGAGCACACTGTCCGCGGTTGCTCCGCTCTTACTTGGGATTGCGCCAAAGATCAACACTCGGTCGTTCCCGCCGTCGGAAACGTAGAGCCGTATTCCATCGGAAATTGCGTACGTCGGGAAATTGAGAGAAGCAACGCACTGACCGATCGTCCCCGTGGGAGCGGAGCCACATACGGCCGAATTGTTGGGAATTCCGCCCGTCAGATCCGGTTGCCCCACCGCCACATCAGCGGGCGCACCGTTCGAGGTCGGGATCGAGTTCCAGATGAGGACGCGATTAAAGCCCAGATCGGCCACGAAGAGGTGGCTGCCATCCGAACTCACAGAGACCGGATTGCACAGCTCGTTAGCCGCCGCGACCTGGTTTCCCTTGGTGGGATTGCAAGCGGCCTGCCCACCAGTGTTGAAATTCGATTGCCCCAAAACAACATCCGCCGGCTGATTATTACTCGTAGGGATGCTGTTCCAGATCAAGATGCGGTAATTCTGCGTATCGGCAACAAACAGTTTTCCATTCTGGATCCAGATACCTTGGGGACCGCGCAGCGAGCTCGCCGTAGGTGGCACTGCCAAGTTGTGCGTTGTGAAATCCGGCTGTCCCAGGACAATATCCGACGGCTGATTGATCGAGAGCGGAATGGACTTCCAAATCAGCACGCGGTTGTTGTTCGTATCCGAAACGGCCAGAACCGTGCCGTCAGTCGCCACGCCGGTGGGGACCTGCATAGTCTGACTGCTCACAGCCTGCAGGCTTGTGGATGTGTAATCTGGCTGGCCAAGGACGTTGCTCGCCGAATAGCCGCAGAGGCGACAAGTGGAATTGGATGAATTC
>Ga0213882_10000579_pt1 | contig 11848 bp, 7 predicted proteins | sample BarmaccoBMER_R09_FD_160106 | JGI IMG/M metagenome (GOLD analysis project Ga0213882, IMG submission 160106) | Barbacenia macrantha exposed rock microbial communities from rupestrian grasslands, the National Park of Serra do Cipo, Brazil - ER_R09 ...
GCGGCTTCCTCGTTCAGGGCAGGGATAACAAGAGCAACCTTATCGGCTGTGCCCAAGCTACAACTCCTTTAATAAGAAATGATCTATGATAGCTTTACCAATAAAACGTTTGGAGACGTGTGTTTTTGCACGAGACGAACCAGCAAGCCTCCATTCTTCATACACGGGACAAATGGGTGCGCGTCACTTTTTGCCGCAAGATATTGACTAGAGGATCAACATCTGCGACAAAAAGTGACGTGCACTCGTCATCCAATAAAACGAAAATGCAGTGTTATGAAACGCTCTGTTTTTGGAAACTATGCTCTTCTGAGCCTAGCATCGCTCGTATAGTATCTTTCACATGTGCCGAGGAGATACCGTACAGTTCTTTGAGGATGGTAGGTGCGCCATGCTCCACAAATTTGTCCGGCAGACCAATCAGTCGTATATCTATGCCCTTCAAGCTGTGAGCCTCCAACAGTTCTAGCACTGCACTGCCGAAGCCAGTGGCGATGACATGATCTTCAATGGTGACAAGCCGACGCGTCCCTCTTGCCAACTGTAGAATCATCTCCTCGTCTAGCGGTTTGGCCCAGCGAGCATTCACCACGGCAACACGAATGCCTTCCTCTAGTAGCTCTTTTGCCGCTATCTCGGCTTGCGCTACAGTTGATCCATAGGCCAGAATAGCGCATTCTGAAGCTTGTGCCTCCTCAAGTGTTGCGGGACTGAGCAGTTCAGCCTTGCCAATCTGCAATGTATGCAGTTCTTCCGTGAGCGGAACGCCTAGCGCTTTCCCCCGTGGATAGCGCAGTCCGACTGGCCCATCTATGTAGATAGCCGTGTAGAGCATGTGGCGCAACTCTTCCTCGTCCTTTGGAGCCATGAGCTTCATGTTTGGAATAGAGCGCATAAAGCCGATGTCAAAGACACCATGCTGTGTAGGACCATCCTCACCGACGATACCCGCACGGTCCATAGCAAATACAACGTGAAGGTTCTGAACGCAGATGTCGTGAATCACCTGGTCATAGGCACGCTGCAGAAAAGTGGAGTAGATGGCCACCACAGGGCACAGACCAGCAACTGCTATACCGCCTGCAAAGGTGACAGCATGTTGCTCGGCAATACCAACGTCGAAGTAGCGTTCAGGGAACCGTTGTTGCATCTTCTTGAGGCCAGTGCCCTCTGCCATCGCAGCAGTGATGCCAATGATAGAGGCATCCTTCTCAGCTATTGCTACTAGGGTATTGGCGAAGACATCAGTGTAACTCGGCGGATCAGAGGGATTCTTCTTGATGGTTCCGGTAACATAATCGAATGCACCGGGGCCATGCCACTTCGTCGAGTCGTCCTCCGCCACCTCCCATCCCTTACCTTTCTTCGTGACCACCTGTATCATCACAGGCCCCTTCATCTGCTTCACATTCTTGAACACGTCCAGCAGCAGAGGCAGGTTGTGTCCGTCGAAAGGACCGAAGAACTTGAAGCCTAACTCTTCAAAGATAGCTCCATTCTTGTTGTACATAACGAATTGCTTGAAGCTGGTCTCTGCCCGTCCTGCTGCCTCACGCGCTTTTTTGCCGACGAGGGGCAGCCGCTCTATCAATGCCTTAGCCATCTCACGTAAACGGTGGTAGTGAGGGGAAGTCTCTACTTGGCGCACCTTCGTTAGGTAGTGGTGCAGTGCGCCGACGTTATCGGAAATGGACTTGTCATTATCATTCAAAACGACGATGAGATTTTTCTTCAGGCTACCAGCGTTATTAATAGCCTCTAGGGCCATGCCACCAGTCAACGCGCCATCCCCAATAATAGCCACGACCTTGAAATCTTGGCCTTGCAGGTCGCGTGCTACTGCTAGACCAAGAGCAGCCGAGATAGATGTGCTAGCGTGACTGGCACCAAAGACATCGTAGGGGCTTTCGTCGCGACGCAAGTAGCCGGAGAGGCCCCCAAATTGACGAATGGTATGAAAGCGCTCGCGACGGCCAGTCAGCAGCTTATGGACATACGCTTGATGACCAATGTCCCATACAAGCAAGTCATTGGGCGTATGAAAGGTGTAGTGCAGAGCCATAGTAAGCTCGACCACACCTAAATTAGGCGCTAGATGCCCACCCTTCACCGAAACTTTCTCGATGATTTCACGCCGAATCTCTTGTGCCAACTGTTCCATCTGTGCAATAGTCAGCTTACGTAATTGTTCTGGATCACCGATACTGTCGAGAATCCTTATCAAGTCTTTCCTCCATACTATTTCGCGCACATTGTATTTAACTGTCCTGATATTATAGGAGCGCTTATACAAGCTGACAAACATCTCGACACAAAATTCATGCACATGGAGGCTTGACAGTATCTGAAGCATCTCTACAAGCCTCTTCACACCGATGCAAAGCATCTTGACAACCTGTCTTTTTCTTTCTATCATGGCATGAAGTCAGTAAGCGCTTGCTTACACCATTTGCCGCCTTTGAGTAGAGGGAGGTCTTTGACTCCATCCCACATGTATAACCGTACTTAATATCCAAGGAAGGCAGGATATGATAAGAAAAGACAGCGAGAAAGACTCAGAACGACCACATTACTATTCCCAGTTTTGGCTAGACGTGGCTGCTGGTCGCGCAGTTATTGGGGGACCAAAGTCTGGTGAAGAGCTAGACGTAGTGGAGCCGGAGCAGGAGCCTGCCATAGAGAACGCAGACGAAACTGCACCCTTTATCGAAGAGCATGACATAAGCGATTCATTTCCTCTTGATGGACATGTAGAGACCATTGCTCCTCCAGTTGCTAAACCCATTGCTGCACCCGAAGAGTTCATTGAGCCGGAGCCAGAAGAGACACAGGTAGCGGTAGATGATCCGGACTTTGAGCACGTGGAGTTGCAAGATAGCGAAATTCCCGATGTGGAGCTTAGCCCAGACGAAGAAGAGGAACAAGAGGAGGAAGAGGACTATGAAGAAGAGGAAGAGGAGGAAGAGGGATGGGGCGCACGGAGCGGTAAAAAACGCAACAAACCAGTACGCCCACCCAAAACCACCAAACGTCCTAAGCGTGATCCACGCCGCAGCGGATACTAGGTCACTGTGATTCTGATACAAAGACAAGCAAACAAAAAGGTCGCCGACGAAAGCCGCGACCTTTTTGTTTGCTTGTTTCAGTTCTAGGGGTAGATGCCCCGCATTTGTGTTGCTTCAGCGACGCGTGCAATTGCCAGCATATTGGCAGCGAGGCGCAGATCACAGTGATAGTGATCTGCTTTTTCTGCCACTGCGGTGAATGAGCGATTCATAATGACCTCCAACCTCTGAGTGATCTCTTCAACCCCCCAGAAGAAGCTCTGTAGGTCTTGCACCCATTCAAAGTAACTGACCGTTACGCCGCCAGCATTAGCCAGAATATCAGGAATGACCAGAATTCCTCTCTTGAAGAGGATAGCATCTGCCTCTGGCGTCGTGGGGCCATTGGCAGCTTCGGCGACGATACGTGCCTGAACCTTCTCAGCGTTGGCGACAGTGATCACCCCTTCGGTTGCGGCAGGAATCAGGATGTCACAGGGAACTTCAAGAACATCTTGTACATGAAGAGTTTGTGCTCGTGGAAAACCCACAACAGAGCCTCGTTCCTGCTTATGACGCACTACAGTAGCAGGATCAAGTCCCGATTCGCTGTAGATGCCTCCACGTGTATCGCTGACCGCAATAATTTTGCACCCTTCATTATGGAAGAGGCGAGCAGCAGTCGCGCCAGCATTGCCATAGCCTTGGATACTCACACGAGCTCCTCTTAAGGGCATATCAATACGCTTAGCTGCCTGACGTGTCACAAACAGAACGCCCGTTGCAGTCGCTTCATTGCGGCCCTCACTTCCGCCAATTGAGAGCGGCTTGCCCGTGACTACAGCAGGAACAGAGAAGCCTTCGTGCATAGAATAGGTATCCATAATCCACGCCATAACCTGCGCGTTCGTATTTACATCGGGGGCGGGAATATCACTATGTGGGCCGATCATAATGGCTATTTCACTCGTATAGCGACGGGTCATGCGCTCTAGTTCCGCAGTGTTCATGCTCTTGGGGTCACAGATGACACCACCTTTGGCACCACCATAAGGGATGCCCACTACTGCACACTTCCATGTCATCCACATTGCGAGAGCTTTGACTTCATCGAGTGTCACTGCTGGGCTGTAACGGATACCTCCCTTGGCTGGCCCCCGACTTACGTTATGCTGCACGCGATAGCCTATGAATGTTTTGATGTGTCCATTATCGAGGCGAACAGGAAAATTGACTATCAACTCACGCTTGGGTCGACGGAGAATCTCTCGCATATCTTCAGAGAGACCAAGTTTTTCAGCGGCCAACTCAAATTGCTGCACCGCCATATGATAGGGATTTACTTGAGCAGCCATCACCACATCGTGCATGTCTGCGTCTCCTTTTTTAAACGAACAGAGACAACAATCCTACGCTGGCTGTGTCTCGTCCAATTTTTTTCTCAACAGTGTTTGTACTAGATCGGCCTTTGCCTGACCGCGTGTCTGTTTCATAACCTGACCAACCAATGCCTGTAGGGCATTCGTCTTACCTGCACGATAGTCATTCACAGCTTTAGTATTTTTAGCGATCACCTCCTCAATAATCTGTTCCAGCGTGCTTAAATCGCTGATTGGCGGCTTGATGCCCTTGCGTTCGACAATCGCCTCTGGCATTTCACCGGAGGTAAAAGCCTCATCAAGTATCTCTTTGCCTTGCTTGCCAGTGATGCGCTCTTTATCGAGCAGATCGAGCAGGTTCGCTAGGGCAAGAGGAGAAAGAGGACAATCCTGCACAGTTGTCGAATGGGCATTGAGCAGGCGTACTACCTCGCTCAATAGCCAATTGCTGGCAACCCTGGCACGTGCTTTGCGCTCACTTCCCTGTGATACCGCCATAACGCGCTCGAAGTAGTCGCCCAGGGCCTTGTCTTCGGTCATCACATTAGCATCTTGCTCCCCAAGTCCGTATTCGCTCTGGTAGCGTCTACGCCGAGCATCGGGTAATTCTGGCAACATGCTACGGATCTCTTCAATACGCTCGCGGCTTATCACTAATGGAGGCAAGTCAGGCTCCGGGAAGTAGCGGTAGTCGTGGGCTTGTTCCTTGGAGCGTTGGGAGACGGTTATCCCCCTGTTCTCGACCCATCCACGTGTCTCTTGTTGTATCACCCCGCCAGAGCGAAGTACTTCTATTTGCCGTTGCGCCTCGTATTCAAGAGCACGCTCTACAGAGCGGAAGCTGTTCATATTTTTGATCTCGCTCTTCACTCCTAACTTCTGTTGCCCGCGAGGACGCACAGAGATATTTGCATCACAACGCAGACTTCCCTCTTCCATACGGCCAGAAGAGACGCCTAGGTACACTAGTATCTCGCGCAGCTTCTGCATATAGAGCCGAGCTTCTTCGGGGCTACGCATATCTGGCTCGCTCACAATCTCCATTAGCGGCGTGCCAGCTCGGTTCACATCGATTAAGCTATAGCCTTGACGATGGCTGAGACGGGCCGTATCTTCCTCTAGATGAACGCGTGTAATACCAATGCGACGCGACTGGCCGTGCAAATCAATCGTGAGATAGCCATCACGGCTGAGGGGAACATCATATTGCGAGATTTGGTAGCCCTTCATCAGATCAGGATATGGATAGTTTTTGCGATCAAATTTCGAGTAGGCAGGAATAGAGCAGTTGAGCGCCAGAGCGGTCATGATGGTGTAGGTGACAGCCTCCTGGTTGATAGCCGGGAGCACGCCTGGCATACCCATACAGATAGGACATACATGAGTATTGACAGCCTCGTTCGCGTAGCCTGTGCTGCAGCCGCAGAACATTTTGCTTTTTGTAAGCAGTTGCGCGTGAACCTCAAGACCGATCACAACTTCAAAATCAGTACTAATAGGGACAGATGTTGTTGTCATTACTTTCCACCTTGCATAGCATTCTTTGCTCTTGCTTTAGTAGTAGTTTAGTCCTTTTCAGCTTCCGCGTCAATGGGAAAAGCATAGCAATTTTTCTATTGAATACCCCCCAAATGTACTATGCTAACAAACTACTTACCAGAGAAGTCAACAAGGCTTTCCCATGCTGGCAGAAAAGGACATCAGTGGCTGTCCTAGCCTGCCCAGAAAATGAGAGAAGTGGCTTGGTGCGGGCGTTCACCCGCACCAAGCCACTTCTCTCAAAACTTCGGGGGTGGGAGGTTCGGCCAGTATCAGCAGAGTAGCAACGCCACTGAGAAGTCTTACGAGAGTTGGCTTTTTTAGCAAAATGCAGTATACTTTGTCTTAACATATGCCGACAGATACTCAAAGTTACACAAGTGTGTAATGCCCACGACGGACAGGAGAGCAAGTAGATATGGCACTGATCAACATGGCCAAGCGAGAGATTAACTGTAAGATCGTTTACTACGGCATAGGTTTGTGTGGCAAGACCACCAACCTTCACTATATTCATCAAACTGTCAATCCACAGGATGTCGGCGATATGGTCTCTATTGATACAGAGACCGAGCGTACCCTGTACTTCGACTTATTACCCCTCGAACTTGGCAAAGTCCACGGCTTTCAAATTCGTTTTCAACTCTATACTGTTCCTGGTCAGGTGCTCTATCAGCAGACACGCATCTCTGTGCTGAAAGGTGCAGATTGCGTCATTTTTGTTGCCGACTCGCAGGCCAGCAAGTTGCAGGAGAATATCGAATGCTGGAACGAGCTGCAAGAGCAACTGCGCCGTATGAATAAAGATGTGACAAATTTTCCCCTGGTTATGCAGTGGAACAAACGAGACCTGCAAGATGTCTTGGCCACCTCGGTGCTAGACAAATATCTTAACCCCTACCGTGCTCCCTGCTTTGAGGGTGTCGCAGTAACGGGCCAAGGTGTGATCGAGTGTCTACGTGTAGGTATCAATTCGACATTACAGAAGCTAGAGCGCATCTAATCTACGAGCGATAGTCTGGCAGCAGGAGTAATGCCAGCATCGTTCGCTAGAGTCCTTTCAGTAGCATGTATTTTCAAACGCTGCCACTCTTCTTCATTTCAGCACGAGCATTCAATTGTATCTTCACGCAATTTCATCTTAATTTTGATTGTTCACAACACGTTTTATGTGTATAATAGTGCCACAACGATAGGGCTTACATAGATTCCCTGCCATCACAGGGTAACCATATTTTGCGTGGTATAGTAATACTAAACGTGTAGGCAGTGTAGTTTTCCTTCGTGCTGTCTACCTTTCTTACGAGGGGGGTCGTATGGACACAATACGTGTCATCATCGTAGATGAGCAGCCGTTATTCCGCAGGGGTATTCGTGCTACCCTGGAAGAAATGGAAAACTGTATCGTCATTGGTGAATCAACTGATGCTGCAGACGTACTTGAGTTAGCACGCACAGGGAACCCGGATGTGGCCTTAATCGACGCCGGGCTGTCCTCTTCAGATCCTCTTGAAATAGCTAGGCAAACGCGTCATCTTGTACCGCGCATGGCTATCATTATGCTCACTCCTTCCGAGGATGAAGAGCGTTTATTTCAGTCTATTAAGGTTGGCGCTGCTGCCTACTATACCCGCAATGTCACCCCCGAAGAGCTTGTCGAGGCCGTTTGCAAGGTCAGCAACGGAGAGTACCTCATCAACGATGATGTGCTCTCTAAGCCGCAGCTTGCTAGTCGTGTGCTCAAATCGTTCCGTGAGTTGAACGTAGAAGAGGAGGGTACCGAAGCGAAAGATCTTTACTCGCCGCTCTCAACCCGTGAAGTAGAAATTCTGGACTATATAGCGCGCGGCAACAGTAACAAGGAGATTGCTAAGTCACTGAAGATCAGTGACCAGACTGTGAAGAATCATATTACCTCCATCCTTAAAAAACTGTCGGTCAATGATCGCACTGCAGCAGTTGTACATGCATTACGCCACGGATGGATCAAGATGCAGCAAGAATAGATGGGGGACTCATAGAAAGGAAGCCTGAGCCTATGAAAGTGTATGGCCGTATGACGGTCTTTCCTATCATGCCGATTCGCATTAACCGTCTCTACGAACTGGCATACAATTTGTGGTGGAGTTGGCATCGCGAGGCTCGCGCACTCTATAGAAAGCTTGATCCAGAGTTATGGGAACAGGTTGGGCATAATCCCGTTCGTTTCCTGAGCGAAGTGTCCCCACTATTGCTTGAGAAGGCTGCCCAGAATACAGAGTATTTGCAGCACTACGACAGCATCATCGATGATTTCGATCATTATATGCATTGTCCAGCGCGGGATATGTGGTTCCCGCACACCTACCCAGAGCATGTCAATGATACTATTGCTTACTTTTCAGCCGAGTTTGGGCTGCACGAGTCTCTGCCCATCTATTCCGGTGGCCTAGGTATCCTTTCAGGTGACCATTGTAAGGAGGCCAGCGATCTCGGATTGCCCTTTGTTGGCGTCGGCTTTCTCTATCCGCAGGGCTATTTTACTCAGCGTATCACCCGTGAAGGCGTACAAGAAGCATCCTACGATAAATTGCACTTTTCTGAAGCTCCGGCAGTGCCAGCTTTCGGTCCCGATGGCAATGAAGTCATGATTAGCGTTGATCTGCCAGGAAGAGCTATCTATGCCAAGGTATGGAAGTTGCAGGTTGGCCGCGTACCTCTCTATTTGTTGGACACCGATATTGCTCCCAATGCTCCAAGGGACCGTGAACTCTCCGCTCGTCTTTATGCAGGCGATCACGAGATGCGTATTTCGCAGGAACTGGTGTTGGGCATTGGTGGTGTGCGTGCATTACGCGCGCTAGGCATCTCACCTACATGCTGGCACATCAACGAAGGACATGCCGCCTTCTTCAACTTAGAGCGTTGCCGTGAACTGCTCGCCTCCGGTCTCAGTTTTAATGAGGCACGGGAGGCCGTCTCAGCAAACACGCTCTTTACCACCCATACTCCCGTACCAGCAGGCAACGATACGTTCAATTATGACTTGATTGATAAATATTTTTCTTCCTACTGGGGACAACTTGGCTTGAACCGCGATCAGTTTATGGATGTGGCACGTGAGGATCACGGTTGGGGTTCTACCTATGGCATGACTGTACTTGCCCTCAAACTATCGGGACAGCACAATGGTGTAAGCGCCCTTCACGGCCATGTTTCGCGCAGGATGTGGCAGTTCCTGTGGCCCGGTGTTGATGTCGATGAAGTTCCTATCGGTCACATCACTAACGGAGTGCATACCTTCTCATGGATTGCGCCTGAGTTAAATGAACTCTATGGGCGTTATCTTGACAAGGACTGGGGAGCACACGTTGATGATGTAGAGTTTTGGAGCCGTGTGGCTAATATTCCTGATGAAGAGTTATGGCGAACACATATGCTGCGCAAAGAGGCTCTTATCGCCTATGCACGCCGCCATCTCAGACAACAGCACCTACGACTAGGCGAGGGGTCACTGCAGATCAGCGAGTTCGACAAGATGCTCGATCCCACTGCGCTCATTATTGGCTTTGCACGTCGCTTCGCCACCTACAAACGTGCTACGCTCATCTTCCGCGATATTGAGCGTCTCAGTCGCATCGTCAACAATCCACAGTGTCCTATGCAAATCATCTTTGCTGGTAAAGCGCATCCTGCCGATAATGCTGGTAAGGCGCTTATTGAGCAAGTCTATCGTCTCTCGCGCAGCGATGCCTTTCGTGGTAAGGTCGTGCTGCTGGAAAATTACAGTATTGATATGGCTCGTTACTTGGTCTCCGGCACGGATCTCTGGCTCAACAATCCTGTACGACCATATGAGGCAAGCGGCACGAGCGGACAAAAGGCAGCTCTCAATGGACAACCCAATTGCAGCATTCTCGACGGGTGGTGGGCCGAGGCATATAATAGTAAAAATGGTTGGGCTATTGGAGAGGAGCGGGAGTATCACGATCAGGAGGCACAGGCCGAAGCAGACAGTCTCTCACTCTATCGCCTGCTTGAGGAAGAAATCATTCCTACCTTTTTCGACCGAGGAACCGATAGTGTGCCACATCTTTGGTTGGGTTACATGCGGGAGGCTATTCGCACCTGTACACCCACCTACAGCACACGCCGTATGGTTAAGGAGTATACTGATCACTACTACGTTCCAGCGATGCAACAGAGCCTCTATGTGGGTCAGAAACACTTTGAACAGGCCCGCACTCTTGCCGCTTGGAAGGAGTATGTGAGGCGAGGTTGGAATGATCTGGCACTCTATGTTGATGGGCGTCGCGAAGGACAGCTCAGCCTAGGCGAGAGTGTTGAAGTGCGTGCTTGGGTACGTGCTGACCAACTCAAGCCAGAAGACTTCAGTGTAGAACTCGTCTACGGAGAGGCAAACGACGAGCAAGTCATTGGACAGTACAGCATTCCTATGAGCTATGTTAACCGCGAGTTGGATGGTTCCTACCACTACCAAGTGCGTTTGAAACCTGAAAAGAGTGGCAGTTTCGCTTACAACGTCAGAGTGGTACCCACCCACGAAGGGTTAATCAGCAAGTATGAACTGGGACTGGTGCGCTGGGCTTAGAGATGTGAGCAGCACTGCTGGATTTCTCCTAGAGAAAACTTATGACCCAATTACAAACAGATATCTCATTCCCTTGTTCTTGCTGAGATTTTATGATACAGTAAGATTACTCATAAAGAACTGTCTTTCGTCTTATGAAGGGGCAAACGAGGATATATGGTGATGATTACTTCATCAGCTCCCACTACTACGAAGACCATTGATGTCTTCTGCCTCTATGCGCAAGAGGATGAGAAAATGTGCGCAGGTATAGCCAAACACATACTCTCTTTGCAACGACGCGGTTACGTCAATTCCTTGCATACCCACAACATCACTGTCGGCGAGAAGAAAGAAGAGGTTGATCAACATATCGACGATGCCTCTATTATCTTGCTGCTGATGAGTCCTGACTTCGTCAAAGCTGACTTCTGCTATACAGAGCAGATGAAGCATGTCCTAGCAAAATGGCAGGCGGGGGAGACACGCGTGTACTTGGTGTACCTGCGTCCCATTGGTATGAGACTGCGAGGAACTCCGTTTTACGGGCTTACCTGCATACCCTTCGTCATAGAGTCTCTTACCAATACCTGGCAGTGGGGAACGCGTGAAGGGGCATATTTTGCTGTGGCGGCAGGGTTGCGTAGAGTTATTGAAGAGTTGAGAAGCCAGCAGGGTGAGGAGCAAGAAACAGAAGAAGCATATACAGCCAAATCACGACCGTGGTGGCTACCCTATGAGCGAAACCCATACTTTGTGGGTCGAGAGAAGGTTCTCGCTCAACTGCACCATGCATTCAAGGGTGAAAAACACCCCATCTGGGCAAAACTAGACAATATATATGCACTGACCGGACCTAGTGAGTGTGGTAAGACGCAGATCGCTATTGAATACGCCCATCGCTACCGCAACAAGTACAGTGCTGTGCTGTGGGCAAATGCTCATTCGCATGAGTCGCTTGTTCGCGATTATACTTATATAGCCCGCGTTCTGGAACTTCCTGAGAGGGATGCACCGGATTATACGGTGCTGATCTCTGCGGTGAAACACTGGCTTGAAACCCATGAAGACTGGCTGCTCATCCTCGATGATGCTCAGGAGCCTGAGAGAGTCTGTGACTTTCTTCCACTTGTGAGCAAAGGCTCTATTCTGATCACAACCACCTCAGATACTCTGCTCACTCTGGCTCAGGGTATTGCTGTAAGTGAGATGGGAATTGAAGAGGGAGCTCTTCTGCTCTTGCGACGAGCAAGCCTGCTGGCCCTAGACGCCACGCTCAATAGCCTTTCCGCTACTTTGATCAAAGAAGCTCAGGA
>Ga0213882_10000580_pt1 | contig 11838 bp, 14 predicted proteins | sample BarmaccoBMER_R09_FD_160106 | JGI IMG/M metagenome (GOLD analysis project Ga0213882, IMG submission 160106) | Barbacenia macrantha exposed rock microbial communities from rupestrian grasslands, the National Park of Serra do Cipo, Brazil - ER_R09 ...
ATCGACGAAACGACGGCGGGCTCTTCAACCTCGTAGCGCGCATTGTTCGATCAACTGGAGCGAAGCCTAGGCGCCGTCTTCGATCGCTTGACCGGTCGGGGACGGATTAGCGAGAGCGACGTCAACGAGGCGTTGCGAGAGGTTCGCATTGCGTTGCTCGAGGCCGACGTTTCGCTAGCTGCCGCCAAGGAGTTCGTCGCAAAAGTCAGGGACGCTGCGAACGGAGCCAACGTCCTCGAATCGCTGACGCCCGCGCAAACGATCCTGAAGATCGTTCACGAGCAGTTGGTCGACTTATTGGGCCCATCGACCGCCTCGGGCCGCGCGCGCTTGAAGTTCTCCGACGCGCCGCCCTCGGTCATCCTGATGGTCGGCCTGCAAGGTTCGGGCAAGACAACGACGGCCGGCAAACTCGCCCTGCGCTTAAAAGAGCAGGGACGGCGCAGCCTGCTCGTCGCCGCCGACGTCTACCGCCCGGCGGCAATCGAACAACTCGAGACGCTCGGCAAACAGATCGACCTGCCGGTCTATCAGCGCGGCACGGGCGACCCGGTGAGAATCGTCGGCGACGCCGTGGCCGAGGCACGACGGTTAGCGCTTTCGACGGTCATCGTTGATACCGCGGGACGCCTCCAAATCGACGAGCCGCTGATGGCGGAGCTCGAACGGATCAAGGCCGTCGCCACGCCCTGCGAGACGCTGCTGGTTGCCGACGCTATGACCGGGCAAGAGGCAACGAACGTCGCAAAGGGCTTTCACGACCGGCTCGGCATCAGCGGCGTCATCCTCACGAAGCTCGATGGCGACACGCGCGGTGGCGCGGCGTTATCCATCCATCGCGTCACGGGAGCGCCAATCAAGTTTTCCGGCGTCGGCGAGAAACTCTCCGCCCTCGAGCCGTTCTATCCCGAGCGTCTGGCCTCGCGAATACTCGGCATGGGCGACGCGCTCACGCTAATTGAAAAAACGCAGCAGATTTATTCGGAAGCCCAAGCGAAGCAGTTAGAGGATAAGCTCTTTCGCACGAGTTTCACCCTCGACGATTTTCTGGATCAAATGCGCCAAGTGCGCAAGATCGGATCGATCGGCGACCTTTTGAAGATGGTGCCCGGTCTGTCCAAAGCGCTACCGAAGAACTTCGAGATTCCCGAGCGCGAGTTCGTGAAGGTCGAAGCAATTATCTCGTCGATGACGCGGGGCGAACGGCGCAATCCCCAGATTCTCAACGGCTCGCGGCGCAAACGCATCGCCCGGGGATCGGGAACGGAAGTGGCCGACGTCAACCGCCTGGTAAAGCAGTTCGAACAGGCCAAAGACATGACCAAACAGCTGGGTGGAAAGCGACGCGGGCGACTGGCGCCGTTTCGACTGGCCCAATAAGGAAAGAGTAGAATCATGGTACGAATTCGTTTGCGACGAATGGGCGCAAAGAAACAACCGACGTATCGCTTTGTCGTCGCCGACGCGCGCGCGCCGCGCGACGGCCGCTTCATCGAGATTCTGGGTCACTATAATCCGCGTACGGAGCCCCGGACCGTCGTGGTGGACGAGACGAAGGCGCGCGAGTGGCTCGCGAAAGGAGCACAGCCGTCGGACACCGTCCGCCGCCTGTTTGCAGAGAAAGGACTCGTCGAGCGAGGGCCGATTCCGATGTCGAAGCGCGCGAGCAAGGCCGCGAAGAGTGGTGCGGCGTGAGTGCATTCGATGACGAGTTTGGACTCTTCACCGAAGCTGCCGTTGATGATGCCGAACGGCCGGCATTAGCGCGGGAGCCACGCGCGCCGCGAACGCCCAGCTCGACTCGGCCTGCACAGCGCCGTCCGCAGCGGCGGCCGTCGGCAACGGCGGCCGATCCCTGGGCCGGGCACCGGCGCGCCGCGGACCTCCTCGATTTCATCGCGCGAAAGTTAGTTCAAAAGCCCGAAAGCGTACACGTTGAGCTCTTCGTTGATGAGCAAGGCGAGCCGGTCATCGAGCTGGTCGTCGATCCGGACGATCTCGGCAAAGTGATCGGGCGCAGCGGCCGCGTCGCGCACGCGCTACGAACGGTAGTCCGCGCGACCGCGGAGGGACGCGTCGCGGTGGACATCCTCGATAGCGAAGAGGCGTCCTCGACGTAGTTTATCCTGCGCGAAGTTGTCGTTGGACGCATCGCGGGCGTCTTCGGTCTCCGAGGAGAGTTAAAGTGCGACCCGACGAGTGCGGGTCGCGCTCTCTTTTCAGCCGGAATCGAATTGCGCTGTGTGCGCGGCGAGACGGCGTCGAGCGTCCGTATCACGGACGTTCGGCAGCACCGCAGGCGTCTGTTGATTCGTCTCGCGGGCGTGGACGACGGCGACGCTGCGAGCGCATACGCCGGCGCGCTCCTCTTTGCGCCGCGCGCCGAAATAGCGCTCGAAGCGGGTGAGTATTTGGATGCCGATCTCGTCGGTTGCGCGGTAATCGGCACGGACGGCACGGCGTACGGCGCCGTCGAGCGCGTCGAGCACTTTCCTGCGAGCGACATGCTGATCGTGGACGGGAGGATGGTGCCGATGGTCGGAGCGATCGTCAAGGAAATCGCGCTCGACCGGCGGACGATCGTGATCGATCCGCCGGCGGGCCTTCTGTAACTTTGTCACCCTGAGCGGAGTCGAAAGGCCCCTAGCTGTTGTCGGGATGCGCCGCCGAATAGGCGCTGACGGCGGAGTCTATCGCCGCCTTCACGGACGAGCTCTTTCCGGTTTCATGCTCCAATGGAGCACCGAAGCAAGTGTACACCGTCAGGTTGAAGGTGATATCGAGATGACCGTGGCGCGCCGGCGCCTCCGTTAGCGTTCCGCTGGCGATGGTGTTATCGCGGTTGTTGCCGCAAATTTGGTCCGCGGCATGTGCGATGTCCGCGGACGAAACGCTCGTCATCTGCGTCGTGAAGTATCGGTTGAGGGCGAAGTAAAGTTCGTGGGTCGCACTGGCGAGATCGCTCGCGACGGCGCTTCCCGACGCGGCAACCGGTGCGACGATGACGCCGCGATCGGGCTTCGCTCCCGGCGCGGGCGTTGCGCCGCGTCCGTTGCCGCGATGATGAAAGACTGAGTCGACGATGCTCGCGATTCCGCTCAGCGGCACCTTCGCGCCGTTCGTTGCGCTCGGCGCGGGCGTGCTCGACGTCTGCGCCTGCATTTGCTGCGCCCCGCGTCCCAGGAAGGCGAGGATCTGCGAGCGCGCCAGCAGCGATTGCGAGGCCACGTCTGCGACGCTCGAAACCTGCGCCGTCTGCGAGAAGAGAATGACGCCGCTATCGGTGCTGACAACCTGCTCCACGACGGCCGCGCTGTCGCCGACCGGAGTCACGTAGCCGCTGATGTAAAAGTCGGCTTTGGCGCCCCGAGCGAAGTCGAGAAAATCGGCGCGCTTGACGCCTTTCGGTATCGGAGGCACGCTAATGCCGCCCGCGGCCGTCATCTCTTGCCCCAGAATCTCCGCGATTGCGACCCCGAGGCGCGGATCGGCACCGGTCTGAACGTCGAAGGGATAGACGACCACGAGCGGGGTCTGACCGACCGGCGCCGCCGGGCCGGGGGGCGGCAAGGGCGGCGGCGTGGCAGAAGGCGTCGGGGGAGGCGCGAGCGCGAGTAGGGCAACCGAGCAAAAGAGCGCCACGGCGCTCACAAAGCGACCCGGAAATCGTTCAGCCATCTGCCGGCAACTCTTCGGGAACATTCGCCGGATACCCGGTCGGCCACTCGATGCTGTACTCGGCGCCGAAGAGAAAAATCGAGCCGATGCAGTAGAACCACAGCAGCAATACGAGCGGCGCGGTGAGCGCACCGTAAACGCGCGTGAAGTCGACGTGCGTCAGGTATTGCGCGAAGGCGAGCTGCACCACGGGCCACGCGATCGCGACGACCGTAGCTCCGCGCAAGGAGAAGGCCCACGACACGGTGCGATTCGGCAGCCACTGGTAAAGCACCACGGCGACGATGAAGACCAGTGCAATAGAGATCAGGTATCCAAGGATATGCGTAAGGCGTCCCGGGTCTTCGAATCCGGCAACGTGAAAGAATATCGAAAGCACGATCGGCAATCCGAGGGCAACCAATAGTACGATGCCCGTGACCGGTAACATGACGACCGACAGGAGAATGTTGTGAACGAGCGGCCGTCCTTTCGGCACGTTCAAGGCGCGATCGAGCGCGTACGCTAATCCCATAAAGAGATTCTTCCCCGACCAAATAAGAAACGCAGCCGCAACGAGGCTCGAGATGCCTCGCCCGTACATATACGTTTGAAGGTTGTTGGCGATGTAGTCGTGCAGCGTCGGAGCGAGCGTATCGAAAAAGGCCAGCGTGCGGCTTTCGGCATCGGGCAGCACGAGCGTTACCGCGCTCAGCGCGAGCACGGTCAGCGGAAAGAGCGCGAACAGGGCGTTGAAGGCGATGGACTGTGCGTGAAACGCACAGCCATCGCGAGCGAAGCGAAAGCCGGCGCCGCGGAACGCCGAGATGAATCGCACCATCGCAAGCGGTATATCGTTGCGAGGTGCCGCTATTCCCACCGGGCACTCCCGTCGCAGTCGTCGTTGACGGGCGGCCTCTGTTTGCTTACCAGCGCGCCACGCTGTTGGCGGGGCGCGTCTACGTGCCGGTCGCGCCGCTGCTGACGCGGCTGGCCGATTCGGTCTCGGTGCAAAACGGCACCCTCGTGTTCCGACGCGGGCCGCATCGAGTACGGATCGTGGCGCGCCCGGCCGTTCCCGGCGATTTCGACGGTGTCTACGTTCCCGCCGCGAGGATACTGCGCGCGTTGGGCGTGCTCGTGCGATACGAGCCGAAGCCGCGCCGCCTCGTCATTGCAACGATGCCGCGCACGGTCGTCGAAACGCCGACGCCATTCAGCCCGGCGTTGCCGACGATCGCGCCGGCGGCCGTTTTTACGCCGCTCCCGGCGCCGACGCCGCGACCGGTTTGGACTGGTTCACCGCTTCCGCGCCGTACGGCGCTACCGATGCCGCCGGACAGGCGCAGGCTTTCTGTCCACTGACCACCGGCAGCATCCATACGGCATATTTTTGCGGGTCGCGAACGTTGACGATCATCGCGTTGAAATAGGCGATCGCCGACTCTTCGGTTACTGCGGTGACCTCGCCGATCGGTCCGGCGTAGCCGTCACGCCACGCCTCGAGAATCGCCGCAAAAGTTTCGCGCTCCGTGCGTAGTGTGTCTACGATAACGTAGTCGACCTTGATCTCGACGAGGCCGAGTCGCCTGAGGACGCCGTAAACGTTGCGCCCGGCAAAAAGATCCACGCCGGTCGCCGGACCCATCGTGGCGGGGACTTCGTGCCAAAAATCGCGTGGATCGGGCTCGCCGCTCTGGAAGTGGAGCATGCCGTAATCCTCGGGGATCAGGTGAATGTAACCGCCGGTGCGCGTGACGCGCAGCAGCTCGTTGATGACCCGGTCCATCTGGGGAATGGAATGAAGCACGTGGCGGCACAACACCAGGTCGAACTGCTCGTCGCCGAGGGCCAGATCGAACACGCTTTGATGCTCGAAACGCAAGCGGCCGGCCAAGCGCGCGTATCGTGCGCGAGCCAAGGCGAGATGTTCGTCGACGATATCCACGCCCAGCACGCGTGCTTGAGGATAGAGCTCCGCAATCCGCGAGGAAATTTCGCCGGTGCCGCAGCCGGCGTCGAGTATGTTTGCCTCCGGTGGGAGAGCGTAGCGGGCGAAGAGTGGAAGCTCTTGCGGCCAAATCGCGCGCGCCTGCGCGTCGAGATTGCGAACCATGGATTCGTCGGCCATTTGCCGCGCCTGAGGGTTGAGATCTACTCCCACTAGCGTTGCGCGACCGCAGCGAGGTCCAGCTCGCCGAGGCCTCGCCCGCTGACATCGCGCGTGAGCGCCGCGAGCGCATCAACGACGGGGAGGCGCTCGTGATGCGCGGCTCCTTGCATCAGGACGGCATCTTTATGCGCCATATCAATGGTCCAAAACGGCTCGTAGTTCTCCGCAACCATGCGCTTTCCACGGCCCTTGATCTGTCCGCTCGGATCGTAAAAATCGAACAGCGCGTACGCGTGCTCGCGCGAGAGGCCTTGCTCTTCGGCGATGCGCAGGCAATCGTTCAAACCGCCGACGACGGCTAAGATCATGGCGTTGCCCATCAACTTAAAGATGGCTGCGGCGTCGGGTCGCTCTCCCAGGTCGCGCAGGTCACTGCACATCATCTCGAGCGTCGGCCGCACGCGTTGCACGGTCGCGCGATCCCCGGAGACGAGCATGACGCCCGTTGCCTCGTCGGCCATCGGCGGTCCCATGAACACGGGCGCGTGCACGAATGCGTAGCCGGCCTCCGCCAACCGCCGCGCGCGCTCGGCGACGCCGTTCGGCGCGGCGGTCGTGTGATCCACGATGGGAGCGGCCGTCGCGACGCCGCCAAGCGCGGCGTTGATGACGGAGTCTACGGCGGCATCATCGCTCAGACATAAGTGCACGGACTGCGCGCCCGCGGCCGCTTGCGCTGGATCGGCGAAGGCCCGCGCGCCGTTCTCTTCTAGGGCCTTCGCGCGTTCGGGCGTGCGATTCCAGACGTTGACGGCGAAGCCGTGCCGCAGCAGATTGCGCACCATTGCGGAGCCTAGCATGCCGGCGCCATAAAATGCGATTGTTTCCATGCCGGCTCAGCGCGCGGCGCCGGCGCTTGGCGGCGCGCTCCGGCGGCTCACGAGATTCAAGGCGGCAACGATAATCGCCGCGGCAAACGCGTACGATACTTGGAGCGGATCGCTGAGGAACTGCAACCCCAACCAGTTGTCGACCGAATAGAGGCCATTGCCGGCGTATGCAATCGCGACAGCCGCGGCGATGTAGGCGCTATTGAGTTCCCAGCCACCTCCGCTCACGAAAAACCCTCTCTTATAATGCACCGATCCGATCGCGGTCAGCATGACGAGGACGATCAAGACCGGCCCGAGCGCCCCGCCGGCGCCGAGCAGCGTCAAGAAGCCGCCGAGGGTCTCGCAGACCGCGGCGATGGCGGCGAACGCCTTGCCGGGACGAAATCCCAGGCCCTCAAAGAAGTCTCCCGTCCCCGTTATTCCGCCTCCGCCGAACCAACCAAAAAGCTTTTGCGTGCCGTGCGCCATGAAGCTCAACCCGAGAATCAACCGGACGATCAAGAACGCGATATTCATGAGTTTCGAAACCTCCTATGCACGCGCGATGGTGGCAGCCGCCGTCTTAGGGTACCCCTCGGACCATTTGTCAATCCAGGATATCGTCGCTGCGGGGCTGTAACGGGCGGCCTATGCAAATTGCCGGACGAACCTTCCTAGTTAGCGGCGGCAGCTCCGGCTTGGGAGCCGCATGCGTCGCCGAATTCGCGCGTGCCGGCGCGAACGTCGTCATCTGCGACGTGAGCGAGCGCGGCGCGGACCTGCAGCGCGAGCTCGGCGACGCGGTATGTTTCGTGAAAACCGACGTCACCGACGGCGCGCAGGTCGAACGCGCGGTCGCGACGGCGGCCGAACGCTTCGGCGGACTGCACGCCGCGATCAACTGCGCGGGAGTCGCAACCGCCGAGCGCGTGATCGGCCGCGAGGGACCGCTGCCGCTCGAGCGTTTCAGCAAGGTGATCGCCGTCAACCTGATCGGTACGTTCAACGTCATTCGATTGGCCGCGGCGAAGATGCTCGAACGCCCCGCCGAACCCGGCGAAGATCGCGGCGTCATCGTCTGCACGGCATCGGTCGCCGCATACGACGGTCAAATCGGTCAGGCGGCGTATTCGGCGTCGAAAGGTGGGGTCGTCGGCATGACGCTGCCGATCGCGCGCGAGTTTGCGCAGCACCAAATTCGCGTCGTGAGCATCGCCCCGGGGATCTTCGACACGCCGATGCTTGCCGGACTTCCCGAACAGGCTCGCGAGTCGCTCGGCAAACAGGTGCCGTTCCCATCGCGCCTCGGCAAGCCCGCGGAATATGCGGCGCTCGCACGGCACATCGTCGAGAATCAAATGCTCAACGGTGAGGTGATTCGGCTCGACGGCGCGATTCGCATGGCACCGCGTTAATGACGATCTAATATCAAAAAAAACGAGGACGGATGCGGCGTCGGTCCTAAGGAATAGCGAGTGAAAAATGTCGCGGTAGCTCTGCTGGCCTTGACATGCATTGCCATGGCCGTTTCGCCACACCGGTCGCTCGCGAAGTCGTCGGCAGTTGCCGCTGCCGCGACGCCGGTCCCATTGCCGTCGCCCGATCGATTACTGTACGAGATCCGGCGGCAGTTTCGTTCGCACCGGCCACCGCCGCCCTACATCACGTACACGTTGATTCGTAAGCAAACGCTTGACGACGGATATCCCGACCTCGTGAACAGCTACACCTATCATATTTGGTGCCGCACGATTGACCGCGCCGCCTTGGGCCGCCGCGTCTACCACGGGTCGGCGCGCGGCACGCTCGAATTCTTGCGTCCGTCGTTCAACGAGCCATGGGACCCGGGTCCGCCGACGGCCGACCTCTTCGAGCCCGCGCCGCTCCACCCGCACGTTAGCCCGCGCGAGTTCGTGCCGACGCCGGAGCCGACCGGAAGTCTGCCCCCCGTCATCGCATCGGTGACGGTGCTCGGCGAGTTCGACTATCGCGTGACGCGCGTCGCCGAAGAGGGCGACGAGACCCACGTCAGCATCCTTCCACGGCGCGACCCTGACCGCAACCGTCTTCGCGAGATCTACGTCGATCGCAAGACGCTCGAGCTCAAGGAAGTCGTGGCCACCGACAAACTGTACGAGGAGGACAGCGGGCACCACGTCTATCCCATGCTCTTCACGGTCACACTGGGATGGATGCACGACATGCCGATTGTGACGCACATTCACGGCACGCCGACGTACGACCGCGACGCGGAGTATCTTGGACGCGACGCGACGGTGGACTACGACTTCAATGACATCACATTCCCGTCATCGCTGTCGGAGTGGTATTTCGATCCCCGCACCTACGCTCAACACGTAGCCGACGCACCGCGGTAGGTGCCGCTACTCTACGGGGACTCGGGGTATGCCACCCTCGCTAATTCTCAGGTTAATCGCTCGGGCGGCATACCCGCTCGTCCCCCAAAGACATATCGGCACGGTGAAATAAATTTACAAACGGGACGGGGCGAGCTTGCCCTGAGGGTAGTCGAATGGAACGTCTCCGAAGCGCAGACCATAACGAGGCTGCTGTTCTAGGCGCTAAAGGGTCAGGCTACCGGGATGTTCTGGTTTAGCCGCAGGACGTTCCGAGGGTCGTACTTTCTCTTAATCTCGACCAGACGAGCGTAGTTTGGCCCGTACGCTAGTTTGACCAGTTTTTCACTGGTATCGCCAAGCTGGTTCACGTACACGCCGTGCGCAAAAGGCCACAAGCGATCGCGGGTATCCCGGACCCATCGCACGACCTGGGCCTTCTCCGCGGGAGTAGACCAAACTCCCGCCACGTCCACTTCGTAGCCGGGCTGACGCAGCGCAAAGGCCGTGGCGTCCACACGTACGCGGCTGATGGCTCCCCGCAACGGGACGATGACTAACTTGCAGCTCGCAGGCGCACCGTTTACCGCCGTTGCGATCGCCGCAGTCTCGGCACCGCCGAGTTCCCGCAGAAAGAGGTTTGTCTGGAAATGCGCAACCGGCGCTTGGAGAAAGCCGCCTGCCGCCTGCGCTTCCAAATACGAAACGACTCTCAAGGTATCGTTCTCCGGTCCGAGCGCACGCAGCGGCCTAACCAAGTCACGTCCGGTTTGCAAGTTCCCGCAGTAGCACAGATCCATTCTCAGACGCCGACCGGAATCGGAGGGCAATACCTGCGCAAGGGCGTCCATTTCGTCCGGTGCCGCTGCCAGAAACCTGGCAAATGCCTCCAGAAGCTCTGGAATGCGACCTGTCGGATAGATCAACGAGCCCGAGAGCACGTCGGTTACTGGATGGAGCTGGTATTCCAACGCGGTCACCACGCCGAAGTTGCCCCCACCGCCGCGAATGGCCCAAAAGAGTTCGCCATTTGAATCCGCGCTGGCCTCGACTTGTCTTCCGTCCACGGTTATCACTTGCGCCGATAGCAGGTTGTCACACGCAGCGCCATACTTGTCCATTAAGCGACCTTCGCCGCCTCCGAGCGTGAGGCCGGCGATTCCTACCGTCGGGCAGCCACCTGACGTCGTTGCGAGACCGAAGCGTTGCGTGGCTTCGTCCAGGTCGCGCACGAGCGCGCCCGCTTCTGCACGCGCGGTTCGTTTGCCGGCGTCTACTTCTACGCGTTTCATTGCGGAAAGATCTATGACGATCCCGCCATCGCACACGCCATAGCCGAGCCGGCTGTGCCCTCCGCCGCGCACCGCGACTTGCAAGTTGTTGCTCTGCGCAAAAGCCAACGAGCGCGCGACATCGGATGCCACAACGCAGCGCACGATCAGCGCCGGGTAGCGTTCAAATGCACGGTTGAAGACCTGCCGTGAGGATTCATAGTCGGGCATCTGCGGCGTGATGACGCGCCCGCTTACGTTGGACGCGAGTCTCCGGACCGAGTTTGCATCGAGCGCCGGCGCCGCGAAGACCTTGGCGCCAGGCAGGAGTGCGGCTGCCGCCAGCGGCGCTTGCAGTAGGAACTGTCTTCTGTTAGTTATCCCCAGCAAAGATGCTAGTGGTTCTGCTTAACCAACTGAGGATATTTTTCGCGCAGGTGTTGCAGCTTGGGAAGATCGTTGACCGCGATGTACGGGTTGTTGGGATTGTGGACCGCGAAGTCTTGGTGATAGGCTTCGGCGCGGTAGAAGCCGCGCAGCGCGGCGACGATCGTCACGATCGGCGAGCCGTAGACGTGTCGCTGTTGCAGCGCGGCGATGTAGGCTTCGGCCTCGGTTCGCTGCGCGGGTGTCGTGTAAAAGATCTCGGAACGGTACTGCGATCCTTCGTCCGGCCCTTGCCGGTTGAGCTCAGTGGGGTCATGCGCGACCAAGAAATACACGTCGAGCAACTCTTTGAAGGAGATCTTCGTAGGATCGTACGTGACCTCGACGGACTCGGCGTGGCCCGTCGCTCCGGTGCTGACCGTTTCGTAGTGCGCCGTGTCCTCGTTGCCGCCGGCGTAGCCGGCCACGACGCGATCGACCCCGCGCAGATTCTCAAAGACGAGCTGCATTCCCCAGAAGCAGCCGCCGGCAAGGACGACGCGCTCGGAACCGGTCTTCGGACCGGGGCCCGCGCCCAGGCAGAGGGTGAACAGCAGTGTGGCGACGACGAAAGGTTTCACGACGGTAGAACGTTCGGCGGCTGGGTTCGGATTTGCTAGCGAAGGTAGCGATCGAGCCAGTCGAGCCAGAGGCGCGTGAGCGCGACCGTCTGGCGCGGGTCTCCGGGCCCATGCGTGGCGGCCGGAAACACCGCGAATCGCACCGGAATCCCGTTGTCGTGCAGCGCGTGATAGAGCGCGTACGACTGGGTGATCGGCACGACGGGGTCCAGCGTGGTGCCCCAGATCAACGTGGGCGTCGTGATCGCGGCGTAGTACGTTATCGGCGAGTTGTCGCGATAGATGCGCTGCCCGTCGTCGGTAAACGGCGACGTTCCCAGCGGATAGCGGTCCTGCACGTTCGACGTCGAGAGACTGTACTCGTCGAACTCACTGTTGACCGCGGCGCCCGAGACGGCCGCGCGCCACCGATGCTCGTGCCCAATGAGCCACGATGTCAGCTCGCCGCCGTACGACCAGCCCGAAACGGCGACCCGTGACGGGTCGACTTGCGGCCGCCGCTCCAACTGCGCAAGCCCGGCCATGATGTCGGATGCAGGCCCCACGACGGTATTGCGCACG
>Ga0213882_10000581_pt1 | contig 11831 bp, 5 predicted proteins | sample BarmaccoBMER_R09_FD_160106 | JGI IMG/M metagenome (GOLD analysis project Ga0213882, IMG submission 160106) | Barbacenia macrantha exposed rock microbial communities from rupestrian grasslands, the National Park of Serra do Cipo, Brazil - ER_R09 ...
AACGCATAAAAAAAGCCGACGTAAGCGTCTAGACTGGGAAGTGGCAATGACATCAGGCCGCCACCTCCACCACCAATATCCCTCACAGCCACAAACTCGCGTAGAGCCTCGGCTATGCCAAGAGTGGCAATAGCGAAGTAATGGCCTCTTAGCCGTAATACTGGTAGTCCCAGTAAAAAAGCGAAGAGGGCAGCGACTAGCGCATCTGCAATAAGCCCTAGCCAGAAAGGTTGATGGCTGAGTAACATAAGGCCAGTAGTATAGGCACCGATACCAAAAAATGCCACATTGCCAAAGGCTGAATAGCCAGTGAAGCCACCGATAAAGTTCCAACTCTGCGCCAGAATAACAAACATGAGAATGAGTGTCCAGGTATGCAGGGCAGAGGAATCACCAAACCAAGGGATGGTTGCTATAAGACCTAGTATTCCTAACCCAAGGAGCAATGACCAGAGCCATCCGCGTTCCTCTCTCTGCTTTAGAGAAGGAGCTTTGGCAGTTGGAGCTGTTTTCGTTCTCAATATCATAATAGGCATTCCTGTGGTAAGCGAAGTAGTGACACCGGCTCCTTCAGCTTAGCTCTCTTGAGATCTTACTCTATCTATAGAAAGGTTTACCCAACAGTCCATCAGGTCGAAAGATAAGCACGGCAACAAGCACGGCAAAGGCGATAGCATCATCGTAGCCAGGGCCAACTCCAGGTATGAGTGGGACGACAGTCTCCACCAATCCAAAGACTAGCCCGCCTGCAAGCGCTCCCCAAGGGGATCCCAAGCCACCAAGAATGACGATGGCAAAGGCGCGAAGTTTAAAAGCATCTCCATTGGAGGGATTGAAGGGATAAAGTTCTGCCAGCATAGCACCAGCCGCTCCTGCCAACGCTGCCCCAATAGCAAATGTCAAGGCATAAGTATTTCTGATATTAATGCCCATAAGGCGAGCTGCATCGCGATCCATGCCCGTTGCCAGAATGGCATTGCCCTCGCGTGTGTGAGTGAGAAAGTAATTGAGCGCCGCAGTGAGCACTATGGCGATTGCTGCTGCGATCAGGCGATCAAAGGCGATATGGGTAGAGCCAATATCGAGGCCACTGCCTGCATAGATTGTATTGACCGAACGCAGGTCACTAGTGAAGATTTGTTGTACTAAATCTATTATAAGCAGGTCAAGGCCAAACGTGAGCAAAAATGTTACCAGGAAAGGGGCACGGATGACACGATTGATCAAAGTATATTGTACAATCCAGCCAATTATAAAGAGAAACGCCATTGTCAAGGGAATGCTGATATAAGGGTCGATATGCAATTGAGTGTACATCCAGAACGCTGCATATGCCCCAAGGATAACGAATGCACCATGTGCCAGATTGACAATATTCATGATACCCCAGACAAGTGAAACGCCCAGGGCCACTGCTCCATAGAGGCTACCCAGAAGCAGCCAGTTGACAAGAATTTGTCCAAAAGCCATACAATTCTCCTGCATTACTCAGTAGCTCGCCCATTCGGCTAATACTTGCCAAACCTCCGCTCCAACATCTCTTCTCTCGTTTTCTGGGTGGGGCCGGGCAACCGCTAGTGCCCTGATTATAAGAGGGGTGGTGCGGGATACAAGAGATTAGCATTGGCAATAGTAGATGGGTAGACGGTTACCACATTCTCATTTTGTATCTGGATGAGAGCCATCGGCTTATATATATTCGCACCGCTGGCATCGAAGCGAATTTCCCCATAGAATGTCATAATATCAAGGCTAGCCAACGCATTACGCACCTTCTGCGGATCAATAGAGCCTGCTTTTTGGATGGCGTATTGGAAAGCGAGACCGACTGCAGAGGACTGAGCTGATTGAAAAGATGGGAGATGCCTATACTCTGCCTTGTATATCTGAGTATAGTTAGCTGGAGTAGCAAAGACATCGACGCCATTGTACTTCTCCTGGGGTGTCCACTGCGAACTGCCTACAACATAATTAGCAGTTGGGCCAAGGACAGAAATAAAGTCTGGGAGATCGGGACCAACAGTAAAGGCGTAGAGTTTCGTATTGATATGGAGCTGTTTGGACTCTTTCATAATGGTGACTGCTTCACTCTCATGACCGGAGCCAAGCAGCATATCGGGTGCTGTTCCACCCGGTCCCGAGGCGCTGAGCGCAGTCAACACGCTTGTTAGGTCTGTTGTATCGGCTGGATATTGTTGATAATAGACGACATTGAGATCGTGACTTGCGGCATAGTCTTTTGCAGCTATAGCAACTTCTCTGGAAAATGCATCATCGGCAGAGATGATCGCGATGGTCTTTGGGGGATTGGGTAGCGCAAGCATAGCTTCCAGCATCACTTTAGCATACTCGTGGGCTGGACTTAGCACACCAAAGATGTAGTGAAACCCTTTTGAGAAGATGGCGTTGGCCGAACCATTCCCTTCTACCATAGGAATTTTGTATTGCTCAGCGATAGCTTCATCTTGTAATGTTGCGGCAGTACCGTATGGACCAAGCAGAAAGTTCACTTTGTCAGATGTAACTAACTGTTGGGTGAGTTGGGCGCTCTTTGTAGGAGAGCTGCCATCATCATAGTACTTGAGTTGCACTTGGTAGGTGGTATCTCCTACCCGAATACCTCCATGAGCATTCACCTCTTTGACCCAAAGCTTATAGCCCTCAAGCACGAGTTGGCCTTCTTTTGAGGTTGCTCCTGTCAATGAGATCGGTGCGCCAAAACGCAGTACAGTACCATTAGTATTGCTGCTGCTACTGCTACTACAGGCTGTTATTCCGAAAGGAAGTAGCAGGATAAATAGGGCCAGAATAGGCATAACTCTTTGAGAGAACCTGTAGGTTGATGACGGTGACGGGTCTACCAAGGGGCCCGTGATGTATGGTGCGTGACGTAGCTTGCAGAGCGAATCCACGTCGGTAGGGGCCCAATTCATGGTGCCCTGTGTGTGGCCAACGGGGGCACCATGAATTGGGCCCCTACCGAGAAATTGATGCTCACCTGAAGGTAGCGAGAGAAGAGACAACAAAAATGTGTTGGGATAGACTTTCATTAACTGTTCCTTAGTGTAAATTAACTGCAAACTGCAGAAGAAAATCTTAGTGTGAGATTAGGGCCCCCAACTAGCAATTGTCCTTGTGCTTGAATGAGATGGAACGTGTCATCTTTAGCAACACAGAGAACGAGAATTTCTTTATTCGTAGGGTTCCCATCTGCGCCGAAAGCGATTTGTCCACTCACCCCCTGAATCGTCTGCGCACCGCTAAATTTTGTCAAAGCTTTCTGGAGTCCGCTTGGAGTAAGGTTTTGCTTTCCATCGGCAAGGGCGAAGTTACTTGCACTTAAAATTGATAGCATGGTATCGTAAGCAAGCATGGCATCAACGTTGGGACGTGTATAGCCATACGGACTAGTTTTGTGTAGCCTATTGAGGTCGAAAGCATTCGCATAATCAGCGAAAAACTTTGGTTGTTGTGCCGAGAAACCCAACGCTCCCCACTCATCTGGATAGGCGTGTGCAACAATACGTAGGTGAGAAAGAGCAGTACGGGCAGTGTCCTGGTAGCCTCCTATTTGGTAAAGCGCATTAGCACCCAGCACTGGCACATTTGCCAAAGACCCAGTTTGCGGCAGGTCTGTTAGCAGTGTACTAGCGTCACTGGCATATCCCGAGAAGTAGATCAGGTCGAAAGCTTCGTGGGAATTCGTTAGGTTTTGTAATGGAGTTACCAATGTCGCTGATTTTCCTACAGTATATTGTTCAGTATCGACAATAGTGTTACCATCAGCTTTGAATTGCTCAGAGAAATCCGCGGACAGACTGCTAGTGAACGAATTATGAAGATCGGTGAAAACTACTGCTCTTGTTGCATGCAGCGCTTGTTCAGCGTATTTGACACCAACAGCCGCTTGTATTTTAGAAGGCACAACTACTCGAAAGAAGTAGGGTGATATTCCCGTTAATTCATCGGCGGTTGACGATGAAACCATGGGAATATGTGCCTTATTTAGAACTTTGACAACCGCGAGCGTAGGATCGCTGAGAGGCCAGCCCGTCACACCCACAAAGGTCGGATCAGTCTTTGCCACTTGCACGATCTGGTTTGCTACTGTCGTTGCATCTGCCGTCTGAGAACCAGAGCTTGCAACTAGAAGTCGAACTTGCGTACCGCCGAGGAGCTTGAAACCATCATTATACTCTTTTTGGACAACATAGGCTCCCTGTAGATTGTAGCGTCCAATACCAAGATTCTTCCCTGAGAGAACTGTGCCCACAACAGCAGTGATATATGGGTTGCCAGAGGCCAGAACACGCTGATTTTCAAGGTAGATGAGTGATTCAGCATCATTGGTATCTTGCGCAAGCCCTTGCTGCCAAAGCGACTCGGCCCCAGCAGTGTCATTTGCCTTAAGCCTAGTTGCTGCCTCACGTTTATAGATGCCGTCGGGTCTTTCAGTGTCAAACACGTAGGTTCCATCACTAATACCAATGTATTCCCCATCTTGCGCTTTCGTTACCCCAATGCCATTGGCAAAAGATGGCTTTGCCATTTCACTTGGCTCGGTTCTAAAACGCAACACAAGACCATAAATAGTGCTGACTATTAACAAAATGGCCAGGATGATCAAAAAAGGAGTGAGGCGTCCCGGAGGCTTGATCGATCTAATAGGAGGAGTCAGAGTAGTTGATTTTGCTTGCTCCACAGGAGGAGCCGTATTGCTTGATCTTACTTCCTCCACAGGATGAGATGGTGTGACTACTGCTGTAGAGTCGTCAGAGTCAAAAGGTATAGGGGTAGGGTCCCTGTTATCATCCTCCAGAACTCGAATATTACAGTAAGGACAATAGACAGCATCCTGTGGAAGACCAGAGCGGTGACAGCTAGGGCAATTCATGGTGATCCTCCTTGCACAGTGTCATTCGTTTGGACAAAAGTTAGGTACCTAATGGGCCGGAGTTCCAGGGCCACAGCCGCTTGGTTTTGGTAGTGAACCCCGAACTTCGTTTGGACGTATAGTCAAGCCATCTAGCAGAGATTCTGGGAGGCCAGTTCTGTACGATAGCGCTGATTTTCTTATAGGTTTCTTTATCCGCATGCCGCAACAGTATCTCTAAGAACTGGATTGCCCATTCCTGTTGCTCACTACTCGATATGTCGTGAACGACAGTGTCCACTTGCAGTGCGACACGGATATACGGGATGAAGATGGATTCCGAACGCTGTCGCTTATATTCTTCTCCAACATGCTCTGCTATCTGATAGAGGAAACAATACAAGTCTTGTTTATTAAGAACATTATCCATCGCGGAGATGACACACATAAGCTCGATTTCACTCTCAACACGGGAGACGCATAGCGAAACTAGTTTGTCCAGCACTGCTGGCCGTGTAGAAGATTGCAACTGATGAATAGCATCAGCAAGAGCAAGAAGGTCTTGCTTATTGATCAGAGGTTGATCGATAAATGCAGCTATGGCTTGCCACTTCCCTGCTAGCACTGGCAGTTCTTGGGGTAGGAGAGAATTATTACTTATAAACTGCAGAAGCTGCCTCGCAGAGGGGCGATTGAGGTCATTGATGCTGAAAGCAAGCAGGTATTTCCTGGCGTATTCCAACACAATAGGCAACTGATAATATGATGCAAACCGTGAACCATATCTCTCAAGCAGTTGCACAATTTCTTCGTCTGTCAAGCTAGCTCTTGCAAATACAGCCTCCATGAAATTCTTCACATACATAGGCTCAATATCTGAAGTGATCAGGATATGCAGCAAGTCCATTTTGCCTGCATAACCACCCTCCACAAGCGCGTTAAACAAGCTCACTACCGTGTCCCGTCGGCTGGGAGAACGCAGAGGCCGACGTAGGAAGTTTTTAAGCTGAGTAGTATGCTCCCGCTCAATACTCTGAATAATTGGCTTAGGAAGTGGAGTTGCAAGGGTGGTATCATCTAGTAGACATGTGATCGCCATATCATGCCACTCCTCCGGCAAAGGGAGTGCCAGGAAACGCCAAAGTTGGGGCCACGTCGTGGGAAACCACAGACGAATAAGCCTATTGTCCACAGATGGCGCTATACTTCCCCATTGCTTCAGCAACCAGGAATGTATCTTCCAATTATCAGGGTTGTTCACGACAATTTTTAAGGAATGCGGATGAGTTGAAAGGCTTTCCAGAAGAAGCGCCCATACCTTTGGGTCAGTGAAAGGAGGAGCTGCAGAATAAAGCAGATCAAGTAAGTTGACAAAGTTTGGCATTTCTCCCCGCTTAATGGCTATGCTCGCTTCGCCAGCAACTCTTTGAGCAAATGCAGAAAGCACAGCAGTAACATCAGTGCGGGATCCTTGAACAGCCTGACTGCGTAAGTCGCTAAATACTGCTTGCCCAATATTGTGCCACCAATCTTGATCTGTGGTAATGAGATCAAGGAGTCTACGTTGAGTGGACTCCTGGGTCAATACCTCTACTAGGCGTTCAGGGGTGTCGAAAAGCCTTTTGGTCTCTTCCGTGTACGTTTGGTCTTCTGTATAAGCCTGTTCTAACTCGCGTGCGAAGTCTTGTATAGTTGGGAAGCGTCGTTGTGGGTCCTTCGCGAGTGCTCGCAAGACGACAGCTTCCAGCGCGGGCAGAACTGATATTTTCTCCCGCAACGGAGGTGGCGAAACTGTTTTATGTTGGTAAGCCAGCGGAAGCTCTTTTCCTATAAAGGGAGACTCACCACAAAGCCATTGGTAGACCACAATACCCAGTGCATACTGATCACTCGCTGGAACTGCATATCCCTCGAATTGCTCTGGAGCCATATAGCGTGGCGTCCCTGCTACTTTTTGTCGCCTTGATGAACCTGTCCGCACAGCTAGCTCCGCAATGCCAAAATCTGCCACCAGCACCTGACCATCATTTCCTAACAGGAGATTGGCTGGATTGATATCCCGATGGATCACTCCATGCTTATGTGCATACTGCAACGCGTCTGCAATCTGATTTACATATGAGACGATAGTTGATAACGGAAGTGTTGTTCCTCTCGGATGGAGTTTGTTGAGAGACCCATTGGGAGCATAGCTCATCACGAGATATGGAATATCCCGCTCTACATTGAAGGTAAACACTCTGACGATGTGGTTATGCACTAGATCAACCAGCAGACGGGCCTCATTGCGGAAATCTTCCATATCCTGCTCGGTGAACGCTCCCCTTAAGAGCTTAACCGCAACGGAAGTTTTTAAATAGATATGTTCTGCCTCGTAGACATCAGCAAAATTGCCACTTCCCAGGAAACTTCTGAGTCGATACTCGCCAAAGGTCTGCCCTACAAGATCATGCATGATGAGGTCTCCTCGTAAGTTGCCTTCAGACAGGCTTTCTACAGCCTTATTTATCATTGCAAACGAGACGGGCAACTACAGGCTATTTTGAGAAAAAGTAAGCATCTCACTGCTGTCCTAGCTCAATCCCCTTTTTTACACAAATCAGTATATAATATACGTCAACAAGGAAGGAAGGGGCAATACTCGTGTGTCACACTAGGAGTACACGCTTTCAATATCTGCTGCCATTTTCGGCGAGCCATTGTTTGCGTTCGGCAAAATCGGGCATAGCTTGCTCGACACGTTGCCAGAAGGCCCTGTTGTGGCGTGGTTCGTGCAGGTGGACGAGTTCGTGGACAACGATATAGTCGATGATGGGGAACGGGAATAGCATGGTGCGCCAGTGGAAATGGAGTACTTCGTTGCGACCACATGATCCCCAGCGGTAGCCGAGCGATTGCACTTTGATGCCCTTGGGCGTGGCATCGACCAGTCCGCTAAACCTCGCGACGCGTTGTGGCAGCCATTGCTGGCCGTGCTCACGGTACCAATTGGTGAAGTGCTCCTGGCCACGATGTACTTCGTTGTGCCTAAGTTCGAACCAACCTCGGTACAAGCGTAGGGGTGAAGTGTCGGGCAGGGGAGAATCAACCAGGCGCAAGCGATAACTGCGGCCAAGATAATAGAAACCCTCACCATCAAGAAACGCATGAGTTACGGGAGCGCGTAAGAACAGCTCCTTCTGGGCCAGTCTGCTGTGAATCCAGCGATACTTGCTCCTGGCGACGCGCTCCATTACTTCGATGGGGCAATCCAGCGGAGCGGAGAGCACAAGTTCACCAGTGCGATCGATGGTGATACCGATGGTCTTACGTTTGTTGCTACGGCGTAGTTCAAACGACAGACCATCAACGATAAGCTGTTCCTGCATCAGTTTAGCCTGGGTGGTGTGTCTTGGTTGAGCAGGCGTACGTGGAGTGCCCTTGCTAGCGAGATGAGGCGCGCAGCGACCGCGCTGCTGCGCTGGTGGGGTACAAGCCCTAATTTGTCGATTTTGATGCCGATCTCCCTGCGCACACGTGTTTGCTCGTCCGCGTAGCGCCAGAAATCAATGTTTTTGATTTCGTTGCGGATGAGGTCTAGTAACTCCCTTGTGAAGCCCGCAAGTTCCTGCAGTTCCACGTCGTTGAGCGGCTCGCCCTTCATTCCCCGGCCGATCTTTGACCGATAACGCTGGTCGTCCTTGCGCAGCTCTTCCTCTAGAATACCGAGGAAGGGCCGTTCCGTAACAGGGTTTAGCCCGGTCTTGTCGATATCTCGCGGCTTGCGGGCTTTGTGGATAAATTTTTCCAGTGTGTCCGTGAGCGCTGTCCAGTTGTTCTCCAAGGACTGGAGGATAGCTTCAAGGCGTTGGCTGAGAGTGTTATAGTAGGCGGGGTCCGTCTGCTCAAATTTCTGGCTGATGTAATAACGGGCATAGTGTTCCATCTCGGCAGCGTTGGTCTCGTCGGACGTGTGCCTGTGCAGCTTGCTCTCGAAGTCTTCGTCAGTGATAGAGATAGGTTCAACGAGCTGGCGCACGTTGAGGGCTTCGATGTGCTGGTCAATGAGCCGCCGGACTTTGTTGCCGACGTGCTGCAGGTTAATCTGCTCGTCGCGATAGACTGCATGGGCGGCCCGGTTGATCAGCCCGAGCCATTGAGCTGCAGAGACATACGCGAGAGCCTCGGGCCGTGGCAGGACAATGTCCATGCTCTCCAGGAATTTCTTGAGTTTGAGTTCAAAATCGGCGCGGATTTCAAGGTCACGCAACAGGTTAACGCAGCGTTCTGTGTCCTGAATCGAGAGGCTGCGTGTTTCGAAGACGGCGCAGGCGCGGCGGCAGCGCTCGGCAAGTTTGGGCAATTCGTCCTTGAGACTGATCAGCGCTCCTTGCACATCCTCGGCTTTATATGCAATCAGCGCCTCTTTGAGGTGGGCAGCGAGTCCAACGTAGTCCACGACTAGACCATTCGTCTTGTCGGGATAGGTGCGGTTCACACGTGCAATGGCCTGCAGTAGCTCGTAGTTTTTGATATAGCGATCAAGATAGATCACCTGTACGATAGGCGCGTCAAAGCCAGTGATGAGCATGCTATGCACGCAGAGGAAGGCGAGATTATGGCCTCCAGCAGGATCCATAAGCGCAAGTGGTTTCTTAAAGTTTCTGATTCTGTCCTCTTGCTGGCGTGTATCGGTCCAATCGCTCCAGCGTATGCGGTCATCCTCGCGATCTCGTGCGTCGTGCGAGATAACGGCGGCGAACTCGATTTGCTCCAAGCCTGCAAGCTGAGGATGGGCGCGTAGCAACTGTTGGGTATTTTCGTCAAGATGGACACGCTCGCTCTCCGGCAGTGTGAGTTGCTCGGGTGGGAGTTGTCGCAATTGGACTACCAGTTCTTGCTGGGCCTTGTGTAGTGCGTCCTGGTAGCGCACTGCCGCGAGTCGGCTCGCTGCTATCACCATAGCCTTGAAGCCATTCGGGAGTATGTTGGTGGTATAGTGGAGCACCATATCCCTAGCCTTGGTCTCGATAGTATTACTAGACTCAAGTATTTCTCGTGATGTGGCGTAACGTTTTGGCAGCACTTCGCGCACCTGACGCGGTTGTTTCTCGACCAGATGCTCGTATGTCTCGTCCAGTTGTGGGCGCTCGGAAATCACCAGTTCGGTCACGCGCCCCTCGTAGAGGATGGGCAGGGTAGCGCCGTCAAGCTCAGATTGGTAAATAGTATAGATATCTATGAAGGAGCCGAAAATATCCTGGGTTTTCTTGAGGTCACCCATGATAATCGGGGTACCGGTAAAGCCAATCTGGATGCAGTAGGGCAGGGCCTGCAACAATTTGGCGTGTAGCTCGCGCCCATGCGAACGGTGCGCCTCGTCAACTAGCACAAGCATGTAGGGAGAGGGGTTAATTTCTTTGTCTAATTGCTCGTCACTGTATGCTTCCTCGTCTCCCACACTTCCTACGTCGTCGTATTCCTGATCGTCGCGCCGCTGGTACTTCTGCAGCATAGCGAAGACGAGGCTAGGACCCCCTGGTGCAAGCAAAGGTTTGAGGGCGCGGATAGTCTCAACCGTATGTGATGTTTTGCCCGTGAGTTGTATCGTCTCTTTAAGCTGGTCTTGCAGGTCCTTGCGGTCCGTCACAAAGACGATCCTAAATTCTTTCAAGCGCGCAATAGCATATAACTTGCGGATCAGGAAGACCATAGTCAGGCTCTTGCCCGACCCCTGTGTATGCCAAATAATGCCGCCGCGCCGATCCTCTTCTTCCTCACGCTGCTTCATCTTGCCAGTCTGCAGCCGATGAATAGCCTTCTGCACGGCGCGGAACTGGTGATAGCGGGCCACGATCTTGACAATCCTGTTGCCGGATTGGCGGAAGAGTGTGAAATTGTACAACAGGTCGAGCAAGTTTTCCTTGCTGAGCATACCTGCGACAAGCTGCTGTTGGCTGCTTGGTGCATCTACTCCCAAGTGCTGGGCAAGCTGGTGCTCGGTAAGCGGATAAGGATCTTTCCACTCCTGGTAGTGCTCGTAGGAGGCTCCGATAGTAGCGAAGCGTGCCTGATAGAAACAAGTGGAGATGAGCAGGTGATTGAAGTTGAAAAGCTGCTCAGCGGCTGGCATGTCATCTTGTTCGGAGGACGCACCGCCCTGCCCCGAGTAGCGCAGCAATTGTCTAATGCCCTCTTCAATAGGATTAGTGAGCGCAGGATGCTTGCATTCGATTACGACGAGCGGTATGCCGTTGACAAAGAGCACAATGTCAGGCACGATATAGCGCAGGCCGGGCAGATCTACGCGAAACTGATTGATGATCAGGAAGTTGTTGTCGTAGGGGTGCTCAAAGTCGATGTACTTGATGTCCACGTTGCGCCCGTCGTGCAGTTGGGCATCACCCGCCACACGTGTACCTTTGAGCAGCAGGTCCATTGTCTCTTGATTGGTCTGCATCAACTGTCCCGTAGTGGTCTGCGCACGCCTAAGCTGCTCCACCGCCTGTTCGATACGCTGTTCATCAAGCCAGCGCTGCCCGTCCTCAGTCGTATTAATGTTATACAAAGCGTTGCGCAGTCGCTTCTCCAAGAGCACCTCGCGGAAGCTAGAGCGCTCAGTGAAAAGAGGCACACCGACAAGACCAACAACTGGCACCTCTGTCTCCGGGGCAGGAGCAGGATTGCCGTTAATATATTCCCAGCCCATGTCCTGCAACTGATGAATAAGTGGTTCCTCGACAAGTGTGGCCTCCGTCGGCCTCTCGATCTGTCCTCTTTTTGCTTCCTGGCCCTCTCGCACGGGAGCGAAGCGCGTATCAACCTCTGCCGTCTCGCGGGCAAGTTGGGCGAACTGCGATATCTGTAACTCTCCCAGGTAGCTAACCGCCTTCTCGCCCAACTCCGTCAACACATATTCTTGCCCATCCTGCTGCACAAAGCCCTGTACGAGCAGCTTGTTTAGCAGCCGCGTCAGTTC
>Ga0213882_10000582_pt1 | contig 11825 bp, 9 predicted proteins | sample BarmaccoBMER_R09_FD_160106 | JGI IMG/M metagenome (GOLD analysis project Ga0213882, IMG submission 160106) | Barbacenia macrantha exposed rock microbial communities from rupestrian grasslands, the National Park of Serra do Cipo, Brazil - ER_R09 ...
GTTCTTGCGCCAATATGCTGAATTGTACGCACAGACGGCCATTACAGACGCCCGTCGTGAGCAACACGAGCAGGCTCGTACGCTGCTGCAAAATTTTGCGCGTATCGCAGGGAGTACAGAAGTGGTACAATACCTTAAAGCGTACGAAGGGGCCCTCTCCACTGGCGAAGCAGAGATGAGCAGAGAAGAGGTAAAATCCAACCGTGACCTACTTAAGCGGTTGAGACAGATGCGCCAGGACTTGTAGCCTCTTGCATCCTATGAGACAATAGAGACATATCCCTGGATGTCGGTGATGACCATTTTGGAAAGAGATGTAGTAAGGGGGCAGTACAACATATGCAACTGTCCTATATAATAGAGAGGTTTCTTGAGTTATGGGCTTACAATTCTTGCGTGGCAACCCGCAAGCCCCAAAAGGACATGCTATCTTTGTTGCCCTCAGTGCAGATGATTCGCGTGCAGTCTTCTGCACCTATTGTGTTGTGCCACCGATACCTATGTCACTCACCAAGTACCTACCCCCGTTGTTTGCTGCACAACTGCCGCCCGAGGAGTTGCAAGAAGTCGCCAATATCTCCGGCATGCCGATACCCCCTATGCTAGAAGAGGTATTTAGTATGCAGCAGTTGGAGACGATAGCAGAGCGTCGTGATGACGACCTTTGTGATATCGGTCCTCTCTCTTCAAAGGATGAAGCAGAGCGCATGCAGATGGCGGCTTTCAGTAGCCAAGAATATGCCCAGCTATACTCGACATATGCAACCAGTTTCGTAGCGATAGAACCTGCTCCTGCCGAGGTCGATGAGCTAGTGCCATTAGATGACCTGGATACAGATGAGCTGCTGCTGCGCACTATGTCTGAGCGGCAGAAACTCACAGAATTGGGCAAACTGATAGGGACGGCGCGTTACGCACTAGGGGGACGTGATAGAGCTTTATTACAGGATACCGATAAAAAAATGCGGCGCATTGCCGACCTGCTCGCAGACAAATATCGCGGCAAAGAGCTGGTAGCGGCAGCACTTGACTCTCACGAGCGAGGCACAAAACTAGCACAACTTTACCTAGATAGAGCTTTTAAACTTCTTGATGAGGAGTATGCAGACATTCCCAATATCGAGCGGGCTATTCGCGAATTACAAAATGAGTAGGAACGTTATTTTCTATGACAGCAATAGAACTAGAAACCGATATTTCGCCACTGATTGATGCCTTAGTGGCTGAGAATAGTGATCAGATACTCACAGTCGCACACAAGCTGCTGGAGCAGGGTGAAAATCCTGAAGTGTTGTTGGGGCGTGTAGGCTTAGCCGCGGCGAAAGGCGATAGCGATGGACACGTTGTGATTACCCTTGCAGCCGCCGCCATGCTCAGTCGCCTGTTGCACACTCTTCCCCAGCCGCTTGAAGGTGAGGTAGCGCCGCATAACCGCGCATTGCCACTCTTTGTGTACCCACTGCTTTTCGCAGCTCCGGCAGTCCGTGTAGGCACCACCATACAACCTGCGCTTCCTGATCCTTTCTACCCAAGCGACCTGCCCGAGGGAAAAACAGTCAATGACTTGATGCACGACGCAGTATACGGCAATGACCTGATTATAACCGAGCGCCTCCTGCTCGGACTGTATGGAACAGGTGCCGACTACTGCACGATGCAGGTACGCACCTACGACGGCATCTCCACGACCTTTCAAAATGCTGGTCACCCCTTGATGTTTGCGAGTCGTGGTTTCCAGTTACTCGATGCAGTAGAGTGGGGAAATCGTGCCCCCACCATTCTGCATTGGCTTGCTCCACACCTGCCACTACAACCCACTGCTCAAGAGCCAGACTGGGTCAAGGTTGTACGTAGCTTTGCCAACGACCAGGCTCATGACATGACCAGTATACGTAAACGCATCGCTGCTCCTAAGAACGAGAATGCACTGCCCCTACGCAGTCTCATTCAGAGCACTGCCGACACCGCTCAAGTCTGCCAGGGTGTCTACGATGCAGTGATGAGCGGAGGAGCTTCGCCGCGAGCGACTGGCTCTATGATTGCATTGGCAGCAGCCGACGTAATGCGCAGCGTTGACGACGGCGAGCGCGACTCGTTCATACGGGCGGCACACGGGCTGCTCTTCGCCTCTGCAGTACGGCTCGTCTTCCAGCGTATCCAGGATGTAGAGGTTCTCACACTGCTGTTCACCTCTGCCGCTTATGTCAACGCCCTACACAAGGAAGTGAGCGCACAGGGTGCTAAACAACCAGCAACCTCGACAGCTTCCAAGTCAGCGATAGTGGGTGGCGGCCTGATTGCCGTATCTCTGTTAGAAGGGCTAAGCGCGCAATTGAAGGCTCAAGACCTCACACGAGCAGTAGCAACGGCTCGACACTATCTCAGGCTCGGACACGATGTGCATGCACTGTTTGCCACAATTGCCCTTGCAGCAGCTTGCAATGATGCGGCAGCAGACCAGGGACACACACTACAGGTCGTACAGGCCGCCGCCGAAGAGTATCTGGCGTGGCCGACTACCTTCGCGCAGGTTGATGCTGAAGTGTTTTTGCGTATCGCACTGCGTGCCGCTGCATTCGGCAAGCGTAGCACGGTGACGGAGCATTTGTAGCTTGCCTAACAAAAACGCTCTGGCAAAGCTGCTCTTCATCTGCCCTCTCTTGCTACTGTTTACGGCCTGTAGTCTTTTTGGTGCATCTCAACTGGTCAAAGCGCCTGCCAGCAAGCAGACGTACACGATTGCGCAAGTGAGCGCAGGCATTGATACATTCGATCCCGCACTTGCACACGATCCCACTTCGATCAGTGCTGTTCGCATGCTCTTTACCGGGCTTGTAGCACTTGATAATAAGCTACAGATACGGCCACAAATCGCTCAATCATGGCAGCAGAGCAGCGATGGAAGTACATGGACCTTTTATCTTAAACCAGGACTGAAATTTAGTGACGGCACCCCACTTAGCTCAAAAGACGTGGCCTACAGCATTGATCGCGCCCTGCAACCAGCGACGCAATCCACCGTCGCTCCTGTGTATCTTAGCCTGATAAAAGACTCAGATCAACTGTTGGCTGGCAGAATATCAACGCTTCTTGGTGATAGTTTACAGACGCCCAACGATACAACCCTCATCATTCAAACTAGCAAAAAAGCTGCCTATTTTCTGAGCATGCTTACCTATACGTGCTCATATGTTGTGGAGAAGAAGCTGGTCACTACTTACGGCACAGCATTTACCCAACATCTAGCAGAAGGAGGAGAAACGGGTCCATTTAAACTAGCGCAATATATCCCTGGTCAGATAGCCACATTTGTCCCCAATGCCTATTACGACCCTCAACCGCAATTGCAGCGAGTAGCCTTCACCTTCTATCACTCGCCTAACGACGCGTATCAAGCATACCTGAACGGAGCGGTTGACACGGCGGACGTTCCCATTACTAACATCGCTGACGCTAAGAAGCGTAACGATTTCTTCCAGGTGCCTCAACTGTGGACGAATTACTACACTATGAACTATCTAGTGAAGCCATTCGATAACATTCACATCCGCCAGGCTTTCGCGCTCGCCATAGACAAGGTGGCTATTGCTAAGCAAGTCTGGAACAACACAGTGCTCCCCACCAACCACATTGTGCCGCAAGGCATGACTGGCTACAATGCTAAGTTAACAGGCCCGGATGGAACACAAAATCTCACGGGCAACGCTACACTGGCACGAGCGCTGCTCACACAAGGTCTAAAGGAAGAGGGTTACTCCAACGTCTCGCAACTGCCACCCATCACGTTGACCTATGCGACACACGTCTCCAACTTCGATCAGGAAGTAAAGATGCTGCAGCAGACGTGGCAAAACGTGCTCACTATTACAGTCTCCCTCCAGGGGGTTGACTACAATACGCTGCTAGACAAGGTTACCGCTGCAACGAACAACGCCAACGGGCTACAGTTCTGGGGTCTGGCCTGGGTGGGAGAGTATCCCGACCCACAGGACTGGCTGACACTACAATTTGACCGTGGTGCATTCGACAACACTATGAACTACGGCCAAAACACCAGTGCTAACGCAGCCAAGCAACAGATGATTCAACAGCAATTAGAAGCCGCCGACGCCGACACTCAGTCGGACAGGCGCATTCAGATGTACCAGCAGGCCGAGCAACAACTGGTCACTGATGTCGCCTGGCTTCCAATGGAGCAAGTTACCGCAACTTTCCTACGCACACCATATATTGTTGGCATCGTTGATAACGGCCAGAGCCTGATCCCCCCCGACGATTGGGCCAACATTTATCGTGTAACACCCCCTATGTAGGGGTCTGATTCATCATACCCAACAGGGCTTGTCTTGTGCGTGAGATTAAGTTATCATGCACCGTAGTACTATCTGAGCTTTTATGTTGATAGACCTCGTAAAGTCAGTATACACTGACCAGAAATCCGTATTCGAAAAATTTGTGTTCCTCTCGTCTTGATAGTAATTAGTTTTAGGAAGGAGATTTCACAGATGCGCTCCAGCAAAAAAATCCCACTTGGACTCCCGCTCACCGTTTTGTGCCTGCTGGCCATGCTCTTCACTGCTTGTGGCGGCTCAAGCGCCACTGGCACAACAGCGGAGGCACCTACCAGCCAGCAAACGCTGCGCCTATCCATCCACAACCCGGATTTCCCAACACTCGATCCAGGCCAGGAAACGGACGCGGTTTCCGCCGAGGGAATCTATCTTCTCTTCACGGGCCTCGTAAAGCTAGACGACAACCTCAAGATTCAGCCACAACTCGCACAATCCTATGATGTTTCTTCTGACCGCTTGACCTATACCTTTCATCTGAGACCAAATTTGAAATTTAGCGACGGAACACCGCTCACCTCCCAGGACGTTGTTTATAGCATTGACCGTGCGCTATCACCGCAAATCTCTAGCCTCAACGGTGTATCACTGACCTATCTCGGCCTCATCAAAGATGCCGAAGGCCGCACAAAGGGGACAGTCAAGAGCCTGATCAACGACAGCCTCCTAGCTCCTGACCCCAACACCGTTATTATCAAGTTGAACCAAGCGACGGGTTACTTTTTGGAAACACTAGCCTATCCGACCTCCTACGTAGTGGAGAAGAGTGTGATCGACAAGTGGGGTCTCAAGTGGACCGATCACCTGTCTGACAATGGTGGGCAAGGTGGCGATGGTCCCTTTAAAGTCCAAAACTACAATCATACTACAGCTATCACCCTCGTACCCAACGCCAACTATGAGCAGAAAAAGCCTCAATTGCAGAAACTCATCATTTCTTTCTTCAAAACCACAGAAGCTCAGTACCAGGCATATCAGGCAAATCAGGTTGATAGCACAAGCGTTCCTACCGAAGAATTTCAGCAAGCAAAGACCCGCACCAGTGAATTCCGCACGTTTCCTTCGCTGGGAACTTACTCTCTAGAGATGAACTATCTGGCCAAGCCTTTCGACAACATCAAGATCCGCCAAGCGTTCGAACTAGCCCTCAATAAAGACGTCATTGCCCAGGACGTGTTCAAAGGGGCAGACACGCCGACCTGCCATATTGTCCCAGCAGGCATGCCAGGCTACAACCCGCATCTGACGTGTCCTTTTGGAGCGCCAACCTCGGGTGATCCAGCCAAAGCCAAACAACTGTTTGCCGAAGGGCTGCAAGAAGAGGGATTCACACTTGCTACCTTCCCAAGTATCACCATCACTTCGTACGCAAACTCTTCCACTTATGACAATGCTATAACGACGGCTGAGCAGATGTGGAAGAACGTGTTGGGCGTGACCAACATACACGAGACCACCCTGCAGTTTGGTCAGTTAGTCCAGGCGGAAAGTAACACGGTGGGCAAGACACCAGCGCAAGGTGGCTTGCAGATGTGGTTCGGCGGTTGGCTTGCGGACTACCCTGACCCACAGGACTGGCTCACCCTGCAGTTCGGTCTAGGTTCGCCCAACAATCAGGTCAACTATGGTCAGAATAACAGTACCGATGCAGCCATCCAGCAACAGGCACAGCAGCAAATGGCTGCAGCCGACGTCATGCCCAATGGAGCGGCACGCTACCAGGCATACTATGTGCCTGAGCAGCAAGCAGTCAACGATGTGGCTTGGTTGCCGCTGATTCAAAGCCCTAGTACCAATACAGGTCCTGGAGCTGCCCTACGCAAACCGTACGTCTATGGTATCGTTGACAATGGCGTCGGCGAGTTTTGCGATCCCAATGACTGGGCAAACATCTACATCACGGTTCATTGAAAGTGATGCATTCCCCTCGGTAAGGGCCCGATTTACCGTGCCCCTACCGAGAAACCTGACGGATACCTAGGGTCATTCGTTAGCTTGACAATAGCACCTACTCCACATAAAATAGGTACAATCATTCCTTGAACCCCGGCAGAGGCACTCCGTCCCCTGCCCTTCGAAAGGCAGGTACAAGGCATAGCATGCTTCAATTCTTAACAAAAAGGCTCATCGGCCTGTTATTTGTTATTCTAGGTGTCACCTTCCTGACATTTATCATGGGATACTTTGCCCCTGGCGATCCAATCGTCCAGTTATTGGGTCAGCACTTTTCTCGTGCAGAGTACCTCCAGCTTAAACACGCGTACGGGTTGGACCTTCCGTGGTATCAGCAGTATTATAACTTTCTCAAGCATCTGGTTCAGTTCGACTTCGGCTATTCATATCAATATAAAAACCGTGCAGTCTGGGATATTCTCAAAGATGGCGTGCCAATCTCCGCCGAGTTGGGTCTGTGGGCGCTACTCATACAGGTGCTCGTGGGAGTGCCACTGGGCATCTTTTCTGCACTGAAAGCTAACTCCTGGCTCGACACTACAAATATGGGTGTCATGCTAGCCATCTATGCCGTGCCAGTCTTCGTACTCGGCGTCCTCGTACAAGTGGCTATCGTCTGGCTAGATCAACATGTTGGCTTTGGCTGGCCTGCAGCAAACTGGGGCAATGCCTGGTCGTACTCTTGGTCAGACATACAGTTTAAACTCTTTCCCATCCTCGTCTATGCGGCAACAGGGGTAGCCTACTTCGCGCGCCTCTCGCGCACGAGCATGCTAGAAGTCTTGCGCCAGGATTACGTGCGAACCGCTCGCGCCAAGGGTATGACCGAACGCGTCGTCGTCTACCGTCACGCGTTCGGTAATATTCTGATACCCATCATCACCTACCTTGGCTACGCCATCAGTTTTCTTGTTGCAGGTGCTTTTTTTATTGAACTTATCTTCAATATTCCAGGAATCGCCGATATTACCTTGTCATCCATCCAAAATCTGGATTATCCAGTCATTCAGGCGACAACAGTCTTGCTAGCAGTTGTAGTCGTGCTAGGGAATTTGCTGGCAGACATCCTCTATACAGTTGTTGACCCACGCATTAAGGTTTCATAGGAGAGAAGGAGACATGGATACAAAAGATCAACAGTCGGAAAGCGTCTCTCCTGGCGTGATGCTGCCAGATACCACACTGGTACCCACGATACTCACACCTGATACAGGAACTTACCCCATTGAAGGGGACCAGAAAAAAAAGTCAACTTCTCCATTACAAGACTCACTACGGCGGCTACGACGTGACAAACGTGCGATGGTGAGTATAGGGGTGATTGTGTTTTTCATCGTGCTAGCGCTGATTGGCCCACCTATCTATCAGCACGTTGGTGGGCCATATCAGAGTAGCGTGAATGGTGTAGTCGGCCCAAGTCAATATCACAGCTTCTCTTATGAAGAACTAGGCCAGAACACTCAGGATCAACTTCCTTCCGCACACAACTGGCTTGGTACTGATGAGATTGGGCGCGATATTCTCGCTCGCTTGATGCAGGGCGTACTCATCTCATTAGCGGTAGCCCTGGTAGTAGAACTCGTGGATATTGCCCTAGGTGTGCTTATCGGCGTTCTTGCTGGCTATTATGGAGGATGGATCGATCAACTGCTGGCACGTTTCACCGATCTCATGTTTGCCTTTCCTGGGTTGCTGTTCGTTATACTTATTGCGGGCATATTTGGCAACTGGGCCGATATACATTTGAGTAAAATTCCAGTCGTTGGCCCAAATGGCAACGCACGACTACTGCTTGTCTCTCTAGCGCTTGCCTTTACCACGTGGCCGCTTATGGCACGCTATGTTCGAGGTCAGACGCTGCAACTCAAGGAACAACAATTTATTGAGGCCGCTCGCAGCTCAGGAACGAGTAGTTGGGGCATCATTATACGCCATATCATCCCTAACTTGTTTAGCCTTGTGATCGTTGTGGCAACCCTTGATATCTCTAACACCATTATTGGTGAAGCCGGTATCAGTTTCCTGGGGTTAGGCGTACAGGCTCCAGGTTCCAGTATAGGACTTATGATTGCTGCTGGGTCTCAGCAAATTCTAGCTGGACACTTTTGGGAAGTTCTCGTTCCTTGTTGTGTGTTAGCGGCTATTGTGCTCGCCTTCTCCTTCCTGGGCGATGGTCTGCGCGATGCCTTCGATCCAAAGTCAAAAGATTAGCAAGCGGAGAAATAGATCATGACAGCAAAGTTACTGGAAGTAAGCAACTTGAAAACCTACTTCTTCACACGTAGCGGTGTAGTCAAGGCAGTCGACGACGTTTCGTTTGCGATGCAGCCCGGCCAAAGGTTGGGAGTGGTGGGTGAGAGTGGGTGTGGCAAGAGTGTGACCGCCCTTTCCGTGATGCGCCTGATCGCTAGCCCTCCCGGCAAAATTGTGGGCGGCGAGATCAACTTCAACGGCGAAGACATGCTGGAGAAGAGTCAGGTCGAACTGACCGATATACGCGGCAGCAAAATCTCCATGATCTTTCAGGACCCGATGACCTCGCTGAACCCCGTGTTTAACGTGGGGTTTCAGATTGCCGAGACAGTGAAACGTCACCGCAAGGATCTGAGCAATGAGCAGGCGTGGCGTCGGGCCGTAGAGATGCTCGACCTTGTACGTATTCCAGACGCCAAACGTCGCGCCAAAAACTACCCACACGAGTTCAGCGGTGGCATGCGTCAACGCGTCATGATCGCGATTGCCCTAGTGTGCAACCCGCAATTACTTATCGCTGACGAGCCAACAACGGCGCTCGACGTAACCATCCAGGCACAGGTGCTCGAACTGATGAAAGGACTCTCGCACGAGTTCAGCACTGCTCTGATGCTCATTACTCACGACTTAGGTGTTGTAGCTGGCATGTGCCAGCACGTGAATGTGATGTATGCAGGGCATGTGGTGGAATCGGCACCTGTGCAGCAGATTTTCGAGACACCTGCACATCCCTATACATTGGGGCTGCTACAATCCTTGCCACGCCTGAACGAGCGACGTGGCAGCAAACTGACACCCATCAAGGGACAGCCACCCGATCTGACAAACCCTCCTGCCAGTTGCTCTTATGCTCCACGTTGTCCCAAGGTGCAGAACCGTTGCCGTATGGAGCGACCGCAGTTGATGCGCGTTGGTCGTGGTGAGCAAGAAGCCGCTTGCTTCTACCCAAACTAAGCAAGAGGAAAGATATGCTACAACAAGTTGAAACGGCCACTGAGAAGGGGACAACCCTGATAGAGGTCAGGGGCCTAAAGGTATACTTCCCCATCAATAAGGGGCTGCTTGGTCGCCCAGCTAATTATGTGAAGGCGGTTGACGGCGTTGATCTGTTCGTGCGTCGCGGCGAGACGCTTGGTCTAGTGGGCGAGAGTGGCTGTGGGAAATCGACAACGGGACGGGCTATTCTACAATTGCTTAAGCCTACCGCGGGCAGTATCAAGTTCAACGGGCAGGAACTGACAATGCTTCCCCCCTCTTACATACGGCAGATGAGGGCCGAGATGCAGATGGTGTTCCAGGACCCCTATGGTTCGCTTGACCCGCGTTACACTATTGGGCAAATCGTTGCGGAACCTTTGCAAAACTTCAAGCGTGGCAATGCGCAAGAGATCAGAGAACAGGTTGCAGATTTGTTGCAGACAGTGGGTATCGATCCAACGTATAGAAACCGTTTCCCACACGAATTCAGCGGTGGTCAGCGTCAACGCATCGGTATCGCACGGGCGCTTGCCCTACGCCCATCTTTTGTTGTGGCAGATGAACCAGTCTCGGCACTCGATGTATCGATTCAAGCCCAGGTGCTCAACCTGCTGCAAGAGCTACAAGGCAAGTTCGGGCTTACCTATCTGTTCATAGCCCACAACCTCTCAGTAGTGAAGCATATTAGTGATCGTGTAGCGGTGATGTACGTGGGGCGGGTTGTTGAATTGGCGAAGAGTGAGCACCTGTACCAGACACCACTACATCCCTACTCACAGGCGTTGCTTTCAGCCATTCCCGTGCCAGACCCACGGATTGAAGCTCGCCGCAAACGTATTATCCTTGAAGGCGATGTGCCAAGCCCTGTCAATCCTCCCAGTGGTTGTCCTTTCCACCCACGTTGTTGGAAAGCACAGGAAATTTGTCGCACAGTTATTCCGCCGTTGGAAGAAAAGCAGCCCGACCAATACGCAGCTTGTCACTTCCCTGGACGGTAATATGCAACTATCGTACTCGCCTTTGCTGCGTTCGTGCTTGGCTCCGCGACTTGTGCATCGCCCTACACGACTACCCAAAGCTTGTCGAAAGTCCTCGCCCGGAGTGGTCGAGAAAGTTGCGCAGTCTAGGGGTGCGGGGGCGTGATCTGGTCGGGGTCTATTCCCAATGAGCGCAATTTCTTAGCCAGAGCATCAGCACGCTGCTTCTCTGCACGTCTAGCCTCAGCTTCTGCGTCAGCACGTTGCTTCTCGATCTCCGTTTGCAGTGCTTGTGCTTCATCCTGGGTCAGACGGAGTTGGCCAGTGCTGTCATACAGGCGCAGATACGCGCCATCTGACACCAAATAGCTCTCTAGATGCATGCTCCACAGCCGCCCCTGTGGGTCTAGGGGCAGCTCACGCATGCTACGTGTGGCTCGGTCCAGTCGCCACCCAAACAAGCGATGCCCATCTCGCAGCAGTACTGGCTCATTGGGGTCATACGCAAAATATTCTTCCACGCCCATCGCGGCATACTTGCTTGGCTTCTCCATCAGGTCTTTGTCCCAGGTTTCTTGCGAAGCAATCTCTATGGCTACGTGGGGTGCTGGCCCGGTCTTGCCGATACGCCAACTGCGCACACGACCCACCTTGACACCTCTGATCACGGCAATATCAGGGGCGACAGGATATTCTTTCCTATTGGCAGTGTAATAGAAGTTGAGATTGTAATACACGCTACAGCGCTGCCCGGCAAACAGCGCAGTCAAGACGCCCCTGAGATAATAGACCAAGGTGCTATGATCTTCGGTTTCCCCCATCAAGTCCTCCTCGGTGGGGTGCATATCGTAGTAGTAGTAGGCTACCTCGTCTGTCATCTTCTTGGCCATGGCGTGTTCTCCCTTGTGGGCTATCGTCACTGACTACGTTGCCTCTGCCCCATCCTGCTTATACTGAAGTCTGCCTCCCTAACGGGTCGACAAATGTTTTCTGCTGAGTCTATCATACCATACCCTGGCCACAACTGCAAGGAAGTGCGGGTCAGGGCAATTGCATCTAAATTCACGAGCTATGGTGACAAGCCATTTTATACTGATGATTCTTTTAAAAGCTCAACTTGTAAATGCACTCTAGAGGCCGCATCAAAAATTAGATGCGATTGCCCTGAAGTGCGGGTTCATTCTCTTGACATCATTTCCCACAACATGTTAGCATGAGGTAGAGACATAAGGCTGCTGCAACATGGATGCAGAGTAAGGAATAAACTATGACGACTACAATCCCAGAGCGTCGCCCCGAGTGGCTCAGAGTGCGC
>Ga0213882_10000583_pt1 | contig 11819 bp, 15 predicted proteins | sample BarmaccoBMER_R09_FD_160106 | JGI IMG/M metagenome (GOLD analysis project Ga0213882, IMG submission 160106) | Barbacenia macrantha exposed rock microbial communities from rupestrian grasslands, the National Park of Serra do Cipo, Brazil - ER_R09 ...
GTTTCGATCAGGCGAAGAGCGAGAAGGCGTTGCACGAACTTGGCGAGAAAGGCATGGCGCCCTGACCGACCGGTTTCGGTCGCTGGAGAGCCGCCATGGATCTGTCGCTGGTGAGCGCTGGGCGCTCTCCGCCAAGTGACGTAAACGTTGTCGTCGAAATCCCGCTCGGCGGGCCACCGATCAAATACGAGCTCGACAAGGTGTCGGGCGCGTTGATGGTCGACCGCTTCCTCAACACCGCGATGTTCTATCCCGGCAATTACGGCTTTGTGCCGCACACCTTGGCGGAAGACGGCGACCCGCTTGACGTGCTGATCGTCGGGACCGCCGCCGTCGTTCCAGGCGCCGTCGTTCGCTGTCGGCCGATTGGTGCGCTGATCATGGAGGACGAGAAGGGGCCGGACGAGAAGATCGTCGCCGTGCCGGTTGATGAACTGCATCCATACTCGATCGATATCCGGTCGCACCGGGACCTGGCCCCCGCCTTGCGCAGCCAAATCGCACATTTCTTTCGGCATTATAAGGATCTCGAAGCGGGCAAGTGGGTCACGATCGGCGATTGGGTCGACGCCGAGGGTGCGGCGGCGTTGATCATGGCGGCAATCGCGCGCGCCGGCGGCTGAATCTTTTGGCCTGAGTGCCATTCCGGTTTAGCATTCCTGCCTCAACTGCGGAGGAGGTCGGGGGAATGGCCAAGGGTCTGTTGATCGCCGCATTCGATTTTTCGAGTGTCGCCGAAGACGAATTCAACGACTGGTACGATCTCGAACATATCCCGGAACGCCAGCGCGTTCCCGGGTTTCTGACATTGCAGCGCTGGATCGGCGCCGAGGATTCCCAACAATCGGTGGCGACTTACGATCTCGAAAGTCTCGCGGTCCTCGCAAGCCCGGCCTATCGGGCGATTGGTGGCGATAACCTGTCGCCATGGTCGAAACGCGTAACGGCAAAATGCCGTCGATTGCTGCCGCGCTTTGAGGGCGAACAGATCCTGCCGGGCGACGCGATAGCACCCGAGAATGCCAGCGGATTATTGCTGGTGGCGATGACGCCGGCGGCGCAGCACGAGACCGAATTCAACGCCTGGTACGATACCGAGCACATTCCGGCGCTGGCGCGGGTGCCCGGTGTGCTCAGCGCCCGCCGCTTCCGCGCGAGCGGCCATCCGAAATATGTGGCGCTTTATCACCTAAGCTCACCCGATGTCGTATCGGGCCCCGACTGGAAGCGCGCCAGCGAGTCGACACCGATGCCGGCGCATATCCGGCCGGACATCACCGATCGTGCACGGCTGATCTGCCGCGCTTACCATCGGCGTGCCTGAAACTCGTGTCGCCAAATTGCGTAGGGCTTTAGCCAGACCACAAGATTGAAGGCCTGCCAGGGCTGACCCGCGCCGCTTCACGCGCGGTCAGCGATGTGCCGGCAGTTGCGGTCCCCGTGCCTGCTTTGGCAAGCGCCAGCGGGAGACCTGACATACGATCAGGGAGCAGCAGCATGCGCTATGAGCTGTATTATTGGAGCGGAATCCAGGGTCGGGGCGAGTTCGTGCGGCTGGCCCTCGAGGAGGCTGGGGCCGATTATGCTGATGTCGCCCGCCAGCCGGGCGGCGAGGCCGAGATGATGCGGCTGATGCAGAGCGATGCCGCCGTCCACCCATCGTTTGCCCCGCCGTTTCTTAAAGCTGGTGATTTGGTCATCGGTCAGACCGCGAACATCCTGCTTTATCTGGGCGAGCAGCTCGGGCTGGCGCCACGGGACGAGGCTGGGCGCCTGTGGGCGCATCAACTGCAATTGACGATCGCAGACTGTGTTGACGAAACCCACGACACCCATCACCCGATCGCCAGCAGCCTTTATTACGAGGACCAGCGCGCCGAGGCCCGCGCCCGTTCGGCGGATTTTCGCCGCACCCGGATGCCGAAATATCTCGGCTATTTTGAAAAGGTGCTGGCGCGCAACGCATCCGGCAGCGGCCATCTGCTCGGCGCCGACCTCAGCTACCCCGATTTATCGCTGTTTCAGCTCGTAGCCGGGCTGCGCTATGCCTTCCCTGTCCGGATGGCGGCGCTGGCATCGCAATACCCGCGCGTTGCGGCGCTGCATGACCAAGTTGCGGCACGACCGCGGATCGACGCCTATCTCGCTTCCGATCGCCGGCTGCGGTTCAACGAGCACGGCATCTTCCGGCATTACCCCGAGCTCGACGGTACGGATTAATTAGGCGGTTTGGGCTTAGCCAAGCTTGGCGCGCAGTCCATCGAGCACGCCCGGTCTGGGTCGAACCTCGCCGCTCGATCTCGGCGAACAGCCGGAAGGAAGCGGCGCCTCTCTCAGAGATGGGCTCAAGCGACGCGTGGCTGACATTCCAAACGATGCGATACCTCGAATTTGCGGGCGCTGCGCACCGCCAAACGGACTGGTATTCATCTCAGATCAGTTAAAGAAACGCGCAGGCCGGAAATCGGCGAGTTCGGCCCTTTGCCGTCCACTTACGATCTCGTCGGCCACCGCCGCTCCGAGAAACGGCGACATCGTCACGCCGCTATGGGTGATCGCGATGTAATACCCGGAAACCCGCGGCATCGGTCCGACCGCGGAGAAATGGTCGGCGGGCATCGGCCGGAGTGCGATGCGCACCGCCTCCGGCTCGACCTCGCCGATCGAGGGTAGCAGCTGTCGGGAGCGCCGCACCCAATCGCGCGCTTCCGGCATCGATGGGCTGAGCCGCGTGTCGAAGCTCAACGTGGTGTTCGCTATCAGCATCAGACGCCCGGCACCATCGGGGCGCAGGTCAATGGCCGGGGTACGGACGACACGGCTCAAGCTGGCGGCGACAGGCGGCGTGAACACCAGGAACCCCACGGTCGGTGCGAGCGGCAAGTGCAGACCGGCGTCCCGGGTTACCTCATTGGTCCAGCGACCGGCACAGTTCACGACGATGTCGGCCTCGTATTGCGCGCTATCGGCGACGCGGACGCCGGTCACCCGATCGCCGGCCATGATCAGGTCAATGACCCGGGCGCCGCAGACGACTTTCGCGCCATGGCGGCGCCGCGCGGCGGACAACATGGCATGCGCGTAGACGACCGGGTCGAGCCAACCCTCCTCCGGGAAAAACGCCACCGGCGCGTCGCCGATCGTCGCCGGATCGATGTCGGGCTCCAATTCCTGCACTTGGTGCAGCGTGATCCACTCTGCAGCATAGCCCCAGGATCGCAGCTGCTCGATGTTTCGGCGCTGCGCCGCGCGATCGGGTTCGGCGACCCATTCCAGACTGCCGCCCCCATGCCACCACGGCGTGGCGCCGAACTCGTCGGCCAATGCCACATGCGCCTTCATGCCGGCGACATTCAGATCGTGGTAGGACTTCGGCGGCTTTTTGTGCGCGTTGGTCCAGGCGAAGCTGATGCCGGAGGTGCCGCCGCCAATTCGCGTCGTTTCCAGCACCGTAACAGCGGCACCGGCTTGAGCCAGCCGATACGCGATGGAGGCTCCAATTACACCCGCACCGATCACGATCGTCTTAATCATTGATGCCTCCCGTAGTTCGGCCGTTAAATTCGATCCCTTTCCGGCTTTCTCGCTTAGTCAGTGACAATCTTCTAATCTTGGAGGACACTACTCAATGCTGATCGTCGACGCACAGATCCATCTTTGGGAAAAGGGCACACCGTCCGCGCACCATCGTCAGGAACCCTATTCGGCCGAGCAGGCAATAGCGGGCATGGATGCCGCCGACGTTGACCGGGCGCTGATCCATCCGGTGCTGTGGGATCCGGACTCGAACGAGCTGGCGGTCGAAGCGGTGCGCAAATACCCCGACCGCTTTGCCATTATGGGCTGGTTCTATCTCGACGACCCGAACGGCCGCGACCTCGTCGCGCACTGGAAGCAGCGGCCGGGCATGCTTGGCCTGCGCTTTTATACCAGCGAGCGGCACCCGCAAGCCTGGTTCACCGACGGCACGCTCGACTGGCTATGGCCCGCCGCCGAGCGCGCCGGGGTTCCGATCGCACTCGGCGCGGCGATGTTCCTGCCGACGGTCGGCAGGATCGCCGAACGCCACTCCGGCCTGAAATTGATCGTCGATCACATGGGCGTGCCCCGCGCCAGCAAGGGCGAGGCGGCTTATCGGTTCCAGCCGGAATTGCTGGCTTTGGCCAAATACCCGAACGTCGCGGTCAAGGCGACCGGGCAGGCCGGCTACGCCGAGGACGAATACCCGTTTCGCAGCCTGCATCCGCATCTCAAACGCTGTTTCGACGCATTCGGTCCCGAGCGGATGTTCTGGGGCACGGATATCACCCGGATGCCATGCTCGTGGCGGCAATGCGTCACCTTGTTCACCGAGGAATTGCCGTGGCTCAAGGGCCGCGATCTCGACCTCGTTATGGGCGAGGCCCTGTGCAACTGGATCGGCTGGCCGCTTCCCGCCGGCGCCGGAAGCTGACGCCATGGGCGCGGCAATAAGTTGGGATTGCAGAGGCCAAAACTCGCCTCATTTTCGCCGTTGCCTACACGCGGGAAAGCTCGGTCGCAGTGTAGAGCGGTCACAATGTTCCACGCGGCGCGGCCCTTCAACATTAGATCCATTGTCGCGAAGAGGCGGGCGACATGGAAAGGCTCGTAATAGGTTGTGGAGCAGGTCACTCCGGCCCGAGCCGCCGCGTCACCATCCCCATTGTCATGAGGACGGTCGATGGGTCCATCTTCACCGCGCGCACACCCGCGATAGCTTCGGCATGTTGGCCCGTATAGAGATCGGGAAGCGCCAGACGATCATCAAAAAACGCCATTGCGCTGGTAATATTCCGGCGTCAGAAAATCCAGCATTGTCGATGGATGGCGCCACGATCCCGGCAGATTTGAGCAGTTTGCGCCTGCATAAAGGCGACCAGCATCATCATGCGGTTCTGGAAAGGCATCGGAGCAGTCCCTGATCTATCGGCCGCACGTAGTAGTATGAGTAGATTGCACAGACATGCGGTGACCGCCAGTGCCTGGGATACCCAGTTTGAACCCGGTCAGTCGGTAATCGTCACCGTCAACTTCCCTATCAAACAGACGCGGACAGAGAAATGGCTGCCGCAAGCTGCTTGCTCCGAGGCCGGGGGCCAGCTATTAGCCAAGCTTCCCCACGGCGCTACGCCGGGCCGTGATCGATGCCAGGATCTCGGCCTGTAGCCGCTATCGCCAACCGGCCCAGGTAATGCGCCCAACCTCTGTCGTGGCTGGCGCACTGTGCCGCGTTCGGAAGACCGCTATGGGTCATGCGCAGCAAGGTGCCGCCATCCCGGTCGACTAGGTCGATTTCGACCAGGCTTGATCCCGGTGGCACCTCCTCACTTCCCTCCCAGCCGAAGCTATAGGCGAGACGGTGGACCGGCACGACTTCCTGGAACTCTCCGCGCGCCACATGGGTGCCGACGCTTTTGACGAGATAGACCCCGCCTGGATGTGCCTCGGTCGTCACCTCGGAGCCCATCCAGCTCAAGATCTTTTCCGGATCGGTCAGGAAAGCGAAAACAGTAGCAGGCGGGGCCGCGATTTGGATTTCGCGCCGGACCAAGAGCGGTTCAGTCATCGATGCCTCATTGTCGAGTTGCGCGGATGGCCGGCGCTGAAGCCGGCTCCTTTCCGGGCAAAATATCCAACATGTTACCGTTATTCCCGCGAGCGGCCTCTGGAGCAACCTGGGTTCGCTATTTGTTCTATACCAACTTCGCGCATTCCGCCACCACGAATTGCGTCACCCGACACAGAGGGAGAAGCCTTTCCCACGAAAGCGGAAACCCAGGGCGGCGGGCCACGATGATTGCCCCTGGACCCTCGCTTTTTTGCGGGGATAACGATAACCCGTCGGCGCTTTTTGCGCCGGAAGGTAGGCTCGTGACAAGGATGGTATGTCAACCCCATGTTCGCGTCATGCGTCTCTCTTCGACCCTTGCCTGGCTCGTCGATGCGGCGGCCGAGAGCGCGGGCGCCGACCGGCTGCTGGCAGAATTCGGTGCGCGTCTGGTCGAGGATGGCCTGCCGCTCGCGGGCGGCGCGCTGACGCTCGAAGTCCCGCACCCGCTCATTGCCAGACGCACCTGGCTGTGGCTCACCGAGAGCGGAGAGGTCATTGAGGCTGTAGGGTTCGCCCCAGGTGGACCCGCGGCAGCGCTGGAAGCAAGTCCGCCCAACGATGCCGGCCGGCGCTGGCTCGCCGGAATCGGGGCGGGCGTCGTGCATGAGGACGTGATAGGGGCAAGGCGAGATGGGCCTTCGCTCGGCTGGATCGGGCCGCGTCCGTTCACGCTTGATGAGACCAATCAACTGCGTCAGGCTGCGCGCTTCGCAGCCGCGCCTCTTGCCGTCCTCGCCGCGCGCGCGACATTGACGGCGACGCTGGAAGCCTATCTCGGCCGGCGCAGCGCGGTACGGGTGCTGGCGGCTCCTTTGCGGCGCGATATCGGCGAGACCATCCAGGCAGCGCTGCTCTATGCCGATCTGCGCGGCTTCACGGCGCTATCCGAAAGCAATCCTCCCACCGCGGTCATCTCAGCTCTCAACGCGTGGTTCGATCGCATCGCCGGCGCGGTTCACGCCTTCGGCGGCGAGGTGCTGAAATTCATCGGCGACGGCTTATTGGCGATCTTTCCGGTCACCGGAGGGCCGCCGCGCGACGCCTGTGGTGCTGCCCTCCGCGCGGTGTCCGCCGCCCGGGCCGGGATGGCGCATCTCGACAAGGAGCGACGCCGGCAAGGGCTGCCGCCTCTGCCCTTCGGCGCCGCCCTGCATCTCGGCGAGATGCTGTGGGGCAATATCGGCGCCGCCGATCGCCTGGATTTCACGGCGATCGGCCGCGCCGTCAATCTGGTAAGCCGGTTGTCAGGGCTATGCCGGCCGCTCGGGAAGGCGGTGCTCATATCAGGCGCGTTTGCCGCTGAGACCGATGCGCCGCTGATCGCGCTCGGCACGCATGCACTCCGCGGCATCGCATCCCCCTGCGCGGTTTTTACGTCGCCCGAGAATTGAGCCGGATTTCCAGCATCGAGCCCCCTCCGTTGATGAAATTGTTCGGCGAATTGCGCCTCGATCGCTCGATTCGATGCCTCGGCGTACCCCAGCTTACCCTGGAGTTAGCGTGCTATCTCTGCTACCCGTTTATTTAGCACTGCGTGCCGATGCTGGTGGCAATATATCTCTCCTCCGGGCTCACCAGCTGTCCTGGGCAGTCGACCCGGTGTGGGCGAGTGCCGATTGTGATCGGTTTAGGTATCTTAGGGGTGACCGATAAACAAGAGGTGGAGGCGATGCGCTGGCTGATTCTCGGAGCCGCATTGTCGGCCGTGGCTGCGCCGGTGGCTGCCGCGGAATTCATGCTGTCTTCGACTGAGGTCAAGAGCGGCAGTCCGATGGGCATCGCTCAGGTTTTCACTGTCTGCAAGGGGCAAAACATCTCGCCGGCGCTCTCTTGGTCGGGCGAGCCGACCGGCACGCAAAGCTTCGCGGTGACGATGTACGATCCCGATGCGCGGGCGGGTGATGGCTGGTGGCATTGGCTGGTGTTCAATATCCCGGCGACAGTGCATAGCTTAGCGGCCGGTGCCGGCAGCGACGGCTCAAAGGATTTACCCCCGGGCGCGGGGCAAGGGCGCAATGATTTCGGGCTTTCGCAATACAGCGGTCCGTGCCCGCCAGTCGGCGACCACGCGCACCACTACGAGATCACCGTATACGCGGTAAAAGTCGCTCAATTGCCGCTGGGCAACACCGCATCAGGTGCCGCGGTCAGCTCCCAGCTGCGTGCCAACACACTGGCCACGGCTAAGATCGTCGGACGCTACGAGCGATCGCACTGACGGCGGCCCGATCGGCCGAATCTTAGCCGTCAACCAGCGGGATCACGTCAGTGGCGAACCATTGCAGGCGCTCGATGCTCTCTGCAATGGACTGGCCACGGAAGTCGAAGATCAGCTCGTGCACGCCGATCGCCGTGAAATTTTGAATGTCTCCGGCGATGTCTTCCGGCTCGCCAGAGAAGGGCCGGCGGGACCCGTCGGGCAGTGGAAGGTCGGCGTCGTAGAGCGGCGCCTTGTAGGAGATCGTCAGCGCCGAGAAATCGCGCCCCTCGGCCTCGGTCAGCTGCTTCAGTGTCTCCAGATGCACGCGCATCTCCTGCGGCGGCAACGGCGAGGCGGCGACAGCGCCGACAGGGTGCCAGCCATCGCCATACCGGGCCGTGCGTCGCAGCGCGGCATGGGAATGCCCGCCAATCCAGATTGGCGGGTGCGGCTTCTGCAAGGGCAAGGGTTCGCACCGGATATCAGCGTATCGATAGAAGCGGCCATTGAAGCTGGCGGGCGACTGGGACCAGAGTTGGTTGAAGATCGTGATCCATTCATCGGTCACCGCGCCGCGCATATTGAAGGCGGGACTGTTCAGCGCTTCGAATTCTTCCTTCAGCCAGCCGGCGCCGACGCCTAATGTGAGCCGTCCGCCGGACAAGACATCCAGTGAGGCCACCATCTTCGCGGTCAGCACCGGATTGCGATAGGGCAATACCAGCACGGAGGTGACGAGCCGCAGCCGCTCCGTTGCACCGGCAACTACCCCGAGGATCGAGAACGTCTCTAGCGCATCGCCCACGCCCGGGTGCTTGCCATCCACCGTGTATGGGTACGCGGACTGACTCTCGACCGGGAAGACAATATGGTCCGCGATCATCGCCGAGTGCAAGCCTAGCCGCTCGCCTTCGCGCGCCAGGGCGAGAATGCCGTCGCGCGTAGCGGCCGGGCCGCGGGTCGGGAGATAAAAGCCGTAGCGCATTCGAGTGGTCCCTTATATGACCGCTCCCCCACTCGGCCGATGAACACGCTATGGCGCTAAGAACGGTCGGGTTGCGGTTATTTCGTCGATCAGTGCACAGCCCTCAATCCGGCAACGGGAATGTGCGCGGAACCTCGACGCCGCACGCTCAGCATCCGGCGCGCATCCTCCAGGCGGTCCGCGCTGAGATAGGCCTTTAACAGCGTGAACTCGACGAGGTCGAGCTGGGCGCGGCTGCCGCCGATGCGTTCCAGTTCGCCGGCAATCGGTTCGAGCGCGTCGATCGCGGCGGCGAAATCTTGCCGTTCGAACGCAGCGAAGGCGCGCGACACCGCCGGAACGAGAGGGCCGGATGGATAACGACCGTCGCACGCCAGCTCGTCCATTTGCCATGTGCGCTCCTTCAGCGTCATGTCACTGCCGGCCACGACCAGCGCGAGCGCGATGTGCATGTCGGAAAAGGCCACGCCGGCGCGCGGAAATGCGCTGTCCGCCAAGTCGTGCATCACGCGCCATGCGTCGACGTCACGCGGATACCCGGCGAGCTCCCAGCGCCACAGAAAGGAAACCCCGTCGTTTGCCCTCCCGCGCGGCGGCCCGCTATGGACATCGGGGGCGAAGGACTCCCGGAACAGCCGAAACGCCGCCGCGGCATCGCCCGCCTCGAGGTGGCCGAGCGCGAGATGCCAACTCAGATGGCTATAGAGCGAGCCGTTACGCGGATAGGTAGAGAGCCAAGACGCCAAAAAGGTACACGCCGCCTCCGCATCGCCTTCCTCGTAGCACAGGTGCGCAAAGGCATGCGCTGCCCAGGGGTTCTTAGGGTTTTGGGCGAGGGATCGTTCGATCTTTGGGCGAGCGGCATCTCGCTGCCCATTCTCCGAGAGCGCCATCCCATGATGGGCTGTGAACCACCAATCGTCGCCGTAACTTGGGGCAAGCCTGTCCAGCAGGTCCAGCAGCGCGCGTTTCTGCCCGGCGCGGCCGGAATTGCCGATCAGGCCGTTGGTGAATGCAGTGGTGGCGAGGACCACGGCATCGCGCGGCCAGCTGTCAAGGTGCGCGTATACTGCGGAAAGTGCAGCTTCGGCGTCCCCCGCCAAAAGCAAGCCGAAAAATGCGATATGGCTGGCTTCCCGCACAGACAGACTAGCGGTTAGGGAATTGGCCGCCGTCATTGACGCGCGTGCCGCCGCTGCGTCCCCGCGTTCCAGCAGCGCATACGCCTTGCGGCATGGGCGAGGGCAAAGCCGGGATCTGCGGCAATGGCGCGATCGAATGCCTCGATCGCGCCGGGGTACATCGTCAGCTTCGCTTCACAGCCCTCGACGTAGGCGTCCCGCGCCGCAGATGACGTTGTGGACAAAGGGAGTCCGTATCTATCCGTCAGCATGATGGTCCTCATAGCGGAATTCGGCGTAAACGATACGGTCTGCTTTGGCGCAGGTGGAAGAGATGCGTTGATGTTGTTGCCGCCACCCAGGCGGTATCGCCGCGTTAGCTGCAGGTCCGCAATGGGTCCGAGAGCATGCATCGAACCAATTGTTCATCCATTCATCCTTTGCCGAGCTCGGTCCGATGCACGGCCACCGCTTCCGGCTTGAAACCGAGCGCAGGCTCGTGCAATTGAGGACCGCATCTCTGTCGGGGCGGTCTATAAGGCGCTGAAGCGGCTCGCAGTGAGGAACTCTGCGGGATTCAGCCGCGAATGTGAGGGAAACCGGCCTACCCGTCAGCTCTGTGAGACGACCGAGGAGGGGCGCCGCAGCGCCCTTAAAATGCGCCGTGGCCTGCGACAGCCGAGCTGAACCGTGAAATCCAGCCGTTGGACAATCATGAACCGGTACATGATGCTTGTTGGGCGAACAGCCGGCCGCGGCGCATTCAAGGGCGCTGCGCTCATCGGCGCTTTCGGCATTATCGGCGCGGCTTGGTGGTGGGACGCGTCCCTTCTCACGGCGGCGGCTGACGAAAATCTTCGGCTCATCAAAATTGCTACTGGCGCGTTACCGTTCGACTGGGGGAGCAAGGTCGAAAGCGCTCTGCGCATCTTCGGAGCCGATCGTGCCCTCTTGCTCATCGAGGCCATCGCAATCGCCAAAGTCATCATGCTTGGCATCGCTTCCCCTTTTCGCCGCCGGCCCTAAAGGCAATTGGCACATGTTGACTTGGCCGGCACTCGCAGGGATGCGGATGATCTACAGCCGGCAGCGCGGGCGTCGTTAGGCCATCCGACTACCCGCACCCGGTAGGCTGGCGCAATCCGGTTGGCTGGCGAGAAGCGCCTATATGACGGTAGCTCTCGACCTCTCACCACACCTTTACCTCGTGAGGGCAAGAGCTCGGCGGACGGTTAAAACCGTTGCGCTCTCGTCAGCCTCGACCATTCCGCAAAAACTTGCCAGGCAAGGTTCCGGTAGGCTCGCCGTCTTCAAAGGTGATTGCGCCGTTGACCAGAATCCAGTTGTATCCTCTGGCCTTCTGGATCCGCCGCCACTCGCCTCCAGGCAGGTCCTCGGCCACTTCCGAGGGCAAGATTTCCAGCTTTTCGAGGTCATAGACCACGATATCCGCCGGGGCCTGCTCGCGTATCGCGCCACGGTCTTTAAAGCCGCCGAGATGGGCCGGAAGATAGCTCAACTTGTAATGCGCATCTTCCAAGCTCACCGTCTTCTCGTCGCGGACGAGCCAAGTCAACAGATCCGTCGGATAGATCCCGGCGGTGAGGAACTTGACGTGGGCCCCGCCATCCGAGAGCCCGGCTACGACGACGTTGGAACCGACGACCTCGGTGGTGAATTGGGCCGTATCCCGCCCCTGCGTCGGAGCATAAAACTCGGTGGCCAGGTCGTCCTCGACTACCATGTCGAGCAAGGCGTCGATAACGTGCTTGCCCTGCGCATCGGCGATCTGCTGGACGGTTTGCCCGGTCCGCACCGAGTTGGCGGTTTTCGCGTCCGGCAACAGTGCGATCAGGCGTCCATCCCTCACATTCACCACAT
>Ga0213882_10000585_pt1 | contig 11779 bp, 9 predicted proteins | sample BarmaccoBMER_R09_FD_160106 | JGI IMG/M metagenome (GOLD analysis project Ga0213882, IMG submission 160106) | Barbacenia macrantha exposed rock microbial communities from rupestrian grasslands, the National Park of Serra do Cipo, Brazil - ER_R09 ...
TTGATTAGCCCGGGATCTTCCAGGGCCCGAATGCCATGTCCAATGCGCTGCGCTCCGATTTCGATCGCATCCCAGATACTTTGGGGGCCCGACACTTCGCCGGCGTGACAAGTGAGCCCCAACCCGACATCTTTCGCCGCGCGAAACAGGCGTCCATACCAGGACGCGGGGCCCCGTTCTTCGTCACCGCCGATTCCGATCCCAACCACACCTTGAGCGCGAAGCTCTTTCGCGACGTCAAACACGTAGGCAGCCTTATCCGCGCCGAATTGGCGAATCGCATCGAAGATCCAGCCCACCTGAACGTTTTCAAAATGATTTGCTTCGGAGGAAATCGCTTCGAATATGGTCTCGATCCGCTGCTCCTTCCACAGGATGACACCCGCTGAGAGAGTGATCTCGGCATACCTGACGTTCTGGGCAGCTAGCGCCTCAAGCAGCCGGCGCGTGGCGAGCGCGTAGGCCTCCGGCGAATCCAGTTTCCGGGTTACCCAGACATACGCCTTGAGAAATCCCGCAAATCCCGTGTAATGGAGATTCGTTCGAATCTCGTCCAGAGAGAGTGCTGGATCTAGTTCGCGAAGTGTTTCCGGCTGAACGGAACCTTCGAGATGTAGATGTAATTCCGCCTTCGGTAAAGCGTGTAGGAAATCTTGCAGACCAGGATCCGGAACAGGATGTCGTTCTCTGCCAGGCTGAGGCGAGCTGCTGAGGGCCATAGTAATCGAGGAACGGAGGTTCTTGGCAAGCCGGTTCCCCTTGCCATAATAAACGTGCAATGACCGAGCCAGAACTGGAAGCAATCGCCGGCGGTTACCATGGAGATCCGTTTGCGGTGCTTGGACCGCATTCCGCCAAGGATGACTCTCGGGCAGGTTGGGAGGTTCGCGCCCTGCTGCCTCATGCCAAGGAGGCGGTCCTCGAAACGGGAACTCAGCATTTCCCGATGCAGCGCATACATCCCTCAGGCGTGTATACCGTTCGCCTGCATAATGACCCAGGGAAATATCGATTCCGCATTACGGGTCATCACGGCACTGTCTCAAAAGAGGAGGATGCGTACCGCTTTCCGCCGGTTATCAGCGATTTCGATCTTCATTTGCACTCGGAAGGAACCAACTACGAAGGCTACAACTCATTCGGCGCGCATCCCATCACTCTCAATGGAGTAGCCGGAAGTCACTTCGCGGTTTGGGCGCCGAATGCAATCGTGGTGAGCGTAATCGGTGATTTCAACGGCTGGGATAACCGTCGGCACGCGATGCGGCTCCGCACTGGCGGCGTTTGGGAAATCTTCATTCCCGACGTAACCGCCGGCACGCCTTACAAGTACTCGGTCAAATCGCGATTCCGCGGCTATAGCCAGCAGAAATCTGATCCCTATGGTTTCTGGATGGAAACGCCTCCGAAGTCAGCGTCCGTTGTGGTGAATCTGGATGGATTCGAATGGCATGACAAGGACTGGATGGAACAGCGCGCGAAAACAAACGTGCTGGACAGCCCAATGTCAGTTTATGAAGTGCACCTCGGCTCCTGGTCGAGGGATGAAAACAATCAGTCATTAGGGTACCGGCAACTGGCGTCGAAACTGGTCGAATACGTGAAGCGGATGGGCTACACACATATCGAGCTGATGCCCATTGCGGAGCACCCGTACGCGCCGTCATGGGGATACCAGGTAGTGGGTTATTTTGCGCCGACCTCGCGTTACGGCACGCCGCAGGATTTCATGTACTTTGTCGATTGCTGTCATCAGGCCGGGATCGGCGTGATCATGGACTGGGTGCCCGCGCACTTTCCTAAAGATGCACATGGGCTGGTGTTCTTTGACGGCACGGCTCTCTATGAACACGAAGATCCTCGCCTCGGCGAGCACAGCGATTGGGGTACGATGATCTTCAACTTCGGACGGAATGAGGTCCGCTCATTCCTGATCTCGAATGCGATGTTCTGGCTGAAGAAGTACCACATCGACGGCCTCCGCGTGGATGCCGTGGCCTCCATGCTGTATCTCGATTACTCGCGGAAAGCCGGTGAGTGGCTGCCGAATATGTTCGGCGGTAACGAGAATCTGGAAGCGATCAGTTTTCTGCGGAAGGCAAATGAGTTAGTGCACCAGGTACCAGGAGCCATCACCGTAGCGGAGGAATCCACCGCTTTCACCGGAGTCTCGCGGCCGGTCTATCTCAACGGGCTGGGTTTCACGATGAAGTGGAACATGGGCTGGATGCACGACATGCTGGAGTACTTCTCGCGCGACCCGATCTTCCGCAAATATCACCAGAACGACATCACCTTCAGCATGGTCTACGCATTCACAGAAAATTTCGTCTTGCCGATATCGCACGACGAGGTGGTATACGGCAAGCGTGCACTTCTGGACAAAATGCCGGGCGACGAATGGCAACGATTCGCCAACGCGCGCGCGTTCCTGAGCTACATGTATGGTCATCCTGGGAAAAAACTGCTGTTCATGGGATCAGAGATCGGCCAGACCGCGGAGTGGAACTCTGAGCAGCAAGTGGAGTGGTGGCTGTTGCAGTTTGACATTCATCGCAAGTTCCAGACATTCTGTACCGCGCTCAACGCGCTATATCGAGGCGAGCCCGCAATGCATGAAGTCGATTTTCAATATCAGGGCTTTGAGTGGATCGATTTTCACGACTCCGAAAACTCGATCGTTTCGTTTGTCCGGCGGGCCAGGAGGCATGACGATTACCTCGTCTTCGTCTGCAACTTTACGCCAACGCCGCACTCGGGTTATCGCATCGGCTTCCCGGAGGCGGGGGTGCATCGCGAGATCTTTAATTCGGACGCCGAGGCATTCGGCGGAAGCAACATGGGAAACGGAGGAGCGATCACCGCCGTTCCGAAGCGGTCGCATGGGAAGCCGGCCTCGGCGGAACTGACGGTTCCGCCGCTCGGTGTTGTAGTCTTCAAGCCGAAGAGGCCACTTCCCCCATTGCCGGCTTCGCCTGTGTCACTTTCTCCGGCCTGACGGCAATTCCTGCCGGAACCCAAGAACAGAAGACCTGCCCGTTCTGTTCACATATCGCCGGGTTCTCTTTTAGTTCTTCGGTGAAGGCACTTAAAGCGGCTCGGCTCTTGGATGCCGTTATCGCCATGTTGTGGTCCGATTGACTCACTCGAACCAGGTAGATCAAGCGAACGAAATTCTTTCCAGACGGCAGCGAAAACGGTAGCGGCGGTGCGGTCGCCTCCGGCGAGGTCTGGCCGTTTTTCGTCATCTCCGCCGAGGCGAATATCAGCCGCACTTTCCCGTGTCTGCCGTCCTCAATCGCGTAGTGCGAAACCTCATAGCCGATCAAATTTGGCGCGGAGAGGACAACAGTATTGCCCTCACTCTGTTGAGGCGCCGTTTCGATGCGGCCTCCGGGCGAGTTAGGTAACGGGGTCACAATCTTCAGCTCGTATCCCGGCCCTAAGTCCATGTACGAGTTGTCGGCCGGAGATGTCGTGCTCGCGACCGGAACTGAAACGCGCTGCCGTGAACATCCCCAAGGCACCGAAACGGCTCCGGCCGATACTAAAGCAAAGAAGACTCGTGCTATCGAAAACTTGCCGATTTTCGGCTCTGGCATTTGTTGGTTTTCTCTTGAGCCGCAGTGCTGACAGCCAAGGCGTTCCATCCGCGGCGCCATCGCCACTTGGACGTCTAATCGACGTAGGTGGGTACAGGGTTCATCTCTACTGTACCGGTAGCGGCGGTCCGACGGTTATGATTACGGGCGGCGCTTTCTCTTTCGATTGGGGGCTGGTCCAACCGCAGGTAGAGAAGTTCACGCGAGTATGCTCATACGATGCAGCCGGGACAGCCTGGAGCGATCCTTATCCGGCGACGGTAACCGAACATCAGGTGACCCAGCAGCCCAATTGCGAGCAGCGAGTTACCGAAATACACCGGCTTTTGAACCGCGCCGAAATCTCTGGTCCTTATGTGGTGGTCGGGTTTTCGCTTGGAGGTGTTGTTGCCCGTCTGTACAGCCATGACTACCCGGAAGAGGTCGCTGGAATGGTGATCATCGATCACGCCTTCATCGACGTGGGGTCCGACAGCACTCCCGTAGAATCACCGACTCCCGACAGTAAGGGGAATAGCCCACCGGTTCTCATTTCGAAAACGCCTATAACTCTGGGCATCGAAGATGATCTGAACTTCGGCAGATTGCCGCCACGTGGCCAGGAGCTTCATCGGTGGGCCATGTCGAACCATCCCGCACGACCAACCGCCGAAACCGCCGCAGAGTGTGTAGCGGCCGTTGAACGCGCTACAAACGGCCAGACATTTCCTTTGGGCGACAAGCCCCTCATTGTCATTCAGACTCGTAATGACGCTTTGAATTATGCCAAGCTACAAAGTAAGCTGATGGCCTTATCGCGGGACAGCCAATTAGCAACCGCCGAGGACAGTACCCACATGGTGATCATTGATCGGCCTGATGTCATCGTCTCCGCGATTCGAAGAGTGGTCGACGCGGTGAGAACTGGAACGAGGTTACAGTGATTCAGGCGGCTCATTACTCGGGCGGGAACAGAAAGCGCAAAGCGTCGCGCATGCGATATCCCCAAGCCTTTTCATCATGCCCGGCTCCGTCATCTTCGACGAACGCCAGATCTTGCCCTGGTTGCCAGCCTTTTTCAATCAGCGCATCTCGCAGCGCGACCGTGTTCTGGACGCATACCTGCGGGTTCTGGCCCTCGCACGTGCCGATGTCAAGCCAGATTTTCGCTCCGACTTTATGAGGCAGTTTGCGAACTTCCTTTAGGATGGCCCGATTCGCCCACCAGACCGAGGGTGACATCACGATCAGCTTCCCAAAGACATCGGGGTATTGCAACCCCAGATACAGCGTGACCAATCCACCTAGCGAGGAACCGCCGAGGCCCGTGTTGGCCCGATCCGGCAGTGTGCGGTAGGTGCTATCGACAAGCGGCTTCAGCTCTTCGACAATGATCTTTCCGTAAGCGCGCGCCCGTCCGCCTCGGCCACGACGGTCGCGAACCGGCGTATATTCCGCCATCCGCTTCGGAGTGTTGTAGATTCCGACAAGAATCAGCGGCTGTATCTGGCCGCTTCCGATCAGTTCTTCCGCAACTTCGTCGAGCCCCCAATCGTTGCCTAAGAAGGCCGTTGTGGCATCAAACAGATTCTGCCCGTCATGCAGATACAGCACGGGATAGCGGCGATCTCGCGCTGCCTCATACTCAGGCGGCAGATATACAATCACGTCGCGACGTTCTCTGACGAATCGCGATCTCAACGCCTGATGAAGTTTGATGTTCCCTGTAAGAGTGTGGTTCAGAGTTTTCGGCATCAGCTCTTAATGAAGTCGAGCGAAGCCGAATTCATACAGTAGCGAAGTCCAGTCGGACGAGGACCGTCGTCGAATACGTGACCCAGATGAGCCTCGCACTTAGCGCAGCGAACCTCGTTGCGCATCATTCCGAAGCTGGCGTCAATCCGGTTTTGGACATTCTCTTTGGCGATCGGTTCCCAAAAACTGGGCCAGCCGGTGTGCGAATCGAACTTGGTCTCGGACGAAAACAGTGCATTACCGCAGCAAACGCAGCGATACATCCCGTGCTCGTGATTGTTCCAGTACTTGCCGGTGAACGCGCGCTCGGTACCGGCATGGCGCGTGACCTCGTACTGCTCCGGCGTGAGCTGCTTACGCCACTCGGCGTCGGTCTTCTCAACCCTTTCCACTTCGATAACTCCTTCTCTTTGACCGGCATTGGTAAACTCGACGATCTTGACCATCCGGGGATGGCCCAAAACCGGTCTTACGGCGGCAACGACAGTAAGTCCACCAGCCGCAATGCTAAATGATTTTGCCAAAAATGTCCTGCGCCGCATATTCATATAGTAATTCGCAGGAGTTGGTTCAGGAGTTACGTAGAATCGCTTTACTCGTCCCGTAACGCAATCATCGGATCCACCCGGGCAGCACGACTCGCCGGCACCCAAGTGGCAGCCCCGGCAACCACCGCCAGAACAATCAGTGAGATAGCCACCGTGAGAGGATCGACCGTTGCCAGCTTGAACAACGTGTGCCTCAGCAATCGTCCTATGAAAAATGCCCCCGGCAATCCGAGCGCGAGTCCAATTGCTACCATCCTCACGGAGTCCTTCAGGATAAGGTTGACAACCTGAGTGCGAGATGCGCCGAGCGCCATCCGGACTCCAATTTCGTTCGTCCGTCGAGCGACCGTATACGCCAGCAGGCCAACAAGACCGATCGCCGAAAGCGATAGGGCCAGCACGCCGAACGCGCTCGACAACATACTCAGAAGACGTTCACTGAGGAGAAGGTGATCGATCAGGGCCGTTTGCGTTTTGATCGCCACAACGGGGACCGCTGGATCGACCGCTGCCGCAACCTCGCGGATGGCGCGCGCGAGCTGCGAGCTAGGGATCGCGGCGCGTATCGCGAAGTTGACGTTAGTTCCGGGGCTGCTTGCCGTACCCGAAGGCCGAAACATGACGGGATGCGTGGCTTCGCGTAGCGTGTTATAGCGGCTGTTCTTTACAACGCCGACAATTCGGTAATGTTCGGTCGGCTTCGGGCCTGTTCCGAATTGCTGGCCGATTGGGTTCCGGCGCGGGTAATAACGCTCGGCAAACAACTCATCAACAATCACCGCATCGGATTTCGCACGCATATCGCCCGGCCGAAAGGTGCGCCCTGCCAGGAGAGGTATACCCAGTGTCTCGAACAGTCCGTCGCTGACGTGATTAACCAGCACCGCGCTGGCATCATCCTGATAGTATGGCCGGCCGGGGATGTTCACAACTGTCAGATTGGCGTTTCCGGATAACGGGCGCTCCTCGATTACGGCCGCTCGCAGCACGCCCGGAATCGCCGCCACGCGGCTGCGAAGGCGTTCGACATATTGATTGACCTGTTCCGGGTTGTACCCTGCGCTCCACGGGTTCACCGAAGCGTAAACCAGGTTTTGACGGTTGAAGCCGATGTCCATGGTCTCGAGGTTGGTAAGAGATCGGCCGAGCAACCCGGCCGCTACCAGCACAGTGAAGCTCAACCCGATCTGGATGACGACGAGAGCTCGCGGCAGCCGGAGCCGTCCCGCGAGAATCGCTCGGCTGTTCGCTTTGAGCGCATCGCTGACGCTGGATTTCGCCAGTTGCCACGCTGGAGCAATGCCAAACAGCAGTGCAGTAACGAGCGAAACAAATGATGTGAAGATCAGAATCCGTGAGTCCACGTGAAGATCGAATCCACCAATATTCAGATCCGCGCGGATCAACGAGTGAATAGCTTCCGCGAGTACGTGACTCAGAAGCAACCCGGCCGCACCACCCAGCACGGCAAGAGTCAAACTCTCGATCAAGTATTGGCGAAGCAAGCGCAGCCGCGCCGCTCCGAGCGCCAGGCACACCGCGGACTCGCGTTGTCGCGCGACTGCTCGAGACAAAAGAAGATTGGCGACGTTGGCGCAGACAATTAGCAGGATCAGTCCGACCAGCAGCAGGAGAATCCAAAGGGCACGCGATTGATCGGCGCCCACTGGATCTATGCCTCGTTCACCCGGAGAGGTGATCAGCTTCGGAATCTTGCTCGCCTCGATGTGCAGACCCGGATGGACGACCAGATGCTGGAATCGTGCGGACAGTTGTTGCGCCGCCCGATTTTCATTAATCTCTGGCCTCAGCCTGCCCAGAAGGCGAACCCACCAATGGGTATCGGTTTCGCCGAGCGTCGGGTCCAATCTCACTCGCGGATTGAGAGTGGCTTGCGCTGCGAGCGGCGCGTAGAGATCCACCCAATCGCCGATTTGCACTCCGAAAAAGCCGGGCGAAGCCACGCCAATAATCTCGGCTGGAACATTGTTGACCGTCAACCTTTGCCCCAGGACATCCGCGCGACTCACAAACGATCTTCTCCAGAAGCGATCGCTAATGATGACGAGAGGCCGTTGCCCAACTCGGTCATCATTCATCGAAAACGTGCGACCCAACCGGAGTCGGACGCCCAGACCTTGGAAGAAATTGGGACTGACGTATTGAAGCTTGTACTGTTCAGCGGCTCCGTGCCGTACCGCAACGCCCGCCGGATCGGCATCCGAAAAGCCGATCAGGGCCGCGAAACCGCTCCGCTGCTTCGCCAACTCCCGGTAGATTCGTGGCGCAATCGAAGAGCCCTGCATTTGGGCATTTGGATCGCCGCTCGTATCGCCGGTCAGCATGTTGCATAAGGCGTCCGGCCATCCGCGATTGCTCCATTCAATGCTGCGTAAGCTCTGCGGGTCCTTGACTGGCAAACGCTTCAACAAGGCCGCATCCACCAAGCTAAAAATTGCGGAATTCGCTCCAATGCCGAGCGCCAGTGAAAAAATCACCACGAGGGTGAGCATTGCGCTCTTCCGCAACTGGCGGAAACCGTATCGCGTATCACGGATCAGAGACTCGAGCCAGGTGAGGACACCCTGTGCCCGCGTATCCTCCTTGAGCTTCGCTGGATTTCCAAACCTCACTCGCGCTGCGCGGGGGTCGTATCCGTCCTCCTCCTTCATCGCGAGATGATACTGAAGCTCTTCGTCAATGTTTTCATCGTGACGCCTCGAGTAGAACGTTCGAGCTAGTCTGGACCAGAAGCTCATGATGCATCTCCCGCTATACGGTCCTGAGCACCTTCGCGACAGCTGCAGTTACAGACCGCCATCGCTTCTCTTCTTCTTCCAGCCGCTTCCGGCCCTTGCCCGTCAGCTCATAGAAACGCGCTCGTCGGCCGGATTCGGAAATGCGCCACTCGGCTTTGAGTAGCCCGTTCTCCGTCATGCGATGAAGGGCGGGATACAGCGAACCTTCTTCGACCCGAAGTACCTCGTCTGATGCCTGCTCAATACAGGTCGAGATTGCATATCCGTTATTCGGTCCCCGCCGGAGCACTTTGAGAATGAGAATTTCGAGAGAGCCCTGCAGATGATCGGCTTTCGGCATTGCACTCACTAAGACTTCTACGTGTAGAAGACTCAGTATACACCTATCCGAGCCTATTCGAATCCGGTTTAGTTACCCAGTTGATCCCAATACTGCTCGATGGCGGCCGCGACCAGTTGGGCCCGCGTACGCACGCCGGTTTTTTCGAATAGCTGCTGCAAGAATGACTTCACAGTGTTTTCGGATACTGTCAGGCGTTCCGCAATCTCTTTATTCGCCAATCCTTCGCAAACCGCCCGCAGGACCTCGCGTTCACGCGCGGTGAGCGGCTTGCGCGGGCGGTCGGGATATCCTCCTTGCGACAGCATCTCCTGAACCGATTCGGGATCGATTCGGACAGTTCCCCGGATCACTTCACGAATTCGTTCCACGAGAGCGGTAGGCGGCTCGTGTTTCAGAAAAATCCCTGCGCAGCCGCGTTTCAACAGCCACGCGGCTTCCCGATTGCTCACACCAGCGGTCAGCACGAGCACCTTTCCGCGAAATCCCGACGCGCGGGCGCGAGTCACGAAGGAACCGCCCTGCTCGGCGCCGAGATTGATATCCAGCAAGACAATGTCGACCGGCATCTGACTAACCAGTTCGAGTGTGTCTTCCACCCCGGCGCATTGGCCGACCACGTCGAAGTCGGGCTCCATGGCCAGACTGCGAGCTAAGACCTCCCGCAAGAGTGTGTGATCATCTAGCAGAACGATGCGGATGCGCTCGCCCTCAGGCAATCGCCGTTACCTCCATCGCCGCCATCGCTTGCAGCTCGATATGGAAGCAACTCTCGAAAGTCCGCTTAGAGTATCGCAGTTCGCCCCCGTAGCTGCGGATGATCGCGCGCGAAACATACAATCCCAAGCCTGACGATTCGGCGCCAGCTTGGAAAGGTTGGAACAACACTTCGGGGGACGTTATGCCCGGGCCGTTGTCCGCAACAATAACCAGTACTGACCCCGGAACCGGGTACGCGGCGATCGTAACATACGCATTGCGCTTGCCCCGCAGCGCCCGCCGGCTATTCTGGGTTAGGTTCAGCAAGACTTGCAGGAGGCCCGAGTGGTGCGCCCGCACGCGCGGCAGATTTTCGGCGATGTCCCAGCGCAACTCCACGCGGGAATCCTCAGCACCCGTCTGCAGGATGATGTCCAGCTCTTTAAACAGCGCATTCAGATCCACACCCGTGAGCGACTGCTCGTTGTCGACCGGGATTTCCGAGGAGCATAGCTTGCGCATGCCCTCAATCAGATGCCCAAGAGCGATGAAATCCTCGCTTCCCGTCACCCTGCAGGAGCGTGCAATGTTATCGTGCAGCGCGCCGGCCGCAGCCGCCAGGTTGCGCACTTCATGCGAGACCGCTCCCGCGATGATGTGCGAATTCATGAGCAATTGCCGCAGACCGAGTTCCTCGCGATCACGGACCTGCTCCGATACGTCGGCGACAACGGCCGCTAACTTCCCGCCCGCAGGTGTGGAGTAAGTGGATAACCACATGTGCGCGAAAAACATTTCGCCGTTGCCTCGCCGGCCCCGCCCCTCCACCATGGTGCGTACGGAAGGAGTCCGATGAGTTTTCAGCATGTCGGCCAGGAGAGGTAAATAATCCCGGATATTCCGGCCGGGCGCTGACCCAGAATCGAGACAGAGCAGGCGCTGCGCGGCTTTATTCGCCAGCTCGATTGTCCCGTCCGCTTTCAGAGTAAGGATGGCGGCCGGGCTGGTTTCGATCACAGCACGTGCATCTTCTTCTGCTTCCCGGCGGCGGGCGCTTGCTTCCTTCAATTTCGTCGCGTAATCAGCCTCTACACGCTTGCGTCGCATAATCTCCGCGACAAACAGGGCAGCACCTAGAAAAATCACGAGGGTTACCGAGAACCGCAAAAGCGTGTCGGGCCATGCCTTGAACGGTCCGAACGATTGCGTCAAAACGGCCGCAACAACAGCACAAATAGCAACTTGAGCGCGCGATAGGAAGATGGCGGAGACGAGGAGCGGACCCAGGTACAGAAAGCCGAAAGAAAGATCCGGAAACAGCCAGTCCGCAACTGAGATTAGTATTGTTACCAGAGCACATGCGATTAATGCTTTTGTGCGCCTCACGTTTTATACCCCGTTGCCGCCGTTTGCTTTGAATTATACGTCGCACCTGGGCACACCACCCGAAAGATAGGTTGTTTTGGAAGCAGATTCCGGTTTACTAATGAGGTAGAAACAGGTCGGGGAAGGCTGGCAAACGGTGCTCTTAGCGTCGTTTCCCGAAATCGGAGGTGGATTGCTGTGGGCTCAACAGCGATCCAATTTTGGAGGTGTTTTATCGACGAAAATCTAATAAGCTTTCGTTGAGTAAGACTTAACGATCCCACAGAAGATGCCGGCCTCTGCCGTCACAGGGGCCGGCTATTTTATTTGAACGTAGTGGTTCACTCGTCGCGCAGGAGTGCCATAGGGTCAATAGCGAGTGCCTGTTGCGCCGGAATCCACGTTGCCAGCAGAGCGACCAGTGTCATGGTTAGTACAACCGCACTCAACACTAACGGGTCGCGCGGCGTTGCCTCATACACGACCGAGGCCAGGAGCCGGCTCGCCAGCATTCCGATCAGCAGTCCCGCTAAGGAACCGACCGTCAGCAGTTTGAGCGCGCGTCCCAATGCTGCCTGTAACACCTCCTTGGGCTTTGCACCGAGCGCAATACGAATCCCCAGCTCCTTCTTGCGCTTGCTCACCGAGTAAGCAGCCACTCCAAGTATTCCGATTACCGACAGGAGGGCGCCGCCCATCATGCCCAGTACACCTAATGACAAAATCGGAAGA
>Ga0213882_10000586_pt1 | contig 11777 bp, 11 predicted proteins | sample BarmaccoBMER_R09_FD_160106 | JGI IMG/M metagenome (GOLD analysis project Ga0213882, IMG submission 160106) | Barbacenia macrantha exposed rock microbial communities from rupestrian grasslands, the National Park of Serra do Cipo, Brazil - ER_R09 ...
TCGAGAAGTACGTTCTTGAGCCCCGGCATATCGAGATTCAGGTTTTAGGCGATCGCCACGGAAACCTGATTCATCTGGGAGAGCGCGAATGCTCCATCCAGAGGCGGCATCAGAAGGTTTTGGAGGAATCACCGTCGCCGGTGATGCTGGAGCACCCCGAGCTGAGAGCGCGGATGGGCGAAGCGGCGGTGCAGATTGCGCGAGCCGCTGGATATGCCAACGCGGGCACGATGGAGTTCCTGGTGGACCGCGACCGCAATTTCTATTTCCTGGAAATGAATACGCGGCTCCAGGTGGAGCACCCGGTGACGGAACTTGTTACCGGGCTCGATTTAGTGGAGTGGCAACTGCGAATTGCGGCCGGCGAGCGGCTGACGTTATCGCAAGCGGATATTTCCTGGCGTGGCTCGGCGATTGAATGCCGCATCTATGCAGAAGACCCGGCGAATCAATTCCTGCCATCTCCGGGTCGCATAACATACCTGAACGAGCCGTCCGGCCCGGGCATTCGACTGGACTCCGGCGTTTACGAAGGCTGGACGGTTCCGCTCGATTACGATCCGCTGCTGGCGAAACTTATCGCCTGGGCACCCTCGCGCGAGCACGCTATCGGCAGGTTGGACGCCGCGCTTGCCGAATACGCGATTGGCGGAATTCGCGCCAATACTGCATTTTTCCGGCAGATTTTGGCCGACTCGGATTTTCGCTCAGGCCGGTTATCGACAGATTTTTTAGTCACACATGCTTTAGCTTGTCCTCCGGAGGTTGGCCTGAAAGCAGAAGCGGCGGCGGCGATTTCGATGGCCCTGGAGCAATCAGCCCCGATGCCCGTCCTTTCCGGCCCAAGCGCCAGCCGCTGGTTAAGCTTCGGGAGAGAGTCTCAGCTTCGATGAAAGTTGAAACCATCATCCAGGGCCGCGCCGGACGGCTTGGATTCGAGGGGCAGCACTTCCGCTATGAACGCGAGGATGGCCAGTCGATCGAAAGCGAATTCTCCGCTGCGCGGCAAGACGCCGGCACGCACACAATACTGATCGGAGGACGAAGCTATCGCATTACTCGGGGCGCGCCTGGCGAGACGCTAGTAAATGGCTGGCCCATTGCGGTCGAGGTTGTCGACCCGCGCGGTCTGCGTGCTCGCAAATCAAGTACTTCGGGCAGCGGCCGTCAAGAGGTCTCTGCTCCCATGCCGGGCAAAGTCGTGCGCGTGCTGGTGGCGCCTGGCGACATGGTCGAAGCTGGGCAAGGATTACTTGTCGTGGAAGCGATGAAGATGCAGAATGAAATGAAGTCGCCCAAAGCTGGCCGGGTTGTGGAAGTGCGCACTCGCGCCGACTCCGCCGTGCGGCCGGGTGAGCCATTGGTGATTGTGGAGTAAGAATGGAATCGAGTTGCGCGGTTTGCGGCGGGACCGGATGGAAGATCGTGCAGCGGGCTGGCCTATCCGGCGCGGAACGCTGCCATTGCGCCGCCGCCACGCGGGTGCAAGCGATTAGGGAAGGCGCGGGCATTCCGCCCAATTACGAAACTGCAACGCTCGATAGCTTCAAAATTCCGCAGGATAATCCCACCGCGCGCGCGGGGCTGGGAACTGTACTGATGCAGGTCCGCGGCTTTGTTCGCGAATTTCCGGCGTCCCAACGGCCAGGCTTGCTGCTGATCGGCGATCCAGGCACGGGCAAGACGCATCTGGCTGTCGCCGCATTTCGGGTGCTTCTGGAAAAGGGACACGAAGGAATTTTTTTCGATTACCAGAACTTGCTTGATCGTATTCGCTCCAGTTACGACACGGCTTCGGGCGCCAGCGACCGCGAAGCTTACCGATCGGCGCTGGATTCCGAGATTCTATTGCTGGACGATTTAGGTTCGCATCGCGTAACGGACTGGGTTGAGGACACGGTCACATCGATCGTGACGTACCGCTGTAATCATCGCAAGCCTCTGATCGCGACCACCAATCTGGCTGACGAAGACATTACGGGGCGCGAGCTCAGCTACCGCGATGCGAGTGGCGTCGCGGTGAACCGCAGAAGCCTGGCGGAAGCGATTGGAACGCGAGCCCGGTCGCGGTTATTCGAAATGTGCAGGGTAGTCAAAATGCCGGCAGTAGAGGATTACCGCATCCAAACCCGCATAGCGCGGTAGTAGTGGCTCAGCGTTCGTCTACGCTTATTCGCTTGGCACCGGGAGCAGTTCTCGGACCCGGATTGCCTCGGAGCGCCCTTCCGCCGAAACTATCTCGTCCTCAGAGAAGATCTGGACGAGCTTATATTGATTGCCGTCCGTTTGCCGGTGGATGACAAGCAGGCGCCGCGGCAAATCCAGGACCCAATACTCAGGCACGCCGGCGCGGGCATACAGCGTTGCCTTGCGCTGCAGATCGAACTGGGCCGTTGTATCGCCTACTTCGAGGACGAGAAGGACCTCATCTCCTCGCGGATGCCGCCAGTCGTAATCCGGCTTCGATTCGCGGAGCACGGCGAGATCGGGTTCCGGCAAGCTCCTCTCGCGATCCGGCACGCCCGCCTCAATCGGGAGTTGCGCCTGAACCCGCTCAAACCCGAACCAGCTTCCGAGCGCATTTCCGGATCTACGAATCGTCGAGGCGTGCGGTGGGTTTTGCCCCATCTTGTCAATAAGTTCTCCATCGATCAGTTCATAACGCTGGTCTTCAAATAGACCCGCGGCGACCATGCGCTCCACGTCCTCGCGTGTGAATTTCTTGCGTGGAAGAAGTAATGCGGCCGACATCTGTTCTTACGATAGCGCCGCGACGATGCGCGCGCGCAGTTCGGGGTAGGACATCGCGCCCGGATGATACATCCGCACTGTCCCCTTCTTATCCACGAGCACAAGCGTCGGCGTGGTGCTCACCCCGTATATCTGAAAGTTTTGTTGATTGATTACCAAAGGCCCCTCAATCAATCCTGGATAGAAGCGCTGCCGAACTTCATCGATATAGCGGTTCTCGATGGCAGGCGTCGCATCATCGCCATTCGCAACGTAGCCGTAGCGCTGCGTCGGGGCAATCAGGACCAGGCCTTTCGCGGCGAACTCAGATCGCAGTTGTTTAAGAATCGCCGCTTCGGCTTTGCAGTCCGGGCACCAGTGCGCCCAGAAAAACAGAAGGGCAGTCTTGCCTGCGGGCAATGCGGCACCTTGCAACGCCGGTGCGGGCTTCCCTTCCAAACTAAGGAGATTGATGTTCTTCTGGATGCGCGGCTGAATGGAAGTGGCTTTAAACTTCGAGAGTTCGCCGTTCAAGTATGTAACCGCATCGGTTCGCTCGCCCTTTAGCGCCATCGCCTCTGCCTGGACTTCGATTGCGGCGCCTAAGGCCAATGCCAGGGGCGCGTTCGGATCCTTGCCCAACGGATGCTTCTTCGTTTCCGCCACGCTCAGCCGATAGGTTTCCTGGGCGTACTTCTCCGCGCCGGGGACATTCTTTCGCGCAAGCTCCGCGCGACCCATCCAGCTCATGGCTTCCAGCAGGTCGGGGGCGACGCCACGAACGCGCCGGTAATTCGCCACCACATTTGCAGCGCCCGCGAAGTCGTTGTTGTTAAGATGCCCCGCCAAATCCTGCATAATCGCGGACTCCGCTTCGGCGGATAACGCCGCGGCCGCCACAAACGCAAGCAGGGAGCGCAATTTCACAACTTTAATCCTTGTAAATAGCACCGGAACTCCTCCCCTAAATCATGACGCTTAAGAGCGAATTCCACGGTGGCTTTTAAAAATCCGAGCTTATCACCGGCATCGTAGCGCGTCCCTTCAAAGCGGTAGCCGTAAATCGGCCTGCTACGTAACAGATGCTTTAATCCGTCCGTTAATTGGATTTCTCCACCGCTGCCCGGTTCAATCGCATCCAGCGACCGGAACACCTCCGGGGTCAGTACATATCGTCCGATAATCGCCAAATTCGAAGGAGCGTCGCTGGCTTTCGGTTTCTCTACCATATTGCGCACACGATATAAGCGGTCCCGCCCGCCCGCGTGGGCCACCGGCTCGGCATCCACCACTCCATAGGCCGAAATATTTTCTGTGGGAACTTCCATCAGAGCGACGACGGGAGCGCCGTAAAATTCATATACATCGATTAGCTGCCGCAAGCAAGGCACTTCGGAATCGATAACATCGTCAGAAAGAATTACGGAAAACGGCTCATCATTGACCAATTCCCGCGCGCGCAGTACTGCGTGGCCTAAACCTAGCGCTTCCTTTTGTCGCACATAAGATACATCGATCATGTCGGAAACGGCGCGCACTGTGGCAAGCAGATCTTTTTTACTGCGAGTCTCGAGCAGATGCTCTAGCTCGAAGCTCACGTCAAAGTGATCTTCGATCGCGCTCTTTCCCCGGCCGGTGACAATGATGATGTTTTGTACGCCGGACTGCATCGCCTCCTCAACCCCGTACTGAATCAAAGGTTTATCCACCAACGGAAGCATTTCTTTCGGCTGCGCCTTAGTGGCGGGGAGGAACCGGGTACCCAGACCCGCTGCGGGAAATACGGCTTTCCGTACTTTAGCGATCATCGCTTTTTGATTCTAACAGTCGATATGTTTATCGACGGGCAACACGCCGCCTTTTACTACGAACGCATTAAAGCGGGGAGCGGGGCGGAACGAGGGAAAATCGTTCTATGCGCATTTTGATCGCGGACGATAGCATCGTCACGCGCCATTTACTCGACGCAACCCTGCGCAAATGGGGTTATGAAGTGGTCGTCGCGACCGACGGGAACGAAGCTTGGCGCGTTCTGCAAGGAGATAATCCACCAAGGGTTGCGATTCTGGATTGGGTAATGCCGGGTCTAACCGGGCCAGAGGTGTGCAAAAAGGTACGGGAACATTCCCGCGATTCCGAAGGCGCGTATACATACTTGCTGCTGCTCAGTTCCAAAAGCCAGCGCGAGGATCTTATTGAAGGTATGGAATCGGGCGCGGACGACTATCTTACAAAGCCCTTCGACCTGCACGAACTTAAGGTGCGGCTGCGGGCCGGCACGCGCATCATCGACCTTCAGCGCGAGCTTCTGGCGGCCCGTGAGGAATTACGCGAACAAGCCACCAAGGATTTCCTAACGCGCCTTTGGAACCGGTCTTCCATCATCGACATCCTGCATCGCGAGCTGACTCGTGCCGCCCGCGAAAACCGTAGCGTCGGAGTTGTACTGGCCGATCTGGACGCCTTTAAGGCTGTGAACGATACTTATGGCCATTTCGCGGGCGATGCCGTGCTCCGCGAGTTCTCCCGCCGTATGCTCAACTGCATGCGACCCTACGACGCCATCGGCAGATATGGCGGCGAGGAATTCCTGGTAGTGCTTCCCGGCTGCGACGAGCACTGTACGTCCAGCCAGGCTGAGCGCATGCGCGCGGCCCTGGAAAGCGAGCCGATGTTGATTAACGATATTCGCTACCAAGCCAGCGCGAGCTTCGGCGGCACAAGCTGGCATCCCGGCACGAATCCGCATCCCGAAAACCTCATCCGCATCGCCGACAACGCGCTTTATATGGCGAAACATCAAGGGCGCAATTGCGCGGTGATGCTTCCGTGCGCGGCGGTAGCTCAGGAGACCGCGGGGTAATTAAAGTCCGTCGCGGCTAATCATCCCGAGTGACTTTAAAATCGCCCTTCATCGATCCCTGCATCCACGTCCCTACAATGGCGCGGCGGACGGAAGTCACGTCTTCGATTTTGCCCTCTATAATGACGTGAACCGGCTTGCCCGAACGGTCCTTAAGATCCGCTTCGAGATGCACGCCCCAGTTGCCGGCGTCCAGCGACGCGTTCTGTACCTTTCCAGCATCAGGTCCCGGGTTAACCAGGCCCGTAATGTTCTTACCGTCGTAATTCAGCACGAACGTCACATCGGTGCGGTCTTTGGCGTTCGGTCCCCAATTGCCATGCCACGAACCGACCAGCGGATGGCCCTCCTGGCCCATAACGAAGGCGGCGAAAACTGCCGCTGCCCAAAAAAGTCGTGTTTGCATCAGTGCCTCACCAAATGATTGTAGTCGCGCGGCTCTCGCCATTGTAAAAGTAGAGGTGAGGATTGGACCAATCCACGCCCGACCTGCTCGCTGTCCTAACGATCTCTTCACATGAATGCAAGCTGTAGTCGTAAAACATGACGTTCGCCTGAAAATCGCTTACAATCGAGAGGATCAAGAGGGATCAATGAGAATACATCGATTCATTCCGGCGGGAGCAGTTGCGGCGGGGATTATCTGGATCGCCATCTCAGCCATCGCGCAGGATGCGACCAAAGCCCGGCTATCTCCGGTGCCCGCCGATCAGAAAACGCGCGCGGATCTGGCAGGTTCAGGGTCCGTAACCGCGACGCTCTCCGGCACGAAGCTAACCGTCAATGGAAGTTTCGAAGGGTTGAAGTCTCCGGCGACTATGGCCGAACTCCACAGCGCCGTCGCGCCCGGAGTTCGAGGCCCGCTCATCACGCAATTAACCGTCACCAAAGCGACCAGCGGTTCCATAAGCGGCTCGGCCGATTTAACTCAGCCGCAGATTGCCAATTACCGAAAAGGTGGCCTTTACGTTCAGCTCTATTCCGAGAGAACTCCCGAGGGCGTGCTGTGGGGCTGGTTATTGAAGTAGATTAGCGGTTTCACCGGCAAAGCGCGCAATCGCGCTTTTACATCGTTGTAAGCAGCCCGTGCGCTCCGTTTTGCGGGCTGTTAATCTATAAGATTTTGGAGGTCCCAAGTGCGAACTCTCAGAAACCAGCTCTTAATAGCTCTTGTTCTTGTTTCCGTATGCGGAGTCCTGATACTAACCGGTCAGCAGCGTCCCGCCGGCCCGTACACCGCGGACCAAGCGGCGGCCGGGCGAACTGTTTATCAGGCTAACTGTGTCGGTTGCCACGGCCCCGATCTCGCCGGCCGCAACGATGCTCCGCAGCTCGCGGGCACTCAGTTCATGGCCAATTGGGGGGGACGGTCCGCAGGCGAGCTGATCAACTTTATGCAATCGGCGATGCCTCCCGGCAATGCGACGCTCGGCGAACAAAATTACATAAACATAGCCGCGTTTATTCTCGATTCAAACGGCGCGCGGCCAGGCACGCAGGTCTTGGCTGCGGCAAACGCAGTTGCGATTCGCACGGTAGCGACGGGTCAAGTCGCCGCGCAACTTGCAGGCGGCGCCGCTGGAAAGCAAACTAAGCAACAGGCCAAAGGTGGTGGTAAGCAGGCCGCCCCCGCAAGTCCCCGCGGCGTGACGGTCTCTGGCGAAGCGAAGAACTTCACTCCGGTAACGGATGCCATGCTTCGCAATCCGGACCCCAGCGACTGGCTCATGATCCGCCGCGATTACAAAGCGAACAATTTCAGCCCGCTGAATCAAATTACGGCGGCGAATGTGAACGATCTCCGGCTGGTTTGGACCTGGGCGATGAACAACGGAACGAATCAATCCGCGCCTATTGTCCATAACGGCGTAATGTTCATCAACAATCCGGGCAACATCGTTCAGGCTCTGGATGCCAAGACGGGCGAGCTCATTTGGGAAAACCGTGTCGGGGAAAACGATGCCGGCAATTCGCAGCGCGGCCTGGCGATGTTCGAAGACAAGATTTACGTCACCACCGGCGACGCGCACATCTTCGCGCTGGACGCCCGCACGGGTAAGAACGTTTGGGACACGGTTATCGGCGATCGGAGCGTCACCAACTACTCCACCAGCAGTGGTCCCATCATCATCAAAGGAATGGTAGTGCAAGGCCTCGGCGGCGCGGGCTGCACTCGCTACCAAAATGAGAAATGTTTTATTAGCGCCTACGACGCGCGCACCGGAAAGCTTATCTGGAAGTTCTATACGATCGCAAAAACCGGCGAGCCAGGCGGCGATACGTGGGGAAGTCTTGGCGACACGTTCCGCGCCGGCGGCGATACCTGGATTACCGGCAGCTACGATCCCGATCTCAATATGACCTATTGGGGGACCGCGCAATCCAAGCCGTGGATGCGTATTTCCCGCGGATCCGGCAATGGCGCAACCCTCTTCGCGAACTCTACTGTCGCCCTGGATGCGGACACCGGCAAACTGAAGTGGTACTTTTCGCATGCTCCCGGTGAGTCGCTAGACCTAGACGAAGTCTTCGAGCGCGTTCTCGTCGACGATAACGGCCAGAAGCTTGTGTTCAGCGCGGGCAAGGTCGGGATTTTATGGAAGCTCGACCGCGCCAACGGCAAGTATCTTGGCCACAAGGAAACCGTCTTCCAGAACGTCTACGATTCCTTCGATCCAAAGACCGGCGAGCCGCATTATCGCAACGACATCGTCGAGCAGCAGTTCGGGCAATGGATCCAAAGCTGTCCGACTTCTGAGGGCGGCCACAACTGGCACGCAATGACTTATAATCAGCCGACGAACCAGATCATCATTCCGGTCGCGCAAAGCTGCCAGGAGATGAATGCGCAAAAAGTCGAGTTCGTGGAAGGCGGCGGTAACGGCGGCGGCGCGGCCCGGCGGTTCTTTGAAATGCCGGGAACGAATGGCAACGTTGGCAAGCTCGCTGCCTATGACGTGCGCACGTTAAAAGAAAATTGGAAGCTTGAGCAACATTCGCCCTTTATGACCGCCGTGCTTTCAACGGCAGGCGGCGTGGCATTTGTCGGCGATATGGACCGCATGTTCCGCGCGGTTGACGTGAAGACCGGCAAAGTGCTCTGGGAGACTCGTCTAGGCACTTCGGTCCAAGGCTTCCCGCTTTCGTTCAGCGTGAACGGTAAACAGTACATTGCCGTAACGACAGGACTTGGGGGCGGCAGCCCCCGCATGGTGCCGAGCGTCCTCGACCCCGACGTCCACTACCCGAACTACGGCGCGCAACTGTACGTTTTCGCTTTACCCGACCGACGCTAAGTAGGGCAAGCTTGAGCTTGCCCTAACGAAGCCGCTTATAGCAGCACTATGCTGCGTTGAATCTCGCCAGTCACTCGTGCGCCTTGATCGTCGACGAATACGTCTACTTCGCTGCGAATACCGAACGCGGGAAGGTAGATCCCAGGCTCAACGGAGAAGCAGGTCCATGGAATGATCTTGCGTTCGTCGTGAGTCTCAAGATTATCCATATTTGCGCCCGTTCCATGCACTTCCGACCCTATTGAATGGCCGGTGCGATGAAAAAAATATTGTGCATATCCCGCTTCACGCACGCATGCGCGAGCGGCGTCGTCGACTTCGTAACCGCGCAATATCTGCTTCGCGGCAACGGCGTCCACAACTCGCCGCACCGCCCTATCCCGAGCCTCCCTTACCACGCCAAAAACATTCTCGACTTCAGACGGCGGCTGCTCCCCGCAATATCCGGTCCACGTAATGTCGTAATAGACGCCTTCCGGCTTGTCCAGCTTGGCCCACATATCAAGGAGCACAAAATCGCCCTTACGGATCTCCGAGCATGCATCCTGCTTCGGCTCGTAATGCGGATTAGAGGCGTTCGCGTTGACTGCGACATCAGGCCCGTGATCCGTAAACAACCCTTCGTCGCGAAACCGGGCGAGCACGAACTGCTGAATCTGCCATTCCGTGATCCGTTCGCCCGCCCGGACTTTCTCCGAAATTCGCCGGAACGTTTGCGCCCGGATGCGATCCACACGTCGTCCAGCCTCCAGGTGCGCCTCGAGCTGCTCCGCGCTCCATCGCGATTCGAAGTACTGGATCAAATTCGCCGATGTTACAACCTCTACATCCAGTCCGCGAACCAATTCCACCGTCCCGGCGTCCACCATCGCCACATACGGAACGGCGCAATTCGGCGAGTATTGCATCGCAACGCGCCGAGCGCCGCTCAGCAACGAACGAATGCCGTCAACCAGTTCCTTCCACCCCGCGTAAAATGCGGTCTTACCCGGCAACTCCCTCAGAGTGTCGGCTTCAATCCGGTGCGCTAAACCCCGCGGCTCGCCGGTGGCGGGAATAAAGTAAAACCATCGCCTGGTAACCATCGACCCCGGCGTGAACTGAAGCACTCGATACGCCAGCGGATCGCGCCGGTGGTGGTCGAAAAACAACCACCCATCCAGGCCTTCCTCCGTAAACGCTGCTTGTATTTCCGCGAGCCTCACAGCATCACTCCCGCTTCCTTCCGGAATTCCACTGTCGTCTTAAAATTGGCTAGCCCGGCAACGTCGCGCGAATCCACCACCGAAAATGCAATCGCGTCATCCAGCCAGTCCTGGCTGAAGCCCTCGGCGTATTGCGTGGCGACTGTCAGCGTGTAGTCCTGCCGCGTAAGTAAGCAATCGAAACTGAAATCGACCTCGAACGTTTCCCCCGCCCGAACACGCCCGAGATCGACACCTTCGATTCTTGTATTCGTGCCGTAAACATCGATTCCCAGCCGGTTGCGGATCAGCATTCCTACGACAGGACTCTCGAGATCGCGCTCCGCTCGCGCCCGCACGCGAATCGTCACCGGCGAGCCCGGCTCCAAGCTGCGCGCCGGCCCGCGTTTGTCGCGCAGTTCGATATCGAGAATCCGGCTCGCGCCATCGCCATGACGGTAGCTGCCCGACGCCATTTTGCTGCTCTGCACTTCGCGCTCGGGTTCCTGCCGCTCCAGCACCAACCCGACATATCGATTCACCACCTCGCTCGGCGCTCCATAAGCAGCTACTTGCCCTTTCAACATCAACGCAGCTCGATCCGAAAGCCGCTTCAGCAACCCCAAATCGTGCGATACGAACAAAACCGTAACACCGCGCTTTTTAAGCTGTTCGAATTTTTTGATGCAGCGATTCGCGAAAATGGCATCGCCCACGGCCAAAGCTTCATCGACAATTAAGATCTCGGGGTCAACGTGAATCGCAGTCGCAAACGCGAGCCGCACATACATTCCGCTCGAGTATTCCTTCACGGGCCGGGCAATAAAGTTTCCGATTTCCGCGAATTTTTCGATATCTGGAAATACGCGCTCCATTTCCCGGCGCGTTATGCCGAGAATTTCTCCGCTTAAAAAGACATTTTCGCGGCCGGAAAACTCTGGGTTAAATCCGGCGCCGAGTTCGAGCAGCGCTGCGATTCGCCCGCTCGCCAGCACGCGTCCGCGAGTCGGCTCTAAAATTCCGCTGACGATTTGCAGCAGCGTGCTCTTGCCGCTTCCGTTCGGCCCGACCACCCCCAGAACCTCGCCGCGCTCAACACTCAGGTTGACATCGCGCAATGCCCAGAACTCAGCAGCCGGCTGGTGATTGATGAAGGGAACGGATTCCATCAACCGGTCGAGCGGCCGGCGATAGAGGCGATAGACCTTGGAAACATTCTGAACCCGGAGCATAGTAGGGCAGGTTGCCAACCTGCGCGCGATTGCCAATCGCGCTGACCTCTAGGATGCCATACGCAAACTCCGCCGCAATCCCTTGGTCAGCGGAACTCCGTAGCCGATGAGGCAAAACTGATCGAGTGCAAAAAGCACTACGCTCTCTAGCCCCTTGCCCAACGCGCATCGCGCCTCTTTCGGCCACGTGGTCGTAGAATCGCCGATCCCAACCAGGTGACTGCGCTGCGTTTGCGGAAACCCGAACGAATCGTCAATAGTTTGTTCGCACTGATTCAGGTTGCGTCCCAGCGTGTAACCGAAGCACTCCGTCTTCAAGCAGGTCAGCGTCGACGGCGTCCAAGCGCTCACAGGAAAGTTGATCGCCTGATTAAAAGCAGTCGCGTTCACGTCCGTCGGATAAAGAACCTCGAAGCGGCAACTGGGCTGTCGCGACCGAACGTAATTCATCATAGTAGTCGTGAAATTCCCG
>Ga0213882_10000587_pt1 | contig 11758 bp, 8 predicted proteins | sample BarmaccoBMER_R09_FD_160106 | JGI IMG/M metagenome (GOLD analysis project Ga0213882, IMG submission 160106) | Barbacenia macrantha exposed rock microbial communities from rupestrian grasslands, the National Park of Serra do Cipo, Brazil - ER_R09 ...
GAGGTCGAACCAGGGATGGCGCCGTTCCATTGCCACGGGCCGACGCGGGCACTTAGGCCAAGCAGCGGATATAGCAGGACTAAGACAAACGCGAGCATCCCCAGCCGGGCCCACCATGCGGAGCGCACAAAGCCCTAGGGGGTCAGAGCTTGCTCACTCGTCGTGTCATCATAATGGTAACGGGAAAATACCGCCTTGGCCTCCGGACCCTGAAGCCACGTGAGAAAACGATTAGCCAGTGCGGGTTGAGGCGCATCCTTCAGCACCGCGGCATAAAAGATCAACGGCGACGGATGGAGTGTCTTGCCGTTCAGGGTCACCGTTGTCTTTCGGTACTCGTTTTCAAGCGAAGCGTCTCCAAGGTTGATCTCCTTCGGCAGTTCTAGAAAAGGCACCCCGAGGGCGGCCGGCTGAGTTTTGTAGGCAGAACTCGCGTCCAGTTGCCCAGCCTGAAGCCGGCCCATCACCTGGGCTTCCTGAAAGATTTGTTGCGGATTGATTACAGGTCCGAGAATTTTAGCGGCAAGGCCGGGCTGGTGATAATAGTCTCCCGCGAGCTGCATCGTAAAAATGATGTTCACTCCTTGTGGATCGGTATTGGGATCAGTGCGGCCAAACCGAAGCCCCTGAGTCTCGAGGATCTGCCACCAGGGCTTCGCTCCAGGGTCGTTTGCTTTTGCCAACTGTGAGGCATACTGGCTCTTTGGACTGTACGCGATCACCATCTCGGTACGCGCAATCGGAAGCGCCTTTTGACTCTTTCCCGCCTTCAGGACCAACCCCATCGGACCTGGCGTTACCGCAATGAAGACGTCGGGCCGGATGCTTCCAGCTACGATCAAATTTGCAAAGCCGGTCGAGCCTTGTGCGCGGCCCTGCAAATCCGCATTGATTGCCTTGGCGACGGCCGGTTTCACTCCTCCATCCATCAGGGAACCCATCGACCCCGCATAGGCTACTTGCAGAGGAACGAGTTCCGCCAGCGCCGCCGAAGGCTGGGATATTAGGCAGGCCAGAGCGAGCAGAACTATCGGCAAAGGCCCGGCAACTGAACGTGCAGAAAAACGGTTGTTGGAGAATTTGCCCATGAACGTAATTTGTGTGGCTCGACCTGTGGCGAATTTTCAAAAGCGAACCTTTTATGCCATTATGCATGTTCAGTGACAAGGGTTATGTCAGCCGTCGGCGACCGCATCCGCAGTGTGCGATCAGCGCGGGGGATTACTCAGCTGGAGCTGGCGCGCCGCGCCAGTATCTCACGTCAGGCGCTTGGCGCGATCGAGGCCGGGCTTTATCAGCCCAGCGTCACGGTCGCACTCAGTCTGGCACATGAGCTCGGAGAAACCGTCGAGAGTCTGTTTGCCGAAAAAGATGAACAACCCTGCACGCGAATCGACGCCACCTGGTCCAACGCGGAAATGGCCTTGGCAGGATCACCGTGCAGAGTTGCGCTCGCGCGGGTGGCCGGCAAGATTGTCGCAACACCACAACCAGCCGTGCGCTTGTGGCTTTCGCCGGCAGCGGGGTTCGCCGAACACATTGGGCCCAGGCGGGCAGCGGTTTCGACCTACTGGTCCCAAGCCGAGATCGACGCGACACTTTTGATCGCAGGATGTGACCCGGCGACAACGATATTGTCGGATTGGTTCGCGCGCCGGCGCTCTCCTGTTACTGCCGTTGCGCTGCGCTGTTCGAGCAGCAAGGCGCTCTCAATACTGGCTAAAGGCGGCGCGCACGTCGCCGGGGTTCATCTGCGCGACCCCAAGAGCGGCGAATACAATCTTTCATCGGTTCGAAACGCGATTGGACGCAAGCCTTTGATGATGGTGAACTTCGCGCGCTGGGAGCTTGGCCTCGCTGTGACCGCACGCAATCCGGCTAACATCCGAGGGTTTGCCGATCTGGCGCGGCCTCGGATCAGAGTTGTGAATCGGGAACAGGGTTCGGGCGCGCGGTTGGCCCTCGACGAAGCATTAAAAGAGCTCGGCGTAAACGCGCGACAGGTCAATGGCTATACGCGAGAGTTGCCGGGGCATCTAGAAGTAGCTGAGGCTATCGCATCGGCGCAAGCCGATGCGGGCGTGACGATTCGGGTAGCCGCAGAAGCCTATGGACTCGCTTTCATCCCGCTGCGAGAGGAGCGTTACGATCTCGTTGTTCTTCAGGATCAATCCGAGTTGGGTCCGGTCAAGGCCATGTTTGATGCGCTCAACTCAAGGCGGTTCGCCCGCGAATTATCGCAGCTGTGCGGCTACGACACGAGCGAGATGGGCAAAGAGCTCGCGCGGATCAACTGTTAATTCGTGGCTAAAACAGCCCGTCATTCGACTATTGTCGACCATTTTACGTGAAGCTTTAAGTCAGCCGTTCAGAATTCCCTAAGGCACAGCCAAGTAGGTCACACATCGGAGGAAAGCAACATGGCAGCAGCAGCTCCATCAATTGAGAAAGCGGCGCGAGGAATAAGCTCGGCGCCGGTCCTGGATTTTCTCAAGAAACCCAAACAAGTGCTGATCGGCGGTAAATGGATGCCGGCGAAATCAGGAAAAACGTTCGAGACCATTAATCCAGCCAACGAGGAGGTGCTCGCCCTGGTAGCCGAGGGCGACAAGGCCGACGTCGATGAAGCCGTGAAGGTTGCGCGCAGGGCCTACGAACAAGGCAAATGGCCGAGCATCGGACCTCATCAGCGCGCGCGCTATCTGTTCAAAATCGCGGACCTCATCGAAACGCACGCCGACGAACTGGCGACGTTGGAAACGCTCAACAATGGAATGGCGATTTCGCTGGCGCGCGGCATGGTTGCCGGAGCGGCGGAAGTCTTCCGCTATTACGGCGGATGGTCCACCAAGATTTACGGCGAGACCAATCCCTCCGACCCGTCCATGTTCAATTACACGTTACATGAGCCGGTCGGCGTGTGCGGCCAGATAATTCCGTGGAACGGACCGATTGCGATGTTCGCCTGGAAAGTTGCGCCGGCGCTCGCCTGCGGCAACGTCTCGATTCTGAAGCCGGCCGAGCAGACGCCGCTCACTGCTCTGAGGCTCGGGGAGTTGGTTCTGGAGGCCGGGGTTCCGGAAGGAGTCGTTAACATAATTACCGGCTTTGGCGAAACCGCGGGCGCTGCGATCGCAAGTCATCCCGATATCGACAAGGTTGCCTTTACCGGCTCGACCGAAGTCCGGAAGCTGATTCTGCAGGCCTCTGCGGGCAATCTGAAACGCGTTTCGCTCGAGCTCGGCGGCAAATCGCCTAATGTTATCTTCGCTGACGCCGACCTGGAGTCGGCGGTCTCGACCTCGATGTTCGGTTTCTGCATGTTGTCGGGACAAGTCTGCTGCGCTGGAACACGCGTTTTCGTGCAGCAAGATTTTCAAGACACGTTTGTAGATGCGTTGACGCGATACACCGCGGACTTCAAGGCGAGCGATCCACTCGATCCCAAAACCACGGTGGGACCCTTGGTCTCGAAAGAACAGTTCAACCGCGTCAAGTCGTACCTGGAGCTAGGGAAGAAGGAAGGCGCTACGCCTGCGCTTGGAGGCGAGGTGGGAACCGGCAAGGGCTACTTCGTCGATCCGGCAATCTTCACCGGCGTCAGGAACAACATGAGGATCGCGCAGGAAGAGATCTTCGGACCGGTTGCCTCGGTGATCCCTTTTAAGGACGAGAACGATGCTGTCTTACAGGGCAATGATACTACCTACGGACTTGCCGCTGCAGTCTGGACCAATGATGTCAGCCGCGCCCACAAGGTCGCACGTGCTTTGAAGGCCGGGACCGTGTGGGTTAACTGCTACAACAATATCGATCCGATTTCGCCCTTCGGCGGTTACAAGCAGTCGGGTATCGGACGAGAGCTGGGCAGATACGCCATCGACCTCTATACGCAGGTTAAATCAGTTTGGATGAAGCTGTAGCAGCTCGTTTTGTGGTGCTTGCCAGAGTGCTCGCCACATAAATGACGGCGCCCGGTTGGCCGCTTGCATCGGCTGGGCGCCCTCCCCTGTTCGTTCATCACGATTCACAGATCACTTATCAAGCTCCGAGCGACTGCCCGACACTGGCCTTAGAGAGCGGCACTATGTCAGAAAATAATGGCTCCAATAACAACAACGGCGCACATCCTCATTTTCGGGTAATTGGGACCCGGCCCATCCGCCATGACGGCGCGGACAAGGTTACCGGGCGCGCCAAGTACGGTGCCGATTATGCCCTCCCTGGGATGCTTCACGCGAAAATCCTGCGAAGCCCTCATGCCCATGCCCGGATCAAAAAAATCAATACTGCCGAAGCACTGAACCTCCCAGGCGTTTTCGCCGTGATTACCGGTGCAGATTTACCGGAGATCGCCAGCAAGACCGAACAGGTCGGCGAGGGCGCAGTGAACGCGCGCTATCTCTCTATGAAAATCCTCGCCCGCGACAAGGTTCTCTACGACGGTCAGGCTGTTGCGGCGGTTGCCGCCAGCGATCGGCACACCGCAGAGGAAGCACTTCGCCTGATTGAAGTTGAGTATGAACCCCTGCCGCCCGTCATGACGGTGGACGAGGCTATGCGAGCGGACGCGCCAATTGTCCTCGAAGACCTGCGCAGCAAGGAAGAAGGTCCGGATAAAGAAACCAACGTCGCTAATCATCTTCAATTCAAGCGGGGTGATATTGACGAGGGCTTCAGGGCCGCCGACTACGTAGTAGAACGCGAATTCAATACCGCAATGGTGCACCAGGGATATGTTGAGCCGCACAACGCAGTTGCGGTTTACAACAGTGATGGTCATGCGACTATCTACTGCTCCAGCCAGGGACCATTCGCTATCCGCTCGCTTACTTCTCAGGTGCTCAAGATGCCGGAGGGCAACATCAAGGTGGTGCCGGCGGAGATCGGAGGCGGTTTCGGCGGAAAATTGACAGCATACCTTGAACCAATTGCGGTGCTGCTGTCGAAGAAAAGCGGCCGGCCAGTAAAGCTGGTCATGACCCGAGCCGAGGTCCTGCGCGCCACCGGACCGACTTCTGGTTCAAAGATCCGGTGCAAGCTGGGAGCGACCAGGGATGGAAAGCTAGTCGCCGCTAAGATCTGGATGGCTTACGAGGCAGGCGCGTTTCCAGGCTCGCCAGTAGGCGCGGGGGCAATGACCATTGTGGCGTCATACAAGATCCCGCATCTGCTCATCGACGCGTACGATGTGATCGTCAACCGGCCGAAGACCGCAGCCTACCGCGCTCCTGGAGCGAGCAATGCGGCGTTCGCTTCGGAAACTATAATTGACGAATTGGCGGAGCGCTGCGGAATCGATCCGATCGACTTTCGCATTATAAATGCCGCAACCGAAGGCAGTCCGCAAACCGCCGGCCCACCGTTCCGTCGCATCGGCTTCGTTGAAACCTGCGAGGCCATAAAAAATAGCCCGCACTATCAATCTCAGCTCGAAGGCGCAAATCGCGGGCGTGGAGTCGCCGCCGGGTTCTGGTTCAATGCAGGACTTCAGTCATCCGCGACCGTCAATATTCACAGCGACGGTACGGCCAGCGTCGTCACCGGCTCGGTAGATATCGGCGGCTCGCGGGCCTCGATGGCAATGATCACGGCTGAGGTGCTGGGGCTCGAAATCGACGATGTAAGGCCGCTGGTCGCCGATACCGATTCAATCGGCCACACCGACGTAACCGGCGGCAGCAGGACGACTCTCGCCACCGGTCAAGCCGTGTATGAAGCAGCACAGGATGCCTTGCGCCAGCTCAAGGAAAGGGCAGCCAGGCTTTGGGAGAAGAAGCCCGAGGAGGTCGCGTTTGATGGCCGCGTCTTCAGTGCTAACGGCCAAGGCATCTCACCACTCACAGTGAAGCAAGTGGCCCCCAGATTGGCGCGCACAGGTGGTCCAGTGGTTGGCCGCGCCACCGTTAACGCGCGCGGGGTGGGTCCGGCGTTCGCCGTGACCCTGGTCGATGTCGAGATAGATCCTGATACCGGCAAGAGCCAGGTTTTGCGCTGCACGGTTGCGCAAGACACAGGACGCGCAATTCATCCCAGCTACGTTGAAGGTCAGATGCAAGGGGGTACCGCACAGGGCCTCGGATGGGCTCTTAACGAGGAATACATTTACGACGGCAAAGGCACCCTGCGGAATTTCGGCTTGCTCGATTACCGCATGCCGACCTGCCTGGATCTCCCGATGATCGAAACAGCCATCGTCGAAGTGGCCAATCCCGGTCATCCACTGGGGATTAGGGGTGTCGGAGAAGTATCAATCGTTCCGCCCCCCGCAGCGGCGGCGAACGCGGTCTACCGTGCGGTTGGCGTCCGGATGACCGAGCTGCCCATGTCGCCTCCCCGCGTACTTAAAGCGATGCATGAAAAAACAATGCAGGGCGAGAACCAGGCTGCTGCTGCGGATTGAACGTTTCGCAACGCGGCTGGCGCTGAGTTGTTTGCTCACGGCGCTTCTGCTCTCGTCCACCTTTGTGGCGGCCGAGCAGAGCGGTACGAGCTCTTCTGCCATCTTGCGCATCAGTGGGAAGATAGAGCATCCCATGGTCTTGCGGGCCGCTGATCTTCAGAGACTTCCGCACAAGCGCGTGACTGTGACCGATGACAAGGGCGCCCGCGTCACCTACGAAGGCGCCCTGGTCGTGGATCTTCTGCGAAGCGCAGGAGCACCATTAGGAAGACGGCTGCGCGGCGCACAAATGAAATCCTACGTGCGTGTCGATGCGTCTGACGGGTATCAGGTCATCTTCGCGCTCCCGGAATTTGATCGTGACTTCACCGACCGGCTCATTCTGCTAGCCGACAAACGCGATGGACAACCGCTTTTAGCGCCGGAGGGGCCTTTCCGCATTATCGTTCCGGCCGAGAAACGCCATGCACGATGGGTTCGGGAAGTGATTGATTTAGATGTTGAGCAGGCTCGCTAATCTCTGCTTCTTCGATGAGTGTTCGAGCCGAACATTAATGCGGTGGCGGACCGGATAGAACCTTGATTTTCCTAATCCAAAAGGTGTCACGCCCACCAAACTTATCACCCGGAACAATTATGCGAGCAAAGCCGCTATCCGGGCCCAATGGTGAGCCGTTCTGGCTATCTGCTACAAGCACCTGCTCTCCTCCGAAATTGGGGTCGAGTTCCCCTAGAGCGAGTACTACTTGGTAGCAATCAGTAGCCGTTATCTCCACGTACTGGAACTGACCGTCCCGCGTCGGGTCGGTCTTGATTCCCGCCGCCGTCAGCAGATTCCACAGAAGTACGCCGCCATAAGAAGCACTTTGCGGCCCGGTCTTGGTCAAGAACGTAACATTCTCAATGGAATGGGGCAGAGCCCCCAAGCTTTCTTCGTCATAAGCTGTTGGATTATTTACCTCGCCAGTCAGGACGAATTGCGAAGAATAGCCACCGGCGCAAGCGTTATCGTCGTTCTGGGCACCCTGGGCTGACGAGCCGTAGCCATTCATCCCAAGAGTGATGATGCAAAGTATCACCATTAAGCGGCACCGGAAACACATGACTTGCCTTCCTCTCTTATTCGGTTCACCTGATCGGCTTGCGCCGACCCTCTTCGACGCAAAACCGCCATAACTCTGGTCAATCGATGCTGATGGTGGCATAGACTCCTTTACAGCTGCGGATGGAACGCACTCTCGCTGGCTGAGTTGGAAATGCCGAAGCAATTTCTTCCTGTCCTCGTCTCTAGTTCGTGACATAATCCTTGGCATCGAGCAAGATTTATGGCATTACTTACTCCGCTATGCAAACGCACTTCCAGCGCGGCCTTTACCAACTGCTGCTCGTTCTCCTTGGATTAGCTGTTTTATTGGGCGTACCGACGATATGTCTTGCCCAGACTCCGTCCACCTCTGCCACCAGCGGAACGGACGTCTTTTCTGCGATCAAAAATTATTTTGTGGATTGGTTCCCGCGCGTCACCCGTATTCAGAGCGAACAGCCGCGTTGGATTACACCCATCGTCACAGTCACTCCGCGGCTGGAAGAGGAGTTCCGCTACGACCAGTTCTGGCAGGCGAACCCTTACGGACAGGCAACCGACAATTTCGGGGGCGGCAAAGGCTTGGAACTGATCCCCTTCCAAAATACGGAGATCATTCTGGGCGTGCCAGCCTGGATTGCTCACAACGGCCGCATCCTGCATCCAACCAAGAAAAAGCACCCCGCCACCGATGGCTGGGCCGATGAGACCTTCCTGATCAAATATCGCTTACTCTCGGCTAACGAGGAGAAGGGCAACTACATCGTTACCGCGTTCATGGGGTTTAGTGCGCCCACAGGTGACGATGGCAACAGCAATCATCACGGCATCTTCACGCCGACAATTGCGGCCGGTAAGGGGTTCGGCAATTTCGACGTTCAGACCACCGCCGGTATCTCGCTGCCGGATGGGGGGCTGCAGCGATTGGGTATGCCGGTCGCTTGGAACACCGCATTTCAATACCGGATGTTGAAGTATATCTGGCCCGAATTCGAGGTGAACTATACCTGGTGGCCAAATGGCGAGCGCGAAGGCGAAACCCAGGTCTTTCTGACGCCTGGCATAATCATCGGGCGTATCCCAATCCATGAGCGAATTGGAATTACCGCTGGATTCGGCTATCAGATCGCGGTTACCAAGCGTCCCACCTATAATCATGCGGCAATTTTAACCGGCCGCATTCCTTTCTGAACCCCTGTTGTGCATGTACTAGAGTCCGCTCGCAGACGAGTCTCGTAAGTCAGCCACCATCAGCACCAGCTTTTTAAATATCCCGACGTGACAATCACGTGGCCGCAATCATAGGGTGGTGGTTCGTGAGCTGACCCCAATCGGCTCTTTCATGACGCAGCATTTCTGAGTCGCTTCTGCGAACAAAAAATAGCCGGATCCGCCCTGCCCCACGATTCGAGGACCTGTTTACTGTTCTTGACTCGAATGCCGCCCAACACATCCACGCCGTACTTAGGGTGCTACGCACCTTGTAAAGAGAGCGCTGTAAGACGAGGCTATCATTATATTTGTTTAAGGCTCGCTATACAGGTTAAAGAGCCATTAAAGAGCCATTATACTTATTTCCAACCACTGTTAACACGACATCGGCAGAAGGCAGTCTTATCTCAACTAAAGCCAAGACATTGAGCCAAGCCCTCTACTTGTTACCTGCATGACCCCTGCGGCGTCACAGCGTACGATCCAGGTCCGCGCCCAGAGTCTTTATGAAGCGGTCGCCCAGGCCCTGCGCATTCTTCGCGAAGATGCCTGGTGCAATGATCTCTCTGGCAGAGCGTGGCCAGCCTCGTCGTCAAGATAAGCCAGCCGGCAGTTGAGCATCGCGTGCGGCTCAAGGATCTCCAACTGGGTGGACTCGGCCGGCAGGCGCCCGGCCGAGGTGGCCTTGAAGGGCCAGCTTCGCGATATTGTCTCGAAGTGACTATGTGTACCGCCGCCCTGAAGGCAAAAAAGTCAGGCGTACTTTCCTTGATGTTTGTTCATGATGCTTATATCGACAATATCGAAATCAAGCTGCTTAAAGACAAGCTGTAGGCTGCGGAACACCGCTTGCTGCATAGTCATCGTTGCTTACCTCCCAGGCATCAGCTGCGGGTAGGGCACTCCCGCTTCCGGTTTAATAAGCCTTTCCTGTCGCGAGGAGAGCGGCCAACGCACGTGAGGGAAGCAAGCGCATTAAATCGTCACCCAAAGGGACGATCGTAACTTAAAGGACCAGCTGCGCCATGGGCCGCGCGCCGGCCTCTCCCGCCGACGCCGATACATACTTCTATGGGGAATCCTTATGGGACGGCTTTTGATTGTCGACGACGAAGTAGCCATCCGCGAAACGTTGACTGAACTTGTAGGTAAAGATGGCCGTGACATTTTAACAGCGAGCGATGGGCAGGAGGCGCTCGAACGCCTGATCGAAGTTCCACGCCCATGTTTAATTCTGCTTGACCTGATGATGCCGCGAATGGACGGCTGGGAATTTCTGCAGCGCAAATCGGCCGATCCATTGATCGCCGATATTCCTACAATCGTGCTGTCTGCCTCGGGCAGGCCCGCTGGCGCAAAGCACCAGTTGGCTAAACCTGTTGACGTCGAAAGGCTATTAGCTTTGGTCGATCAGTATTGCTGACCGCGACGGCGACTGCGCCCTGTAGTCTGCAATCTGCCAAAACCCACCTGTGCCCGGATTGTCCATCTTTACTGCGCCTGTTCGCAGCAAATGCTCACACACTCGCGCCGACAGTTTTCTGGCTTCCAGGGAAATTGTTACTGGAGTCAACGCGAGGGTGGTTTATGATGTGTAGTAATCCGCTATGCGGTACTTCACTCCAGGCGTTGCTCCTTGCTTTCAACCCGCTCGGTGAGGCGCAGTATCGATCACGGAACAATTGCGCAACACCGCGAAACGTTACACCTATAAAAAAATCAATATTTCAGAATTAAAGGCTCAAACTAACATGACTCATAAAGCATCGAACGGTGCTCGCAACTCCGTTCAAATTGGCGAACAAAAGGTCATAAGAGGCGCGGGCGGCGAGACTCATCAGATTTCCGGCGGCGAGGTTCCACCTCTCACTACTCAGCAAGGCGTTCCGGTCGCGGACGATCAGAATTCGCTCACGATTGGCTCACGCGGTCCGACGTTGTTGGAGGATTTTCACTTTCGCGAGAAGATCTTTCACTTCGATCACGAACGCATTCCCGAGCGAGTCGTTCATGCACGTGGCTTTGGAGTACATGGTTTCTTCGAAAATTATGAATCTCTTGCGCCGATCACCAGCGCCGATCTCTTCCAAAGGGCCGGAGAAAGAACCCCCGCCTTCGTGCGCTTTTCAACCGTGGCCGGCAATAAGGGATCCGCCGATCTTGCGCGGGATGTCCGCGGCTTCGCGGTCAAGCTCTATACTAAGGAGGGCAACTGGGATCTTGTCGGAAACAACATTCCAGTCTTTTTCATCCAGGACGCGATCAAGTTTCCCGACCTGATTCATGCCGCCAAAGAGGAACCCGACCGCGGTTTTCCACAAGCCCAGACTGCGCACGACAATTTCTGGGATTTTATTTCTTTGACGCCCGAAAGTATCCATATGGCGATGTGGATCATGTCCGATCGGGCGATTCCCCGTTCGTTTCGATTCATGGAAGGGTTTGGTGTCCATACCTTTCGCCTCGTAAATGCTGAAGGCAAATCCACATTTGTAAAGTTCCATTGGAAGCCGAAGCTGGGGATGCAATCGGTGGTATGGAACGAAGCGCTCAAGATCAACGGAGCCGATCCGGATTTTCATCGGCGCGATTTGTGGCAGGCGATCAAGGCCGGCAATTTTCCTGAGTGGGAACTTGGCTTACAGCTCTTCGATGAGAAGTTCGCTGAGACATTCGCGTTCGATGTGTTGGACGCCACGAAAATTATCCCTGAAGAAGAAGTGCCGATCCGCCGCGTGGGCCGGTTGGTGTTGAACCGGTGTGTCGACAACTTCTTCGCGGAGACGGAGCAAGTGGCTTTCTGCACGCAGAATATTGTGCCTGGAATCGACTTTACCAACGATCCGCTGCTGCAGGGTCGAAATTTCTCCTATCTTGATACTCAGCTCAAACGTCTGGGCGGACCGAATTTCACGCATCTGCCGGTTAACGCACCGAAATGCCCGTTCCGCACGCTGCAACAAGATGGCCATATGACACTGATCAATCCGAAGGGCCGCGCGAACTACGAGCCCAATTCATGGCCGGGCGAAATGGGCGGGCCGCGCGAGTCATCTGAT
>Ga0213882_10000588_pt1 | contig 11752 bp, 8 predicted proteins | sample BarmaccoBMER_R09_FD_160106 | JGI IMG/M metagenome (GOLD analysis project Ga0213882, IMG submission 160106) | Barbacenia macrantha exposed rock microbial communities from rupestrian grasslands, the National Park of Serra do Cipo, Brazil - ER_R09 ...
CCGAAAAAATGGAAGCGTTCGCTGCTCAGCTTCGGCAGACCTTCGCAATGCCGGTTCATCTTTGGGACGAGCGTTTGACCACGGCGGAAGCTCACCGGCTGCTCGATGAAACCGGGATTCGCGACTCGCGGCGGAAAGAAGTGATCGACAAGATGGCAGCGGTGCTCATCCTGCAATCGTTTCTCGATGCGCGTCGCGCGAGAACGCCCTAGAGAAGGTTAGCGGTGCGTGATCCGGTGGATGATTACTCGCCTTCAGCTACTGCGGCCTTCGCTAGAGGAATCTCCGGTTCGGCGGGCTCAGAAGGCGCGGCTTCCAAGGCTACGTCCGGCGGCGCAGAGAGTTTCGCCAACACCTTCTCCGAATTCAGCAGAGTCCGGCTCAGTGAGCCGTTATAGCCAGTCCATTCCGCATCGGGCTCACGCTCAAAATGCGCGCGCATGCTTTCCATTTTGGAATCCAGATCGTCGAGATAGTGAAGCATGAGCGCCTCGGGAAACATGGGCAGCTTCGGCGAGCCAAACTCGTATTTCCCGTGATGGCTGATAATCAGGTGTTCAATCAGGACCTTCAGTTCATCGGGAAAGTTCGGAACCAACGTGATCTTTTCGTGCAGCATTTCGAGCTCGATGATCATGTGTCCGAGGAGCTGCCCGCGCGTGGTGTAAGAGAACGAGCGTTGATAACTGAGCTCGTAGATTTTTCCGATGTCGTGAAGAAAGGCGCCGGTCAGCAGTAGATCGCGATTCACTTGCGGGTACAGCGGCGCTACCGTTTCGCACAGCCTCATCAGCGAGACTACGTGCTCCAGTAGTCCACCGATAAAGGCATGGTGCAGCGCCTTGGCTGCCGGTGCCGAGCGGTATGCTTCGGCAATCTGCGGGTCGCCCATGAAGGCCTCGAGCAGCGCCTTCAAGTGTTCATTCTGGAAGCTGGCGACGTACTCGCCGACCGTGCGCCAGAGAAGGTCGACATCTTTCGAAGTCTTGGGCAGATAGTCGGAGTATTCAACCTCGGCATCGTCTAGCCGCCTCACTTTGTGCACAGTGAGCTGATAGCGATTCGAGTACTTGTTGATCAGGCCCCGAACTTTTACGAAGTCATCCTGCTCAAAGCCGTCGACAGCGTCGGCGACGTTGTCCCACATCTTGGCCTCGAGCTGTCCGGTGCGGTCACACAAAATGAGTGAAAGATAGATGTCCCCGCTCTTCTTTGGCTTGATCTGCTTGGAAGAGACCAGAAAAGTGGAAGTGATGACCTGATTTTCGTGCGCGGCTACGTCCTTGACGAAGAACTGCTTCATGCTTGGTTGGCCCAGAGAAGCAGATTCTACTTGGAAAGGCGCAATAGGCAATAGGGGAAAAACAGCTGCCCGCTTCCAGCGACCAGCTTCCAGCTAAGACCATTTCAGGCGAGAATCTGCCTATCTCGATACGCAACGGAGAAACGTCAGAGCCTTAGAGCACGCTAAATTTAGTGGTCCCTTGAGCGAGGAATTCGCGCAAATCGTGGTTGCAACAAAGCTTGGTTGGAAGCCGGAAGCTAGTAGCTGGCAGCCTACTTACAGAATCCCCAACTTCCGCTTCTTCTTGGCTTTCTTTGCCGGGCCCGTATCGGCCGCGGCGGTATAGATCGGCTTGGTTTCATTCGGGCTGGCGCCTGAATCGACAAAACCTGGCTTGATGTCGATGTAGGCCTCCTCGCGCAGCTTAGTTAGATAGGTGCGCAGGGCGGGCTGAAGCTTCTCGTAATAAATCGCCTCTTCTATACGGTTCTCGACCTGCTTGAACGGCACGAGTCCGGCCTGATTGTGTTGGTTCACCTTCAGGATCACAAACCCCTGCTTGGTTCGCACCACATCAGAAACGCTGCCCGGCTTCATTCCGAAGGTCATATCTTCAAGTTGCTGGGCCAACATGCCACGCTTGAATTGTCCCAGTTCTCCGCCCTGATCGGCGCTCGGCCCGTCAGAGGACTTCTTCGCCACTTCATCGAACTTTGCGCCTGCCTTGATGCTCGCCAGCAACTGCTTGGCTTTTTCTTCGGCCGCAGCGACCTTTGCTGGGTCGTCAGGCGGAGGGGGCGCATTGGGATCGACACTCACGTCGGTACTTCCCGTGGACACCAGAATCTCGGACAGATCGACAGATTCAGGCTGCTCCAGCTCGGACTTGTGCTTGTCGTAATAGTCCTGCTTTTCCTTTTCCGTGATCTGGATATGCGGCGCAACTTCGTGCGCAATCACCTGCTGCGTGATGATCTGGTTGCGAATGCCTCCCTTGAAGTCCTCAAAGGAAACGCCCTGCTTCGCCGCTTCTTTCTCCAGATCGTCCATGGTCTCGAGCTTTAACTGTTTGCGCAGGTCATCCAGCTTCTTCACCAATTCGGTGTCGCCGGTAATTCCCAGATCTTTGCCTTTAGCAAGAAGCAACTGCTGATCGATCAGATCGCGCAGGAGGTCTTTCTCTTTGTCCTTCGCGCGTGGATCGGTCTCGGGAATGTTTTGCTGCTTGAGCTCATCCTGCAGCTCGGTCTTGCCTTTTGCCAGATCCGAGCGCGTGATGATGGAGTCGTTGACACGGGCAACAATCTCCTCGATCACCGTATCGGCGGCCATCGACAACGAGAGCAGGAAAACGGCTAAGGTGCTGAGCAGGCATGTACGGCGATTAAACATGGAGTTCTTTTTATTCTACGCCACGTCAGACGCGTACCCGGCATGAAGGAGTGAGGTTGAATGAGCACCAAACCCCGACTCGTATGGGCGGCGTACATCTGGACGGAGCCATGTCTGAACCGGTAACTTACGGGAACGCCAACCCCCGCCCGTTTGCTACTCCGCACGGCGTGGACTAGCTTTTGCGGAGCGGTCAGCATGGTAACCTCAACCTGAATGTCGGCCCCCGATTCCATCTTTGTCCGCGCCTGTCGGCGCATTCCTGTCGAGAGCACGCCGGTGTGGCTCATGCGCCAGGCGGGGCGATATATGCCGGAATATCGCCGGGTTCGGAAACAACACTCGATTCTCGAAATCTGCAAGAACCCGGAGCTCGCCGCGGAGGTGACGGTCACCGCAGCCGAGCGCCTCGGAGTAGACGCCGCCATTATTTTTGCTGACCTGCTTCTTCCACTGGAAGTGATGGGATTGGACTTCGAATTTCGGGAGGGCGAGGGGCCGAAAATCGCCAGTCCAATTCGCGACAGCAATGCGATCGCGCGAATAAAGACCGATCGACCCGAAGACCTTGGATACGTATCCGAAGCCGTCAGCATGGTGGCGCGGCACTTCGCCCATCGGCTGCCGGTAATCGGATTTTGCGGCGCGCCGTTCACTCTCGCAAGCTACATGATTGAGGGCGGAGGCTCGCGGCAATATTCCGAGACGAAGCGCTTGATGTATGGAGATCCGGAAGCGTGGGAGGAGCTGCTGCGGAGGATCGTGCGCGTGGTTTCACAATTTGCCGCGCAACAGGTAAGCGCTGGCGCAGACGTGCTGCAGGTGTTCGACAGCTGGGCCGGCAGTCTCTCGCCGAGCGATTACGCCCGGTTTGTCTTGCCCCAAACCAAGGTTCTCATTTCGGAACTCAAAGCAACCGGAGCTCCAGTCATTTACTTTGCCACTGACTCAGCCATGCTGCTCCCCTACATCAAACAAACGCGCGCGGAAGTGATCGGAGTCGATTGGCGGATTGCCATCGACGACGCCTTCGAAATGCTGGGGCCGAACTTCGCGGTCCAGGGAAATTTGGATCCCGCTGCCCTGTTCGCGCCGGAACGGGAGCTCCGCCGCCAAGTTCGCGAAGTGCTCGAGCGCGCTGCTGGACGCGCCGGCCATATCTTCAATCTGGGCCATGGCATCCTCCCTGAGACTCCTGTGGAGAATGTCCTCGCGTTGATCGATGAAGTACACGCATACAGCGCGACCCGCAATCAGTCACCTTCCTCAAGCGTAGCTTTTTAGGCATGAGCACCGCCGTCCTGCTTCTCGCGCATGGCACGCCCGACAGCGTCGAGGACATTCCCGAATACCTGCGCAATGTAACCTCCGGCCGTGCCATTCCCGATTCGGTTATCACGGAGATACAGCATCGCTATGGCCTTATTGGACGCTCGCCGCTCACCGCGATCACGTTGCGACAGGGCGAGTTGTTAGCCGAGTCGTTAAGCGTTCCGGTGTACGTCGGAATGCGCAACTGGAAGCCATATATCGCTGAGGCGTTGCGGCAGATGCGGCTGGCAGGAATTCAGAAAACCATCGCGATCTGCCTTGCTCCGCAGAACTCCCGGACGAGTGTTGGACTCTATCGCAAAGCAATCGAGCATAACGGGGGAGATATCGACATCGATTTTGTGGAGTCCTGGCACGCTCATCCGCTGCTGATATCAGCCTTTGCCGCGCGGCTCGAGAACGCTCTCGCAACGCATGGTAAGCAGACACCGGTAATTTTCACGGCTCATAGCGTGCCCGCTCGCACCATCACCGACGGCGATCCTTATGAGCGACAGGCGCGCGAGACCGGCAATCTGGTTGCCGCCAAAGCTAAGCTGCCACGGTCGCAATATAAGTTTGCCTTTCAGAGTCAGGGAATGTCCGGCGGGCCGTGGATTGGTCCCACGGTTGAGGAAACCATGCGCGAGCTGCGCGAACAAGGCCAGGACCGAGTACTGATTCAGCCAATTGGGTTCCTTTGCGACCATGTGGAAATCCTCTACGACATCGACATTGCCTTTCGCGAGCTTGGTTCCGAAATAGGACTTCAAGTGCTTCGAACAGAGTCGCTAAACGAGTCTCCGCTGCTGATCGCAGCTTTGGCGGCGTTGGTTTCCGAAAGGCTCTCAGTTCAGGCTGCTGCATCGAACCTTGGGGAGTTCTAGCTAACGGACACGCGGAGGCCTTCCGACCTAGGAAAGCGACCACGAATGCCATCCAAAGCAGGAATAAAAATCCTTGCTCTACCGTTAAAATCACCGAATCACGAAAACGCAAAATCCCGAACTATCTCCCGTGCGGGTGGCCATCATCGGCGGCGGCATCTCCGGGCTTACGACCGCTTTCTATCTTGAGCAGGAGCGGCGGCGGGGCGCGCCGGTGCAGTTTGTCCTGTTTGAAGCGGAGCCGCGCTTTGGCGGTGTGATTCGCACCGAGCGCGTCGATGGCTGCGTGATCGAGGCGGGCCCGGATTCATTTCTAAGCGCAAAGCCGTGGGCGCGTGAGCTGTGCGACGATCTCCGCCTTTCCTCGCAGCTGATCGGCTCGCGCGACACTCACCGACGCACGCACATTCTGCTTCGCGGAAAACTCGAGCCGCTTCCCGATGGGATGCAGTTCATGAGTCCCACCAAACCGGGACCGATCGTGACCTCTCGCCTCTTCTCTACACGGGCGAAGCTGCGCATGCTGCGCGAGTATCTTGCACCTCCTGAACCGCTGGCGCCGGATGAAGACCAAAGCGTTGCCGACTTTGTTTCACGGCACTTTGGACCGGAGATGGTGGAGCGGGTCGCCGATCCGCTGCTTGCCGGCATTTACGGCGGAGATGCCGCGCGGCTGAGCGCCCGCGCAACGTTGCCTACGTTTCTGGACTCCGAATCACGTTATCGCAGTCTCATCCGTGGCGCCCTGGCAGCGAAGTCGGCACACAAACGGGGCACGACGCCTGCTCCGCTCTTTACTTCTATGCGCGACGGAATGCAGCGCATGGTCGATGCAATCGTGCGCCAACTTCCTCGCGAGACCTTACGCTGCTCCCAGCCAGTCGATCCGTTGCAGCTTCGCGACGGAGTCTGGCGCCTTACTTCACGGGAGGAGGCTGCCGAGTTTGAGCAAGTTGTTCTAGCGCTTCCTGCGCACACTGCAGCGAAACTGTTATCGCGCGTGCCCGACGCGAGCCGTCTGATTGAGATCCTTTGGGAATTTTCTTATACCTCGGCTGTAACGGTCGCATTGAAATACAGAAGCAATGAGCTCAGGCTGCCGCCGGGTTTCGGATTTCTTGTTCCGCGCAGTGAGGGCAAACGGATTATGGCTTGCACGTTCGTGCACAACAAATTCGAGAACCGGGTTCCCGAAGGCGTTTCCCTACTGCGCGTCTTTCTCGGGGGAGCGCGCGATGAAAACGCGACCGAGTTGAGCGACAGTGAAATTGTTGAGATTGTGCGCCGCGAGCTGCGCGAAATTCTTAATGTCACCGCCGAACCAGAGCTTTCGCGTGTCTTCAAATGGAAGAACGCGATGGCGCAATACGAGGTCGAACACGCACTACGCGTGGCGCGCATGGAAATGCACGTCCAGCGATTCCCCGGCCTCCACCTGACCGGAAACGCATATCAGGGAATTGGGATTCCCGATTGCGTACGCCTCGGCCGCTCGGCGACGGACGCGATCATGCGCCGCATGCGCGCCCAACGCGCTTCTTCATAGATAAAAAAAATCGGGCGGACCGAAGTCCGCCCAGTCGCTTTGTCTGCTGTTCGTTCTATTGTTGTAGCTTGCTGAGCCGGGCGCTTAGCGCATCATCGACTCGAACTCCTGCCGCTGATCGCGGGTAAGAATGGAAGCAAACCGCTCTTTGGTCTTCCGTCGGATCTGCTGGAACTCTATGCTTTTCTGCTCGTCGCTGAGTTCGGTCTGGTGGTGCAGCTGCGCCACCGACTGGCGCTCGCTTCCCAGCAGGCTCTCCAACTGATGCTCCTGCTCCATAGAAAGATCCAGGCGCTCGGCAACCATCTCGAGCACATCGCGCTCGCCGCGGATCGGCTGGGAAGGCAGCTTTGCCGCCGTCGATCCGGCACCTATGGAGGTGCCGGCGAAGGCCATGGCGGGCGTGTGGATGGCCTGCTGAGCCATCAAAACGGGCGCAGCCAATAAAGTTCCAATTGCCGCCGAGATGCCAAATCGCCTAGTCATATCAAATACTTACAAACCCCTAACTGCAAAGGGAGACTCGAACTTGTTATTCAGCCTATCCCAACTAGGACATTCACAAAAGTAACTTCGGTTACTTGCGCAGCCGGAAACTAGCACAGCCAAAACTTCGTAACCCGAAGCAGTGTTGGTACTTAGGGCCGGAGGTTTTTATGAGGAAAGCGGCTGTATTGGGTTCGATCTTTGCGTTATTGCTGGTCGCTGGTCGCGTGGGCGCAAAGACACAGCAGCAGACCAGTTCTCCAGCGAGCGCAAACTCCGCCGATTCGATGGCCGGAATGGACATGGACTCTTCCCACCAAGGGGAAGGCAATCAGGAAGCCGCGGCAGCGACGACCGCTATGTCATCGCACCACATGGACATGGGTCCGCACATGAAGATGACCGAGCTGCGTCCGCCGGCGCCGGGCGATGAGGAGCGTGCAAAGAAAATTGTCGACGACGCGCGCACCGTGATGGAGAAATATCAGGATTACCACGCGGCGCTGAACGACGGATTCAAGATCTTCCTGCCGAATGTGCCGCAGAAGCAATATCACTTCACCAATTACTGGTATGGATTCGAGGCGGGATTCCGTTTCAATCCGGAACACCCTACTTCCTTGCTGTACGACAAGACTCCCAACGGCTACAAACTCGCAGGCGTGATGTACACAGCCCCGGCAAAGGTGGACGAAGACGATTTGAACTCGCGCGTGCCGCTCAGCGTCGCCCGGTGGCACGAACATGTGAACTTCTGCTTCCCGCCCAAAGGACGCGAGTCGGAGGCCTGGCAGAAGAATCCCAAATTTGGAATGGCAGGCTCAATCTCAACGAAAGACGCTTGCGATCAGGCCGGCGGAAACTTTGTGCCGCTCATCTTCGGCTGGATGGTGCATGTGTATCCCTACGAGAAGAATCCTGCAGACGTGTGGGGCAAGTAATCGGGTTATCGGGCTATCGACAATCTAAAGAGTAGGTGTTAGATAACCCGATGAACCGATGTCCCGATAACCCGATCCCTAGTCTCGATTCCTAGAACGTCGTACTTACCGTAAACCGGAACGTCTTCCTCGGCTCACGCAGGATGTAGGGACTGCTGTAGGTGACGAGTGCCTGGCGGTAGGTGAAGTCGCCGGCGGCACCGGCGGGGAACATGTCGCGAGTGATCAAGGAATTGGTATTGACGACGGTGTTGAGGATCAGCGGATTGTAGGCGTAGTAGATGCGGAAAGGCGCATTGACGATCGGCAGCAGCACCTGGAGTTCAAGTCCAGTGGACATACGCGGCGTGTAATTCGTTCCCGCAATGGGATGGAGCTGCGGACTGAACGTCAGGTTTTTCGTACCGGTGCAGTTAAAGCCGGCATCAAAGCTGGGACATCCGAAGGGCGTGCCATTCAATATCTGCAGGTTCTGCTGAGTGAGATTCAATTGGCTGGGCAGCGCGATGAAATTCATGCCGAAGTCATCGAACGCTGCCACAGTCACGTGGCTCACGATGGGCACGCGATACTCCAGGTTGGTATTGACACTGGTATCCCCGCCGGCATAGATGATTGTCTCTGCCGGCACCGGTACCTGAATGCTCCCGCGCCGTGGGTTGGTGGGATCTACCGGTACCTGCGTCCCGTCAGGATTCTGCAGCGGGACGTTCACGCGATTGGTAATGAATAGATAGGGAGTTACCGTGCGTATATCGAAACCGCGCAAGTCATTCTCGCCGCCCATGTAGAAGCGCTCGTAAGGCGGCGGCACTTTTCCACCATAACCGCTGATGAATGAACCGGTGATGCGCATGCCCAGCGAGTTGCGTCCCTTATTCATCGGCTTCCAGTGCTTGAATTCCATAATGGGACGGATAGTATTCACGTTCCCGCCGATGCCTGCGAATTCTCCGCCGAGGTAGAGGCTGGTGCCGCGATGCGGCTGATACGGACTGTCAATCGTGTTGTAACTGAAGCTCGGAGTCAGGGCGCTGGTGCGGATCCCATTGAGGGAATTTGGTCCGTTGATGCCGTCGAAGTTCACGGCTTCGAAATACTGCTGCGAAGCCGTGCTGAACGTCTGGACGCTCGATACCTGGTAGGAGTACGAGAGCCCCACGCGCTTGAACGAACGCCGAATCGGATAACTCGATGAAACCGTGAAGCCGGTTTGCGACTGGCTGAAGTTCTGCAGTGTATTCAGCACGTCGGTCGGAAGGTTCAGATTGGTTCCGGTGAGGATGGAGTAGTTCTTAGCCGCGTTGTAGTCATAGCGGCTGGTATAGACGGTGAATCCAAGCTGCAGCGGCCGGTCGAAGGCGTAAGGCTCGGTAAATCCGAACATGATGCTGCGCTGCAGATTACCCACGTTGGCGGAAACTGAAAGAGTTTCGCCCAGTCCGAGGAAATTGTTGGTTGAATAGTTAATTCCAACGAAAGAGCCGGCCAGTCCGCTGACGCCGCCCTGCAGCCCAATGCTGTTTTTGCCTTTCTCTTTGACCTTCAGAGTCAGATCAACGGTTCCATCCTGAACGTTCTGTTTGACGTCGGAATCCTGTTCGACCTTTAACGGCTCGAAGTAGTTGAGCTGATTCAGACGCAGCAGGCTTAGCTCCCACAGCCGGCTGTTGTAAAGATTGCCTTCCTCGAGAGCAAGCTCGCGGCGGATAACCTTGTCGCGCGTCGTAGTGTTGCCCGTGAATTCAATGCGGCGGACAAAGAACTGCTTGCCTTCGTCAACGTCAATCGTCAGCGAGACGGTCTTCTTTTCATCGTCGGGAACAGTTTCCGGAACCGCGCTGAAGTTGATATATCCAAGCTCGCCGTAGGCTTTGCGCAGGTTCTCAAGACCTTTTCCGATCGACTCGCGATTCCACGTGTCGCCGTCCTTAATTGGAAACTGTGCGCGCAATGCCTTCGTGTTGGGGATGGCCTTGTTGCCTGAGAATGAAATGGTTCCCAGTCGGTATTTCTCGCCTTCCTGCACCGGGACAGTGATGTCCACGACCTTTCCTCCGTGGCGCGCGATCCAGGGGAAGCCGGGCTTGGTGTCGCGAATCTTGGTCTTGGGATCGTCCACGAGGTTTCTGAAGTAGCCCTTGGTCTGGTAGAAGTAGCGGACGCGCTCGGCGTCTTCGTCGAGCTTGCTGGCGTCGAAGGTGCGGGCAAAGAGATTCTCGAGAATGATCGAATGCGGGATGCCGATCGGCTTGGTGTTCTTCATTGCCGAGCGCAACTCGCGGCTGGGGACCTTCTTGTTGCCGTCGAACTTGATGCGCCCGACTTTGACCTTCGGACCCTCTTTGATGATGAAGTCCACGCTGATCGCCGCCGGGGGAATCTTGTGCAGCTCGGTGCGGATGGTCGCGAACTGGCGGCCGTGCTCGGCGAGAAGCTGCTTGAGTACGACTTCAGCTCGCTTCACCTTTGTGGGATCAAACTGGCTTTCCTGGGTCAGGCCGACTTTGTCTTTCTTGAAGCGGTCCAGCACGTCGCTCTGCGAGACGGCATTCAGGCCGGTGTACTTGATCTCGCGGACGGTCGGCTTTTCCGTTACGTAAACGTGAATAACCACGCCCTTCTGCGTGTCCTCGCGCTCAAAACGGATGTCGTCGAAATAGCCGGTGTTCCACAGCGAGTTGAAGTCGCGCTCCAGCGCCTGGGGATCAAAAACGTCCCCAGGTCGCGTGAACATGCGGGAGCGGATGGTATCGGCAGGGATGCGGCGATTTCCGTGAATCGAAATATCAGAGACCAACGTCTGCTGCGCCCACGAGCCCGCAGAACAAAGCAATAAGAAGGAGAGAACAAGACCCCACGGAAGACAGCGGGACAGGGTCAACCGGCGGAACCCAACGGGCCCGTCCGCTGTTGGATAGCTAATTGAAATAAGAAGCCCCTCAACCACAAATATGAAATCGTGGAGGAATTCTCAATTATATGAGAGCTTCCGCAAAGCGCGGAAGCGCTCGGCACGGACGGCGGGTAAAAACTTGTGAACGGCGGGATAGGGTTGGCTTGCAGGAAAAGTTACGGCAGCTGCGGCATGGGATAAATTCCCGCGCGGCGCGCGTCGGTAATGCCGATTCGCGTGATTTGCGCAGGCTGCAGCCGAGCGAGTCCGCGGTCGGCGCTGCTCACTGCGTTGTCGAACAGCATACGGCCGGTCAGGGCGACGTCGATATACAGATACTTGTTGGAGTTCTCCGCCACTTTGACCCCGGCATAGGCGTGCCCGGGGACGAGCACGATGATCGGCTCCATCCCGAGATTTTCGAACGCCGACGCGAACAGGACCGCCGCGTCGATGCAGTTTGCCGAACTCGCGGTAATGCTCTCGCGCGGAGTGCGAATGCGCTCGCTCACGTCGGTGTTGGCGCCGAAGGTCAGCGAGCTCTTGACGTAGGAAAGCTTCTCTTTCTGCAGCGCGTTGTAGATAGCGCGTGCCTGGAGGCGTGTCTCGCGCTCCTGGCCGGCAGCGTCCTTCCAGTCTTCGTAGCCCGGCAGACGCCGTCCCGGCATCAGCTCTTTCGCCGTACTCAGGACGTTCTGCACGCGAATGTCGTGCGGCGTCACCCATGAGGCGATGAACTGCGCGTTCTTGAAGCCTTTGCCCCAGTACATGTCTTCCACTGCGCGCATTCTTACCGGAACCGTTGACTGATAGACGGCGTTGCCGGCGAGGTCAGTAATATTCACGCGCGCTGTAGCGGCGGCGATCTCGCGGTTTTGGAACAGGCGCGGCAGGAATGAGGGAGCGAAGATAAAAGTCTTCTGCGCGCCGGCGGCGACGCCGACAACCTGCATTTCCTGGTCGCTCCAGCCAGGCACGCGGACGGAGACGCGATAACGCTGCTCGGTG
>Ga0213882_10000589_pt1 | contig 11748 bp, 12 predicted proteins | sample BarmaccoBMER_R09_FD_160106 | JGI IMG/M metagenome (GOLD analysis project Ga0213882, IMG submission 160106) | Barbacenia macrantha exposed rock microbial communities from rupestrian grasslands, the National Park of Serra do Cipo, Brazil - ER_R09 ...
TGCCGCGGTCATTACTCGCGAAGCTCTACAGTTGCAACCTTTGAACGCGCTTTCACACGCGATCCTCGGACGGGCGTACGAACATATGGGCCGGCACGAAGATGCCACGTCGGAGTTTGAAACCGCCGTAAAACTAGCGCCAGATAATCCGGAGCTGCATTTCTCACTAGGACAGAACTATCGCAGAGTGGGCAGAATAGTGGATGCCGATAAACAGATCGCGGAATTCAAGCGATTGAAAAGTATTCAGGACAGCAGGGGCGTTTCCGCCCAGGACGGACCGGGTGAGAACCGTTAGATGTACCTGAAGGCTTTGTGCGCGTGTGTTTTGTTAACGGCATCGGTTCTGGCTGACGAAGGCGCGTTTCAGAGACTCTCGGCGCAGGCCAATGCCGCGCGCGATGCGAACAATGTTCCGCAGGCGATCGCGCTCTACAGACAGGCGTTGGCGCTTAACCCCAGGTGGGATCAAGGCTGGTGGTATCTCGGCACGCTGCTCTACGATTCGGACCAGTACACGGATGGGCGCGATGCTCTTCGCCATTTATTGGAGCTGCAGCCTAACGCAGGACCAGCATGGGGCCTGCTCGGATTGTGTGAATTCGAAACCGGCGAGAACGACAAGGCGCTGGCGGATGTGGAACGAGGACTTGCGGCAAGCTCCGAGCTGCAGCCCGGGATGGAGGCGGTGTTGCGGTTTCACGAGGCGCTTTTGCTGACGCGAGCCGGTCAATTTGATCGCGCCATACAAACGTACGCAATGCTGATTCGGCGTGGTTCACGGAGTCCGGAATTGGTTTCGGCGGTTGGCCTGGCGGCGCTGCGAAGGCCCATGCTTCCGAAGGAGATTCCGCCCGGGCAAACGGATCTGTTTCTTAGTGCGGGCAAGGCTTCGATCTTTACCATGAGCGGCGATCTCGAACATGCGCAGCAGGCTTTGAACGATCTGGCCGCGCGATTTCCTGACGCTTCGGGCGTACATTATCTCCGCGGCACGTTCCTGCTGGTAGCCGATACCGCCCAAGCGGTCGACGAGTTCAAGGAGGAGCTTCGAGTGAATCCTTCGAATTCCGCGGCCGGCGCAATGCTAGCGTGGGTGTTGCTGCGTGCCGGCGAACTACAGACTGCGCTGCCGTATGCAGAAAAGGCCGCGACGCTGGCACCCGATTACGCCATCGCCCAGTTTGTCTATGGGCGCTTGCTGGTAGAAACGGGCTCAGTGGAACGCGGGATCGAGCGCTTGCGAGCGGCTGAAACGATCGACGCCACGTTTCTTGAGACCCATTTGTCGCTGGCGACCGCTTACTCGCGAATCGGCCGCACCGAAGAGGCCCGCCGCGAACGTGAGATCTCGCTTGAACTATCGCGGAAGGAAGCCAGCTCTCTTGCGCAACGGTAGTGTCAGATTGCGGAAAAGCTGCCGCTCCCTGGTGGTCGCGGTTCTGTTCCAAGGAGTGCTGTTCGGGGCAGTCTCAAGCAGCCGCAGCTTGACATGTGGAGCGTGCCATACCGCGCAGGCGCGATCTCAACCAGAGACCTCAATGGCGCATGCGCTGCTGCTGCCGGGCGCGAACTCGGTACTAGCGGCTCATCCGAAGCTTACGTTCCAACACGGCAGCTATTCGTACACCGTGGAGACGCGCAACGGCCAAAGCACCTATTCGATTAGCGATGGCGCGCGCACAATTTCGGCGCCCATCCAATGGGCATTTGGAACCGGCGCGCAAACCTGGGTATTCGAACGCGATGGCCGCTTCTACGAGAGCTACGTCAGCTTCTATCCACTGGCGAACGGCCTCGACATTACGATCGGCGACCAGGGAATGGAGCCTACAACGCTCGAGCAAGCCTTTGGCCGCGAACTTACAAACACCGAAACGACGGCCTGTTTCGGCTGTCATGCGACTGGCGCAGTATCCGACTATCGTGTTCACTTTGATTCCTTGAAGCCCGGCGTCACCTGTGAGCATTGCCATACCGGAGCCGCCACCCATTTAGAGGCCATCTCACATGGGAAGCTGGAATCCGTTCCGCCGAAATTGAAAGCGCTCTCCGCGGAACAGATTTCGAACTTCTGCGGCCAATGCCATCGCAGTTTTGAAGAGGTTTTGCGGAACCACTGGCTGGGACAGATGAACGTTCGGTTCCAGCCTTACAGGCTTGCGAACAGCAAGTGCTTCAACGGGGCGGATTCGCGCATCAGTTGTGTGGCCTGTCATGACCCGCATAAGGAAGTCGTGACCGATGGCGCTTCATACGATCCAAAATGTCTGGCTTGCCATGGTACGACATCAGCCAGTTCGACATCGGGACATCTGCAGCCCGTATCGAATCTGCATCGGGTCGGGAAGCCGTGTCCGGTTGCGACCTCAGGCTGTGTCAATTGCCACATGCCAAAGGTGAAGCTTCCCGGCGGTCACCAGGAGTTCACGGATCATTACATACGCGTGGTTCACCCAGGTGATTCGTATCCGGATTAGGCGCTAGGACGATCGAGCCAGCGCTCGAGGATGCGATTGAGCTCGGCCTCCCGGACCGGCTTGGGAAGATGATCCGACATGCCGGCGGCAAGGCAGGCCTCGCGATCTTCCGCAAAGGCGTTCCCTGTCATGGCGATTACGGGAACACCGGATACAGGACCGCTCATGGCGCGCAAGCGTCGAGTGGCCTCATAACCGTCCATCTCGGGCATAATGCAATCCATCAGCACCAGATCGTAATTCCGACGCGCAACAGCTTCCAGAGCTTCATGGCCGTTGGCGGCGACATCTGCGTGGTATCCAAGCTTCTTCAACGTCAGAACTCCAACTTTCTGATTGATCGCGTTGTCATCCACTAGCAGAAGGCGAAAGTTCTTTACCTGAACAGCCTGCGGAGACGAGCAACGCTGTTGCTGTTTTGCACAATGCTCGTGGGCGGACTCTGCCGGGCAAACCCGGACGGTGAACCAGAAACAAGATCCTTGGCCGGGCTTGCTCTTTACGCCAATATCGCCACCCATCATTTGGACCAGACGTTTGCAAATGGTGAGGCCCAGCCCCGTTCCACCGAAGCAGCGACTGGTGGAAACGTCGGCCTGGCTGAAAGGACGAAATAGTTTTGCCTGTTGCTCCTCACTCATGCCGATACCCTGATCCGTGACTAAGAACAGCAGCTCCAGATAATCTGGCGCGGACGTTTTCAGTTCAACCCGAAGTTCTATTTTTCCGGCAGGTGTAAACTTGACCGCGTTGCTAAGCAGGTTTAGGAGAACTTGACGAATACGAGCAATATCCCCCCGGATCTTTGGCGGGATAGCTCGATCAATCGAGGCAGTTAGAAAGACTGGCTTTCGGCCGATCGTGGCTTCCATTATGCGAAGGGTCTCGCGTATTGCAGCCCTGAGCTCAAAATTGGCGTACTCCAATTGCAGTGCGCCGGCTTCGATTTTCGAGAGCTCGAGGACATCGTCGATGATAGCCTGAAGGGCTTCGCTGGCGTTTCGGATCGTCTCCACGCAGTCCTTCTCGGGTTCTGCTAAGTTGCGAGACAGAAGGGCCGAGGTCATGCCAATGATGCCGTTCAACGGGGTCCGCATCTCATGGGTGATCATGGCGAGAAAGTCGGTTTTTGCTTGCGCGGCCTGCTCGGCGGCTCGGGTCGCCCGAGTGGCTTCCTCGATAAGACGATTCAGGTCCCGAGCATAGCGCTCGAGATCCTGCCGGGAGGCTTCGATCTCGAGCAGATACTCCAGTAATTCCTCATTAGTAGAGGCCCGATCTGCTGGCTGGGTGGGATGGCCGTCGATCAGGCCCAGGGATTGACGCCGGCTGAAAGTGTGAAAATTCTGGGCGATTGCCCGGGGCAGAGCCGCTGATTCGAGCGCTAGTACCTCTTTGCCACAAGGCTCTAAAAGGGCTTCGACGCTGGACTCTGTCATAACAGGGTAACCTCCGACGCATGATTTGTTTTCCGCACTTAGATAGCTATTCGGCAGATCGAACGGTCGCCGTTAGGTCAGCCGGGCTAGCGCGATTGCCTAAACCGTCGGTGGGACCTACGCTACTCCGGTGAAACGCTATAGGTCTCCTATTCTGGCTAAGGAGGTGAAGGAGGGTTGAAACGGCACCGCTTAATGGGTGCGATTCAGGCCCGGCGCATAATCTTCCGTATATAGGCCAGATTGCGGCGCATGTCGGCTTCGAGCATCTGCGGATGAGCATCGGTCTCGAGGTTGGCGAAACCGGAAAAGCCGATATCATGGATGGCGCGGATAATCGGCGCGAATTGAATCGTACCTTCACCCAGATAGTGCGGATTGTCCTTAAGATGGAACTGGCAAATGCGATCTTTGCCGAGCCAGAGGATTTCCTTGACGACATCGAAGCCGGCGACGGTGGAGTTGCCGACGTCGTAGTAAACGAGAACGTTTTTTGAGCGCGCCCGATCCATAATGCGCACGTTGTCTTCCGCGGAAATTGTATTCTCCAGACCGAGAATGACGCCCGCCTTTTCGGCTTCCGGAGCGAGCTCCCGGAGCACGTCGCCGGTATGTTCCATTTCCGCCTCAGTCTTCAGCGCCCAGCGACCGAAGAACGGCACCAAAAGGACGCGCACGTTGAGCGCCTTGGTGAGGCGAATGGAGTCGAGCACCCATTTCGAGGCCAGCGGATCGCTCTTCAATCCGTTGTCGTGGAGACGGTCAACGCAGGTGCCGTCGATCGGGATGTGATGCTCCTGAGAGAGGCGCAGATACTGAGCGATGATTTCGGGATTGTCGACGGGCATCTTGCCGCCGACGAGTTTGCGGCCAAAGGAAATCTGGACACCATCGAAGCCGAGTTGCGAGGCTAAGGGAACGGCTTTGGGATCGGCTCCCAACTTCAGGTTCCAATCTGTGACACCGATGCGGAGATTGTCGTTCGATGCACGCAGCGTGCTAGAGGCGAAGGCGAGGCCGGCGAGAGAGCACAGTGCGTCACGACGAGAAACCTTGAACATTAGAGGCTATTCTATCGGCGAATGGCTTCGACCAGCTTTGCGATCTCAGAGATAACCACGTCGGGTCTTTCGAGTTGCACCCAATGGCCGGAACCCGGGACACGGCTATGGGTGCCGGATTGGCTCTCTGCGATCCAGCGTTCGCGCTCGGCGAGTTCGGCGGGGGTCGCATTTTCGGCGGAGAGGATGACCAGGGGGATTCGTGCCGACACCTTCAGATGGACGGCAGATTCAGCGCACGGCTGAAGGGTTTCGAGATAAGCCGCCATAGCCAGGAAGGCTTGGGGACGGCTCCAACGTGACGCGAGCGCGGGCCAGGTCTCGCGCGGCAGCTGGCGTACTTCGCCGATCAGCCGTTCTACAGTGCCGTGGCCGCGACCAGCGCTGGCGCGATTGATGAGTTTCGGCAAGAGGCGGCTTCCGCTCAGCATGGTATTCAGCGCGAGCCGGACAATTCCCAAGCGAGCCAGTATCGCTCCACGACGCGAGAAGCGTGCTCCGAGAGCAATTCGCGTCTTGTCCCGCTGAGAGCAGCGCGACCAGTATTCAATAGAGACGGGATCGAGAAGAACGAGACCGGCGACTTCATCTGGAAAGGAATGCGCGTAAGCCCGTACCAGCAGGCTTCCGAAGGAGTGACCGACCAGTATGAAGGGACCCGGAATTTTTGCTGCAGATAGCAGCGCGCGCAGCTCGCCGACCATTTGTTGGACGGAGCGCTCGGCACGGGCAGCATCACTCCAGCCGAGACCAGCGCGATCATAGCTCGCGACTCGCGTGAATTCGGCAATGCTGGGCTGGACGAGAGCCCAGCCGGCGGAGCTTCCGGCGATGCCAGCTTCGAGAACAACCGGAGGAGCGCCGGAACCCAGCTCGTGGATGTGAAGACGGTGTGTGCCGAGGGCGATCAGCCGACCTGGCGGGGGAAAGCGGCGGCGATCCAGATAAGATTCGATGCCTTGGTAGGCGAGTCCCGCCGCCAGCATTCCAAGGGCGAGTGCCAATAGGAACAGCAGCAAAGGGCTAATCGGCCACGATCACTTCGCCCGGTAGGATCGGGCGAGTGCGTGGAAGAAGACCGAGCGCGGCAGCGACGCCGAATATCAAGAGCACCACCGTGAAGACAGACAATTTGAGAATGTCTGTCACGCGAGTGAGCGGAAAGGTTTTCCACGTCAGGAGTAATAGAGCCTGAGCCAGCGGAATAGCCCAAACCGCGCCATAAAAATAGCGCCTCTCGACGCCCTCGCCTTTAGTAGAAGTTTTCACTCTGGGAAGGACTCCCGAAATCCCCAGGGTCAGGACGGCAAGGAACACGGGAAGGTATCCATACGTATAGATCTGTTTGAGGTACCAGGCGCCGGTACCGACCGCGATGATAAGGCCGGCAAGATTCAATATTGCGAAGGTGAGGAGCGCGTTCCAGGCGAACGTATAGCAGATGCGACGGTACAACGGGTTTGGCTTGTCTTCGCAGAAGCGCAGAATATAGGGTTGCGGCTCGACACCAGGGAGTTGACCGAACAGGCCGGCCATCCCGGTGCCAAGGAGCACGCATGCAAGCCACAGTAGATTCTTCCAGCTACCGCCGCGAGCAAATAGATCGAAGGTGAGCGGACCTGGCGCGACAAAGAACACAAAAATCCAAATGGGCCAGTGCGCCAGACGATAAATGATCTTGTTCCGCTGGCGGATCTTCCGTTCATGCGCGTACTCAACCTTAATTTGCACTTCCTGAACAGATCGTACTACCTGTCGAGTTTTTTTTGAGTCGTTTGGAAGCAGCCGTTCGTAGTTAGGTATTGAAAGGGCAATCCCAGTTGGTAGCCACCGCTACGACATCGGCGATTCCGGACGAGGCAAGCATGGAGATGCCGACGTTCGCGGAAACGCTTGAGGCTCACAAGGCGATGGTTTTCAGCATCGCCTGGCATGTGTTGCGGGATCGCTCCGCGGCTGAGGAGTTGGCGCAGGACGTGTTCTTGCAGCTTCATTGCTCCTGGCGGAGCATGAAATCCAGGGAACACATTGTGTTTTGGTTACGGAAAGTGGCAACTCACCGCGCGCTCGATCAAGTGCGGAAGCGGAACAATCGACCGGAGACGAGCCTGGAGGAAACAGGCGAGCCCACCGTCTTGGAGCGAATGCAGGACTCACTGCTCTCGTCTTACCTGGAGCGGATGATAGCTTCGTTACCGGACAGGCAACGCGCGGCAATCGTGCTTCGCTACCAGGAGGACATGGCTCCCGACGAGATTGCAAGGGTACTGGATATGAATGTCAGCACCGTGAAGACGCTGATTACAAGAGGACTCGATCTGCTGCGATCGAAGACGAAATATCGATTGGGTGTGCAGTCCGAGAGGGGTGATCGCCATGACGGCGTTTGAAGACGCGCTGAGAAAAGCGATGGCCAGGCGGGAACCGCCGGCCGGATTTACGGCGCGCGTGCTTGCGAAAACGGAAGATCGTGGTGAAAAAGCGAAGAACTGGATCAGCAGGATATTTAGCTGGCGGCTAGCACCGGTCCTGGCGGTGGTTTTGCTTCTGAGCGCGGGAATCACGTACCAGCGGCATGAGCGGCAGGTGCGCGGCGAAAGGGCGAAACAGGAATTGTTGGTAGCACTACGGATTGCGGGATCGAAATTGCGCGATGTGCGGATTCATGTACAACAGGTGGAGCAATGAAACAGCTCGGAATATTGGGTTTTATAGGTATTATATTGACGGCGCCTGCGTGGAGCCAAGAAGTCAAGATGCCGGTCAGCCTGGATCGCTTGGCCAAGATCGCCAAGGAAACGGTAAACGTGAACTTGGATTCATCGATGCTTCAACTCGGAAGCGGATTTCTTTCGAAATCGGATCCGGACGAAGCGAAACTCAAGGATATCGTTTCGAAGCTAAGGGGCGTGTACGTGCGGAGCTTCGAATTCGAAAAGGAAGGCCAGTACTCGAAGAGCGATGTGGAAATGGTTCGCTCTCAACTCACGAACTGGTCGCGGATTGTGAGCGTGACCGGCAAGGAAGATAACACGGAAGTATATGTCAAGAAGAAGGGCGACCAGTTTGACGGATTGTTCGTGATTGATGCCGAGCCAACGGAGCTGACCTTTGTGAACATTGAAGGGCCTATCAACCCGAAAGATCTGGGTGAACTGAGCGGAGAGATGGGGATACCCAATCTAGGCAGCCTGCACTCGCACAAGGATAAGGGAAACACCGATAAGAAGGCGACCAAGGACGACGACAGGGACGATACGGACGACCAGAGCCTCTAGCCCTGCGCTAGTTACCGTACATTCGAGAAGTCCGCTCTTCCGACCACAATAACGGTCTTGGCTCCACGGCCATGCGGCGGCGCTGTTTTATCGGCTTGTTCAGGTGTAGTGATAGCCTCAGTCCATGCGCCGTAGACGTGGTTGTTGTAAGCAGCAAGCCAAGTGTAATCGCCAAGGAAGGCTCCACCTGGGTCGAACGCCACTTTACTCCAGCAGTAGTTTGTGAAACTTCGCCCACCATCAGTGGAACGAGCCAAGGTCATTTGAATATCACGGTTCTTCGCATCCGCGCGGCGGTCGTAGAACTGAACGTAGACGGCGCCGGTGACAGGATCCACGCTCATCCATTCGTAGAACTGGTCTTTGCCGTCGTGGAGCGGATCGCTGTTCACGCGGACGGGTTGAGACCAACTGCGGCCGCGATCGTGTGAGGCGGCGATAAATACATCTACGTCGCCGTTGCGGTAGTCGCTCCAGCAGAGGTAGAGATTGCCGTTCGATTTACCGGGCCTGGCGTCGATCGCAATTTGGGGAAAGCCTTCCACCCGGGATACGCCGGTCACCTCGCCAAAATAGGGCGGCCCAACTGCCAAGGCGGTTCCAGGGTTACTGAACGTCTTGCCGCCATCGCGGGATTCGGTGAGAACAATCGAATTGCCATCACTCCAGATCGCGTAGAGGGTTCCATCGGGGGCGGCGGCGAGCCCGAAACCGCCGACCGAGCCATTATCGTCGCGGGGCAAGCCGGGATGGGTACTGATCTGCACAGGAGTGGACCAGGTCTGCCCTTCATCAGTGGAGCGCGAAAACAGCATGACGGATTGAGTTAGCTGCCACTCGACCCAGCCGACGTACAGATTGCCTGCATAGCGACTGGAGGAGGACGTATCGCTGAAAATGCGCGGCTCATCTTCGAACTGGAGGCCGTGTTCCTTACCGGTTTGAAAGGCCTTTAGTGCGATCGCCTGTCGATCCCAGGTTTTTCCGCCATCTTTCGATCGCAAAACAAATATGCCGTTGCGACCTGCTCCGTGCGCCCAGTAGGACGTCGTACCGAGCTTGTCAAAGGCGAGATAGCACAGGTACGCGTTTCCTTTGTTATCGAAGGCCGTTGAGACATCGCCGGCCACCTTCCAGTCCGGAGGATGAGTGCCATCGGCAATGTTGAAGTTGCGGCCGCCGTTAACGGAGAAAGCGGCGGTTGCGCTTCCCTGGACGGCCCCTCCGCCCTGGAACACGACAACGATCTGGCCGGGGGTTTTTGGATTGACGGCGATGCCGGGTTCCGAATAGTGGCCCCCTTGGGGGGAGACTGTAAGGACAGAGGCGCCGGGAACCGGAGGCAGCGGCGGTTCGGCCAGGGCGAAGCCAGTAATCGTCATGACCCCGGTAAGGCAAGCTTTAGCTGAAAACATCGATACACATTGTCTCAGCCGAAGGAATCCGGCGGAGGTAGAGTGCCTTATGGCATAGTGAAGCCATGACACTGGACGAGATGAACCGGGCCATCGAGTTGTTGGTTCAATCTCAGCAGCTCATGGCTAAGAATCTGGAAAGCCTGTTCAGCATCGCCCAACAAACCGCAAAGGATACGGCTCAGAACACGCGGGATATTGGAGAACTCGCCAAACGCCTGGATCAGCTAGCGCAAACCGTTGGTGATTACATACGTGGCTTGCGAAACGGTCAGTAAGGGATTGTTGCTGTGCGGCCGTAAGATAGACCGCTTGCTACGCGCGCGGTTCTGAGCTAATTGACGGCCATCTTTCGCAAGAGCTTGAAATCTTCCAGCATCTTGCCGGTTCCCAAGACAACCGAAGCAAGGGGCTGGTCGGCTACCAGGACGGGCATGCCGGTTTCGCGGCGAATACGCTCGTCGAGATTCTTCAAGAGCGATCCCCCACCGGTCAGGATAATTCCCCTCTCGCTGATGTCGGCGCTCAACTCTGGTGGCGTACGTTCGAGCGCCGATCGGATCGCATCGATAATTGCGGCTACGGAATCGGTTAACGCCTCGCGTATTTCAAAATCCTTAAGCGTAATCGCCTTCGGCAGGCCGCAGATCAGATCGCGGCCTTTGACTTCGAAGTGGAGCTCTTTATCGAGTTCATACGCCGAGCCGATTGCCATTTTGATCCGCTCCGCCGTACGCTCTCCTATCAAGAGGTTGTACTTCTTGCGGACGAAGTCGATCACGGCGTCGTCCATCTGGTTCCCGGCGACGCGAAGGGAGCGCGAGTAAACGATTCCGGAAAGAGAGATTACGGCGATATCAGTGGTCCCGCCTCCGATGTCGACGACCATATTCCCGCTTGGCTCAGTAATAGGTAGCCCGGCGCCCAGAGCAGCCACCATGGCCTGTTCCACCAGATGCACCTCGCTGGCCTTGGCGCGATACGTGGAATCGAGGACCGCGCGCTTCTCCACCTCAGTGGTTTCGCTGGGGATGCCGATGACGATGCGGGGGTGGACAAGGCTTTTGCGCTTGTGAGCCTTACGGATGAAGTAATTCAGCATGCGCTCGGCCATTTTGAAATCGGCGATAACGCCGTCCCGCAGGGGTCTGATGGCGACCACGTTGGCGGGTGTGCGGCCCAGCATCTCTCCGGCATCGGCCCCGCAGGCGACGATTTCGCCGGTTTGTCGGTGCACGGCCACGATGGACGGCTCGTCTAAGACGATTCCCTTCCCGGCCACATACACGAGCGTGTTGGCGGTTCCCAGATCAATGGCCAGATCCGACGAGAACATTCGGAACAGCGAACGGTAAGTCATATTTAAACCACTTAGTGAACACATCGGAAAACCAATCTCAGAATTTCCCGAAAGTTTGTGATGATTTTGGGGAGAAAAATTCGGGGAGCCGGTTCGATGGGGTAAAACAGGGAGATGACTCGTCTTCTAGGCCTTTTGGCCGTAGTTGCTGTTTCAGTTTCCGCGCAGGATTGGGCTCGCCAAAAGTTGGAGCAGTCGCCCCGACACCGGGAATGGGTTACGGTGAAACACGACGGCAGGGCGGTCCAGACGCTTGTGGTCTATCCCGAGTCGAAGGGGAAAACACCGGTTATTCTGGTCATTCATGAAATCTTTGGGATGACCGATTGGGTGCAGCAGGTGGCCGATGAGTTTGCGGCGGCCGGTTACATCGCGGTCGCCCCCGATCTCTTATCGGGCATGGGCCAAAACGGCGCCGGATCGAAGAGCTTCTCCCAAGATGGTGCGATCGAAGCCGTTAGTCATTTGAACCCCGATCAGATTACGGCGGATCTGAAGGCCGCGGCGGATTACGGTTTGAAGCTGCCTGCCGCCGAGCACAAGCTTTTCGTGACCGGTTTCTGCTGGGGCGGAGGCCAAAGTTTCCGATTTGCCACAAACCGGCCGGACCTTGCCGCGGCTTTCGTGTTTTACGGACCTCCGCCGGATCAGGATGCGATGGGAGGCATCAAAGCGCCGGTTTACGGTTTCTATGGAGGGAGTGACGCGCGCATCG
>Ga0213882_10000590_pt1 | contig 11744 bp, 8 predicted proteins | sample BarmaccoBMER_R09_FD_160106 | JGI IMG/M metagenome (GOLD analysis project Ga0213882, IMG submission 160106) | Barbacenia macrantha exposed rock microbial communities from rupestrian grasslands, the National Park of Serra do Cipo, Brazil - ER_R09 ...
GGCATCGTACATACCTTGAGGCTCAGCAGCGCCTCGGATGTTTACTTGCTGTGTTTCGCCTTTTTTGCGGATGCTGGCCATCTGTCTCATACCTTATGAAGGTGTGGTAGATTACGTGTGGGCGGGATTATTCCTGTCGAGATTACTAGCTAGGCACTAACACTATAGGTAAATCTTCGAAATGCAGTACATTAGATTACAAGCCCAAACAGTACTGGCGTAAAACGGATGGAACCAAAGGTGCTTTTTGCCCCCGCCAATGTAGTTCCTTTCGAGAGCTCGTACACTCTCGGTAAGAAAGTCTCTGCTATCCAGATTCTGCCGCCAGGAGAAGACGGCATACGACGCCTGGGACTCATTACTCAACTGCCCGAGGGAGCTGAGGTGAACGTCGGTGGTCCGGGTTTCAATGATCGCACGGTGAAAGTGTCATGGGAGGGCAGCTCTTATTTCATCTTTCTCGAGGATCTCGATACGGTGAAGAAACGGGTTGCCTCTACCGCCATCGGGTAATAGGCGCCAAAATTCGACGATGGGCCAACTAAGGAAAATCGGGATTTCTGCCGATTTGTTTCCCAGGCACCCATGCAGCCGGCAAATTTCAGGCAGACATTCTGGCACAATGATGACGGGCAAGACCTCGTGGAGTACTCCTTATTGCTCTCCTTCATCGCCATCAGCGCACTTGCTCTGATCTTAACGACGAAAACGAGCATAAACGGCCTGTGGGATGATATTAGCCAAGCTCTTTCGTCGAGCGTGACTGCGGCTGCTTCTTAGATACAGGATCTCTTCCGCTATACTGGCACCAAGGTGCAGAGCATTCTAGGTTGACCCGTAGCCTACGTGCCGGTCGCCGTCTAGGAAGTTCTCAGCAGGAGTCCATCCCACCGCTATGTTTGATCTGTTTCGAAGCCGAGAGAAGAGTGTGCGCTTTCTTCTTGGCGCATTGCTGGTTTTAGTTGCCGCCTCAATGCTGGTCTATTTGATCCCCGGCGGCCCGGGTGGACCGAATGTCTCAGGCCAGAATGTGATCGCCGCCGTCGGAGACGATAAGATTACGACTCAAGACGTGCAGCGAGCCGTTCAAAACATCACCCGCGGGCAGGCGAATCTGCCGAAGGGCATCCTTGCTATGTACCTTCCGTCGATTGTGAACCAGTTGATCGAAGGAAAGGCGATGGCCTACAAAGCGCGAGAGATGGGCCTCCGCGTCTCCGACGAGGAGCTCGGGAACTCGATTGAAGCTGAATTTGCTCCCGAACTGGGCGGCAAGTTCGATATGCAGGTCTATCAGTCGGTGTTGGCGCAACAGGGATTGACACCCACCGCGTACGAAAACCAACGCCGCGAAAGTATGCTGGGCGCACGTCTCGAGAATATCGAGATGCAGTCCTTAGTCGTCTCCGATGCGGAAGCGAAGGCTGAATATCAGCGCAAGAATTTGAAAGTTGGCCTTCAGTACATTGAATTCAGTGATAAAGACTTCGCCTCGAAGGTCGACAAAAATCCCGCTCCGATAAAGGCCTATTTCGAAAAAAATCGATCATTATTCCGTATTCCGGAGAAGCGAAATGCGGATCTTATCGTCGGGAATCTGACTGATTTCATTCAGTCGGCCCAAGTCTCGGATAAAGACGTCCAGCAGCAATATCAGGACAACCTTGACACCTATCGCACTCCTGAACGCGTGAAGGTCCGTCACATTCTGATCAAGACCCAAGGGAAGCCTGCCTCGGAGGTCCCGGCGCAGAAGGCGAAGGCGGAGGACATCCTGAAGCAACTGCAGCGTGGCGGAGATTTCGCGGCCATAGCCAAAAAGGACTCTGAAGATCCGGGGTCAGCAGCTAAGGGTGGCGAACTTGGCTGGATTGTCCGCGGCCAGACTGTCCCGCAGTTTGAGAAGGCTGCGTTTTCGCTCAAACCTGGCGAGATGAGCGGGGTAATTCAGACCGACTACGGCTTCCACATCCTGCAGGTCGAAGATAAGCAGGCGGCTCACACGCAGAGCTTCGACGAGGTTAAGCCGCAATTGGTTCTCGAGGCCCAAAAGCAGGTTGCCGGAGATAATTTCAAGAAGGCTGTGGATGCGGCGCGGCTGGAGATTATTAAGAACCCTGCGCAAGCGGCAAGTATCGCGGCAAAATACAACCTGAAATTCTACAAGGTGGATGGCATGACCACAACGACATCCATGCCTGACATCAACACGCAACCCGAGCTGGCAAATGCCATTTTCGCGGCCCCCAGGGGCGGCACAACCGACGTGGTCAGCATGGACGCTCAAGGCAAGGATGCCTTTGCCGTCATTGCTGGCATAGCACCGGCGCATAACGCCGAGTTCGCGGAGGTGCAGAATGATGTTGCCCAGAAGTATACTACTGCGCAATCCCAGAAGCTCGCCGAAGATGCTGCCAAAGCTGCGGCCGCCCGCGCACGCAAGGGCGAGAGCCTGGACGCAATCGCCAAATCTTATGGATTGACCGTCAAGACTGCCGCTCCCTTCACGATCGATGGAGCTGCCGAAGGTCTGGGCGCGGCCTCTTTGGTGAGTGCGGCATTTAACGATAATGTTGGGGATATCGTGGGACCGGTCGCTGCCCAAGAGGGACAATTTGTCTGCCGTGTTTCCGAGAAAATCCCCGCGGACATGGCCGAGTTTGCGAAGAACAAACAAGCCACCGTACAAAGCCTGATGCAGCAGCGGCAGGGTTTGGAAGGCCCCTTGTTTAGGAACAGTGTGGTCAATGACTTGAGGCGCCGTGGGAAAGTCAAAATCAACCAGGCCAATCTCTCGAAGATGATCGAGTCTTACCAGAGCTAACCCACACGTGCTCCAGTTCATTCATTTCATCCGGAGCCTGACGGACCCAAACGCTCTCATTCACCTGTTGTCCACCGTGCTCACAGGTTGGGCGGGATACGTGGTCCTGTTTGCCGTGGTTTTTGCGGAAAGCGGACTATTGGTGGGCTTTTTCCTCCCGGGCGATTCGTTGCTCTTCACCGTCGGTGTTGTCGCGGGCGCAGGAAAATTTCAAGTGGGCAGTATGATCGCGCTCCTCACATGCGCATCAATCCTAGGAGATGGTATCGGCTTTCTACTTGGTGGCACTCTGGGCTACTCCCTTTTCAAACGTCCGAACTCAGCAATCTTTCGTCGTGAATACCTCGAACGGACGCACGAGTTCTACGAGCGCCATGGCGGCAAAACGATTATCTACGCCAAGTTTGTTCCCATCATTCGCACCTTTGCCGCGTTCGTTGCCGGTGTAGGAAAGATGAGCTACAGGCGTTTTCTAGCCTTCAACGTTTTTGGTGCCGCAGGTTGGGTAGCCAGCATGATAACGGCGGGTTATCTTCTGGGCAACATCACGATTATCCGGCAGAACTTCGAAAAGGTAGTTCTGCTCATCATTGCCGTTTCCCTTGTGCCGGCCGCTTTGCAAATTCTAAAGAGCCGCAAATCCAAACCGGAGTCGAAAGCTCTAGAAGTGAACTCCGCCTCCACAGACTAGGACTTCGCCCGTTACGTAATCCGAAAGCGGACAGCAGAAGAAGAACACGGCGTTCGCCGCATCCTCCGGAGTTCCGATCCGTCCCAGAGGGATCATTCGCGCTGCTTGCTCTCGCACAGCCGCTTGCATCCCGACGTGGACCTGGCGTCCACCGACCTCGATATTCGTTTCTGCATCTTCCATCGGCTTAATCAGCCGCGTGTCAATCAGTCCAAAGCCGACCGCGTTCACCGTGACATTGTAGCGGCCCCATTCTTTCGCCACCGTTTTTGTCAGCCCGACAATCGCCGCCTTGCCGGATGAATAGCCGGCTTGCCCCGCATTGCCATCCAGGCCGGATATCGAAGTGATATTCACGACCTTTCTCATGACGCGCTGCTTGGCCTCGTTTTCTTTCTTTGCTGTTTCACGAATCCAGCTCGAAGCAGCGCGAAGAATCCGAAACGGAACAACGGCATGGATGTCCAGCATCGCTTGAAACTGCTCGTCCGTTGTCTTTTGGATGACGCTGTCCCAGGTATAGCCGGCATTATTGACGATGATGTCTACCGATCCAAAATCGCGGATTAGATTGTCAATCGCGGCTTGCGGAAAATCGCTTCTGGTGAGGTCCCCTGCAAGCGTGGAAACGCGCGCGCCTCGAAGCGATTTCTCGGCTTCCTCGAGCGCCCCTGCATCCACGTCCACCAGCAACACCGAGGCTCCGGCAGTCGCCAGCTTTTGCACGATCGCGAGACCGATTCCACGTCCCGCTCCGGTGACGAGCGCCGACTTCCCCTCAAGAGAGATGTTCATCTGAGGTCCACGTCAGAATAGCAGAGCACGCCGTCGCTGAGCTAAACGGTCGTGCGTTCGGTGTCTGAAATGGCTGTTGCCTTCGGTTTTGCTGGCTGGCCATCCCGTGAAGGACGATGCGCTTCGAACGGAACCGCTAAGGATTCGCTGAACGGTACGGCAAACTCAATATTCAGCTCGGCAGCCTTTTCCAGAAACTTCAATAGCAGCTCCGATTGAACTCGCAAGTACTGGTTGTAGTCCGCCGTCAAAACATAAGCGAATATCTCGAGATCCAGGGTCTGTTCCGTGATCTTTGAAAACCGGACGGGCACGCCCGAGGCATCGATTTGAGAATGCTCCTGCAGAATGTTCTCAACAGCGGCCATCATGTCTCGAATCTGATCCGGCGTGGTAGTGCGCCGTAAGCGCAAGGTCGGGTGAAACCAGATGCGGTCGCGCTTTGAAAAATTCTCCAGCGTCATCGTCGAGAATTGCGAGTTGGGAATCGTCACCATGGTGCGATCTAACGTGCGGATGCGGGTCGAACGAAGGCCGATGTCTTCCACTGTGCCCGTTTGCCCCCCGAACTGGCAGAAATCGCCTACTAGAACAGGACGATCGCTGATGAGCGAAATGCCGCCAAACAGGTTCTCGATAGTCTTCTGCGCTGCGAGCGCCACCGCTAAGCCGCCAACTCCCAGGCCGGCCAGAATCGTGGTCGTGTTGTAGCCCCAGGCCGAAAGCGTCCAGATCACGGCGACACAAAAGATGCATATCTTGATGAAGCGGCCGATCAATGGAAACATGGAGTAACTGAGAGCGCGTTCCCGCGGATCGAGCCGGGAGATGATCCGGTCGGAAACGGTATCCACGACGCGCATGCTGAGCGCCGCGGCGCCGAGCACGAACAGCAGGATCAATGCCTTTAGGATGTAATCCCGCGCTAGTGCCGAAGGCGGTACCAGTTCCATGCACGGTCGGAACACGACCACCGAAATAAGCAACCGGAGCGGTCCAGTGAACGCCGCCAGCCGGTACGTATGAATCGATTCTGCATACCGCTTCGCCAATGGAGTCAATGCCGCAATCACAACGTGGCTTAATAACCGAGACAGTAGCGAAAGCGCGAGAGCAATCAAAACTAGAGCCATCCAGATCCATACAGGCGTCCCTATAAACCGAATCTTCACTAGCGGTGCCGGCAATCTCTGTTCGAAACTCGATTCCCTCGTCAGGTCCGCCAGCCCGGCAATTCGAGCAACGCTCTGCGCCGAGACAAGCCAGACTTGTATCCCTCCCTGGTTCACGCGCTCGATCGTTAACGTAACCTGCTCCCCACGATTGGCAAACGCTGCGAGATTATCTGTCCCGGGAGCCAGCCCATCAGCAGCGTTGCCCTCAGGCGCATCACTAAGCCGCCACACTTCGAAATGAGGATTGCGGTCGAGGAGTTCTCCCACATCCCTGGCAAGCTCGGGCCCTTCGATCGCGCGCCGATCGGGACGAATTTGCCGAAGGTCCAGATATTGGGAAGCCAGCGCAAAGTTTCCTTCATGGCAGGCCTCGAGGAAGCTATACATCGAACTCCGCGGCGTAGTTCGTTTCAGCCAGTCCGCATTAGCCGCTGGGGCTTGCGTGCTCGATTTTTCAGATGAAAGAACACTGCTCAGAGACTGAGAGAGCAGCGCCGGCGTTATCAGCGCAAATAGTGAGATGAAGGCTACCGATCGGGAAAGAATCATCATTATCTGACCAGATTAGTGGCTTCTAAGTTGGGTTACATACTGGCAGGGGCCCGTTTCGATTCACAAAGGCTCGCCGAAAACCTTAGAGGCCACCATTCCCTTGCGATTAGAACAACTTACGCCCCAACGATCCACACTCGCCTTGGTTGGTCACGCTGTCGCATGCTGTAGCCTCTCGGCAGGAGAATTCCATGTCTTCCCATGTGATCTTACGCGATAGCCATCGTGAGCACCCCGCCGGGTCAGTGCCGGTCGGCCAACCTGCGCCTGACCAACCAACTCAAATTACTGTCGTTCTGAGGCGGCGCACTCCCATCTCGGATGACGGCTGCCTGGGTGTGCACCTGTCGCACGCTGAATTCGCCGGAGCCTACGGCGCGGAACCGGCAGACATCCGGGCGCTTGAGGATTTTGCCGCCGAACACGGATTTTCCTTCGCAAGTGTCAATGCGGGTGGGCGAACCGTTGTGCTCTCAGGACCGCTTGCCGCCATGGCTGCTGCTTTTGGCGCGGATATCGAGCTAAGGCGCTGGAACGGCAAAGTCATGCGAACGCGCCAGGGTCACCTGCACGTTCCGGTCACGCTCGAAGATTGCGTTGTTGCCGTACTTGGTTTCGACCAGCGGCCCGCCTCCGCCACAGATCGCAGTTTCCGCCCCCGTGCGGCGCAGGCCGTGTACTTCACGCCTCTGCAAGTCGCAAAATTGTACGATTTCCCAAACAACAACGGCGCCGGCCAGACGATCGCGATGATCGAGCTTGGCGGCGGGTATAACAATTCTGATCTTTACAGCTACTGGTCGGCGCTTGGCGCAAAAAACGTCCCCGTTTCCTCTGTTTCAGTCGATGGCGCGCAGAATAGCCCAACAGGCGATCCGAACAGCGCCGATGGCGAGGTGGCTCTCGACATTGAAGTAGCCGGTGGAGTAGCAACCGGGGCGCGAATTGCGGTTTACTTTGCTCCGAATACGGATCAGGGTTTCCTCGACGCCATAAATGCGGCAATCCACGATTCAGTGCGAACGCCTTCGGTGATCTCCATCAGTTGGGGCGCTCCAGAGAGTGATTGGACGCCGCAGGCGATGAACGCGTTCAACGCCGCCTTCCACGATGCCGCGCTTTTAGGCATCTCAGTCTGCGCGGCAGCCGGAGACAACGGATCGTCAGACGGCGATACAGACGGAAGAACCCACGTGGACTTCCCTGCCTCGAGCCCCTGGGTGCTAGCTTGCGGCGGCACCAAGCTTGTCGGGGCAAACGGCACAATCCAATCCGAAAGCGTGTGGAACGACGGCGCGGATGGCGGCGCAACGGGCGGCGGTGTGAGCTCCCATTTCTCAAAACCGGCGTACCAGGGCAACATCCATGTTCCGAAGCCGTGGGGCACCGCGAATCCCAACGGCCGCGGCGTACCGGACGTAGCCGGAGTTGCCGATCCGAACACCGGTTTTGCCGTCATCGTCGATGGCCAGGAGGGAGTCGTGGGCGGGACCAGCGCCGTAGCCCCACTTTGGGCGGCCCTGATCGCGCTGCTAAATCAGGAGTTGGGAAGAAATTTGGGCTGGATTCATCCCAAGCTCTACAACACGCTCGCTCCAAAGAACGCATTACGGGACATCACATCGGGCAGCAACGGCGCGTATCGGGCCGGCATTGGTTGGGATCCCTGTACCGGTTTGGGCTCACCGAACGGGCAGGCGATGCTGAACCTTCTCAAGAACTAAGCGAATGTTTTCTCGGCGTGGGGCGCTCGCTGACGCCTTGCGCCGATCCTAGTCAATCACTTCGATCGGCTTGCTTCTCCGCTCCTTCGTCCGGCCCACAACATAGGCCTCAGGCTTACGTTCGAGCAGCTTGTGCGCTTCTCCTTCAGGAAGAGAAATCAGCAGTCCACCGGAAGTCTGCGGATCGTACAGCAAGGCCTCAATCTCGGGAGGAATGCCATCGGGCATCAGCACGCAGCTCTCTACAAATTCGCGATTGTTGTGCAGCCCGCCCGAGTGAGCGCCTGCTTGCGAATACTCGATCGCTCCCGGCAGAAATCGGATCGCACTCGCACGCATTTCAAGCGTCACATTACTGGCAAGTGCCATTTCCCGCGCGTGCCCGAGGAGGCCAAAGCCGGTCACGTCAGTGCAACCGTGGACGTCAAGTGTAAGCATCGTTTCCGAGATCGATCGATTCAGCGTCAACATCTGGCGAATGGAAGCAGCCACGTGCTCCTCTTTTGCTGTGCCTTTCTTGAGCGCCGTCGAGATTACACCAGTGCCGATCTTCTTCGTGAACACGAGCACGTCACCGGGCCGTGCGCCGGCATTCGTGAGAATCCGGCGGGGATCTATCAGCCCGGTGACCGCATATCCGAACTTCACTTCTTCCTCGCTGATGCTGTGCCCACCTAGGATCACGCAATCCGCTTCCCGAATCTTCTCCGCTCCTCCTTTGAGAATGGCTTCGAGATCTTGAATATCTCCCTTTCCAGGAAAGACCACCAGAGAAAGAGCAGTTACCGGCCGCCCGCCCATCGCATAAATATCACTGAGCGCGTTCGCCGCCGCGATCCCACCAAACGCATAGGGGTCATCGACAATGGGCGTAAAAAAATCGACAGTTTGAACCATGGCCACGGGCCTTCCGCTCGCCTGCGTCAGATCGTAGACGCCCGCATCGTCCGCTGTTTCGTAGCCGACCAGCACGTTCTCGTTGGTCACTGGCGGCACAGCCTTCAATGCACGATCCAAAATCTTTGGACTGAGCTTTGAGGCGCAACCGCCTGCCTTTACGTTTGCTGTAAGCTTGGCTGGCACTACTCCTCAGTGTAGAGAAGCAGTTGTTCAGCGGTCCTGACTCGCGCACCGAATTCCCATTCGCGCCAGGCATCTAGCAAGGGAAAGTACAGACCTAGCCGACACAGGCCCTTCAAGAGGCGCGACAACAACACCGCATAGTTCTCCAGTTGCGTGCTGTATCGGCGCTGCTCTTCGTTGAGAAATGCCTCCAGCTTTCCGCCCAGGTGCTCGCTGGTCTTGTAATCGATGATCCAGACGCAGCCGCTCTCGTCCCGAAATACCCGATCCACTGTCCCGCTGATTAACTGGTCTCCAATGCGCCCCGACACCGGCCATTCGGAATGCGAATCGGAATGAGCGGTGAGGATCCACTCGCCCCGTTCACTCCCGAGTGTGTTTCGTACGGCGCGAAAGACCTGAGCCGATGCTTTCGCCTCTGCAGAATGAGGAACTCCCAGGCGCAGCAGTTCCGATTGCACAACCGGCAGCAGCTTTTCCAAACGCGCTTCACTCCATGCCGGCGCACCCTCTCGCGCTACGCGCTTGAGGAGGTCATGCACCACCGTTCCCACATGACGGCTGGTATCGCCGGCCCATTCGTAGGCGGTCCTGCGAGAAGAGGCAACAGTCCGCTGATATTCCGGCCGCCAGTCAACCGAACGCTCAAATGCCGGCAATCGCCAGCCTTCTGGCAGCCGTCGCAGCATGGTCCCGTGCTTCTCGTTCCCATTTGTTGAGCCGGTGTTCGGTAGCGTTCGCCGTGCCGCGGCCTCGAACTCGCCCTGAACGGAGTTCCAGATCAGACCGAGAAAAGACCTTGCATTGACTTTTTTCAAGCCTCCGCCGCGCAGTTTGCGGTTGGCATTTCCGAACAGGTATAATTCGTCGATCGCCCTGGTGCAAGCGACATAAAACAGTCGCTTAAGTTCCTGAAGTTGCTTCTCGTCACCTTCTCGTGCGACTTCGGCGTAGTTCGCGTCTTCGGCGCCCTTTTTCGGCCTGGCGTGAACCGTAATTTCAATCGACCCGTCGCTGTCGGCAGTCTCAGCACCCACCAGCAGATCGCGATCATATCCGCCACCTATACCGCTCAATTGCGGAAGAATCACCGTCCGGAACTCGAGGCCTTTGGCCCTGTGAATCGTCATCACCTGGACGTAGTTTTCGCCCGTTGCCGGTTTCGCATAGAGCCATTCCAAGCGCCGGCTGAGTGAGCCGAAATCGCGAATGAACCCGCCCTCTTCCAATTCGGCGAGAAGCGCAAAGAATGTTCTCGCATCTTCCGCCTGATGATCTTGGTCCAGCACGGCCGGGCCGCCAAGCGAAATCCATGTCTGCTCTACCAACTTGCTGAGGCTCGTGCGTCCGTAGCGCGCGACCGCTTCCGCTGCGACTTTCTGGAAACGAACTGCTCGTTGCCGTGCACTGGGCTCAAGCTGAGAGATTTTCCCGGGCTCGGAAAGAAGATCCAAAACCGGCGTATCAGGTTCGCTCTCGGTCAGCGCAGCAAGATTCCGTAACGTCAACCCGCACCACGGGGCGCGCAGACAGGCGAGCCAGGCAGTCCGATTTCCAACGTGCGAGATCGCCCGCGTGAGCGACAGCAAATCGATCACATGCTGCTCGTTTTGCAGCTCATCGATCTCCACCGCTTCGTAGGGAATGCCCGCGGCCCGCAGCGAAGGCAGAATCTTTGCCAGATGAGACCGGTTGCGCACGAGGATGGCAACACTTCCCTTGGCCCGAGCGTTCGTGACAATCTGCACGAGCCCGGCGGCTTCTTCTTCCCAGGCGGTATCATCCAACAGCGTGATCAGCGCAGGCGACGTATTACCCGCTGCCCGCGCTGCACTAGACCGGCAGAATTGGATCGCACCGGCGCCTTCGCCGGTCATGATCGGCTCGAAGATTTCCTGCACCCACGAAAGAATCTCAGGCGTGGAGCGAAAATTCGTTTTCAGCGTAAGTCTCTCGAGCTGGACGGAACCGAGGATTCCTCGTTCCCAGGTGTTGAGGAAGAGTTGCACTTCCGCGCCACGGAAACGATAGATGCTTTGCAGCGGATCGCCAACCAGGAACACCGTTCGGCCATCGCCAGCGGACCATTGGCCGATCAGCCGGTCAATGAAATCGTACTGATGGTACGAGGTGTCCTGAAACTCATCCAGGAGCAGGTGCTCGATGCGGTAATCCAGCGAGTACAGGAGATCGCTTGGGCGCTCCGGTGTACCGAGCGCTTTGATTGCGGCCCGCGTGAGCTCGATAAAGTCGATCGCGCCGACTTCGCGGAAAACGTCCTGGAGCGACTGGTATGAGCGCTGCAGCAACGTCCATAGATCGGCGACGAGGGGCTCCCCGTTTATATTGGCTGAATGAAACCATTGATCGCGCCGCTCCAGCATGGCCGCAATCTCACGCTCCGCCAAAGAAAGGTTGCTGTCGAAGTGCAGACTGATACGTGTCAGAAGCTGCCGGTCGTCGTCTCCTCCATCCACAAGGGACCGTAACGCGCGCCGGGCGGCTTCAGCGTAGAGTTCGCGCGCATTCTCAAGAATCTGGCCAGCGCCGCCAAAACCGGAGCTTACAGGTGATTGCCGTGTCAGGGTTGCGCAGAGCGAATCGATGGTCTGAATCTGCAAACGGGATGGATCGGCGGCAAGCTTCCATCCCTTCCCTGTGTCTCGCGCCAGAGCTGCGAGCGCGAGCCTCCGCGTACGCTCTTGATACTCGTCCTTAACCGCCACGTTCTCGGCCGCTTCCAGCAACGCGCGCTGTACTCGTTCGCGCATTTCTCCGGCCGCTTTGCGAGTGAAGGTCATCGCCACAATCGATTCCGGCCGCTCCACGATACTCAGCAGCCGCAAATACCGCTGCATGAGCAATCCGGTCTTGCCGGAACCGGCCGGCGCCTGAACGAT
>Ga0213882_10000591_pt1 | contig 11740 bp, 11 predicted proteins | sample BarmaccoBMER_R09_FD_160106 | JGI IMG/M metagenome (GOLD analysis project Ga0213882, IMG submission 160106) | Barbacenia macrantha exposed rock microbial communities from rupestrian grasslands, the National Park of Serra do Cipo, Brazil - ER_R09 ...
CACCTGGGCACGAATGCCGACCAACCTGTTGGGTGTCCCGGTGTTCGCGCTGCTGATCTGGCTTCACACACCCTTGTGGCGCTACATGCGCGAGCAGATCCGCGCGCTCGCAAGCGACCGGCACCAGCGGCTGGTGATCGCCTCGCTGGCTATCGTCAGCCTCGGCTATTTCATCATGTTCCTGATCGTGTTCGACTACTCGCGCTGGATCTCCAACTGGGCGGTCTGCATGTTCCTGATCCTGCATGCGATCAAGACACTGCCGCAGACCAAGCCTGTGCTGCCCATCGCGGCAGAGGATCGCAAGACGACGTTCTTCGGATGGATCATCACGCTCATCCCCCGCGTCGGCATCGTCCGGCCGTTCTGAATTTCCGTTATCGTCTGCGCCGGATCCGCACGTAGAGCGCGCCCGAACCACCGTGACCGATGTGAGCCTCCTCAAAACCCGTCACCAGCGCGCGGAACTCCGGCAGGCTCAGCCAGTGCGGCACCTTACGCCGCAGCACGCCGCGCTCGAACTCGCCGCCGCTCATGGTGCCCTTGCCCGTGATGACGAGCACGAAGGTCAGGCGGTCATGATGCGCGCGCTGCAGGAAGCTGAGCAGCGCGTGGTGGGCATGAAGTTGGGTCATGCCGTGCAGATCGAGCCGCGCATCGATCTCGCTCCTGCCGCGCGACAGTTTTGAACGCTCGCGGCGGTCAAGCGGCGCCAGTGGCGGCACGTTGGGCTTGGCCGGCTTCGATGCATGAGCGGAAACGATCGGTCGCGGCGGCATGGCAGGCTTGATCGGGGGCGGGCTCGATGAAGGTTCGACGCCGTGCATTCTTGCCGGTCGTGATTTGCCTCGCAGCGGCTTGGCCTGCCGGGCGACGCTCTCCCAGAGCGCGCGCTCTTCCTCGCTCAGCACGCGTTTACGCGATGCCGGGGGTGGGGATGGCGTCATGCGTTTCATCGGTCGCGATAATAACGCCTGAGGTAACGGTGGTGCCAGTGCCCGTCGTCGATGCGAGGCCGCGGCGCCGGTAGCGGAATCGCCGCCGTCGGTGTTGCCGGGTCGGTCGCTTGCGCGACGGTTGCCGGCGGCGGCGCGGGAGTTGTGGCCGCAGCTTTGCGCTGGGGAGCTGGGATTGCCGGCTTGGGATCGGTCGGGGCCGCGGACGCGACTTGTGGCGTTGCTTCCGCCTTTCCGTCCTTGGCTTGGCCGCGGTCCTTGAGCTGGTCGGCCAGGGGATCGGTTTGCGGGAACAGCTTTGCGATTGTCTCCGAAGGTCGCGCGTCCGGCAGCGGCATCTTGCGGCCATGCGCGAGCGGGTCGAGACTCCTCGGCACCAGCATGACAAAGCGCATATTGTGCTTGAGCCGGCCCGACACTTTTCCGGCATCCGCTCCGGCGCCAAAATAGAGGTCGGCGCGGGCCGGCCCCGTAATCGCCGAGCCGGTATCCTGCGCGATCATCAGCCGATGGAACGGCGTCTTCGATTGCGCCGACTCGATCGGGAGTTCGCCCTCGATGAAGAACGGCGTGCCGTAGACGTGCAGCGTCTTGTCGACCGCGATCGATCGTCCCGGCGTCAACGGCACGCCCTGCGCGCCGACCGCCTCATCCTGGTCGGACAGATGCACCACGCGAAAGAAGACATAGGCGCGGTTCTGCCGGCGCAACTCTTTTGCGCCATCCGGATTCTGTTCCATCCATTCCCGGATTCGCTGCATCGACATCTCCTCTTTCGGGATGATGCCGCGATCGATCAGGATGCGCCCGACCGGGGTGTAGGGATAGCCATTATGCGCGTCGTAATTGATCCGGATCGTCGAGCCGTCGGAGAGCTTGACCCGCGCCGAGCCCTGGATCTGTGAGAACAAAAGATCGGTCTGGCTCTTGAGCCAGCAGATTTCGAGGCCGCGGCCGGCGATTGCACCGTCCTCAATCTCGGCGCGGTCGTAATACGGCACCAGCTTGCGGCGGCCGATCTTGCGGTACACCGGACCCTTGTTTGGCAGATCGGGTGCGTCCTGGCTGTAGCCGCGGACGAACAGGTTCGAAGGCCGGCGATAGACCGGCACGTTGTAGACGTCGGTCGGCGTCCGCGAGCCCTCGATGACCGGCTCGTAGTACCCTGTAACAAAGCCTGCGCCTTCGCCGAGCCGCGAGATTTCCACCGGCACGAAATGCGCTTCGAAGAAAGCCCGCGCCTTGTCGGCGTCGGCGATTTTTGCGTTCCGCGCCGCCTCGCAGGGTTCGCGCAGCGACGTTCCCAGAGCCTTCGAAACGGCGGGCGGCGCATTGGCAGGTGGCACCTGCTGCACGGTGATCGGTTTGCAGCTCGAGCGAAACGCCTGGAAGGCGGCGAGATGGTCGTCCTCCTTCCAGCCCGCAATATCGGACCAGGCGAGCGGGCTGTACTGGCTGCCGGCGACTTCCAGCGGCAGGTCGAGCAGAGGGTAGGGCAGGTGCCGGGGGGCGGGCTCCGCGTGATGCGAGCGGCGTGCGTTGAGCGTGGTCAACGTCACCAGCGACAGTACCGCCGCGATCGCACAGAGCGCTGCGGCGTGTCGCCTGAAACGTCTGAGTTCAGTGACCGCTGCCCGTGCCAACCAGCTTCCAGTTCGGATCGCGTGAGGTCATGTCGCGCGCAAAGGTCCAGACGTCGGTGATGTCGGCAACCTTGTCAGGATTGCCGTCGACGATGGTGCCGGACTTGTCGCGGGTGACGGAGATCATCTGCGAGACAAATCGCACGGTCAGTTGCGCCGTGCGGTCGCGCGCTTCGGCGGCGACCAGTTCGGCCTTGTCGATCGATACAAAACGCGTCTCGGTCTTCTGATCGTGCTTCTCGCGATCGCGGATCACAGCCTCAAAGCTTTCATAGACCTCGGACGACAGCAGATCGCGCAGCGCACGGCGATCGCCGTTGGCGAAAGCCAGCACGATCATCTCATAGGCGCCGCGGGCGCCGGAGAGAAAGTGGCGCGGATCGAAAGACGAATCCTGCGCGGCGATGGCATCGAGGCCCTGGGCCAGCGCACTGCCGGAGTCGGCGAGGCCCTTCCAACGGTCATTCTGCTGGGCGACATCGGCGCTCGGCGCAAGCGGCGCCTGGTCGATGATCTTTCCCGGCATCGGCACGACGTTGTTGTCTGGCGCACCCTGCACCGCATTGCGCGCCGTGCGGTCGAACGGTGAGCGTTCCCCGCCGGTCCGCTGTCCGAGCACGTTCCGCAGCCGCACGAAAATGAAAACGGCCAACGCCAGGAAGATGATCGTATAAATATCCACGTCGTTTCGCTTTCATCTCACGCCGGCAATGGACCGGCGCTCAAGCTGCTCCTCAAAGGGAAACAGCGGAAGGCTACATCATCGATTGCGCACGAAGGATGTAGGCATGAAGACTGGCCCGGCCAATGGGGGTGCTCCGGATAGGACGAAGTCTAGCCTGTTTGGGCTGTTGGGGAAACCCTGCATCTGCGAGGAAATCGCGCATCTTCAATTATTTAGGAAAGGGTTTCCGCGATCTTTCGACGCGCCCTGCAACCTTCTTCTTGGGCCAGCATCCGCCACCGCGAGCCGATTTCCGCCGCGCTGGCGCGCTCGTCCTTGTGGAAGGCGGCGGGGCTATGTTAGCCACTCGCCCGGACACAGGCTTTTTTGCGTCAGGAGACAATTCGATGACCAACGGTAACGGCACCCCTCCCGAGGCCGGCCCCCCACCCCAGCTGAATGTGCTGGCGCAATACACCAAGGACCTGTCGTTCGAGAATCCGAATGCGCCGGCTTCGCTGGCGCCCCAGCCGCAGCAACCTCAGATCAACATCCAGATCAATGTCGGCGCCAACAATCTCGCCGAAAACGAGTACGAAGTCGCGCTTTCGATCGAGGGCAAGGCCGAAGCGGCCGGCAAGCTGATGTTCAGCTTCGAGCTCGTCTATGCCGGGGTGTTCCGGATCGTCAACGTGCCGAAGGAAAACCTGCATCCCCTGGTCATGATCGAGTGTCCCAGGCTGCTGTTCCCGTTCGCGCGCGAGATCATCGCGACCTCGGTGCGCGATGGTGGCTTCCCGCCGCTGATGCTGGACCCGGTCGATTTCGTCAGCCTTTACCGGCAGAACATGGAACGCCAGGCTGCCGCACAGGAAGCCGCGCAGATCAAGCCGAGCTAACATTGCTGCGTCAGTAAACTTTCTGGTGAGGAGCCGCGCCCTTGCGCGGCGTCTCCGGACGATGCGGAGCTTGTGATCCCGCCGCACTCTGCTCGGTCCCGTTCGCATCGCTCGGCGAACCTTGAGGCTGGAGTCGGGCGTCATCGTTCGAGACGCACATAAGAACGCGCGCCTCAGAATGAGGGATACACAATGCAGCGCGGCTAGCCCGCCACCGCGGCCTGATACTCGTTCCAGATCGGCTTGTCGCCCAACGTCGCCACGAAGGCACGGTGGGCTTCGCGCTCGATGTCGGTCAGTCGCGGCAGCAGCGGGATGGTGCGCTGGCGTCGCGGAACATCGCCGACGATGCCGATGCGGATCTCGGTCGTCTCGGAGGCCAGAATGAGCTGCGACTGGCGCGACCCGGTGAGGTCGACATAGACCTCAGCCAGAAGTTCGGCGTCGAGCAGCGCGCCGTGCTTCGTGCGGTGCGAATTATCGATCGAATAGCGCGAGCAGAGATCGTCAAGCCGGTTCGAGACGCCGGGATGCTTGCGGCGGGCCAGCAGCAGGGTGTCGACCAGGCGCTCCCTGGGGATCGGCGCGCGCTTGATGCGGTCAAGCTCGGCATTGATGAAGCTGATGTCGAAGGAGGCGTTGTGGATCACCAGCGGCGAATCGCCGATGAAGGCCAGAAACTCGTCGACCAGCTCATGAAAGAATGGCTTGTCGGCCAGGAACGCGTCGGAGAGGCCATGGACCGCGAACGCCTCCGCCGGCATCAATCGCTCCGGATTGAAATAGCGATGAAAGCTCTGCCCCGTCGGCATGCGGTTGAAGATTTCGACACAGCCGATTTCGACCAGGCGGTCGCCGCGAAGGGGGTCCAGACCAGTGGTTTCAGTGTCGAGAACGATTTCGCGCATTGGGGATGATCCACCGTCGGCAGCGAATCACTTTCGCCGCTGCGGCATCTTAGCCACCTGATCCAGAATGTCGCGGATGCGCGCACGCACTGGATCGAGGCCGTGCGACGTATCCACGACGAAATCGGCGCGCCGGCGCTTTTCCTGATCGGGCATCTGCTTGGCCAGAATGGCATCGAGCGTTTCGCCGGACATGGTCCCGCGCGCCAGAATGCGCTCGCGCTGGATCTCCGGCGACGTCGTGACCACGACGACGGCGTCGACACGCTGGTCGCCGCCGGTCTCGAACAGCAGCGGGATGTCCACCACCGCGACGGCTGCGCCTGCCCGTTCGGCATCGTCGAGAAATCTTTGATGATACGCGCGCACCATGGGATGCACGATCCCTTCGAGCCGCTTGATGGCCGCGGGGTCATGCACCACCTTTGCAGACAGGCGTGCGCGGTCGACCCTGCCATTGGCCGTGGTGCCCGGAAATGCCGCCTCGATCGCCGGGACCGCTTCGCCTTCATATACCTTGTGGACCGTCGCGTCCGCGTCATAGACGGGAACACCGGCCTCAGCAAACAGCTTTGCCGTGGTCGACTTGCCCATTCCGATCGAACCAGTCAGCCCAAGCACTCTCATCGGACCTCTAGAACGCGAGCAGGTTCCGGCTGCGCAGAAAACCCAGCAGCGGCAGCAGCGGCAAACCCAAAATGGCGAAATGATCGCTGTCGATGTGCTCGAACAGGTGCACGCCAAGTCCTTCGAGCTGGTAGCCGCCGACGCTAGCAGCAACGGCGTCGCCCGCCGCGTCGAGATAGTCAGATATCTCGCTCTCGCTCAAGGCGCGCATGGTCATGCCGGCCACCGCGACATGCTCGAACAATATCGTCTGGTCACGCGCAACCACAATGGCCGAGTGAAGCTGATGGCTGTGTCCGGCAAGCACGCGCAGCTGCTCGAAAGCCCCCGCGCGGCCGTGGGGCTTGTTGAACAGGCGATCGCCCAGCGCCAGCGTCTGGTCGGCGCCGATGACATGCCGGCCGGGACGGCGCGCGGAGACCGCCAGCGCCTTCTCACGTGCCAGGAGCGCCGCGATGTCGGACGGCGCGGTGGCGCTGGCGGCCGCCTGCACGGCCCGTTCATCGATGCCGGCCGGGATCGCCTCGGCATCGATGCCGGCGTTCTCGAGCAGCATTTGCCGCGCGCGGCTTTGCGAAGCCAATATCAGCTGATTATCGCCACGCCAGAGGGTCATCGGCACAACATCATTCCGAAGGACGCTGCCGCTGCCGGTCGGTATAGAGCTTGAGCACGGCGGCAGCGGTTTCCTCGATCGAGCGGCGGGTCACGTCAAGCATCGGCCAGTCGAATTTTGCGCTCAGCTTGCGCGCATAGGCCACTTCATCGGCCACGGCCTGCCTGTCGATATAAGTGTCGGCCCCGGTGTCGGCCCCCATGGTCAAAAGGCGGTTCTGCCGCACCTGGATCAGGCGCTCCGGCGTGGCGTGCAGGCTGACCACCAGCGGCTTCTTCAGCGTCTCCAATTGGTGCGGGTGTGGAATGCCCGGCACCAGCGGAACGTTCGCGGTGCGGATGCCGCGGTTGGCCAGATAGATCGAAGTCGGCGTCTTCGAGGTCCGGGACACGCCGACCAGAATGATGTCGGCCTCTTCCAGGCCTTCGACATGCTGGCCGTCGTCATGCATCATGGTGTAGTTGAGAGCGTCGATGCGTTTGAAATATTCGGCATTGAGCACGTGCTGGGCGCCGACCCGCCCTGTCGTCGCAGCCCCGAGATAGGCTTCGAACAATTGCATGACCGGGCCGATGATCGAGAGGCTCGGGACGTTGATCTCCTTGCATTTGGCCTCGAGCTTCACGACGAGGTCCCTTTCCAACAACGTAAACAGCACGATCCCTGGCGATTCCTCAATTTCGTCCAGAACTCGGTCCAACTGCTTCTGGCTGCGAACCAGGGGATAGACATGTTCGACCGGGGTCACGTTGGCGTACTGCGCGGCAACTGCGCGTGCCACCGTGATCAGCGTCTCGCCAGTCGAATCGGAGATCAGATGAAGGTGAAAATAATTGCCGCCCGTTGGCATTGATCCCGTTCGTCCTGTGAAGGCGCGTGTGAATCGTTGTGGGATTCGGTGAGAGATTTTTGGTCGAGGTCGGCGCAGTTGGATAACCCGGTCTTTTCTTCACACCCCCTCGGATCAGGATTAAGTCTGGGCCGCCTGATCGATCATAGTGAGATTGTGTGGATTTGTCTCTTCATAAGCACCGCACGCTCCGGTGCAACCGCTTGACCTCGTATGTGTTCTCCAGGCGGCCGGTCCCATGAGCTGACAAGGCGGACGTCTGTGAACAAGCCGCCGAGACGGGCGGAACGACGTTGCGTGAGTCCAATCCACCGCTACCCAGACTCAAACCTTCAGAATCTAAATTTATTTGGTTTGGAGGAGAACTCGCTTGCAGGTATGTCTCGCGTCCAGACGATGGTCGCATCAGGTCAAAGCCCTGATCTCGTGGAGACGAACCGATGTATGTGTGGATCAAGGCGCTCCACGTGATTGCCGTCATCTCGTGGATGGCTGGCATGCTCTATCTGCCGCGGCTGTTCGTCTATCACTGCGAGGCAGAGAAGGGCTCACCGCAGTCCGAGACCTTCAAAGTCATGGAACGGCGGCTTCTCAAAGCGATCATCAACCCCGCGATGATCGTCACGTGGCTGGCCGGACTTTACCTGGTATGGGCTGGCGGCTGGTATCTGGCGCCCTGGTTTCACGCGAAATTCCTGCTGGTCCTGATCATGTCGGCGGTCCACGGATTTTTCGCCCGCTGGGTGAAAGATTTTGCTGCTGATCACAATCAGCGCAGTCAAAGATTCTACCGCATTATCAATGAAGTGCCGACGGTGCTCATGATCGGCATTGTCATATTGGTGATTGTGAAACCATTTTAGGAAAAAACTGTGGGTACGTTGCGCGTTTTTGCCCGACTTGCCTAACCGCGGACGATTTTCTATATTCAGGTCATCCCACCCAACGCAGGCGGATGTGGTTGCGTCCCGGTTCTCGTGTTGAAACCGGCCGCCGCATCAGGTTCGGCGCCTCTCCGGCGCTTTCCTTGCTCAGACCTGCGAACCTTCCCTTTTCGACCGCTTTCCAAAAAGCACCACCTCGCCTCCCATTAAAAGTTAGTCCACAGGATCATCCCAATGCGGGAAATCAAACTTCAAGACCTCAAGTCCAAGACGCCGGCCGAACTCGTATCGTTCGCCGAGGAAAACGGGGTCGAAAACGCCAGCACGATGCGCAAGCAGGAGCTGATGTTTGCCATTCTCAAACAGCTCGCGATTGCCGAGACCGATATTATCGGCGAGGGCGTCGTCGAGGTTCTCGCCGACGGCTTCGGCTTTCTCCGCTCGCCGGATGCGAATTATCTGCCAGGCCCGGACGATATCTATGTCTCGCCGTCGCAGATCCGCCGCTTCGGCCTGCGAACGGGTGATACCATCGAGGGTCACATCCGCAGCCCGAAAGAAGGCGAGCGCTACTTTGCGCTGCTGAAGGTCAATACGCTCAACTTCGAAGACCCGGAAAAGTCGAAGCACAAGGTCAATTTCGACAATCTGACGCCGCTGTTTCCGAACCAGCGTTTCCGGATGGAGCTGGAGGATCCGACCAGAAAGGATCTCTCGGCAAGGGTCATCGATATCGTCGCGCCGATCGGCAAAGGTCAGCGCGCCCTGATCGTGGCGCCGCCGCGCACCGGCAAGACCGTGCTGATGCAGAACATCGCGCACTCGATCACGGCCAATCATCCCGAATGCTATCTGATCGTGTTGCTGATCGACGAGCGTCCCGAAGAAGTCACCGACATGCAGCGTTCCGTGAAGGGCGAGGTGGTCTCGTCCACCTTCGACGAACCCGCCGTACGCCACGTCCAGGTCGCCGAGATGGTGATCGAGAAGGCCAAGCGCCTGGTGGAGCACGGCCGTGATGTCGTGATCCTGCTCGACTCCATCACGCGTCTCGGTCGCGCCTACAACACCGTGGTGCCCTCATCGGGCAAGGTGTTGACCGGCGGTGTCGATGCCAACGCGCTGCAGCGGCCAAAACGCTTCTTCGGTGCCGCGCGAAATATCGAGGAAGGGGGATCGCTCACCATCATCGCGACCGCCTTGGTCGATACCGGCAGCCGCATGGACGAAGTGATTTTTGAAGAGTTCAAGGGCACCGGCAACTCCGAACTCATTCTCGATCGCAAGGTCTCGGACAAGCGCACCTTCCCGGCGATCGACATCTCGCGCTCCGGTACCCGCAAGGAAGAGTTGATCACCGACTCGCAGCTGCTGAAGAAGATGTACGTGCTGCGCCGCATCCTCAATCCGATGGGCACTATGGATGCGATCGACTTCCTGCTCGACAAGCTGCGCAACACCAAGAACAACTCCGAGTTCTTCGAGTCGATGAACACTTGAGCCGCAACCAGCGGCCCGCTTGAGAGGCGCCTTCGGGCGCCTTTTTTGTTTTCTGGGACTGAACATGCGGTCGCAGATACGAGAGGGTTCATGTCATATTGCACTGCAACATAATTTGAGTTGCGTGTGCCGCGGGTGCGGTTCTGTCAATCGCATTCATCGTCCGGATCGAACGGCATTGCGGCGGCGGGCACCGCGACGCAAATAGAAGGATGCATTCAAGAGACCAGACCATCTACGCATTGTCGTCCGGCCGGGCGCCGAGCGCGATTGCCATCGTGCGTGTTTCGGGCGTTGCGGCGGGCAAGGCTCTCACGCAGTTGGCGGGAAAGGCACCGCCGCCACGGGTTGCGACTCGCGTTCTGTTGCGAAGCAATGATGACCAGCCGATCGATGACGCCGTGGTGTTGTGGTTTCCCGCGCCGGCGAGCGCGACTGGAGAAGACGTCGCGGAATTTCATGTCCATGGCGGCCGCGCGGTGCTGTCCGCGCTGTTTGCCGCGCTCGGGCAGATCGAGTCGATCCGGCCTGCCGAGCCCGGGGAGTTCACGCGTCGCGCTTTTGAGAATGGCAAGCTCGATCTGACCGAGGCCGAGGGGCTCGACGATCTCATTCATGCCGACACCGATCGTCAGCGTCGCCAGGCACTGCGTCAGCTGAAGGGCCTGCTCGGCGACAAGGCGCGCGACTGGCGCGAACGGATCATCGCGGCGTGCGCACTGATCGAGGCCGGCATCGACTTCTCGGATGAGGGTGACGTGCCGGCTGAACTGACGGCGCCGGCGCTCGTCACGATCAAGGCTCTGCTTGACGAGATCGAGGCCGCGCTTGGCGCGCGAGGCAGAAGCGAGCGGCTGCGTGATGGCCTCCTGGTGGCGATCGCCGGGCCTCCGAATGTCGGCAAGTCGACGCTGATGAATCAGCTCGCCCGGCGGGAGGTCGCGATCGTCTCGCCGCACGCTGGCACCACGCGGGACATCATCGAGGTTCATCTCGATCTCAACGGCTATCCGGTGACCGTGATCGACACCGCCGGCATTCGCGACACCGACGATCCGGTGGAGCAGGAGGGGGTACAGCGCGCGCGGGCGCGGGCGGCGGATGCTGATCTCGTGCTGTGGCTGATGGACGGGAGGGGTTCGGCTGATCTCCATGAGACGACCGCGCCAATCTGGTCGGTGCACAACAAGATCGATCTCGCCGGGGCCGGGGACGGTGCGAGCGGGTCTGATGCGGCGGCCACAACGTTCCGGATCTCAGCCAAGCGGGGCGACGGGCTGACTGATCTGATCGCCGCGATCGTTGAATTTGCCGCGACCTATTTTGGGGCGAACGACACGGCGCTGATCGGCCGGGAACGGCAGCGAAACCTATTGCAGGAGACGGCCCTCGCGCTGCGACGGGCTCTGGACGTCATCGGAGAGGGTGAAGAGCTTGTGGCAGAGGAGTTGCGGACTGCGAGCACATCGCTGGGCCGGCTGCTCGGCCGGGTCGATGTCGAGGACATCCTCGATGTGATTTTCCGGGAGTTCTGCATCGGGAAGTGATAGGTTTTGGCGCGAGGTCAGGAACATCGTTTTATGGTTAATAAAGAGTTTTTGGGCCAACAGTGTTTCACGTGAAACGTGTTCGGTTTTTCGCCTCGATGTTTCACGTGAAACGACTGTGCTGCCCTGGCGCTGTTTCACGTGAAACGTTTTGATCCCCACGCCAAAATCTGAAGCTCCCTATGTCTCCCGGTGAAAGTTCATACGACGTCGTTGTGATCGGTGGAGGCCATGCCGGCTGCGAGGCAGCGGCGGCCGCGGCGCGCCTGGGCGCCAGGACGGCGCTCGTGACGCATCGCATTGCAACTATCGGCGCCATGTCCTGCAATCCGGCCATCGGCGGGCTCGGCAAAGGGCATCTAGTGCGCGAGATCGATGCCCTGGACGGTCTGATGGGGCGTGTCGCGGACGCCGGCGGGATCCAGTTTCGGGTTCTCAATCGGCGCAAGGGTCCCGCGGTCCGGGGCCCGCGTGCGCAGGCGGACCGGAAGCTCTACGCCGCGGCGATGCAGGCCGCGATTGTCGGGACCAGAAATCTCGTGGTCGTGGAGGGTGAGTCGGATGATCTGATTCTCTCTGAAGGTCGCGTGGTCGGCGTGCGCCTTGCCGACGGACGCGAACTGTCAGCGGCTGCCGTGGTTGTCAC
>Ga0213882_10000592_pt1 | contig 11740 bp, 11 predicted proteins | sample BarmaccoBMER_R09_FD_160106 | JGI IMG/M metagenome (GOLD analysis project Ga0213882, IMG submission 160106) | Barbacenia macrantha exposed rock microbial communities from rupestrian grasslands, the National Park of Serra do Cipo, Brazil - ER_R09 ...
AAGAATCCATAGAATCATAGTCAATTCTGGCAACTCCACGGCCTACGTCTCTGGTGTAAGCTTCAAGTATTTTTATAGATAGAGTGTCGTTACGAGCCATACTATAACAACCCTTTACAATCATTCCTTATACACTTTGGCACTTGATATTACTGTTCTTCAATAAGCAACCGTTTTGGAGAGGCTATTTACAGCAAAATTGTAGATTCGTTATGTTATAGTAATATGCTTTAGAAATGATAAATTTACTTTATTCGATAATTTCATATTTCCTCAAGCTAATTGATATAAGACGGAATATATTACATAACACCTAGAATATAGCAACATTTACCTCTTATGTTTTTTGTATCTAGATAGGTTCTCTGCAGTTGTCGTCTACAGATCTCAACTCTGTACTACAATCATCCATACTAGAATTTTGATCTTTTTCTAGTTAGTTTTTTCCATTTAATATATTTCTTATTTTTATAAAACAGCTTCATGCTATACTTTTAGTCTCTTACTACTAATATCAAAAAAATTGACGAATCTCTGACATTTTTCATCATCCCCTGATATCCAAAAAGCAAATATAGGATTCTATATAGTGAATCTTCAGAGGCAGGGAGGATCTGGGTGTTAGCCGTACCCTATGTATTCCAATACACACCAGAAATCGGCTTGATGCTGGGATCAGTAACTGCCAGATAAATCCATATATGTAAGATACCTGCTTGGCTTGCTGAAATGATATCACGCCGTGCCGGATGGTTATGAATAGCTGACAGTGCGAAGGCACGGTATGGACTGTGAATCGTCGAAATGGATGAGGTCCGGGAGGGAGCAATCCTAAGGCGGCGTAGCCATGCTAGCACGTCTACGTGGTAGATCTTGTAAGCCTCGAGATGGGATCTTATGTCTATGGTGGTACTGGCGGGCTGCCTCTGATATTATACTACTGATTTTGGTGCCTAAATCTTTCCTGCATTTTACATCATAAGCGCTGCGATAATTTGCAATAACCAAACTAATCATTGAATCGTATATATTTATTAGATCTTAATGCAATACGGGAGATAGATGTACTTAACAAAAGAGATATTGGCAACTCCTTTGTCTCTTATGTGCTTCCTATCTAAAGAGCCGTTCAGTCATTTTAATTTTGGTTCTGACTATATCGTAATTTAGTTCTCAAACATTGATCTAAGAATGCTGTAACATCTTCAACTCCATTGTCCTCAGTGCTGATGCTGTTTCTCAGCTAATGTTCGTATTACTATACATATCTATTATTACAGACATAAGAATTTTCAGATTTAGCCAGCTCCTATGTGGTTATTTAATATGCACAACGTATAATATCTTTCCTTCCTTGTTTTATTGCTTTACATCATTCAGTTACATGTTACTAGAAGGCATCTATTGACTGGCTACCGACCAATTACTTAATAATTTTACTACTGTAACAGCCAGTTTATAAAAAATCATAAAAATGTAAAAGGAGAGTCGATTCTATTTTCTGTTCTATCTTTAGATTATCCCTCTTCCCAGCCCTTATCAAATACACCGTTCTTGTGCAATGGAACAGGCTGTCCCGAGGTATATTCCATTGGTCTCATCCAGAATATTGCATGCGTTGGACATACGCCTATACATGCGCCATCTGAGATACACCTTTCTGGGTAAAAGATGAATGCTTTACCTCTCTTCCATCCTTCTACTGGTTTCACTCTAAGCACATCCGGACCAAGAGCAGTGCAAATCTCTACACAGAGTGCACAGCCAATACATCTTTGCTCATCAACGTCTGGAATTATAGCAATTGGCATATACTATTCACTAAAGGTGCATATGTTCGAAACTATTTAAACCCTGCGCCAATCACAAAACACTGTTATAATAATAGACTAATGATAATATTTTCAGAATATAATGGATCAATCAAATCAAAGGATGGGACAGAAGATTAATGACAAAAAGAAATGAATGATCTGGATAATACTAGGAATCTTCTTTTTATTTCTTGGCGGTCATTCTAAGAACATCAACTTGACCGCTGTGAAGCCAATCTTTTAGCTCTTCATGGCTTGGCTTAGCGTCATGCTTGCCAGCTAAATGGAGATGTAAAAGGACATAGTTAACCTGGTTTAACAACGGCTTGTTTCCTTCATCACCCTTGCGGGTTTTATTCCTAAGATCTTCAGGAACAGTCTTCCACCAATCTTCGAATTTCCTAACCATAAGACGAAGTTATAATCGAACTTAATAAGCCTTTTGGGATATTACAAGAAAGGAATCTGCCTGTCCATTACTGATGGCGCTCATTGATTGATGCCTGTAATCGCTAGTTAAGTTTGCAGCATATAACTATATGTGTAATTGAATTGAATAACCTGATCGATATGTTCATACAGCATATAAAAGAGCAGAGTGTTTCTATGGTCATTCCCAATGTAGAGCGGGTACATACGATTGGCAGCAGGCCAGTAAATGTCTACGTATGTATATTATATCTTCAGATGGAAACAGATAGGATTAGGTTCATAGCGTTCTTAGTCGAATAGCAGTTAAGAGCATATTTCGGTCCCTGTCAAGTTAATGCACCTTTCCTCCTATTGCCAAGAATTTCAAAATGCTCAGTTTAGACTCTGATTTGGACAAATATGTTTTTGTATCCACATGGATTATAATAGTCAATCATCAAAACCTTCAGATCTATCATTAACATAATATTCTATAGCTCTTTCAATTATGGTTTTTTAAATGATGAATGGAGTATATTATGTTTTAGTTACTCCAAGCGAGCTGTAAACTTCTGGATACGATATAAATATGCATATTACATGTTATGATGAGATAAAGGTAGACACTAAGTAATTTTTAATTTTGGTTACATTTCTTTTTTCATTTTCTCCGAAAATATAATAATTCAGTATGAAAATTATTGGGAATAGATGCCATTTAAAGAGGAAGAATTAAAAAAAGCTTATCTGATATACCGGCAATTTAAAGATCATAACCCTTTGTCCTATCATGAGCGTTATATTTTTCCATTTTTTGCAGGATCATATTTTGCTTATCGTAAAATTGATGTCTTGAGGATAGTAGAAATTGCAAGATCAATCTCCAATAAACCTACTTATGTAGATGTCGGTTGCGGCTATGGGGATTTTTTAAAAAAGATAAGGGAATTTATTCCAGATGCAATTGGTATTGAAAAGGAAATATCTATATTCTACATTTTTCAAAAACCTAGACCTGAATACATTTATTCCACTGCAATAGAATGGTATGCAACAAAAACATTTGATGTCGCCTTTGTGGGGTGGATGGATCCTGGTGTAGATTTTCGTGAATTTGTCGCACGAACTGCAAAATGTATTATTACAACCTTTGACTCTGGGGGGCAGTGTGGTGTGAATGGCGCATGTGAATATGACGAATTTGGATTTAAGAGAATGGCGTGGTGGCGAACTCCATCTTGGATAGATGTTAATAACGAACTCATGAATAAATTTTATACGCCTGCGCTAAAAACTGACGAAAAAAAGAAACAAGAACTGTCAAAAATACGTACAGCGCATAACTTTTGGTATATCTATACAAGACCTGAAATATTGGATAAGGCTAATATTGCCTTAAAGTCATGGTTAGACAAAGAAGAAGAAGTGTTTGTTACAGAAAGGTTTGGTTTTGAGTCAGTACTAGATGAATGTGGATTTCGTTATATGGAGGAACTTTCAGCAATATTGTCTAAATATAGACGATTATGGGAAGTAATTTTCGATTAATTGAACGAGAAATCCGTGATTTGAACTTGTATGGTATCACATAGTATTGAAGATCTTTTAAAAGCAAGGATGTCTTTACAGCAGTTTAGAAGACACTCTGCTTCACCTTATCACGAACGTTATAGCTTCCCATTTTTACGAGGCACATATTTTGCTTATAGAAAAATTGATGTATTGCGTTTAGTCTCAATCGCGAAGGCAGTATCAAATAATCCTCGATATTTAGATGTCGGTTGCGGCTATGGGGATTTTTTAAAAAAGATAAGGGAATTTATTCCATGTGCAATTGGTATTGAAAAGGACGCCAGCATTTTTTATATCTTCAATATCCCTAAGCCAGATTTTATCAAAATTGCAGATGCACACTGGGGGATTGAACAAAAATGTGACATTATTTTTGTGGGGTGGATGGATCCTGGAGAAGATTTTAGAGATGCAGTTGCTGCTAAAACTAATGTGATTGTAACAACCTTGGATCAAGGCATCAGCATGGCGGCTGAATTCGATGCGCACGGGTTTGAAATGATTGCTTCTTGGAGAACGCCATCATGGGAGGATGTGAACACAGAGATTATGAATCGCTATTATACGAAAATGTCGAATAGTGTGCTACAGACTTTGTATAAGATAAGAGGCGCACATAATCTTTGGTATGTTTATAGTAACAAACCTAAAATATCTGAAACCATAAAATCAGCACTTGTGCAACGGGTTGAAGAGGAAAAAAAACTATTAAATGAACGCTATGACTTTGAAGATGTATTAGATGAATGTGGTTTTAGATATCTAGAAAGATTAGAAAGTCTTGCTGATGAACAATGCCTATGGGATATCCAATTTATTCATTGATATTTAACGATTACAAATGCCACAAATTTATCATTAATGATATTTTCAGACTCAATGTTCAAGCTGAATGTGAAATGCTTAAAGCATCAACGAATAAACTAATCTCAGATAAAAATTGAAAGTATCGATTTTAGGTGCCGCAAAAGAAGTTGGACGTTCAGCCTTTCTTGTAAACGGTAACCAGACCAGTATTCTGATGGATTATGGAGTACTGTTAAAAAGAGAACCGATCTTTCCGATGCATGTCCAGCCAAAGGATATTGATGCAGTAATACTTACCCATGCACATTTGGACCATTCGGGATTTGCGCCATATTTATTTTTATCAGACTCGGTAGAAACAAATGTATTCAGTACTTTACCAACATTCGATCTATCTCAACTACTAATAGAAGACATGATAAAGATATCGGGATTCTACCTGCCATTTGAATATATTGACCTTTTAACAATGATGAAGCATTCGAAAAACTTGCAATACAGAGAGCCGCATATGATAAATGATTTCAAGGTAACCTTGCATGAGTCTGGACACATCATAGGTGGTGCAACGATTCTGGTTGAACATGAAGAAAAACGGCTGTTTTATACAGGAGATATCAATACAAGAGGTTCAAAGCTACTAAGACCGGCAGACTTAGATTTTGACGAAGTTGATCTTCTTATCATAGAGAGCACTTATTCCCAATCTGAACAAATGCCAAGAGAGCAATCAGAAAGAGAATTGCTTGAATTTGCTTATGAAGTCATCGAAAGAGGTGGAACCTTATTCATTCCAGCATTTTCCGTTGAAAGAGCTCAAGAAATAGCTTGCGTTCTAAAGACGTACAATTTTCCTCACAAGGTTGTAATGGATGGAATGGCCCTTAAGGCAAATGAAATAATGCTAAAACATCCTACTTTTCTCAAAAATGCTGAGATATTCAAAAAATCTATAGGAGAAGCCGAATGGATCAGTGGTTGGAACAGAAGGAAGCGAGTTGTAAAAGAACCATGCATAATTATCTCTCCAGCAGGAATGTTGGTTGGAGGTTCTGCAGTGTTTTATATGCAAGAAGTTGCAAAAAGTGACAAAAATGGTATTGCTCTAGTATCATTTCAGGGCGAAGGTACACCTGGAAGAGTATTACTCGAAAAGAGAGTCACTATATTAGACGGCAAAGTAAGAAAATGCTTAGCCGACGTTAAACGTTTTGAATTTTCAGGGCATAACAGTAGAAGTGAGCTATTCGAAATACTTGATCGTATAAAAGGTAACCCAAAGGTACTTACAGTCCACGGTGATGAATCATCATGTACGAAATTTGCAGAACAGATCAGAGAAAAGTATGGTTATGATGCAAAGGCTCCAGATGCTGGCGAAGTTACAGAAATTTGAAAATCGTTTATGGTTCATACATTAGCGTGATACAGGAATTCTTGCAAAAGTCCATAGAATCTACTGCTGAGAACTTTGATAAAGTTAGCTGGCTATATAGTAGTTTCTTTTTGCAAAGCAAGGTTTATAGTCTATGTATGTACCATAGAACGATAACGAAGATCTGAATTTGTAGTCATTTATGAAACTGATCTAAATTACTCTCAATCGCATGTCATATTTTGTATCCAGATTAAAAGATATTAAAATTTTCAAATAATAATGTTTGAATCCATATATCATATGACTATAAATTACCCATTTTGCTTGCCATACCATTGATCATTAAAAATACCGATCCATACAAGCTTAAAAAATGTGTATCCTGCAAAAAGAATATCGAGCTTACCGAAAAGTATTTTTTGTATCCGTTGTCTCTGCAACAAACCTGTATTCTATGTGCTGCAAAAGAAATACCAAAGACAATTGAACTTTTACAAAATGACTTAAAAAAGATTAAAGAAGAGTTAAAAATTCAATAAGATTTATGAGTCAGTCAAAGGGGTGCTCATATTAAACCATTTGCATAGTCCATCTCACTCATTCAATTGTCTTTTTAACAATCCAGAGATCAGTATAAACAGTGGCCAAGTGTTTCTGTGGGAAAAATTTGATAATTCTTGGTATGGTATATATGGTGATCATGTGCTCAAATTTTCCACTTCAGCACCAAACGATGACGGCACTAAAGATAATAGTATTGAATTCTTTTCTTTTCCTGACCTCGAAGGATGGGAAGAACGTATATTCAGACTTGACGATGACATTCAAAAAATTTTATCAGGCTTCTCAAATGACAGTTTAATATCCGAAGCAATAAAAAGATATCCTGGGCTACGGCTTATGAGGCAAGAGCCTCATCAATGTATGCTTTCGTTTGTATGTTCTAGCAATACAAACATACCTATGATTCGAAGGATGCTCAAGAACCTATGTAGGAAATACGGAAGTAAAATAGTAGTTGATGGAAAGGAGTTTTTCACATTCCCGAGAGTTGATTCTCTAAATAGAGCCTCTGTAAGTGAGTTGTTATCGTGCGGCGTTGGATATAGAGCAAAAGCAATCAAAGCAGCTGCCCATAGTATTGCACATGGAAATATTGATGCCAATGATCTAATGCGTGCAAACTATGATGATGCAAAGGAAGAATTATTGAAGATATATGGTATCGGAAACAAAATTGCTGATTGTATATTATTGTTCTCATTAGAAAAGCTTGAGGCTTTTCCAATAGACATTTGGATTGCCAAAGCCCTCTCCTTACATTACAGCTGGCTTCTATTTGGAAATGAAAAAGAAGGCAAAAAATGGAAGCAAATACATCAAAAAATGACTTCTACACAATATAAAACCTTTTCAGAAACTATTAGGAGCTATTTCGGAAAATATTCAGGTTATGCCCAGCAATATCTTTTTTATCACATGCGCCAGAGTGAATATAAGAGATGGTAACGGTAAGATGATTTTAGTATAATACTAATATTTCTGTTACCATGGAGCTAAAACATGAGTTGTCTTAAAGATAGCGGTTTATGATATCTTAAATGCCAATATACTGCATAAATAACATTCTGGGATCCTATTTCCATTGTGAATCAATAATGCATTGCTGCTAACAATACAAAAAGAGGTCTTTTTGTTGCATTAGGTATTGCGTGAACTAACCAATAGAATCTGATTGTTGTGGCTGTTATCTTATTATTTCTAAACTATAAAACATATATCAAACAAGCAGGGAATCCAATAATGGCGAAGCGAAATGCAATCAGGAGTTATAATCATGTCTACTTTCCCTAATCAAGAATCAATCTTAAACGTAGCTCATGACTTGATTGTCAAAAAGAAATTATGCGCTTGTATAAATTTGGTAAAGGTTAGATCTTTATATGTTTGGAAGAATAAACTCGAAGATCAACAAGAGTTTATGGCCTTATTTAAAACAACAAAATTATCAGCAGACAAATTAAAATCAGAAATTAAGAAAATGCATCCTTATGAGGTACCCGAAATTATAGAAATAAAAATGGATGACGTTTACAAAACTTATATGTCATGGATATCAGAATCAACAACATAAAAGTAATAAAATAATAATAATAATATAATGTAAATATTATTCATCAATTACTTTGTAACTAATGGAATATCTAAGTAAGGCCACTATACCACCAAGAGATGAAACCCGCAAACCAATATCTGTGGAAGAATCGACTGCAAAAGTTTTTGCTCCATAACTTTCGACTGAATTTAATAGCTTTATAATGTCATTTTCGTCTATAGTCTTGAAGATTGCGTCAGAAAAGACTACATATTCTATAGCCTTCATTGATGCGGCATATGATACTTCCCGTATCCCAATAGAATATTTAATTTCTCCCCTATGAACAAGAGCCATTACCTTATCTAATATTGAAGATACTGTGGCAAGTTTGCTAAAACTCATTGATTCTTTAATGGCCGAAGAGCGAAGAAAGACAAAAATTCCATCCTCTCCAGCAACATCTACTCCATCGATTACTAACACTTTGTCTCTCTCAAATTGGTGCTTTCCTACAAGTAAATTGTAAAATCTACGCTTAGTCTCACCTGGACCAAAAATTATCATCCTTTTGTTACTATCTTGTTCCTCAGTAAACGTATTCCAAATACTCGCGATGGTCTTTATGACCTCTCCAAAAAAAATTTCTGTAGTCGGATTATTCTTTACTGACTGTTGGTAACGTTTGCCACTGTGTCCAGAGTATATGTTTGGGATTATTTTTAAATGTGTCCCAGAAACCTTTGCTACTGCCCCTTCTTGTGCGTCTATAGCCACCAAAACAAAGGTCGAATTATTTCCTGATTTTTTTAGTAAGCTTACCTCGATATCGTGCCATCTTCTATCCTTGTCAATTGTAATTGTGTCTCCTACTTGCACAGTTAGGGAGTGGTGAGTTCCTCTTGAAACTAGCTCATTGTTAGAATTTGTTATGCTGCCTGCTATGCGTAGACGGTCAACAACATCATCAAGACTTATGTTCTCGACCATTATCGAGACTCTCACTTTAATTCGTTCTCCTTTGTCAGGTCTCGTATATTCTTTTGTCTGTTTTATGACTCTAGTAGTATCTGCTATAATATAATCTCCCTTTTCTATTATCCTTCTTAAAATAAGAAGGTCGTCTGCGTCTTCAGGAATAACAAAATATGCTTTGCCTGAAGACCCCTTCACTTCCTTACTTATCATGGGATCGTTCTTCTTCTTTAACTCTTATTACACTATCTTTTCGTTAGCCAAAGATGAAGAGGAATGGCCTTCTTTAGTTTGTGCTGATGATTTTAGATATTCGTCAACCCATTCTTGAGTTAACACACCTGATTCAACTAGATTCACTAGTGCATTTGCTGAGGCGTCTCCTTGTACCTTGCCTGACTTCCTTCTGGTCTGTCTCCATTTAAGTCGTGTGTTGCCACTCTTTGAAGAATAAATTATTCCAAGAATTTCTTTGGCATTTACAAATGTCATTTCGCGTATTTTTTTTAATGTTACTTTATCCGCTGCTTCAATATAAATTGCTCCTGGACCTTCTTCGCGCTCAGGAAATACTTCGTAGTCTCGTAGATAGCTCTCAGGAATGAACGATCTGCAGGTACTAACTATAATAAACTTTCTAAAATTTTCGAGTGAAGCGGTAGTCTCTATGCGAACCAATGTATCTATAAAAACTATTTGGCCATTTATCAAGTTTATGACATTGTAAAAATGGCCATAACCAATTTTTCATTTTTTAAATCATGTAATTGTTGAATTGTTGTGGTGATATTAAATTTGATGTGTTTTAGAATAATCCATGAGGTCAAAGACTAGGCGTGTTAGATATTTACAAAAAGAATGAGACAACTTCTATATAGAGAAAAAATTCACTGAAGCAAATTAATTGGACAAACTCCTAACTCAAGATCCACTTCATTGTTACCTCAGTAGGGCTAGTTTTGTCATCGTTTGCCCATATAGAAGATAAAGGAGGTAACATAAAAACGAAGGTTAGTTTAAGTGATTTTAGCACAATTATTGAGATGCAAATAACATCGGCAAATAGATAATTTCTGTGTCTTTGAAGATCAAAAACCATTTCCCCATTGCTTTTCGATTTTGACGTTTCTTCATTCATTTCTCAAACACTTTTGTTACTAGTAAAAGATACAATAGTTTTACCGCTTTTATCTTACAATATTTATAAATTACCCGAAGAATAAGATTAATTAATCTTGGGAGTCTAGGGGATACCTTTTCTCTTTTATATCATGATTTCAAGCACATACGCATCTTCGGAGTTATAGGTAGTTGCATTTTGTGCTAGCAATAATCTCCACATGAACAAAATCGATGTAGGCTCAAAGTGCATTGTTACTATTTTGCATATACTGCTACTGGTATTGTTTTTCTTTTCTCTTTTCCTTGCTACTTGCATCTACCCATAGGTAATGAAAATAATCTTTTGCAAAGCCAGCAAGACTTATGTGATCAGCCCAAATTGCAATTGGTTCATAGCTCCCTTTTTCAATTCTTCCTTCACCTAGTAATATCATTACCTGTCTGCTGTCCCCAATTACTCCTCCTCCAAACATGTCATTTTTCACTTTAACATTCGCAACTCTGGACAAGGCACGTATGATATCTGGATTCGTTCCGTCCGAAGCAAGAACAGTTATCTTTACTCCTTTTTCCTGTAACATTCTCAACATTGGCTGTACTGGTTTTGCAATATCTTCGGCGACTTGAGGTAACGCTATCAATAGTTCTTTTTGGCAAGTTTGAATAATCTCGTTTACTTTGGCAGCAATGTTGTATACTCCTCTTACAACCCATATTTCTGGCCTTTCTTTAATGCCACTCTTTTCATATACTGGCATTAGTTCACTTATAATCAAACCTTCATTATCCTTAATTCCGTTTTCAATTCGCATTCGCATAGCCTCAAGCGCAGTTAATGGCGATTTTGGAAAGAATTTCTGAGGTCTTGAACTAGCAGATTCTAGCCAACCTTTGTCCTCCAAACTGTTTAATACTTCGTAAATTTTAGAGTAAGGGACACCAGATTTTTTGCTTATGTCGGAAGCTGTCATTGAACCTTTTTCTAAAAGCGATAGGTAAACTTTAATCTCATAACCTGTCAAGCCAAGGCTTTCCATTGCTTTCCTTGACTTGTCACTAATACTCATGGATTACGATAAAGTGAAATAGATGCTGTAATATAAGCTTGTTTTGCCCCCAAAGCGGATCAATTATAGCCTAAATGTGGCAAAAGTTCGATGAATTCTAGCAGACTATTCACCGTAGGATTGGTGACGGTACCTTTATATATAAAAATACAAGAGTTGTGAACAAAAGGCACTATACAGGTAGGTAATAGATATGGATTTAATACAAATTTCAAATCTGTCTAGCAAAAACACATCTGCTAGAAGAACAATTAGGTATACACAAAGCATTTGCCCCGATTGCAATATGATCCTGGATGCAGAGGTCTTTGAAAGAGAAGGCAGAGTATACATGACCAAGACATGTCCTAACCATGGTGAATGTGAGGAATTATATTATGGATCATATGACATGTACAAGAAATTCAGTACATACTGGATGGATGGAAAGGGTGCTCAGGCTCCAAATGTTATGATAGATAAATGCGCATGCCCCACAAATTGTGGTCTTTGTACGAAT
>Ga0213882_10000593_pt1 | contig 11684 bp, 11 predicted proteins | sample BarmaccoBMER_R09_FD_160106 | JGI IMG/M metagenome (GOLD analysis project Ga0213882, IMG submission 160106) | Barbacenia macrantha exposed rock microbial communities from rupestrian grasslands, the National Park of Serra do Cipo, Brazil - ER_R09 ...
ATTCTGCTCCCAGGCCCGGTGCTCCCGCAGACTCGACGTCGATATACACCGGCGCCCACCAGACCGGGTAGGTGCGGGCATCCGCGACCGCGTCGAAGACAGCCTCGGGAGGGGCGGCGACATCCCACTCGTCAACGAAAACGTACGGTCGCGGACGAGCTACGGCCAGGATCACGCGAGCAACGCCCCGCTGCACCGAAAGTGGGGGGCTGATTGCGTGGCCGGTATCGGCGAACTGGAGGATCAGGTCCGCGGCGGCCTGAGGCTTTGGGAATCCCAGCCGTGAGAGCCTGCCCTCGCGTGCAAGCCGAGCCAGAAACTCCATGAACGCTTGCGTCCTGCCGGCCGGGCGAACCTCGATACGGACGCGTCCGGACCCTTTCCCGACGGGACGCTGGGTATGAGCGACCCCGGCCGGAATCTCGATCGAGTCTCCTTCGCCGACCAGGTGTTCCTGACCGTTCATGGCGACCTTCATGCGGCCTCTTATCATGGTCAGGCGCTCGATCTGGGAGTCATGCACGTGACGCTGGTTGAGAAAGCCCCTCGGTCGCCCTTCGACCTCCATCTCGAGCAGCTCCCCTCCGGTCTCCTCGGCGGTACGGACAACCTCAACCGTGATCCCGAGCGAACCCATGTCAAGGACCCGATACGCAACCGAACCAACCGTCCCTGAATGCGACTCCTGCATCGTTCCCCCTCAGCTCGCAGACGCGCCCGGTGCGACCCTTTCGACGTCCCGTCGGCGCGAGGCTACTCGCTGGACTCCCGGGCGGTCAAGCCCTCGACGAACGGGCCGCTGCGAGCTCACCCTGCCAGCGCCGCCGCTACCTGCTCGGTGTCCTCCGAAGCGCGGACGTAGCACACCTTTCCGTCGCGAAGCTTCCAGTAGTGGTGGAGGTTCATCGCCACGCTCTTGCCGGTCGCGCTAACCGTGAAGGCATAGCGCAGAAACACCATGACATCCCCATCGTCGTTGCTCGCGAAGCTCACGGGGACAAACTCGGTCACCGGGCCGGTCTCTCCGATCGCCTCAAAGAACCCACGGACTTCTTCCTTGCCCCGACGCGCGCCGTACCACGGCGCCGACTTCAGCGCCGCGTCCGTAGACCAATCGACGTCATCGGTCACGCATTCGAGGATCGCCTCCACATCCCCGCGACCAAACGCCTCATACAACCCCTTGACCGTCTCGACGTCCTGCTGCGCTGCCACGAATCGCTCCTTTCTCGGGACCAGCGCAACCCTACCGGCCCTCGGTATCTCACGACCAGCTTCGTTCCAGCAGCGACCACCGCGAGGGCATGAGGACGTCTCCGAAAGATGGCCTCCTGACTCAGATCGTAAACCAGAAGCTCCGAGTCGCCGCACTAGTGGGTTTGAGCGAGCAGGAACGCCCTGCCAGCGCACGGCGGACGGCCGCATCGCCCGGGCGCTGCACCAGTCGACGCGACTCAGCCCCCGGTCGTCGGACGCCCTGCCCACGACGCGGCTAGCGCTCGCTGGACCAAAAGAGCAGTCGGCGGCGTGGTGCTGCTCAGGCTTGGGTCCCTGACCCTGAGCAAACGGGGGCCAACCGACAGCTCCTACTTCTGTCTCTGCCGCTCGCCCCGCGCTGACTTGTGCTATGCGACGCACTCGCATTTGGCGAATCTGAGGACTTCGAGTGCGGAACCGTTCAGGCCCGAAGGCGTTCCGCCGCGATATTTCGTCTCAGGTGGCGGCCGTGGGAATCTCTTGCTCGATTAACCCGATTGCGGGGCTAGCCGGCATCGCGGCCTCGCCTGCCCCGGCACGCGTGGAGCAGCTCCCTGAGGACCCACACGGTTGGGTCGGCCAGCGCTGCAGTCATGACATCGAGCTCGCGCCGGTAGGACTCAACGGCGCCTCCACCGCCCAGCTCGTTCATGACCTCCAGCGTTACCGCCCACCATCTGGCCCACGGTGATCCTCCGCGCACCACTTCGGTGGCCGCCTCATGCCGGATGTCCTCAAGGCCGCAACGTTCAAATAGCGCGGGCAGCTTGCGGCCGAAAACCTTGTCGTACCCGCGGACGGTCCACCAGTCGCCGTCTCGCCAGGCGCCGTGATAGGCGGCGTAAAGCGGATGCGACAGGTCGACAGGAGCGATCGTGCCCCAGTCGGCGTCCTCGTCGATCAGCCAGCCGCCGGAGCGCAGGCACTTCCACAAACCGCCTCGGATTAGACCCAAAACGGGACGGGCGCGCTCAGATCAGGGTAATTGCGAGGCGCCTCTCCCACAAGTGGGCTCCTGGGAGGGTTACGCGACAGGCCCAAAGCGGAAGCGGGCTGCTGGTCAGTTCGAGATGACGGTGAACTTCTTGAACGGCTCGCTGAACGTCCAGACCGACTGGGTGCCATTTCGGGAACGAGGCGATGTCGCCTTCCTTGAGTTCGACGCGCTCCCCCGTCGCCACGAGGTCGATAGCCACCGAGCCCTCTAGGACATAGAACGACGCGTCCCCGGGAAACAAGTACTCATACCGAGCCGGTGCGTCAGTGCGCCAAAGGGATGCCTCATGCTCATTGCCGTGAGATCCTTCGCTTCGAAGCACATGGTCTTCGCCGACCCTGCGCACCGCCGATGAGCATCGGCTGGTATTCGATCGCGTCAGCACGATGGACGACGTACCGAGGCGCTGCAACGGCCATTACGCTCTCCTCTCGTTAGGTCCTATGACCGCGGACTATGAGTCCTCCATGACCGCTTCGCAGGCGTCCGTTCTCCGCTCTGATCGATTTAGGAGAAGCGGCAGCTGCCGCTGGCCAGGCGGCAAGATCCCGTCCGCCTCGCCTAACGCGTGCAAGGCGCGCGTGCGCGCGTTAGTGCGTCCGCCTTAAACCACCGCCTTCCACTGCTGGTCGAGCAGCTCCGAGATTGATTGCGGCCGGTTCTCGTGCAGGCCCTTGAGCGCAGTGAAAGCGACTACTTCAGCGCGCCTCCTGATTCGAACTGCAAGCGTAGCGACGGCATCGGCGAACGCGTGAACTGCGCGAACTCCATCGGGCGTTTCTATAGGATGGCCGCCTCAGCGCCCAAACCGAATCCTGGGGGATCCAAAACAATGCATCGTAAAGTCACAGGGGCGACGCTTGTCCTAGCCATGGCAGCATCCGCGCCGTTCGCGGCCCGCGCGCTCGCAGCCACCACGCAAACAACACCGCCCACCGGGCTGAAAGTGTTCGCCGGTTACATCGACACGTTTCATCCGCGCAAGGGTTTGAAGCATCCAGTGCCGTGGCGGCACAACCCGACCGTCATGTTCAAGGGTTGCAACTACTTTCATCCCAGCCGCTGCCCGAAACGCATGCGCTACGACGCCGGCGCTCTGCGGCTGGACAACAACACGACCGCTCCCATGCTGGTGACGCACGCAAGCGTTCGGATCGCAGCGTGCACGTTCAGGCCATGGCCCAAGCTGCACGTCACCGTGCCGGTCGGCAAGAAGCTGATCCTCACCGAGACCGGCGGAAAGCCGCCATGCCACACGGCCAACCCGCGGAACAAGGACAACTTCGACACGTCTGAGACGAACCGCTCGTCTACGAGATGCACCGTGTCAGACAGGGAGATCCCGGCGTTCAACGTGACCGTCAACGGGCAGCCGTTGACGTACCGTGACGTGCACCGGGTTCTCAACAAGCAAGGCAAAGATCCGGGCTACATCAAGTGCGGGTCGCACGGCGAAACGCACCGCTGGGTGGCGATCAGCCCGTAACGGTCAACCGCGGCTAAGCTACTTGCCGCGGAATAAGCCTTGGTGAACGAAACGGCCGCACGGGAGGTACGCGCGGCCGTTCGTCGTGTATGGGTTAGCTCTCGTGGAGTGCGAGGCTCAGCAGTTTTTCAGCGGGTGCGGACGGAGAGGGTGTCGGCGTTGTAGGCGAGGCTCGCCCATCCCGTCCAGATCTGTTCGCCTTCGTGGTCCTTCAGGCGGCTGCGGTCCAGCCCGTACCGGCGTTTTAGGTGGCTGACGCGGCCCTCCGCGCCGGTTCGATAGCGCGCCAGTCGGCGCTTGATGCGTCTGGAGGTCGGCTCCTGGTGGCCAGCGATGAACACCGTCTTTGCTCCGAGCCGGGCGAGCGCTTGGTTCGTCGGAGTAGGCTGGAACCCGCCGTCGACCGCGACCTCCCGTGGCTTTATCCCGAGCCGTGTGAGTTCGGCGACGGTGCCGGGCAGCAGCGTGTTCTCGCTGGGATTGCCGATCTGGTGGGAGGCCGGCAGGATCAGTCCGCGCGCACCCGGCTTGGTGTGCTCGGTCACCTCGGCCAGCTGGCTGACGTACCCGAATTCGGTCGGCTTTCCGATTTTGCCCTTGCGGATCGGTCGAGCGTCCGGATCGGCGAGCGAGACGATCCGATCGCCGATCTTCTCTTTCGCCACCCGCTGGTGGATCTGCCGGGCGACCTTCTCGCACCGATCCGCCAGCTCCTGCAATTTGCTCGCCGCGGTCAGCTTCGCGCGTGCGCCGCGCCCACGCGCCTTGCTTGTCGCGACATCCACCAGCCTGCGCGCCTCCTTGATCGAGCGCTCCAACAGCTCGCCGGTCTCCCGGGTCAAATTGAGTACCTCGACCTTCGCCTCCCCCGAGCGCCGGCGGATCGTCCGCGCGATCCCCCGCAATTTGCGCCCCATCAGACGCGAGCGATCCCGCACCCGCGAGCGCTTCTCTCCAACCAGCTTCGCCAGCTTGCGACCCTCCCTGGCCAGCGCCCTGACGCCGTGCCCCGCCAGGCCAGCGTCCGTCGGATGCTTGATGTCCGCCTCGATCACCGTCGAATCGATCCGTATGCCCGCGGCACGAAGCGCTTCTCTCGCGTGACTTTGACGATCATCGCGCGCGTCAGCTCCGCCACGGTTTCGGAACCGATCCGCCGCGTCAGCTTGCGCACGGTCGAGTCGTCTGGCACGCGCTCCGACAGCGAGATGCGACAAAACCGGCGCAGATGAATCGAGTCCGACACCTCCGCCACCAGCGTCCGGTACCCCCACCCATAGCGCTCTTGAGCACCATCAACCGCACGTAGGTCTCGAGCGCGATCGTCGGGCGGCCCTCCGTCAACACCGCGCGCCCGGTCTCGTGAAACTCCTGACGCCAGCGCTCCACCAAAGGCCAGAGCAACTCGTGATCTGCCAACAACCGATCCAGCGCCGCCAGATCCCCGGGAAGTTCCTTCACCTCGACCGGCAACGCATCGTCCCACAGGCACTCCGGCCGGCCCGCCAAGAGCGTCAGCACACGCACTCCTTTCGACGAGAAACCCTGTCACGGGCAGGGAATTCTCATCGTCGCACCGGACAGAAAGCCCCTTCACAGCCCCCTACTTAATCCGCGGCAAGTAAGCTTGCCTGCCACGCGCTCGCTCAACCGGTTCAGATGCGACAGCAGCCGTGTCGGTCCGCGCCGCTCAATTCTCTTGCGCTCTGGCAACCCTTATCCGTAGCCGCTCGCTGGTCGGCCACGCCGACTCCAAGATGACCCTAGACGTCTACGCCCAACTCGAACAGAGGGTCCCCGCCACCACGGCGAAAACCTCGACCAACTCCTGCACGAAGTCGCCACGCCCGAGGCCGCCTGAACGCAAGCCCGCCAGCGGGCACCCAGCGACGCAGGGGCGCGTTACAGCCCACCTGGTCTCGCCAGCGCGACGGGCTCTGCCGATTCTGTAGGCTTCTAACCGCTTCTAACAAGAATTCTTAGACGCGTTTAGATCTTCTTAGACGGACGCGCTCAGCAAGCCCTACCGCCCGGCGCCGGGACCAAGCCGCCGGCGCTCACGGGCCGCGATGAGCAGCTCGCCCACTTCGACCTCCTGCTCGGACGACTCGCCAGCGGCGGCCCCGAGCGAAGCATGCTCATCACCGGCCTTCGCGGAGTCGGCAAGCCCATTGCTCACTACCTTCGAGGCGGCGGCCGAGGATCACGGTTGGTTTCCCGCCTTCAGCGAGATCCGCCACGACACCCAGCTACGCGGACAGATCGCGCGAATGTCGACGCGCGTGCTCTTGGCCATGAGCCGAACCGAGCGCATCAAGGACCGCGCCCAGCTCGCCCTGGTGTCCTGAAGGCAGTTACGATCAGGACCCCTGAGGGTTTGGAGCTCTCGATCGAGGTCGACGCGGTGACCGGCCGCGCCGACTCCGGCGACCTCGAGGAGGACCTCATCCACCTGCTCGTCGAACTCGGCCAAGCCGCCCACGACGCCCGCTCAGGGGTCGTCTCCCTGTTCGATGAGATCCAGTTCCTTGACCATGCGGCCTCGAAGCCCTGATCTCTGCCCTTCACCGCGTCGCCCAGCGCGAGCTTCCGCTCGCCCGGGTCGGCGGCGGCCTGCCATCGATCCCCCGGCTCGCTGGCGAGGCCAAGTCCTACGCCGAGCGTCTCTTTCGCTTTCCCCGCATCGACCGCCTCGACCAAGACGCGGCGACCGACGCGCTCATCGGTCACCGGCACAGTTGACCTTCGGACCAATGCTGGATGCTCGAACCGGCGACACCACGACTCCGCCAATGGTTTTGGACTTCGAGCCCCCGCGGAGTCCCAAACCCGCCACTATCCAACCGAATCCGCGGGTACTTCTGGTCTCAATCAGTTAGCTCGGAACGGTCATTTGCAGTACTTTTCCCTGCAAAGAGGCCTCCCCGGTTCGATTCCGCGTCTCGCCATGCCTTCTCGACCGCCGTCAGCTACCGGTCAGGTTCGCGTTCTGCCCTTTTGCTCTATACGAGTGCCGTAGCGATGGCATCTGCGAACGCGATGGCGGCGGTAAGCGCGGCGCTGTCCATAAGGGTGCGGCTCGAGCCGCCCACTCATTTTCTGGACGGAGTGCCACAGCGCGCGGGGTTCGTGCTGCTGGGCTCATTTCTACTCACGTTCCTGTTCATCCGCACAAGTGCGCGACTGATACGCAGCCCCAAGGTGCCCTGGTGGCCAGGCAGCGTGGTGACCGAGAGCGGGCTTCACCTCCACCACCTGGTGTGGGGGATCGTGCTCGTACTCGCCTCCGGCTTTCTGGGCTTCGTCACGACTCCGGGCAGCCCCAAAACCGAGCTGCTGGCGGCAGCGTTTGGCGTGGGCGCGGGGTTGACCATGGACGAGTTCGCGCTGTGGATTCACCTGCGCGATGTCTACTGGGCCGAGGAAGGGCGCTCCTCTTTCAAGGCGGTGATCGTGGCGCTTGTGCTGGGGGGGCTGATCCTGCTCGGGATCGCCCCCTTCGACCTTCACAACAACAGTTCGTCGGTGGGAACCCTCGCCCTCGGGATCGCAGTGGACGTGCTCCTGGCCGCCCTGGCGATCGTCAAGGGCAAGCGGTTCCTGGGCATGATCGGCATCTTCATACCTTTCTTTTCGCTGGTCGGGGCGATTCGCCTGGCAGCGCCCACGTCCCTCTGGGCGCGGCGGTTCTATGCGCCCGGCGGGCGCAAGCTGGCCCGGGCACAAGCCCGCTGGGCGCGCATCGAAGCTCGCCGCAGGCGCATTAGCGACGCGATCGCCGGTGCGCCCGGACCTCCGCCCGTGGTCGAGCCCGAGAGGCCAAGGGAGGAGGTGGCTCGCGAATCGGTCCGCGATGAGTGAAGCTGTCGCGACGGCCGGGTCACGGTTCCTTGCGGTCGCGGATGGCGCCTGCTGGCGAGCGCGGTCTTGTGATCGCGATCTGGACCATCGAGATGATCAGGATGCACACGGTCAGCAGGCGCTCGCTGCGCGCGACCTCGTGGAAGAAGGCGTACAGCTGGATCGCCGCGGCGAGCGCCTGCGCCGTAAGCGGCAGCGCGATCGCCGGCCAGCCCGTAATCGTTCGCGGCGCCAGGCGCCCGGGATGGGGCTCCCAGGAGGCAAACGCGACGAGGGCCGCGCCGGCCGTCCACGCGGCGTTGTAGATGCCGTTTTGGTGGGCATGGGCGGCAGCGTCCACCGTGTAGGCCGCGTCCGCGATTCCCATCACGATGAGTGCGATGCCGAGGGCGACCCACATGCGACTGGGTCGCCACGCCATCAGAGCAAAGACGCCGAGGGTAGCCCCGAAGAGGACCGCGTCGCCGAGCGGATACGCGAAGTCGAGCACGCGTACCAGCGCCGGCGCGTTCGATCGGTGTGTGACCGGCTCCAGGAACAGCACGATCCACAGCGTCGCCACGACCAGCATCACCGTGACGCCATCGATCCAGCGGTGCAGGTCGAATTTCGGAACGCGATCGCGGACCAGCAGAGCCAGCGCCCCAGCGACCAGGGGGTACCAAGCGAGCCAGAAGACGTCCGAGATGGTGGCCCGCGGCGGCGTGGGGGCTGCTCCGAAACGGACGCTCCAGATTGTGTCGCCAGTGGCCCAGCAAGCGAGCGCGATGGCGATCAACACCCACCCCGCGCGGCCGCGTCGTCCGCGCAGCGCGCCGCCGAGGCAGGCAACGGCGGCTCCCCACAGCAGGCCGTCGTTGACCCATCTGTCGAAGAAGCTGTCGGCCCCCCTGCCGCCGAGCCCGAGTCCCTGATGGGCTGCGTAGATCACGACCACCAAGGCCATGACCGCCCACACGATGGTGATCCGCGACCGGGGCGCCGCCGCGGTCCCCCGAAGGCGATTGATCAGCGGCGGACGCGGCAGCGCGCTCCGCCGCGGGCTCGCTTCTGTCTCCACGGGGAGAGACTACCCCTGAGCTGTCGCTGAGCCAGCGTCGACCTGCGCCCAGCTGCGCAATTATCCGATCCGTGGCTGAGGACTTCTCGCTTGAAAACCTCCCCTACGGGTCGGTTCGGCGCAAGTCCGGCGCGCCCCCACGACTGTGCGTCGCGCTGGGATCGAACGCGGTCGAGCTGGCGGCACTCGCGGACCGCCTCCCCGGCGTGCCGCGCGAGCTGGTCGACGCTCCCAACCTCGACCGCCTGCTGGCGACCGATGCTAGCACGTGGTCGAGCCTTCGCGCAGCGTTGCAAGCGGCGCTGGCGGACGGCGCGCCGCACGAGGCGTGCGCGCCGCTCGAGCGGGCCATTCCGTGTCTGCCCTTCACGGTCGGCGACTATGTCGACTTCTACTCCTCGCTGGAGCACGCAACCAACCTGGGGCGCATGTTCAGACCCGACTCCGAACCGCTGCTGCCCAACTGGCGGCATCTCCCCGTCGGCTACCACGGGCGCTCGGGCACCGTCGTCGTCTCCGGCACGCCGATCCGCCGCCCGGTCGGACAGCGTCCGGGAGCAGGCGGCCCGACCTGGGGGCCGAGCCGTCGTCTCGATCTCGAGCTCGAGCTCGCCTATGTCATCGGCGGCCCGCCCAACGCGCTCGGCGAACCGATCCCGATCGAGCACGCGCGCGAGCGGATCTTCGGCTTCCTGCTGCTTAACGACTGGAGCGCGCGCGACATCCAGGCCTGGGAGTACCAGCCGCTAGGCCCGTTTCTGGGCAAATCGTTCGCGACCTCGCTTTCCCCGTGGGTCGTACCGCTGGCGGCGCTCGAGCCGTCGCGCGTGCGGAGCCCGCCGCAGCACCCCGAGCCGCTCGAGTACCTCCGCGGCGACGAGCCATGGGGCCTGGACGTGGAGCTCGAGGTCGCGCTCCAGCCCGGGGGGCAGGCGCCACACACGATCTCACGCACCAATGCGCGCGAGCTGTACTGGACACCCGTGCAGCAGCTGGTCCACGCCTCCTCGAACGGGGCGACCGTGCGGCCCGGGGACCTGTTCGCCTCCGGCACGATCTCCGGGCCGGAGCGCGGCAGTCAGGGCAGCATGATCGAGTTGACCTGGAACGGCGAACGGCCACTGCGCCTCGATGGCACCAGCCGCACGTTCCTGGAGGACGGCGACACGATCACGATAACCGGCTGGAGCCCGGCGGGCGATCCTGAGCGGCGGATCGGCTTCGGCGCCGTGCGCGGGACGATCTTGGGCGTCTAACCGATCTCGTCCGCGGGGCTCCTATCGCTCCCCAGCCGGGGTCCCGATCGCTCGAGCTCGAACCAAACGTGAGTGGTGCCCTCGTGCACCCCCCAGCGGCTCGCCGCCGCGTCGACGATCCTGAGCCCCCATCCGCCCACATCCTCGAAATCGTGCCGGCGGATCGATCGCTCCAGCCCGCCGCCCTCGTCGATTACCTCGACGAGCAGGCGATCTTCGTTCAGGTCAGCCCTCACCGTGGCGATGCCCTTGCCGTGGCGGACGGCGTTGGAGACAAGCTCGCTCACCAAGAGCAGGGCCGTATCCAGCTCCCCCCTCGGGAGCTCCGCCCCGAACCACTCTCTCACCAGCCGACGCGCAGTTCTCGGTGCATACGCGTCCCGCACCAGTTCGGCTTCAAATGAGCCGCTCATGAACTGAGTTCAGGTTACCGAGAGCTGCCCGCCTGCCCGCCTGCAGGCGTTAGCTTCAGGGCCTCAGGCTGAAGGGCGGGTAGCGATCGGTTATCAGAATGAACGCGTACGCGCCGACGCGGTTGTGCCAGCGGATCACGCCCTCGATGTAGTCGAACAGCGCGCGCGGGTAGCGGCCGGTGAAGAGGATCGCGAACCAGGCGGCGATGGCCGCAAGCAACGCACCGATATTGAGAAAGAAGAGCACGATGTAATGAGGGATCGCAAGCAGCCATTTGATCAACGGCAGGCCGCGGCTGAGATCGCGTTCGGCGTCGGGATAGAGGAAGTTGAGTCGGACCGCCTGCTCCTCGTCGGTCGACGGATAGCGGTCGTCCATCAGCGCGAAGTACACGAAGATTCGGTTGATGAAACGGCTCAGCTGCAGGTTCCAGTCGTACCACCAGCGCGGGTACTTCTTGCGGAACAGCAGCATCAACACGACGGGGATGACAAGCACTCCGACGCCGCCGCCGACATAGCTGGCTCCCCTACCTCCTGAGTTGGCCCCATAGCTGCCCCCCACGATCGTGGCGGCGAGGATCACGATGGGGATGATCCAGAAGATCCGCAGGGCGGTGGTCAGGCGGTCGAGCTGCCGGTCGGGATAGTCGACGGAGAAGCTCAGTGGGTACCCGTAGGCCGTGGTCATGTAGTCCTCCTGGTCGGGGTCCCTCACATCCTAGGGCGGTCTCGCGCTGCTGCTCCTGCCACGCGAGACCGCAGGCGCGGGAACCGCGGTCCGCCTCGACGTCGCGCTGACGGCGCCCGCTCCGGGCCCGTGAGGCTAGTCGTCCAGTAACTCCTCCAGCGTCAGACCGCTCTGCGCCGATTCAGGTTGCTCGGCGACGATGTTCGAGCCAGGACGGGCGTGGTCGTCGCGGCGCTTGATCAGCAACCACTGCGGCTTATCGCCGTCGCGGGTCCGCTGCAGGGCGAAACCGCCGCGGAGCTTCTCCCCGTGGAGCACGAAGACCGCGTGGCCACGCTCGAGCGCCTCCGGCCACGGAACGCGGCCGCCCTGCTCGTAGGAGCCACGATCCCAGACGATCACCGCGCCGCCGTCGGTAGGCCCCTCAAAGTCGTTGTGCGCCAAGTCGTGGTCCTCGACCTGCACCGCCAGACGCTTGTGCGCCGGATCCAGAGAAGGGCCCCTGGGGACGGCCCAGGAGCGCATCAACCCGCCGACCTCGAGGCGCAGGTCGAAGTGATGGGCGGTGGCCTGGTGCTCCTGGACGACGAAAACGCCGGCCGGCACGCCGCGGATCGCAAATTGCTCGTGCCCCTCGACCCGGACCGGTTGGTCCGCAACCGA
>Ga0213882_10000594_pt1 | contig 11679 bp, 11 predicted proteins | sample BarmaccoBMER_R09_FD_160106 | JGI IMG/M metagenome (GOLD analysis project Ga0213882, IMG submission 160106) | Barbacenia macrantha exposed rock microbial communities from rupestrian grasslands, the National Park of Serra do Cipo, Brazil - ER_R09 ...
AGTAACGCCGATCATCTGGCCGGACATATCGAGTTCGATATTCGTCTCCGGCATATCGAAGTCGATCGATCCCCGTTTGGTCCGTTTTCGATTCAGGATCAACGCCAATTCCCGCATCAGCTCAAAACGGTCGACCAGCGCCCTATAGCGCTCGCGCATAGCCGCGTCTCCTTCGAGCACGCGAAAGACGCTTGTGTAAGTCATCCGCTCAGCGCTGCGGATGGTACCGCGCACGAACTCCTGCCGAACGATATCGCCCTGCCGGTCGATCTCGAGCAGCGCCGACAAGACCAGGCGATCCTCTTGCGGCCGCAGCGAACAAATATCGGTTGATAATTCGACCGGCAGCATCGGGACGGCGCGATCCGGAAAGTAGACGCTGGTTCCACGCAATAGAGCTTCGCGGTCGATAGGCGATCCCGACGACACATAATGGCTTACGTCCGCGATATGAACTTGCAGGGCGAAATGGCCGCCTGCCAGACGGTCCACCCAAACTGCGTCGTCGAAATCGCGGGCCGTCTCGCCGTCGATAGTCACGATGTCGAGCTTGCGAAAATCGCGGCGCCGCTTCACCTCGGCCGCTTCGATTCCGTGCGGGATCGCACGCGCCTGTTCCAGCACCTTATCCGGAAACTCGTGCGGAAGATGATGCTTGCGGATCATGATTTCGACGTCAACGCCGAAGTCATCCGGGTGGCCGAGCACTTCGATCACGCGGCCCACGCCCGGTTCTCCGTTCTCCGGGAAATCGAGCACTTCTACGTTGACCATCATTCCGTCGAGATCGTCGACCGAAGTAGCAGAGTGCGGCTCCGGCCCGACACGATTGGCGCTAGCGCGCGGCGGCGGAATCTCCAGTCCCTCCGGGATCTGGATCCATTGCTGCACCCGATCGTCGGCCGGGATCACGAAATTCCCACGCTTCTTGATGCGGAACTCGCCCACCACGGTCAAATGTGCGCGGCGCAAGATGCGGATGATTTCACCTTCTGCCCTGCCCTCGGCGGCGATGCGCTTGACGTGTACCAGAGCGCGGTCGCCGTGCATGCCTTTCGCCGCTTCGCCGGGCGGCAGGAAGATGTCACCCCGAATCTGTTGGTTGGTATGGTCTGGAATTAGAAACCCGAATCCGTCTTTGTGGATGGACAGGCGCCCGGCCGCATACTCCGCGTTGCTGCCGGTGCCGACAAAATGTCCCGACCGCAGCTCGACGAGCAGACCTTTATCAGCCAAACGATCCAACGCATCTTCGAGAGAATCGCAATTCTCTCCCTGCACACGCAACTCCTTTTTGAGCTGCTTGTAGGTGGCGCGGGCATGCGGCAGCTTCCGAATATGCTCCAGCAAGGCCGCTTCATTCATGTGCTTCGGCACACCGCAATTATGGCGCTTGCCTCGGAGCCGATACATTGGCAGGTATGGAACTTAAAGCCATTCGCCTCGCCATCCCTGAAAACGGCAACATTATCGTTGGGCAGAGTCATTTCATCAAGAGCGTGGAGGACATCTATGAGGCAATTGTTAATACGTCGCCTCATCTGCAATTTGGGATCGCCTTCAATGAGGCTTCCGGCGATTGTCTGACCCGCTTCGATGGAAATGACGAGACTTTGATAAAGAACGCCATCGAAAACGCTACCGCAATTGCAGCCGGCCATGTCTTCGTCGTCGCGCTCCGGAACGGCTTTCCGATCAACGTGCTCGGGCGCATTCAGGCGGTGCCGGAAGTGGCCAGCATTTACTGCGCAACCGCAAATCCGGTGGAAGTTATAGTTGCTCAGACGGAACAAGGCCGCGGAGTTCTCGGCGTGGTTGACGGCAGTTCGCCAAAAGGTGTTGAAACCGAATCGCATGTGAAACAGCGAATCGAGCTGTTGCAGAAATTCGGCTATAAACGGTAATCCTCCTATAGTACTGGCAGGAGCGTTCGTTCGCGCAGCGTCGTCTCGCTGCTCGCGGCGATTTCAAGATCGACGATCCGGTTTGGCTCGCGCGCCAGGGCCATTTCGACTCGTAGAAAATTCGTGGTCAGCGCGATCCCACGCTGTTCCAACGTCACGGCCGAGAGCGTATTTCCGATCATCCGTCGCCGGAAGGCGGCATTCTTACGACCTGACAAATTTCGCAATATTCGAGTGCGCTCGTGGCGTACCGGGACCGGCACTGCGTCGCCGCGGCAGGCTGCAGCCGTACCGGGCCGCTCGGAATACGTAAACACGTGCAAGTAGGTGAACGGCTGCTCTTCGATAAAGCGCACAGTTTCCCCGAACTCCGCGTCTGTTTCACCAGGGAAACCGGTCATCACATCCGCGCCAATCGCGGCGTCGGGCAAGAGACGGTGAGCGATCTCCATACGTGTGGCGTAGTGCCGCGTCCGGTACTTGCGAAACATTCGTTTCAGGACGGCATCGGAGCCAGACTGCAAAGGCACATGAATATGCCGGGCGATGCGCTCTTCCCGCGCGAAGAGTTCGAACAACTCGTCGGTCCAATCCATCGGCTCGATAGAGCTGATCCGCAAGCGCTGCACCCCGGTTTCGTGCAGGATCATACGAATCAGATCCACGAATCGTGAGCCGTCGCGTAAATCTCTACCCCAACGGCCAAGGTTTATCCCGCTCAGTACGATTTCGCGGTATCGCTGCGCCAAGGTCCGGACCTGTTCCAGGACGCTCTCCACCGGCGCACTCCTGCTTCGGCCACGGACCGACGGGATAATGCAGAACGAACACCGATTACTGCAGCCGTCCTGAACTTTCAGATTCGGGCGCGTTCGGTCCTCACGAATCCCGTGCACCGGAATCGCAGCAAAGTCGCGGATAGCGCCGATGTGGCCGACGACCACGGCTCCGTGGTAGGGCTCGCTTTCGGGGGCCACAATATCGCCAATCTGCGCTTTGTGGGAGTTCCCAACGACCCAGCGGACGCCGGGAATTCCGGCCAACTCCTCAGGCGCCCGTTGCGCGTAACAGCCTGTGACCAAGATTTCAGCGTTGGGGTGGTCCCGGTGCAGTCCTCTCACCACGCGCCGGGCATCCACGTCGGCATCGCGGGTAACAGTGCAAGTGTTCACAACGATAAGATCGGCCCCCGCAGACTGACATATTGCCGTGAACCCACGCTCTTCGAGCGCACTTTCAATCGCCGCCCCGTCCGCCTGCGAAGCGCGGCAACCAAAGCTTTGTACAAAAACCCGTTTCAAGCCGTTCTGCTTCAAGTGTATGCGGGGACGCCCTCGGGGTGCGATACTTGTACTGGCTGCGCGATCGGGCAATCGCTGGACCGGCTCGCTTGCGGGCAGGTCGAGAGGAAAGTCCGGTCTTCCCAGGGCAGCATGCCGGTTAACGGCCGGGGGCTTGTGCCTACAGTGGGGTGTACGTCTCGACACGAGGCGCGGCCCACCCAAGCGCAGGCTACGGATAGTGCCACAGAAAATATACCGCCCGCTGGATTCCTGGCAGGTAAGGGTGAAAAGGTGCGGTAAGAGCGCACCGCGATTCGAGTAATCGGATTGGCAGGGAAAACCCCATGCGAAGCAAGACCAAATAGGGGAGCAGGAGTGGCCCGCTCCGTTACGACTTCCGGGTAGGTCGCTGGAGCCGCTCAGTAATGAGCGGTCTAGACGAATGGTTGCCGCCCGCCTTTTTGGTCTTCACCTCAGAGACGGGTACAGAAACCGGCTTATAGATCGCGCAGCTTTATGATTCTCCTACCACCGTCCTCGCGCATCAACAGCCGATGATCCTCGAGGGAGTCGAAGATCCGCTCGGCAACGAAACGCTTTATTCGACTGTCCATGGCGCCGGGCGCGCGATGGGGCGCATGGAAGCGAAAGGGAAGTACAGCAAGGCGGGGCACTTTCGATCATTCCCGATGTCTGACATAACACCTCCGAATTAGGTTGACGCCGCAAATGATCTACTTACCAGAAATTCCGGTGCCATGGTTTCGTATCAGGCTCTCCGCTAATTTATCTCGGTGCTCGATCAGCAGCGTCAGTTGCTGCGCATTACCGAGCCGGTCAGCCTGGAACCAGACTTGGCGACTGCAGCGTGCGCGCTGGCCCAAATCGGTGAGGGCAGCCCCGCAATTCATTTCGACAAAGTAGCCGGTTACACCAACGCTCAGGTCGTCATGAACGTGCACGGTTCATGGCTCAATCATGCCCTCGCGCTGGGAATGGACAAGGACGCGCCGCCGCGGGACCAGTTCTTCGAGTTTGTTCGCCGCTACCAACAATATCCGGGTGAGCTGGAGCGCGTGGCTGAGGCGCCCTGGCAGGAGGTCGTGGTCGAGAAGGATTTAAACCTGTACGACTTGATGCCCTTATTTCGCATGAATCGCGGGGACGGCGGCTATTTCATCGACAAACCCTGCGTTATTAGCCGTGATCCCGACGACTGGAACAACGATGACGTAGAAAACGTGGGAGTCTATCGTCTGCCGGTGAAGGGACCCAATCGCCTCGGCATTCAGACTGTGCCGCAACACGACATCGCCATTCAACTTGCCATGCCGAGGAGCGCGGCGAGGATCTCCCGGTGGCGATCGCGTTGGGTAACGAGCCGGTGATTATGCTCATGGGAGCGACACCAATGCTCTACACCCAACTCGAATACAAGATGGCGGCTGTTATGCAAGGCAAGCCGTACCGGGTGGTACAGACGGCGAAGGGCTTGGATATTCCTTGGGGATCGGAATACGTGCTCGAGGGCCGGATACTCGCCACGCAACGCGAGACGGCGGGTCCCTTTGGCGAGTTCCCAGGCTATTACTCAGGCTGCCACAGATACCCCGTCATTGAGATCGAGCGGCTGTCGCATCGGAAAGATCCAATCTACGATGCTGTCTATGTTGGCCGGCCGTGGACCGAGATTGATTTTCTGCAGGCGATGACGACAAGCACGCCTATTTTTGTTCAGTTACACGCGGATTTCCCTGAAGTCGTCGCGGTGAGTGCGCTCTACACACACGGTTTAGTGGTGATTGTATCCACCAAGACACGTTACGGCGGCTTTGCGAAAGCAATGCTGCCAGATCTCGCGGTCGCTCCTCGCATCCCGCCACTCCGAAAGCCACCTGGCAGTTAATAGTGATTCGTAGGGAAGTCGCGCTCAAGATCATAAAGCCAGGCATGGACAGCAATCAGGTGATCGCCCGCTTCGAAAGCGAGCGCCAAGCTCTTGCTGTGATGGACCACGCCAATATCGCTCGCGTATTCGATGCGGGTACGACGGCGGCAGGGTTGCCGTACTTCGTGATGGAGCTGGTGGACGGCGTCCCCGTAACCCAATGCTGTGATTCGAAGCGCCTCACCATTCGCCAGCCGAGGCCGAGCCCATCCTGCTATCAGGTTACGCAGGATTGACAAACAAAAGAACACGATTTCCTGCCAGCGACCGGCACAGTATCGCGGACCAGGCAGCCAGTATCGTCAGTCTGTATCGCCACTGGGGCAAACCCGACAAAGCCGCCGAATGGCAGGCGAAGGTATCCGAGATAGCGCCTCCATCACGATAAAACAATCTTGTGTCTTTTCGAACATTTCGCGATCCGGTTTCGTCTCATTCTCCAAGCCCAGAGAGAAGTGCGTCAGTCCGGGGCAGCTTTTAGAGGCGATATGCGACATATTCCAACGATTTCCTTGCGGCTAGTCGTCCTGGCGGGCTTGCTAGCCTCTCTTGTGCAGGCCGCGGAATCGGATCCGGAATACCGCTGGCGGATTCTGGCGAATATCGGAGCCGACACCGTTAATCTCACTCTTACGCGGCACGATGGCTTCAATACCATCTCGCAAACGAACTCGGTTCCACTTTCGAGTTTGCGGGGGTTGGAACGATCGGACATGTACGGTGGCCCGGCCTCGTTCCACATTCGCCGCGACGCCGGCACCTTATATTGCAAAGGATCGTTTGCATTAGGAGTGGGTTGGGGATCGGTGACCTTTCATCCGGATCCGCGCTTTCTCAGCGAGCTCAAAGAGATTGGGTTTCGCGATGTTCGTGAAGATCAACTCTTTGACCTGGCGATAGACAACTTCCGGCTTTCAACTGCCCGCGAGCTTCGCGCCGCCTGCAAATGTGTCCAGACCGTGGACGATGTGATTGAACTGAACAATCATGGAGTGGACGGCTACTATCTCGGGCGAGTGACACGCCTCTCTTCGCACCCCTTGAGTATCGAAGCGATCACCCAGATGAAAGACCACGGCGTGCAGATTTCATTGCTCGAGGCGCTGCAGTCCGCGGGCTACCAATTGCCGGCGGAGTCTGTGACAGAATTGCAAGATCATGGCGTGGGCGCGTCACTTATCCGCGAGATGGGCCCGCGGTTAAACGGGGCCGGGAATGCACAAGACCTGATCGAATTGCACGATCATGGCGTATCGCCTGAGTTTGTGCGTCATTTGGAAGAGGCCGGAGTGAACCCTTCCATTGACGAGATCATCCAACTTCATGATCATGGTACGGATGCCGACCTGGTATCTGCCGCCAAAGGTGCCGGCATGGATAAGCCAGTTTCCTCCGCGATCGCGCTGCAAGATCACGGCATTGACACGCAATATGTGCGCAACATGTCCCAATCGCTGCGGGCGCGAATTTCCGCGGACGAGTTGATCCAGCTTCACGATCAGGGCATCTCGCCCGAGTTTGCGGAGCGGGTTGCGCAGAGCGGGTTTAAAGCAGCCGGCCCGGAGCAATTGATTAGCCTTCACGAGCACGGTGTGCCGGCCGAACTCCTGACGCAAGCTGGACGTTCGCATCGGGTGAGCTTCACGACAGATGAGATCATACGACTGCATGAACAGGGCGTCGATGCTGAGTTCCTGCATTCGTTTGACGCAGCGGGCTATGAGAATGCCTCGGCGGCCGACTTGATTGAGCTTCACGAGCATGGCGTGACGGCCGATTTCGCGCGGCGTCTGCAATCTGAGGGCTATGGCAGTCTCAGCGTGAGCCAACTCGTCAAAATGAAAGATCACGGAATGTAAGAGCGTTTCGGGCGTGCCGAAGCTGCAGTTCGTAATACTGCAAGCGGAATCTCGCTAAGAATCTAGCGTGACGGGGAAGCCGCTCTACTTATGAAGAAACTCATTAACCGTCCTGAGAACGTCGTGCGCGAGATGATGCAAGGTTTCGTCGCGATGCACGGAGGGTTAGTGCTGATCCCTGAGCATCATGTCTTGCTCCGCGCGGATGCCGACGAGGTGCGCAACAGACAGGTTGCGCTGATCTCAGGCGGCGGCAGCGGTCACGAACCAGCGCACGGGGGCTATGTGGGAGCGGGTATGTTGAGCGCGGCGGTTGCCGGCGAGGTGTTTACCTCCCCCACTCCCGACTCGGTGTTTGCCGCGATTCAAGCCACCGGCGGCGAACCCGGCGTGTTGCTGATTGTAAAGAATTACACAGGCGATCGTCTGAATTTTGGTTTGGCGGCTGAAATGGCGCGCGCTGAGGGAATTCCTGTCGAGATCGTTGTGGTTTCGGACGATGTTGCTTTGGCGGGCACGCAGCAGTATGCCGGTGCGCGCGGCATCGCCGGCACTGTGCTCGTTCATAAAGTGGCGGGCGCCGCTGCGGCGGAAGGCAAGGACCTTGCCGATGTGGCTGCAATCGCTCGGGAGACGGCCAACGCAGTCGCCACGATGGGCATCGCGCTGTCAGCCGGCACCGTGCCCACTGCGGGCAAACCGAGTTTCGTGCTGGACGAAGAGGAGGTCGAGATCGGGCTTGGCATTCACGGCGAGCCCGGGATACGCCGCGTTCCGCTGCGCGCTGCGGATGATCATGCAGAGGAACTCATCCAAGAGATTGTTGCGGCGCACGAGTTGATGGAGGGTGAGCGAATCGCCGTACTGGTCAACAACCTGGGCGCGACTACCATGATGGAGGTAGCCATCTTCACGCGACACGCGCTGGGTTTGCTCGAATCCCGCGGTTTGGTGATCGAGCGTGTCTACACCGGAACATTCATGACGTCACTCGAGGCGGCTGGCCTATCGTTCTCGATTCTGCGCGTCGATGAGGATCGTCTAAGGCGTCTGGATGCGCCGACATCGGCTCCAGCCTGGCCCAATCTTGCAGCGGCACGCGCCGGGCTGTCGCAAAATCGGATCAGGACTTCTCCGCAGTTCACACCTGTTTCACATCGCGATTGGGCTGATCAGCCGCCGAACCAATTACAGCGCATCATACTCTCGGCGTGCCGCGCTTTGAGAGACGCGGAAGTCCGGCTGACGGAGCTGGACCAAACGGTCGGGGATGGGGATCTCGGCGTCAACCTAGCTCGGGGAGCAACAGCCATCGAAGAGACTCTGCCGCTTTATCAGGCTCACAGCCCCTCGGAAGCGTTAAGAGCTGCGGGCTTGACGCTCCAGAGAGTTGTAGGCGGATCGTCGGGAGCTTTCTACGGGGTATTTCTTCTGCGCGCGGCGACTTCGCTCCGCACAGCAGACGCGAATGACCTCCAGGCATGGGCCAAAGCATCACTGGAGGCTTGCGATGCGATCAGCAGAGTCGGCGATGCGCGGCCGGGCGATCGTACTATGCTAGATGCTCTGCTTCCATTCGCGAACACGTTTGCCGGCTCGCTGAACGAAGGCTGCTCAACTGCGGAGGCACTCAACGCCGCGGTAAGCGCTGCAGAAAACGGAGCCGAAGCAACCGCGAGCATGCTTCCCAAACGCGGGCGCTCGAGTTACTTGGGTGAACGGGTAATCGGCCATCCGGACCCGGGTGCAATAGCGGCGGTAGTTTGGCTCCGAGCCGTGGTCTCCGCAGCACTCGGCGTATTTCATTCGTAGCGCCAGGCTACCATCGGACAACGCATCATCGCAGGCAGCGCGCCATTTCAACCTAATGACGCGTTAGACTGTCGTGGTAACGTACCGAGTGCATTTCGGCTATCCACAAATGCTGACATCGTGCATCGAAAGGAGTGAATTCTATGGCAGTGGCGCGTGTGATTGAGATCAGTTCGACTTCCGACAAGAGCTTTGAAGACGCGATTGAGCAAGGCATCACTCGAGCGAGCAAAACCGTTCGACAACTTAGAAGTGCCTGGGTCAAGGAGCAGGAGGTGCAGATTGAAGGAGGAAAGATCTCCCGTTACAAAGTGAATCTCCTCGTCACGTTTGTTCTCGAGGACGATGCTGCCGGCTCATTGTAAACCCGTCTACGCATTGTAAATGAAGGCGGAGAACGGTTCTGACGAATAGCAGTTCAACCATGCCCGCGCGCAGACCGTTGCCCACTCACGAGTGTTCTGACGGGCAATAACTTCGAATTGACGATCGAGGCTCATCACGTTAATTTCACAGGGCGAGAATGCAAAGAAGGGGCGATTATAGCTGCGTCAAATGGACTGCTTAGAATCGAAACAAAATTATGCGATTGCGCCTAACTGACGTAGGACCGTGGCGTGATCGAAGTACACTTTCTCGCAGACCAAACGGTCCTCTTCGAAGACAAAAATCAGCACACCCTGAACTTCCATCCTCTTTCCCGTCGGTTCCATGCCCGCCCACACGCCCAGGTGAGTCCCCCCGAACCGAACTTCCGCAATGACGGCCTCGTCGGCATGATGATGAGCAATCTTTTGTAGATAGAAGTCCGGAAACGCGGCGAGGAGTGCGCTAACCAATCCATTTACCGCCTCCCCGCCATCCACGATTGCGCCCAGAGCGGGGACTTCGTAACGCGGATGCCCGAAGGTGGCCACGGTTGCAGCAGCGTCGTGTGTCACGGCTTCTGCTTCGATATGCGCGTCGACGATTGCCTCGCGGCGCTCTCGTATACTATTGCCCGATGCACCTGGCATCCGCACCCCCGGAAAGCTTTTAGTATATGACCAATTGTCGAAGGGAGCTCAAGTCCAGCCTAGGCACCGTCGCGATGGCGATATAAACGAGATGAGTAGGCAATGAGCCATCAAGCGTGCAATTTCCTAAACGGCCTACGCCAAGAAGGAGAAATGAATGAGCACTCCTGACCAATATCCGTACGACACGCGCCTTAACGTCTTGCACAAGCATTTGGATCTGATCGATGAAAAAGCGCTCTCAGATGCAGCTCCTCACAAGTGGTACAACCAAACGCTTTGTCAAGTCAATGAGTCGGTGGTGCGGCTTGGAGTAATCGAAGGCGAATACCACTGGCACAAGCATGATCGTGATGACGAGTTCTTTTATGTGGTTGAGGGCAAGTTGCTGATCGATTTGGAAGGCCGGACCGTTGAACTTTCCTCTAGGCAAGGGTTTGTGGTGTCCAAGGGCGTGCCACACCGGACGCGAGCCCCTGAGCGCACCGTGATTCTCATGGTCGAAAATGCTGGAATTATTCCGACGGGAGATAACTGAGGAATTGGGCAATCGAGACGGACATCCTCAGGTGACTTTGTGGACAATGCCAGCCATTCCACGAAAAGGCATACCTTGAAATCACAGGACGGACTGGACCGTCCGTTCCCGACCGCTCCCGTTTTGTGGGATACGCGGCCCGAGTGATGCGCGGGTTCGTAATCGATCATTTAAGAAACCGGCAAGCCCCGAAGCGGGGCGGCCTTCGGCAGCAGGTAAGTCCTTATTTGGATCAGGCGTTAGCTTTGCCCGATGAGGAACGTGCGGCGTTGCTGGAGGGATTCCGCCATTACGATACGCGAACCGCGCAGCAGCTTGCATCAGCCGGTACAGGCCCGCAGTAAGGCCAGTCAGCTGTCCGTTTCCGCTAACGAACCAACTTCTGCGGTAACGCGAAGGCATACAACACTCCGTGCGCTCCGACGACCACGTATTGGCGGCCGTCCAGCTCATACGTAATTGGGGGCGCTTGAGCCGGTCCGCCACCATAGGCGTGCCATAAGGTCTGGCCCGTTTCCGCATCGAGCGCGAGAATGTTGCCGTGCACATCGGCCGAAAAGACCAAGCCCCCTGCCGTGCTTACAACTCCGGCCCAATCCCAGCCTTGGCCCAGTTCGTGCACCCATTTGCTCTTGCCTGTTTGGTAATCGATGGCTCGCAGAGAGCAATGCGACGACACGGTCAGATCGCGTCCACCGAATCCTTCCGGTTTCCCCGTGCTGAACGCGTAATACAGACTAAACGAATCGTGCGAGTCGACGTAGAGCAAGCCCGTTTCAGGATTGAAGCTCGGAGACATCCAGTTCGTGGCACCGATGGCATCCGGCTCGACCAGCGTACCCGCTGCGGTCGGGTATTTCTCGCGCTTACCGACAGGACGACCTATACTATCGACGCCCGAGGTCCAGTTGATCTGCTCATAGGGAGTCGAGGATAGAGCTTTGCCATTCGTACGGTCCAGCACGAAGAGATACCCGTTGCGCGATGCCTGAAGCAGGAGCTTGCGCCTCTGTCCGTGAAAATCGCCGTCCACGAGAACCGGCGTTTGAACCGCATCCCAATCGTGGACGTCGTGCGGCGATGCTTGAAAATACCAGACGAGTTTTCCGGTGTCAGGATTCAGAGCAACGATCGAGCAGGTGAAAAGATTGTCGCCTGGGCGCGTGGAACCGTTTAGAACCGGATTCGGATTCGCCGTTCCCCAATAGAGAAGATTCAGTTCCGGATCATAGGTACCCGTGACCCACGTCATGCCTCCGCCATGCTGCATCGCGTCGGTATTGGCCGGCCAGGTGTCTGATCCAGGCTGTCCGGGCTTT
>Ga0213882_10000595_pt1 | contig 11675 bp, 14 predicted proteins | sample BarmaccoBMER_R09_FD_160106 | JGI IMG/M metagenome (GOLD analysis project Ga0213882, IMG submission 160106) | Barbacenia macrantha exposed rock microbial communities from rupestrian grasslands, the National Park of Serra do Cipo, Brazil - ER_R09 ...
GCCTCCACGACCATCGATGCACTTCAGTCTGTTCGGCGAACCTGAAGCTCTGCCGATTTCGGCATAGCCCGACAGCGTCTTAAAAGCCGCCAAGCCCTATGGGGCCGGCGGCTCACGATCTACTCGACCGTGTTTTCACGATTCAAAATGTAGTCGACGGCCTTCTGTGCCTGCGCGGCAGCCACTACCACCATCCGCTGATTGCTGTGTAGCGCCGCCAGCCAACCTTGAATATAAGCAGCCTGATTATGAATGACCGCTGGCGAAATACCCGCTTCGGCGCAAAGATAAGCCGCTGAACATTCCGCCACCATTTCCTCAAAACTGTATATGGGCGAGCCGAATGGCGCGGCTTCACAGATCGATTTGCGGTTAAGTCGCTTCGGATGGCCAGTCGCGTGACCGCCGCACTCGTGCCAAAAAGTTGACCAGTATTCCTCGGCGCTCTCGAACAAGCCGCGCAGCGGCATTGTAACCCGGTCAGTGATCGGCGAATAGAAAGCCTTGTCGCCGGCGTGCACAATCTCCGGCGGGTTAGGCATGCTGGCGAGAATTTTCTCGCAAGCCTGGATTGGATCGTGATGGTGCATCGCAATCTTCGGCAGTTTGCCGAGCACCGCCTGCGGCAGTTCGCATTGCTCAAGATTGAAGACCCGATAATATCTCAAGACGAAACGCCGACGATTTTTCTCATCGGCTTGGTCGGTATCGGCGTCGTCCTTGGTCTGGGCGCCGGCGATTTCATCGACTTTCCAAAACACGACAATTTCGCTGTGCTCACCCTTGCGGACCGCTCCGCCAAGCTCGTTTGCCTGTTTCATAGTCAGCCAAAAGGGCGAGACGTATTTGGTCGCCGATAGCAGAAACAGATTGACGCCCCGATACGGCTTCTTCGAGACGACGTTGCGTGGCAGTCCGCTCGAAGTCCACGGTCGCCGCCAGGGCACGATTCCTTGTTCCAGCAGATTGACCATCTTCTCAGTCACAATCGCGTACGTATCCATCGGTTCGCTCCTTTTCTGCGCCCGCTTCCGCGTAAGCGGCAGGGCGATTGGTTTGGAAAATCCCGAAACCTTTCTTCCCCCCTCGGCCTCTCCACCCGGATTGAGAGGCGACGGAGGGAAGAGACAGACGCGGAGCGCAGCGGAGCTAACCAATGAGCGGCGCGGAGCAATTCAATGCCGTCGTGCCAGAGCGGAGCGGTCCAGGGGACTGGCGCGGCGGACTTGAGCTGGAGCGGCGCAAGGTGGGGTAGGGTAGGGGCCGCTAAGTAGCACGGAGACGGGTAGTGCGCGGAAAATGAAAGGCGGGAACTATTTTAGGCGAGCCGATTGCGGTCGCTTCTGGAATTTCCTGAGCTTTTGCTAACCGGCGCATGGGCCACATTTTGTTGGAATTCGGTCATCTGATCCCATGGATCGCTGATCCCATGGATCGTCAAAGAAGGAGAAATCATGAGCAAACTAGGAATATGCATTTCGCCATTCATGGGACTAAGTCTTGCGCGCCTGGCAGAATTTGCACAGGAATCCGAGAATGCCGGCATCGAAGGTATCTTCATCCCAGAGGGCAAGAATGATGGTCTGATTTGTTGTTATGCGACCGCCAAGGCGACCAACTGCGTGATGGTCGCGACGTGGATAGTCAATATTTTTCTGCGCGAGGCAGCTCTCTGTTCCTGGGCCGCCCGACAAATTGCGCAAGAAACTCCCGGCCGCTTAATTTTGGGGCTAGGGGTGAGTCACCGGCCGTTACTGGAGAGCTTGGGAATCAGGGTTCCGGATCCACGTGGGCGGCTTCGACGTTACACACAAGAATTAAGGAACTTTCTCGGAGGCCAGGACACCTCACGACCGATTGCGGGCGGTGTGCCGATTTATTTCGCTGCGCTCGCCCTCGAGACTGTTCGCCTCGGCGCCGAAATAGCCGATGGCCTGATGCTGGATATCTGCACTGTCGATCGTCTCCAGACAGCCGCCGCAACCGCCTGCGATACGCTAAATAGGAAGGGACGCTCACGTCCCCACTTTACGATCACTACCGGCATTCCGCTTTTCCTGCATCCGGATCGCGACTGGGCCCTGGCTGCGGCACAACGCACACTCGCGCGCTATGCTTCCCTACCAGCGTAAACTCGCATGTTCGCACGCAGCGGATTCGCTACCGAAATGGCGCAACTGTTGGCTGTGCGCGATTCCATTGAAGATGCCTCCGCCATGATAACGCCGGCAATGGTAGAGTCGGTGGCGCTCATCGGCCCGCCAACTGAGTGGCGGGCTCGCTTCGAGGCATTGGCACAAGCCGGCGCTGATTGGGTCATAGTCCGTCCGTTCCCGGTTGATCAAGATTACGAAAACTCGCTGCATGCAGCCATCAACGCCTTGGCTCGAATCCAATAGCTTGTTTTCACTGGCTCCGCTGGTAACGGGGAGCCGAGGCATAGATCCTGAGTGCAACAGAAATGGCAAAGTACCTGCCAGGCGACCCTTAAAGAAGAAAAGAAATACCGCGCGCCCTTCATGGGGCTGAAAAAAGCCGCTCCGCGGCAGGAACAGGCAAAATTCGTTGAATAACACCAACATTCGCTGGACTCAGCTCACTTGGAATCCGTGGTCGGGTTGCCAGCGGGTTTCTCCTGACTGCCGCTATTGTTATGCCGAGACCCGAGCGGAAAACTTTCGCGGCACACCGGCCTTCTAATGGCTTCGATCTCACGTATCGCCCACATAAGCTGCGCAAGCCGCTCAAACGCAAGGAACCCGCACTGATCTTTGTCAATTCAATGTCCGATTATTTCGACGAACGAGTACCCGACGAGTGGCGCGACCGGGTACTCGAAGTGATGGCAGACACGCCGCATCTGCAGTATCAGATGCTGACCAAACGCCCTAAGGTAATGGTTGATTATTGCGAGCGTCGCGAGATGCCGGAGAATGTGTGGCTCGGCGTTTCGGTCGAGCTGCCTCTGTACCTCTCTCGTGTCGACCTCCTGCGCAAGGCGCGGGGGACCGGCCCCAAGTTCATCAGCGCTGAACCGCTCCTGGCCGACCTGGGCTCCGCTCTCGACCTGTCAGGCATCAGCCAGGTAATCGCTGGCGGTGAGAGTGGCCTTCATCTGCGCGATCCGGCCCTTTGCGCCCGTCGTGGCATGACAGATCCGCCGCCGGGCAAACCCACGCAGTTAAGGGCTGGATTCCTCGACCGGACCGAATTCCGTGGGCCCAGCATCTTCGTGATGCCTGCCTCAAAGCTGGCGTGGCATTCTTCTGGAAACAATGGGGTGGCGCCACCACACAAAGTGCTGGCTACATCCTCGACGGCCGTGAATGGAGTAAGCAGCCGCGAACACTCGGCGAGGATGGAAGCTGGCGGGATTCCGCGGGGGAGGTTATTTATTCGCGCCGCGCTCTCAGGTGAACCGAATACCAGCACAGTACCGGCACCCAGCCATTGAGGAGGGGGAGTGCTGAAATGCAGTACGGTTTGTATGTGCAAAATTTTGGCGAGTATGGGGATCCTCACAACCTCATTGCGCTGGCGGTGGACGCCGAGCAGGCGGGTTGGGATGGCTTTTTCATGTGGGATCATCTCCAGCTTTATCGGCTTTCAGACATCCCGGTCGTGGACGCCTGGATCGCCCTGGCTGGGATCGCCGCAGGACTAAGCATCTCAAAATCGGTCCGGTGATCACGCCGCTTGCTCGGCGGAGGCCATGGAAGGTCGCACGGGAAGTTGTGTCGCTGGACCAGCTCTCACGTGGGCGCCTCGTTTTCGGCGTCGGATTGGGAACGCCTCCGGACGCTGAGTTCGATTGCTTCGGAGAAGATCCGTCCGATCGAGTTCGGGCGCATAAACTCGACGAAGGTCTTACCGTGCTGGACGGGTTATGGAAGGGCGAAACCTTCAGCCACGAGGGTGAGTTCTTCCATATTGATCGGGTCAAGTTCGTCCCACGAGCGATGCAATCTCCGCGTGTGCCAGTGTGGGTTGCGGGATTCTGGCCGAACAAACCGCCAATGCGTAGGGCTGCTCGTTGGGACGGCGTGTTTCCGTTGAAGATGCCTCCGGTTCCGCTGGCGGGCCTAAGGCCAGGCGCTGCTCCGTGGTCTGCACTTTGGCTTCAGCCGCATGAGCTCGCGGAGGCGGCTAAATATGTTGGCCGTCACCGCACCAGCTCCGGTCCCTTTGATATCGTTGCGAGCGGCGCAATTCCGCTGGGTGATAAGGCCAAAGGTCAAGAAATCGTCAGCGGGTTTCACGACGCGGGAGCTACATGGTGGCTCGAATGGTTGGATGAACAGCGCGGCAGCTTTGATCTAATGCGCGAACACGTACGGAACGGGCCACCAAAAGTAGGCTGACCTGATTTTGCGGAATAGATCCGACTGTGGCGAATAAACGGCGCATACGCTACATTGACGGGATGTGGGCCTGCGCACATGCAAAGTCTCGTGCTGCGACCTGAACGGCATAGAGCACATTGTCGAGGCGACGGCGGATTCCTTGTATGAAGCCGTAGCTCAAGGCCTGCGAGTGTTTCGTGAGAACGATTGGGTGAATGACTTAGGCGGTGGCAACACGACCATTTCAGTTGTGGTGAAACAGCCCGAAGTTGATCACAAAGTTCGGGTTCGGGATTTCGAACGGTGGCTCGAATCGCAAGGGCGGACGCCGGCCGAGATGAGTCTCAAGGCTCGGCTCCGGGAGCTCCTAGACTCCAGGGCGACGAGAAGTCGCGTGACCAGGCCGGAAGGGTAGGGGAGCCCCCCGAATCCAATCGCGCTCGACCCGTATGAATCGAGCTGAGCCGGTTTACCTAATTCGCTCATAAATGGCAAAGTGATCTGATTGTGCCGTTCCGTATCCCGTCGTGAAGAAGGTGCGACGATCTGAGGAGCTGAAGGGGCTTGCTAGCGCGCGACCCAACCACCGTCAACCGTTAATGGATGACCGGTTACGAACGAAGCTGAATCGGAGAGCAACCAGACAACAGCTTGTGCAATCTCTTCCGGCTTCCCCCATCGGCCGACTGGTTCGGCAGCGACGGCATCCTGCTCGCTCATACCGCCACTATCGATGATTCGCTCAGTCATCGGTGTGCGAATAGCGCCCGGGCAAACGCAATTCACGCGAATATTCTTCTGCGCGTATTCAAGCGCTGCGGTTCGTGTCAAACCGACCACGCCATGTTTGGAGGCGTTATAAGCAGGCAGCCGTTCAATGCCCACGAGTCCGGCGACGGACGCGGTATTGACGATGGCACCGCCACCTAGCTTCAGCATTTGCGGAATTTCGTACTTCATGCATAGCCAGACACCTTTGAGGTTGATCGCGATGGTGCGATCGAAGTTTTCCTCGCTGGTTTCGACTGTAGTCGCCATACGGCCTTCGATGCCGGCATTGTTGAAGGCCCCGTCGATGCGGCCGTAAGTTTGCACTGTTTTCGCGACCATCGCTTCGACCTGGTCGGCTACCGACACATCGGCGTGGATGAAGCTGGCGGTACCGCCGCCATCCTTGATCATTTTGACGGTGCGCTCGCCGCCCTCCTGAATATAGTCGCCAATCATCACGGTCGCGCCTTCCTGTGCGAGTTTGAGAGCCGTAGCACGGCCGATACCTGATCCACCGCCGGTCACGAGCATAACTTTGCCTTCAACAAGTCCGGCCATTTTTGGTTCCTCCGTTTTCGAAATGAGGTATGCGGGCGACCCAACCACTATACATCGGCATCGGTGGCCCGTAACGAAGCCGTGTCAAACACAGCTAGACTAACGTGAGCTCCAGAGTGCAGGGGCGAGGCGAAGGTTTGGGTGACCCAAAGAACTCGCTCGTCCGAGTTTTCCCAGGCGTTCGACGATTCCGTACCATGGTGCAAGTAGCTTCGTGGTCGATCTCCTGGAGGATTATTTCTCCGACTAGCCACAAGAGTATGAGGCTTGGACCCGCTCAAATCGGACGGAGTGCACCTGCAGGCTAACACTATCTTGAAGTTCACGCGCCCGTCATTCATGTTGTTCAATACTGAAGAGGATGTGTGGAGGTGGAGGATGACGCAGTCGCAGATGACAGCCTATTTAGCCGACCGGATCGGCATCAGCAAACGGCAGGCAAAGTCCGCGCTCGACGAGCTTAACGAGTTAGTAACCCGGCAACTTAAAAAAAGAAGGTTCGCTGCGCCTGGCCGGCCTAGGGATTTTTCGTAAGCGCAAACTCAAAGCGCGCGTGGGTCGCAATCCTGCTACCGGCGAGCAGATCAAGATTCCCGCGAGGACCCGATTGCGTTTTACGCCGGCCAAGGCTCTGAAAGATTCCGTTCTAGGCGCCCGCTAGTCAACAGACGCACCCTGGCCATCCCAGCACCAGCCTGCGAGCCAGGGTCATAGTAAGCCTCCGCGCGGGGCGCCGTTATCGTGAGCTTGGGTTTGAGAAGGAGCTTGGCCGCGATTGCTCGACTGTTCTTGTCAGCAACCTGTGTAGTCGCGAAAGTTACGCCCAGGTATCGCGAGACGCCGCAGAGGTTCTCAGGATCGATGGGTACTTCCTAGGTCTGAAATAACAGAGAGAGCTTGGGTGGAGCAGCAAGAACAATTCCGCCAATTGAGTCTCTTGTGCCCGTGCGGCCGGTCCATAGAGCTCAGACGGCGCGGTTGTTGCCAGTCCTGTTACGACCGGCGGCATCATTCTCTACGTTTTTTTGCTGGGTTACGGGAACGGGTACTGGAGCGCGATCGTTTCCGCTGCAATGCCTGCGGGACACGGTCTCCGCTGTTGGTTCATCATCGCGACCGAAGCAATCAGACAAAATCTCTCATTACGCTCTGCATTCGTTGTCACGTGCGCATTCACCGCTCCGTGGGACTAAGACACTGGCTGACCGGGCGTCTGCTGACATTGTGGCGTGAACTCCATCCTCACGAGCCGGAGCAGCTCCAGCTGGCCTTTCGGAACTCGTCCAAACATCAACCGGAAACAAGCCAGCAAGAGCTATCCATCGCCACCATGCAACTCTTCGGATCGATAGCAGAATATCGCACTTCGGATTCGCCGGCGCCGGCCCCATTTCGGCGAGAGATCGATATCAACGCGCAACACTTGTGAACCGGGCCAAAGGGAAAAAACCGTGTCAGCCGAGAATACGTCGCGTCTGGAGCAAGAGCGAGACGACGGCAAACAGCCGAAGAGAGAGATAATTCTGGCTCTCATCGAGTATGCAAGCCGCCCGCTCGCTACCGTGTTCGTCGGCTTGTTGGTTGTGCTTTGGCTGTTTTTCATGAGAGGGGCTCTTTTTCAGCTCCTTGTGAATACCGAGAGTGTCAAGATCGGATCCTTCGAGATCCAACTTCGAGAGCAGGCGCATTATGAAAATCTAGGCGACCAGCTTCGGGCCCTTAAGAATTTGACCCCCGACCAATTGGAGTTGTTCCTAATCGTAAGCAAAGAGAGGGAGCATGTTTCGTATTTCGGACCTGAGGTCACCGAGCCTAATTTACAAGCGCTGAAAAGCGCCGGTCTGCTGTCGGAGTTTTATAAGCAGCCGAACAATCAGTGGTTTTGGAGAGTTTCTGATAACGGGTTCGCACTCCAGCGCCTAATTTTCGGACTTTTGACGGCTGCCATTAAAGGAACCGGCTAATGTCTTTTCAGTCAGACGAAACACCAGAAACTCTGCAGAGCGGCGCCTCATACCATGAGAGTTGGGAACCAGGTGGACGAGTGAACTGCGCGAATGCGCCAGAATTTGCCGGCCCAGGAAGCTAACTGGCCGTTAGACGTCGCTCGGCGTGGTCCTCACTTCGACACTGTCGCGAATTTTGAAGCCACGTACTTCTGCCAGCACGCCACCCAATTCGAGGCAATACAGTGCTGCGCGTCAGCGAGCGACATCCTGCCAGCGCAGACCAGATTGTGCAGTTCGTTCTCGAGCTGGTCCTTCTCGGCTGCCCCGGGTCGTGGGTCGTACACAGCGCACAATTGGCGGTTCGCACAGCTAAAGGGTTGCGGCCACAAATTTTTGAGGTCGTTCGAGCCCCCGAGCTCAAGAGGCACGAGGTGGTCGACTTCACAGGATAGGGAACCTACGCTCTGCTTCGGACCTTGGCACTGGTCATAATCGAACCCATACTCAGCGTATACCTGCGCGCGCATTTCTTCGGTTACGTGGCGATGGTCGGTAGCCCATCCCGGCGTGCAAACATCGGATGCGGTCACCGCCGGGAGAATGTCGCCAGGCGTAAACCTCGGGTCCGGTAAGGCTGCGTAGCTTGGCTCATAGCTCGGTAATCGAAAACCGGGGCTCGGCAACGGAGAGGCACTCGCTAAAGGCCGTGGTAGTGCAGTCGACACCCTTTGCTCAGTAAAGCGGTAGACACAAGCGCCGAGAATCGAGCCAGCAACCAAGCTGGCGACTGACACGGCAATCATGGCTTTGAACGCTTTGGGCGAGTGGCGCCAGCGCACAAATATATACAGAGCACTCGCGGCAATGAGTACGAGGGCGAAGAGACCCCAACTAATAATCATGGTTGGGCGTGACCCGTTGTCGCATGTTGATGCTTCCAATCTGAAATCATTTGGTCAGTAATGTCGGATGGATAGCAGATCGGTTTCGCACCGTGTGGTCTGATGTACGCACTGCGTGCGCCGCATGCGGAGCCATTCCGTGCCGAATTATACGGACAAGCGCACAGATGGCCGGTCGCCAAGTAGGCGGCGACACTTTGCTGGATGATCTGTTGGCGAATTTGGCTGTCGCCCGAGACGGGTCCTGCCGAGGCTGCAGCACTGGTGAACAGCATCAGAAAGGCCGAGATTATCGCCGCTTGCTTAGGCCGTCGACCGTGGAGCGCGGCCTCATTACGTCTTTGTGACACCGGGAAAAAAATCCGAGTCGATGATCTGCTCGAATGTCCATGGGCACGTCTCTGGGAAAGTGCCCCGCGGAAGACGCGACTCCCTCGCTGCTTTATCGCGGGCGCGCAGGTATACGTCGGCTAGCACTTCGTCACGCTTGCCCTGGAAAATGCCTGGGGAGTCCTTGATTATGTCGCCAATCTGCTCGCGGACCTCCACGATGGAATTCCTCCAACTGTGCTGACGATGGCGCAGGCCCGGCTGGAATTTGAGCTTCAGCAGATGCAGCAGAAGGATTTTCAACTCCGACCTTAACTCACGGCGCTCACGGGCCCCCATCAGCTCCAACTCCTCTGCCAAGTGGTCCCAGTCGAGCGATTCGTAATCCCGTGCCCGCAGGGCGGCCGCCTGGTCCATCAACCAACTGTGAAAGTCTTCTTCGATGGTGAACACGCGTACTAATCCTTCCAGAAATTCTTAAACCGCTGGGGACTCAATTCAGTATACCGAACGGTGTGCTGGATGTTCTTATGGCCGAGATAAAGCTGAATTGCCCGTGTGTCCTGGCCGGCATTCGCCAGGTAGAAACCGGTCGCGTGGCGCAGCATGTGAGGATGAACGGGGAATTTGATGCCAGCCGCCTTACCCGCCGCTGCAACTACGAAATGAATCGTGCGAACCGTCAGCGGACCGCCTCGCAACGACGTAAACACGTAAGGTGCCATCTCGTCCTGCTGCCGTTTCCAGGAGCGCAGGGCGCGCAGCTCGGGGCCGCGAAGCGGATGAGTTGAGGGCGAGCCATTCTTGCGACGCGCTACGTGAAAGGCGCCCGCCTTGAGGTCGATCTGATCCCAGCGCAAGCCTGACAGCTCGGACGTCCTCAGCCCATGGCGATAGGCCATCATGATCAGTAAAGCATCTCGCTCGGCCACACGGCCATCTGAGTGGCGTGTAGCCGCAATCATCCGCTCGACCTCGTAGGGCGTCAGGTGCTCCCGCGTCCGGCTGGCCTGATTGGGCTGACGAGGTGGAGGCGAGTTTGGTCGCTTTGTCGAAAACGGTATTTGGCGTAGCGCGATAACTCTGGCCAAAGCTCAACTCCCATCACGATCTGGAATCATCTACATTACCATAATGGGGCAAAAACGGTAATTAGCTCGGGCCCCTCGAGCGGAGCGCTCTTTGCCCGAATTGGCATTTCGGCAAAGCGCTAACGGCCAGCGCGGTTCCGCCCGAAGTCATTCCTGGTTTTTGACTGCCGCATCCGACATAAGCTGGACTAGCTGCTCACCATCGATCAGTTCTATGGGTAGATTTTGCGCAAAGTCGCGGGCCTGTGCCGTGTAGCCGGATGTGGTTATAAAAACTCCCTTTACGGCTTTTCGATCCGCAACTAACGCCCCATAAAACTCTCGCACTGTCGGGCTACCGACTAGCGCTTCTGGAGCAAGTCGTTTGCATTGAAACAGGTAACGGCCTCCAACAATAGGGCGATCCAGAGTTGCTTCTACATCGATGCCTCCGTCCCCGCTCGCCTTCGTCGTGGCTGCGGTAAAGCCAATGTTATTCAACAGATCGACGATCAGTCTCTCGAATTCGACTCCCGAAAGTGCACTCCAATTGCCAATTGGTGCATCTGAACGTGCGGAGATCACTCCCGGATATCCAAAGACCGACAGGATTTCTTCGGCGTCGTGCCGGCCAACTGGGTGTTTGTCTACCAGCTTCAGACGCTTCAACAGCGTGTTTATTTTTCCTGGATTGCTGTCGGCGAGTCTCGCCACGAGAGGAACCACAGCCGCTTCTAGCGACAACCCAGCGGAGAGCGCGCGGCGCTCCGTCAGTTGGAGCATTTCCTGCTCTGAATATCGCGGCAGCGAAATCACTATATCGAAACAGCCGAATAAGTCTGGTGAGCAATCTCCTTGCTTCTGAACTGTGCCGATCAGCGTGAAAGGCTTCACGGCAAGCCTCATGTCCCGTGCACTCGGTCCCTTGCCCACAACTATGTCGAGTACGAATCTCCGAAGCGTTGGTGCTAATAGATCGACTAGGAAACTTCGAAGCCGACCGATGTTATAGACGAAAAGAATGTCGCCCTTTTCCAAATCGTTTACGATCGCGGCCAAATCGCCGCCGCGCTCTATGGCAGAACCTGAAACCGCACGAACGTTAACGGCGAGCTCGCGCGCTATAACATGGGCGATGGTCCTTTTGCCGGATCCGTCAGGCCCAACTAACAAAACGTGACCCAGCACTTCCTGACGTCGCTTCGCCAGATCCACTAGCGCCGTAAGCCGACGCACGGCTTCGGCTTGCCCGACTATTTCAGAAAACTTACTGGGCTCGGCTTCCCCTATGGCAGGAGCAGGGATTGCATTTTCGGTCGGCAACGAAACGAGAGAGCCGGCTGATTGTTTTTGCATTTCAAAGAACCGCGCTGAAACTTAAACGCGCCAGCAAACGTCTCAGTGAATCGGCCGAGATGGGAAGCACATTGTGGAGACCGTCCCTGAGAAATATGTCGAACTGCGATGCAGCGACAAGCTGGCCCTCGCCACGAATCCAAGTCGGCGGGTAAAGATGGCAAATCAAGCCAATGATTCTGGGGTCGGTCTCATTGCGGATGGGGTGACAGTACAAGTCATAGATGCGCCAGGCTTGCATCGTGAGTGAAGGCTCTATGTCCTGTTCGTGTTGCACTGAAAGCATTTCGCCGGCACGCAGCGCTCTCGAGACCGAGACTGCCACCATTCCTATCTGGTTAGGATGAGAGTCGGCATTGAATCGCTGCCCGAGCTGAGTGCAGGCCTCAGCCACTC
>Ga0213882_10000597_pt1 | contig 11664 bp, 12 predicted proteins | sample BarmaccoBMER_R09_FD_160106 | JGI IMG/M metagenome (GOLD analysis project Ga0213882, IMG submission 160106) | Barbacenia macrantha exposed rock microbial communities from rupestrian grasslands, the National Park of Serra do Cipo, Brazil - ER_R09 ...
TCACCAGGAGCACCTTGTTCAGCGCGCCGGCCGCCGAGGACAGCACGAGCAGCCCGCCGAGCAGGACGATCCCGTGGATCGCGTTGGTCCCCGACATCAGGGGGGTGTGCAGCGTGTTCGGCACCTTCGAGATCACCTCGAAGCCCACGAAGGCGGCGAGCACGAGGATCGCAATGTCGGTGAGGATGTCCATGTGCCTCCGGTGGTGGTCCTTGGCTATCCGGTCGGAGCGCCCGCGGCCTGCTTCGCGCCCTCGTGGACGATCTCCCCATCGCGCGTGATGCAGGCGCCGGCGATGATCTCGTCGTCCCAGTTGAGCTCGAGTCGCCCCTCCTTGCTCACCATGAGCTCGAGCAGCGACTGGACGTTGCGTGCGTAGAGCTGCGATGCGTGGTCGGGCATCTCGGCCGCCAGGTCGAGCGCACCGACGATCGTCACGTCGTGGCGGACGACGGTCTGCCCCGGCTCGGTCAGCTCGCAGTTCCCGCCCGCCGAAGCGGCGAGGTCGACGACGACCGAGCCCGGCTTCATCTTCTCCACGGCCGATTCCGTCACGAGGATCGGGGCCTGGCGGCCTGGCACGAGCGCCGTGGTGATCACTGCGTCGAACCGGCCGATCGCCTCGGCCATGGCCTCGCGCTGACGGCGCTGCTGCTCCTCCCCGAGCTCCTTCGCGTAACCGCCCTCGCCCTCGGCGTCCGCCTCGATCTTGAGCTCAAGGAAGCGCGCTCCCAGAGACTCCACCTGCTCGCGAACGGCGGCGCGCACGTCATAACCCGTCACGACCGCGCCGAGGCGCCTGGCGGTGGCGATCGCCTGCAGGCCCGCCACCCCGGCCCCCAGGACGAGGACGGTCGCGGGCTTGACCGTCCCGGCGGCGGTGGTGAGCATCGGGAAGAAACGGTCGAGCTGCTCCGCCGCGAGCAGCACGGCACGGTAGCCGGCGACCGTGCTTTGGGAGGACAGCGCATCCATCGATTGCGCGCGCGTGATGCGCGGGATCGCCTCCATGGCGAAGGCGGTTACGCCGGCGGATGCCAGGCGGCGCGCTGTGTCAGGGTCGGTGAGCGGGTTGAGGAAGCCGACGAGGACCGCGCCGCGCTCGAGCCGCTCGACGTCCGTCGCGGACGGCGCGCGGACGACTGCGACCGCATCGGCCCCCCAGGCGTCTGGCGGCGAGCCGATCGCGGCGCCCGCCTCCTGGAAGGCGCCGTCCGGGATGTGTGAACCCTCTCCGGCGCCCGCTTCGACGAGGACCTCGATCTGGCGCTGCCCGAGGCGCCGGACGACGTCGGGGACGAGCGCAACCCGCCTTTCCCCCGCCGCGGCCTGATTTGGCACCCCGACCTTCATCTCGGCGCGAGTCCCCTCATGCGGGGTCGCAGCTTATCCCCGCTAACTAGGATGGCGCTGTGGGGGCAGAGGGCAGCACCCATCCCGCCGAGCAGGTCGAGGACCGCTCGCTCGCCCGGGCCATCGCGGAAAAGCCGGCGGCGCTCTTCCTGGTGCTGCTGATGGCGCTCGGCAGCGTCTTTCTCTGGCTGTGCATCCCGGTCGGCTGGATATGGATCGCCTCGCACGTCGTGAAGACCACGCAGCCGACGCTCGGGCCGTATCTCTTGATCCTCGTCGGCGTCCCGCTCTCGATGTTCATCGTCGGGAAGCTGCTCTACCGGCTGAATCACGTGTACGAGCGGCTCACCGGGCACACCTCCGAGATGAAGATGCAGCTGCCCTGGCACCGGAGCCTCCGCGGTGAGCGGAGCACCAGGCGCCGGACGACCGTGCTCGAGCTGGTGATGATCTGGTCGGTGTCGGTGGCGCTCGTCTGCTTCGGCATCTGGTTCTTCCTGTTCGCGCACGCGCGGCTGCCGGGGTAGCCGCAAGAGCGCGAGCGCTCAGGCTCGAGCCGTGCGGGCCGCGTCGCGCTCCAGGTCCAGCTCGGTCCTGACGCCCAGCGCGTGCAGGGCCTCGTTCGCGTCCTCGAGGCTGGCGCAGTCGATGACCGCGGCCGCCAGGCGGGCGGCCGACCGCAGCGCCACGCCGACGTCGAAGTAGACGGTCAGCGCCCCGACGGGCGAGAGCTCCACGGTTCGGCGCCCCCGGCGGATGGTCGCCGTCCCGCGCTCCCCGTCGAAGGCCCGGATGGCCTGGGCGCTCGCCTCGGTGGGAATCGCGGCCGCGGCCTCGCGCAGCCGGTCCGCGACCGCTGGTGAGATCGCGCGCGCGCCGGCCAGGCCGCCCGCCGCCGCGATCTCCGAGATCCGGGCCTCGAGCTCGGCCAGCGTGAGCTCGCCATCGCAGCCCGGGCCGAAAACCGCGCCGAGGACAGCGTGGCCCTCCGCCGCCAGCCGGGCCGCGGCCGCGAGCATGACCGCATCGCAGAGCGGGCTCGCGAGCCCGGGCTCATCGCCGTGCGCGAGCGCATCGCCGCCCACGTCGACGAAGACGAGGAGGTCCGCGCCGAGCGCCTCTGCGGCCGCCGCGAGCCCATCAGCCGCGCCGGGTGCGCCCACGTTCGGATCCGCGAGCACCACCTCCTCTCCGAGCAGCTCCGCCATCCGCGACTCGGCGAACCGCACGCCGCTCGCGCGCACGTGCGTATCCGAACGTGCCGCGAGCACGCCGGTCCCGAGCTCGCGGGCAGCCTCGATCTCCCCGGTCCGGCGCGGCCCCGGCTCCGGGTCGATCGGCCGCCGCTCCCAGCTCACCCCGCCGAGGACCGGTCGCGCCCCCGCGTGGATCCGGCACGCCTCCGCGGTGGCCAGCGCGCCCACCACGTCGCCGCCGCCCCCGATCCCGATCACGAGTGGCCGCGCGGTGCGCGCGAGGAGCGCGTCGGCGTCGATGCGCGCGCGGCCGTCAGGCGGCAAGGGCACGCTCGATCGACTCCTCGTACGGCGGCTCGAGCACGCCGGCCTCCGTCACGATCGCGGCGACGAGCTCGTTGGGCGTCACGTCGAACGCGAAGTTGACCGCGCCGGCATCCGGGGGCGCGATCGCGACCTCGCCGAGCGTCGTCACCTCCGTCGCGTCGCGTTCCTCGATCTGGACCTCGTCGCCGGTCGGGGTGTCGAGGTCGATCGTCGAGCGGGGCGCCGCGACGTAGAACGGGATCCTGTGCCGCGCGGCGAGTACGGCCACCCCGTACGTCCCGACCTTGTTTGCGACGTCGCCGTTGCGCGCGATGCGATCGGCGCCGACGACCACGCGGTCGACCAGGCCGCGTGCCATGACGATGCCGGCGCTGGCATCGGTCAGAAGGCGGAAGGGAATCCCCGCGCGCGCGAGCTCCCAGGCGGTGAGGCGAGCGCCCTGAAGGAGCGGGCGCGTCTCGTCGACCCACACCTGCGCCAGGCGACCGGCGCTCCAGGCCTCGGCCAGGATCCCCCCGGCGGTTCCGAGCGCGCCGGTTGCGAGCGCTCCGGTGTTGCAGTGGGTGAGCACGCGGTCGCCGGGCTCCAAGAGCTGCGCGCCAAGCTTCGCCGTGCGCTCGTCGGCCGCGCGCTGGTCGGCGGCGAGCTTCTCGGCCAGGTCGACCAGCGGCTCGGCGAGGTCGCGCGCGGGTTTGTCCGGCTCGCGGCCCGCGACCTCGCGCGCCCGCTCGAGCGCCCAGCCCAGGTTCGCGGCGGTCGGACGGCTGGCTGCCAGGAGGCGCGCAACCGCGTCGAAGCGCGCCGCGGCAGGCTCGCCCTCGGTCGCCGCCCGCATCCCGAGCGCCGCGCCGTAGGCGCCCGCGATCCCGATCAGCGGGGCTCCCCGAACGGCGAGCCGGCGGATCGCGTCCGCGACGTCTTCCGCGGACTCACAGCGGATCCAGACCTCCTCGGCGGGCAGCCGCGTCTGGTCCAGCAGCTCGAGGGCGTCGCCGGCCCAGCGGAGCGGGGCGTCCATCGCACGGGCAAGGTATTGATTGACGGGCCGGCTCAGATCCGCCGGAAGCTGCCCGAGGAGCCCGGGTCGCGCATGGCGAGGCGATCCAGCTCGGACACGAGCTCGACGCGAAGCGAGTCCAGCTCGGCGTCGTCGGCGGGTCGATCGATCTGCTGGTCCCGCCCCGCGGGGCGCGCGTGCGACTCGTGCCCGGGCGATTGCCCGCGGCGCGAGAGCTCACGCGAGGCGGCTTCCGCCAGCCGCCGTCCGACGGTCCGCGCCGTGTGCTGGGCGAGATGCCTCATCCGGGTGGCCGACACGCCGGTGATGATCGCCGCGAAGGAGGACGGCAAAGCGCCCTGCGATTACGTTTCCGGGCCGTGCACGCGATGGTCCTCGATGCCGCCCGGGATCCGCTTCGGCCGGCGGAGCTCGCGGACCCCGAGCCGGGGACCGGAGAGCTGCTGGTGCGGGTCGACGCGTGCGGGGTTTGCCGGACCGACCTGCACATCGTCGACGGCGAGCTCGACCGCCCGAAGCTCCCGCTGGTGCCCGGCCACCAGATCGTGGGCCGGGTGATCGCCGCGGGTCGGGACGCCGGCCGGTTCGGCGTAGGCGACCGCGTGGGGATCCCGTGGCTCGGCTGGACCGACGGGGAGTGCCGCTGGTGCCTGGCCGGCCGGGAGAACCTGTGCGAGCGGGCGCGGTTCACGGGCTACGACATCGATGGCGGCTACGCGCAGCTGACAGCCGTGGACGAGCGCTACGCGTTCCCGATCCCGTCCGGCTATCCGGATCTGCAGGCCGCGCCGCTCCTCTGCGCCGGCCTGATCGGCTTCCGGGCCCTGCGACTCGCGGGCGACGGAGAGCGCCTCGGCCTGTACGGGTTCGGAGCGGCCGCGCACATCATCTGTCAGGTGGCCGTGCACGAAGGACGCCGCGTTTTCGCGTTCGTGCGGTCGGGCGACGAGGAGGCTCGCCGGTTCGCGCTCGATCTGGGAGCGGAGTGGGCGGGGGACTCCCTCGAGCCGGCGCCCGAGGAGCTCGACGCAGCCCTCATCTTCGCGCCGGCGGGCGAGCTCGTCCCCGGGGCGCTGCGCGCGTCGGCACGTGGCGCGACGATCGTGTGCGCGGGCATTCACATGAGCGACATCCCGAGCTTCCCCTACGAGATCCTCTGGGAGGAGCGCGTGCTGCGGTCGGTGGCCAACTTGACGCGCGCTGACGCCGAGGAGTTCCTGGCGCTCGCGCCGCGGGTGCCGGTGCGGACCGAAGTCGAGGTGCACGAGCTCGACCGCGCGAACGACGCCCTCGAGCGGCTGCGGCGCGGCGAGGTGCGCGGTGCGGCCGTGCTCGTGCCGCCCGGGGCCGCAGTCGCGACGTCTCGCGAGTCGGTCCGGGCCGTCTAGGGCCGGGTTGGGCGGGTCGTCCACGCATTCGTTGGTTGATCCACCGTGCTCTGGCACGGTCGATTCACCAACGAGCCGTCCGCCCGACTGCGGGCGGCCGACCCCGTGCGGCGCTACTCCTCCCCGTCCGGCGGCGCCGCCAGGCGCTTGCCCACGGCCAGCTGCAGGCCGCGTGGGGCGAAGCGGTTCGGTCCGAAAGCCATCTTCACGAACGCTCCGCCCGGGATCGTCGCGCGGCGCCCGCGCTCGACCGCTCGTAGCGCGTCCGCGGCCACGCGCTCGGCCGGCTTGATCGTCATGCCGGGCATCCGCTCGGCGAAGTACTCCGCGCCCGACGCCTCCTGGAACCCGGTTCGGACCGGCCCCGGCATCACCGACGTCACGGTCACGCCGGTCCCGCGAAGCTCGGTGTGCAGCGCCTCGCTGAGGAAGTCGACATAGGCCTTGGCCGCCGAGTAGCCGGCGTTGTACGGGAGCGGCTGGATCCCGGCCGTCGAGGACAGGTTGATGACGGCGCCGCGTCCCCGCTCGACCATCCCGGGCAGGTAGCGCGCGGTGAGGTCGACGACGGCCTCGACCAGGAGCCGCAGCTGATGGACCTCCTTCTCCCGCCCGCTGTCGAGGAACGACGAGTAGATCCCGTAGCCGGCGCAGTTGACGAGGACCTCGACCTCTCGCCCGCGTCGCTCCACCTCGGCTGCGAGCTCGTCGCGGCTGGCCCCGTCCGCGAGGTCGGCCGAGATCGCGTCCACGCGGACCTTGTGCTTCTTCGACAGCTCGGCCGCGAGGCGGTCGAGCCGCTCCATCCCGCGCGCGACGAGGGTGAGGCCGTGGCCGCGGTCTGCGAGGCCGCGCGCGAGCTGCTCGCCGATCCCGGACGACGCGCCGGTTACGAGGGCGGTCGACTCGTCGGAGGGCTCAGGCAGCGCCACGGGCCGTGAGCATACGCCTGCGGGCCCGGAGGACGCGCTGCGAGGCGGGCGCTCAGGCCGCGCTGCGCAGCGGCGCTTGTGCGGCCGCTCGTCCCCGGGCGGCCGGGCGCTCGCCGCGGAACGAGCGGAGGGCGGCGGCCGTGGCCCGGTAGACGTGCGCGTTCAGTCCCATGCCGCAATGGCTCGACTCGACCTCGAGGTGCCGTGCGCCTTCGTCGAGGCAAGCTCGCCAGTCCACGATGCCGTCGCTGCGGGAGTACACGGAGAGGTAGCCGACGTTGCGCGGCACCCGCCTTGCGAGATCTGCCCAGAACGGCTCGCAGCACCCGCCCGTGCGGCACGAGTTGCGGAACAGGCCGCGCACCCGCAGCGTCCCGAGCGTCCCCACCGCGTACACGGGAGCGCGAACGAGGGGGTGGACGGCGAGCGGGTCGAGCTGCGGGGACCCGAGCGTGACGATGCCCGAGACGAGGTCGGGCCGCCGAACCGCGAGAACCTTCGCGAAGTTGCCTCCCCGGCTCTGCCCGATCACGGCGACCTTCTGGCCGCGAGTCTCCGCCATCACCTGAAGCCGTTCCTCGAGGCGGTCGACCGCGGAGGTCGAGCAGTCCACGTTCGCGCGGATGCCGGCCCTGCGCGTGTAGTGGCCCGTGCGGCGCAGCCAGCGCGTCATGAGCGCCAGCGAATCGTCTCCCGCGAGGAACCCGGGGATCAGGAGCACCGGCTGGCCGGCCGCGTCGCGCACGCCCTCGCCGCGGAAGACGGGGTCGCGTAAGAGCGCGGCGAGCTCGAGGCCGAGCCTGCCCTCCCGCCAGATCGGCGGCAGCGAAAAAGATGACAGCGGCGTCATCGGGGCCTCACAACCCTACCCCCTGACCCGGCGTAAAGACGGCGGGATCACCCAGATCGGGGAGGGGAATACGATCCTTCCGCGATGCAGGCGGTCACGATCAGGGACGGCGATCTGGTCGTCGACCGGCATCCCGATCCGGTTCCCGGCGCCGGCGAGCTCCTCGTACGCATTCGCGGGGCGGGCCTGAACGGCGCCGACATGCTTCAGCGCCGCGGCCGCTATCCGGCCCCGCCCGGCGCGCCGCAGGACATCCCGGGCCTCGAGCTGGCGGGCGAGGTGGCGGCGGTCGGTGCGGGCGTGTCCCGGTTCACCGAGGGCGACCGCGTGATGGCGATCGTCGGCGGGGGTGGCCAGGCGGAGCTTGCGGTGGTGCACGAGCGGGTCGCGATGCCCGTGCCCGAGGCGCTCGGGTGGGAGCAGGCGGGTGGGTTCCCCGAGGTCTTCGTCACCGCGCACGACGCCCTCTTCACCCAGGCCGGGCTGCGCCCGGGCGACCGTCTTCTGGTCCACGGGGCGGCGGGTGGCGTGGGCACGGCGGCGGTCCAGCTCGGGCGCGCCGCTGGGGCCGGCGTCACGGCCACGGTCCGCAGGGAGGAGCTTCGCCCCGCCGTCGCGGAGCTGGGCGCCGAGCCGGTCGAGCCGGAGGGCTTCGAGCGGCATGGGCCCTTCGACGTCGAGCTGGAGCTGGTGGGAGCGCCCAACCTCGCGGCGAACGTCGGCGCCCTCGCGACGGGGGGGCGGATCGTGGTAATCGGGATCGGCGCCGGGGCGAAGGCGGAGCTCAGCCTCGCGGCGTTGATGGGCGTGCGCGGATCGGTGAGGGGCTCCACGCTGCGGGCCCGTCCCCTCGAGGAGAAGGCGATGGCGTCGCGGCTCGTCGAGCGGCACGTGCTCCCGCTGCTGGAGCGGGGGGAGCTCACCGTGCCGGTGGCCGAGACCTTTCCACTTGACCGCGCCGCTGACGCGTACGACCGCTTTGCGAGCGGCGGCAAGCTCGGCAAGATCGTCCTGCTGCCTTGACGGTCCCTCGCCGCGGTTTCCGGCGACGCGTCCCGATGCGCTGACACTCCTGCGCCCCTCGGTTTCGACCCGGGTCGATCCGGTACAACACGCGCGTGGGGAGTCTCACGGCGGACTCGTCCGCTCTAGCCGGGCGGCGCGAGGAACGCAAGGCGCAGAACCGCTCGAAGCTGCTGACGGCGGCGCGGCGGGTGTTTGCCGAGAAGGGCCTCGGGGAGGCGACCGCTCGCGACATCGTGCGCGAGACCGACCTCGCCACGGGCACCTTCTACAACTACTTCGACGACAAGGAGGACGCCTTCCGGGCGCTCCTCCGAGAGCTCGCGGAGAAGGCGATCACCGCGGCGCGCGAGCAGCGGCATCGTCCGGGCAGCACGCTCGAGGAGCGCGTGGGCGGCGCGTACCGCTCCTTCTTCGCGATCGCCGTCGAGGACCGCGAGCTCTTCCAGGTGTTCAGGCGCAACGCCAGCGCCATCGCGATGATGCCGGACGAGGACCTCTTCGAGGCCGGCATCCAAGACCTGTCCGAGGATCTAGTCGATTGGGCTCTCCAGGGCGAGCTGCCGCAGGGCGCGATCGACCTCGACTACCTCGCGGCGTCGATGGCCGGCGTCGGGTTCCAGGTAGCGACCCGGCTGATCGAGCGCGATCCGCCCGACGTCGACACCGCGGCGCGGTTCTGCACGCGGCTGTTCATGGGCGGGATCGACGAGCTGGCGGTGGGGGAGGCCAGCACCCCGGCCGCGGCTGTCATCCCCTGAGCGCCGGCAGGATCCGGTCCTTGTAGACCTGGATCGCGCGGTGCGGATCCGCGCCCGAGTTGTTCATCAGGACGACGGTCGTCGCGCCGAGCTGCTCCACCTCGCGGATCCGCTCGACGTGGGTGTCGGGATCCGACGAGATGATGAACGACTCCTTCAGGTCATCGTCGGAGATCTGCTCCTCGCCGTGCTCGTACATGGCCTTCGGCTCGTGCCAGTCGTCGGTGTAGAACTCGTCCGGCTGCGCTCCCTTCCACACCCGGGCACCCTCGAGGGCCGCATCGTCGTCCTGGGCCCATGAGAAGCCGACCTGCAACAGGATCTCGCCGGGCTCCTTGCCCGCGCCCTCCGCCGCCGAGGTGTACGCCTCGATGACCTCCGGCGCCTGTTCCGGATCCGCGAGCGTCCAGACCCCGTCGCCGAAGCGCCCGGCGACCGCCGCGGCGCGCGGCCCGAACGCGGAGACGTAGATCGGCGGGCGCCGCTCGGGCAGCGTGTGGAGGTAGGCCTGCTTCGTCGAGAAGTGCTTGCCGGCGTGGTCGACGCGCTCGCCGTCATAGAGCCGGTGGATGAGCTCGAGCGCCTCCTCCATCCGGTCTATCTGCTCTCCGACCGGCGGCCAGTCGGCGCCGAGCGGCGACTCGTTGAGAGACTCCCCTGACCCGAACCCGAGGTAGGGCCGGCCGGGGAAGAGCGTCTCGAGCGTCGCCCAGGCCTGGGCGATCAGGACTGGGTGATAGCGCGGGCCGGGCGGCGTCACCCCGGACCCGATCGGTACCCGCTCCGTCGCCTGACCGGCGGCGCCGAGCCAGACCCACGCGTGGCCGGAGTCGCCGGGCTCCCACCAGGGCTGCAGGTGGTCCGAGCAGCCGATGCCGTCGAATCCGGCGCGCTCGGCCTCGACGGCCTGCCTCAGGAGGTCGTCTGGGGGGAACTGCTCATGGGCGCAGAAGTGGAAGTAGCGGGGCACGGGACTCCGCTACCCGAGCGGCTCAGGCGCTAACCCTCCGTGCCCGGGCGCGCAGCCCAAGCGGTTCGGGCGGCCAGTCGCCCGCCAACGCCCTTAGTTGAGGCGCTCGACGATCATCGCCATGCCCTGGCCGCCGGCGACGCACATCGTCTCGAGGCCGATCTGCTTGTCGTCGGTCTCGAGGTCGTTGAGCAGCGTGGTCATGATGCGCGCGCCCGTCATCCCGAACGGGTGGCCGAGCGCGATGGCGCCGCCGTGCGGATTCAGCTTCTCGAGCGGGATCTCGGTCTTCTCCATGATCGGAATGACCTGGGCCGCGAACGCCTCGTTGAGCTCGACGACGTCGACGTCCCGCATGGTCATCCCGGCACGCTGAAGGACGTTGTGGATCGCGCCGATCGGCGCCACTCCCATGAGCTCGGGCTCGAGGCCGCTCGTGGCGGACGCGATCACTCGCGCGCGCGGCTTCAACCCGAGCTCGTTCGCCTTCGCCTCCGAGGTCAGGAGCACCGCAGCCGCGCCGTCGTTGAGGGGGCAGGAGTTGCCCGCCGTGACCCGACCGTTTTCGCGGAACGCCGGCTGAAGCTGCCCGAGCTTCTCGACCGTGGTGCCAGGACGCGGTCCGTCGTCCTTGTCGACCTTGCCGTGATCGGGGGTCTCGACCGGGATGATCTCGCGGTCGAAGAACCCGCCGTCGCGCGACTCCACGGCGAGGTCCTGGGAGCGCTTTGCGTACTCGTCCATCGCCTCGCGCGACACGTTGAAGCGGTCGGCCACGTTCTCCGCCGTCTCGCCCATCGCGATGTAGGCGTTGTGGGTCCCGTCGTTCCCCTGAAGCTTCGGGTTCTGCGTGTCCGGCAGGGTCGCCTCGCTGTTCGGGCCCGCGCGCGACACGGACTCGACGCCGGCCGCGATGTAGGTCTCCCCGTCGCCGGCCTTGATCGCGTCGGCGCAGATCCGGATCGCGTTGAGGCTCGACGCGCAGTAGCGCGCGATGGTCGAGCCGGTCACCGAGTCCGGAAGCTGCTCGGAGAGCAGCACGGCGATGCGCCCGATGTTGTAAGCCTGCTCGCCCTGGGTCATTCCGCACCCGCACACGACGTCCTCGACGGCTTCGGGATCGACGTCCGGGTTGCGCTCGAGGAGCTGGTCGATCACGTACGCGGTCAGGTCGTCGGGCCGCACCTGGGTGAGGGACCCCTTGAACGCCCGCCCGATTGGCGTGCGGATGGCATCGACGATCACGGCTTCAGGCATTTCGGCTATCCCCTCTCGCTCTGCGCGGCGTTTGGCGTAGTTAGGGGCGCCCTCCAGCGTGCGCCCCTGATGAGAGTCTAGATGGCTGGATTCGCGGTTTCAGGCAGGCGGCGCCGGAAGCGGGCCAGCCGTGGAGCCCGTCATCCGCCGGAGGTGTCCGCCCCTGTCGCTTAGCTGTTCGAGCGCGAGCAGCCGCTTCGCACAACTTCGATCGTCAGGAGGAGAGATGGCGCAGACAAAGGCACAGCGATCGGCGGCGGCCAAGAAGGCGGCCGCCACGCGGAAGGCACGATCCGCTTCAAGTAGCGCCGGCCAGGCGCGACGGGCGGCCGGCTCCGCCGTCAAGTCGGCCGCGACGGCCGCGAAGCAGGCCGGTTCGGCCGCGAAGTCCGCGGGCAGGGCCGCGGCCAAGGCCGGCAGCGCCGCGGCGAGCAGGGCGAGCGCGGCGACCGGCGGCGGCAAGGCCGCGGGCCCGGCCAAGCGGCGCGCCTCGACCGCTAAGAGGAGCACCACGCGGCGCGCAAGCAGCGCGCGGAAGTCGGCCACCACTCGCGCGAGCGGCGCGCGGAAGTCAGCCACGAGCCGTACG
>Ga0213882_10000598_pt1 | contig 11654 bp, 10 predicted proteins | sample BarmaccoBMER_R09_FD_160106 | JGI IMG/M metagenome (GOLD analysis project Ga0213882, IMG submission 160106) | Barbacenia macrantha exposed rock microbial communities from rupestrian grasslands, the National Park of Serra do Cipo, Brazil - ER_R09 ...
GCCCGAGCGCTGGGTGCCGGGGCCGTTTTCAGGGTCATTCCGGCCCGCACATATGTTTCGGTCATTCGGGCGGATTCGCTTAGCGGCAAGCACTCGAAGCACGATCTGGAGTGCCTGCGCGATAGCGCCAGGTCACTTCAGACGTTGCCGACCCTGTCGAAGCTGGACAAGAGGCTTGCGCGCAAGCACTTCGAATCCATCGATGCGCGCGTGCAATGGCTCAATGTGATTGACGCCGTAAAAGCGCGAAGCTTAGCGGCCTTTCTCGCGCCTTTTTTCCTTCGCTGGACTACGTCCGTCTATCTGATGCGCTGTCTCTTGGAGCAGCTCATGATCAGGAGCAAGAGGTCACTCGGACTGTCATAAGAGTGCGCGCGAAGTTACTCGCCGGCTTGGGGCCGACGACCCACAGCCTCGCGATACAGGTCATCCCAGAACCGTTCCGCATCGCCAGGGGCGAAGAGTGCTTCTGCGGTGGCACGGGCCTTCGCTCGCATGCTGCGATAGGTTGACTGGTTCTTGACGCAGGCTTGAACTTTCTCGAGGAGCTCGCCGGCAAGCCGCTCGACTTCGTCGCGAAACATCGCCTCGTACCAAGGAAGGTGCCTCTCGGTGTTCCCCTCATACTTCCATTCTCCCATCTCGTTCCTGTCCAGAGAGAGCAAGATGCCGTTGACCTGATCTTCAATGAATTCCGGCAGCGCCCCTATGTTCGTCGCAATAACGGGGGTGTAGCGCGCCATTGCTTCGATTGCGCTGTAACCAAAGGTATCGCTGAAAGTCGTCAGAAGAAGAAAATGCGATTGCCTGATCAATTCCAGGACGGCGGGGTTTGGCAACGAGCCATGCGACGTGACGTTGGGAAGCGTGTCGATAAGCCGACGATATGCCTCGAAGAATTCCGGGCGCGACGGACCTATCCATGAGCCGGCCCCCACGTCGAGCCCGGAAACGATGTCGACCTTGAGCGGAAAGCCAAGTTCGTGCGCGAGCTGAGCGGCGCGCACGGCAACGAGACCGCCTTTGCGTAAAAAGTGATTGCCTACGAAGACCAGCTTGATGGTTTCCGGTTGTGACGGGTCGAAACCATCTGCCTCAGGGGGAATGAGGATATTAGGATAGCGAACGGTGAGTTTGGGGGCAATATCGTCAAGCCACGGCCTGCCGGCATGCTGGTGCAGGAATTGGCGGCGGGCAATCTCCGAGATTGCCACGATCTTCCGGCATCTCTGGCCGGCAAGCATTCTCGAAAGGATTGCAAAGATCTTCCAATCTTCGCGGCCGAAGACGCGAGGGAGATGCGACTCGTAGCCGATCACGAAGGGCGTCACGCCAATAGGAATGCGGTTGAAGGCATGTATGAGATCGAATCTGCGAAGCGGAAACGGGCTGAAAATCGTTGCGCCTTCGATTGATGTATGAATGTAATTGAGGGGCAGGAAGTTTCGAATGGAGATGTTGTGCGTGGAATGCTTGGGTGAGTTGAACAGCCACGGATAACGGGTCGGCGCCAATATATTCAATGCATGTCTCATGCTAACTAGTCTACCGGTTGAAAAGCCACCCCGCATTATTGCATTGGCAAGATTTGCTCGTCAAAGCGGAGCTGTTCGCGTGGCTCTTGCTCAACCCCGTTGCCGCGACGTTGGCTGCATCGCTTTTCCGCGTCAGGTTCGGTAAAAAGGTAAGCGCGTCCGCGCGGCGACGAGCCGGGGGCGACCGTTCGTGACGAGTGTCACAGAGCCGGCTCGGCTGCAGACCAAACAGCCCGCACGAAACGGTTGCGGTTGATCAACGCGGAGATCGGGTCAACGGCCGCATTGTTGCCCAACGGTTGGCCTCCAATGGAGAGCCCTATTGCCTCGTCACGCGTTTTTCACTTTGCTGAGATGGATGATCGTCGTTTAACTGTGCCTTGTTGTCTCTCTTGGGTCGCACCCTGGCGCGGCTGGTTTCCGCGGAAGTCCTGGCGGAGGCGTCATATGAGATTTTTGAGCGTGCTGGCAGCCGTGTGTTCAGTCTGTCAAGTCGCCACGGCATTCTCAGGGGAACGGCCTGTATTGGAAACGGGCTCAGTGCTCGGTAGTGAGCTGTCGTTCGCCAACACTCTGGAAATGCTTGACCAGCACTTCGGTTCGCCGCCTGTTTGGAGAGAAGGGGGCGTGCAGGTCGATGCGCCGGTCCTGCCGTTCAATGATCCATCATTTTCCTGGGCGGCCGGGTATATCTGGAACCATCATTTGGCGGGGCAGCCGGTGCTATGGCCGCCACCCGCGAAGGATTTCCCGGCTTGGACGTCGAACGGCTTAGCAGACGCCAGTCCCAATGGCGATATGATGCGCCAGATGGAAGGCAAGCTCGTTCCGCTCACGTGGTCGGGAACGCTGAATCTCACAGTGCAGGAAATGCCCGCCGAACTTGCCCGAACCGTCGGCAAGGAGGACCCAAAGGAGTATATCGGCGCGACCATCAACAGCTATCCCTTCGCGCAAAAATACGGCATCTTCGCCATCTCTGCGAAACTCCCGTTGGGCAAGGGACTCTGGCCGGCATTCTGGCTATTGCCGGCGGACAAGAGCTGGCCCCCCGAAATCGATGTGATGGAAGTGATTGGTGTGGAGCCGAGCACGTTGTACACGAGCCTTCATACGAACATTCCCCATAGGGAAACGGCGTATGGATTGGGTACGGACACCCATCTCGACTTGAGCGCCGCCTTCCACGAATACGCTGTCGATTGGGGACCGGAAAAGATTGACTGGTATTTCGACCGAAAGCTCGTCTACTCGCGGCCCACGCCACCCGATCTGCACAAGCCCTGTTACATCGTGGCAAACGTCGGCGTCGGCAAGGAAAACGGCTGGGGCGGCGCACCTGATAGCTCGACGCATTTTCCCGCCACGATGCAGGTCGCCTACATCAGGGTTTGGCAAAGGCCTCAGTACGTTGGTCGCTAACCGCCACGGCTCTTGCGCCGGTCGGAGAAGCGTTGGTGTTCGAGGCCGCTCACTTGGTAAGAACAATGAGCACAGACCAAGCGTGGCGCTGGACAAAAGGAACTTGAAGCAACAGGTCGTCTGCGCGCTCGCACAGCTTCATCATAGTTGGACCGATGAGGGTTGTTTTGAAGGGAACTGCGGCGAGCGTTGTCAACCCGAAAAATTTGCACTCAATATCGCGAAAAACGCCGCGGGCAATTTCTAGATCGCTCATGACGAGAGGATGCTCGTCTTCCGTGCGATACTGAGGCGTCATCTTCCGAAAGAGGTTGAGCGCTGGATTATGCCCCAATGGCTCGCTAAAAATTGCTTTACCGCCAGGGCGGAGCACCCGAAAGATTTCAGAAAAGCATTTGTTCAGGTCGAGATGGTGGAGAATGCCGCGACCGAACACCAGGTCGAATTCATTGTCCGGAAACGTCAGGGCTTCGGCGTTCATCACCGCGAAGTCACAATTGCTCAACCCTAGCGAGGTGCAAATCTGCCGCGCCTTTTCAATGGCCTTATCGGATATGTCGATCCCATGAAAATGAGCCGTCTCCTGAGCGAGTCGATCGTTGACGAGGGAGATGACGCCGTCTGAGCAGCCGTACTCCAAGACGTTCGCGCCGCGCCCATATTGCCGCACGAGATCGTTTTGAGCCTGTGTGCCGGCGGCAAGTGCGCCGTACCACTTGTTCAACGGTTCGCGAATGTCGTGCTCCGCTCCGAAACGTTGATTGTGAAAATCACGTTCTCGCTCGATACGCGGTTGGTGGCTCATATCGGCCTCTCACTAAAATTCTCTCAAAAGGACATGATGTAGCGCTCAGGCCGTTAAGTTCAGAACGCTAGTTTCCCGGCGGGCGGTTCGATCTGACTTCTTGTTCTAGCCATGGCCGCCCCTGTTGTCAGCTTGCTGTCGGGATGGCGAGCGAGCATAGTAAAAAGCTGCGATGAACATCATCGAGGTCATATTGAACTGGCTGTAAAGCTCGACCTCGCCAATTGTACGCGCCAGGATGAACGTCACATATCCGGCAAAAAAGCAGCTTTCCGGTGCAGGATACCATAGTGCCCACCGCCAGACGCTGAAGAACACGACAAGCGTCGTGGCGGCGGCGATCACAATTCCGATCACGCCCAGCTCCACCCCTGTTTCGAGCCACAGATCGTGAAAATGAAAACCGTAGTGATTATTGATGTAGAAAGTTTCCCAGAACCGTATCGCGTCGGCATTGCTTTCGTTCCAAAATGCCTGGAGGCCGACACCAAGCGGGTGATCGGCAATGATTTCAGCCGCGTGAGACCATAGAAGCGTACGGCCGGTAAGGCTGACGTCTTTCCCGATTGATTGTAGGATCGTCTCAAACAGGCCATCGAACAGCAGGAACGAAGCCAATATGATTACGCTGGCAACAAACGCGCCAACGCAGGCCAGAAATATTCGCGTGGCTGGTCGAAACGGTCGCATCAGAAAGGGAGCGAGGGAACAAACGAGAGCCAGGCTCCCCGCCAGCAAAGCGCCTTCCGAGTCCGCTGCTATGAGCATGCTCGGCGCAGCCAGCAAAGCGGCGAGGGCAATGGCTCGAATGAGCAGATGCTGTCGGTCGAGTATCAGCCAGAAGCTTGATAGCACAACCAGCGCAAGCGTTTGACCGACCATGTTCTTGGAACCGAACACGGAAGGGGCGAACAGAAAGGTCGCGTTCGCACCGACGAATGCGAAAAAGGTAATGAGGATGAACGATCCGGCACGCAGTCCTTGCGCGAACATGAGGACCGCAAGCACCGATACCCAAATTTGGGCCGCGCTGCGCAATGATTGCGTCGGCTGTTCGGACCAGATGACGGAGAGCGCTCCGAACAACACGATGGCCCACGGAATGATATTCCAGGTCAGGGCCTGGTAGAAGCGAAGCGGAAACAGCGCGCAATAGAGCAGGACCGCGCACAGAAAGATGATAGCTGGTATGGTCTGGACGACAATAATGAGTGTGCTTGAAAGCGCGCAGCAAAGCCATAACAGCCAGGTGACCCGGTAATCCCAGTCCGTCTGATGGGCCGCAATGGCAAGTGACGGGGAGCTCATGTCGCGCCAATCGCCGGTAGCGAGAGGGTCGTACCGCTGCGCGCGCGCATCTGATCTGGCATTTTGTGTCGATAGTGCTCTAGAGACCATTTCGTAGACCGCCGGCAGTGGACTCCCCGATGTCTGGCGCGACAGCGGCCTTATTTGTCGCTGCTGCGATTCATCAGCGTGACCGGAATCGGTGGTTGACGGCCGCTGGTTATCGGGCGGGTCCATTGTCGATTTTTGATCACGTGTCGTCAAGACGCCGAGCGGCAGGTTGCGGCCGTTTCGAAGGTTTTGATGAACGCGGTTGCGCGCCAGGCTGCGCCGTCCGTGAACAAAGCAGGGCCAGATTGACGCCAGATCGGTTAACGAGCTCACGCTCCGCATGAGCGGCGATTCTGCCCCTGAACCCTCATGTTGGCCGAGAGATAGGAAGAGGCGCCGGCTGCGTAGCAACGCATCTTATCCGCGTAGGAAAAGTCATATTCGGGCAGAAACCGGTTCTCGCGGGCGAGCGTCTCTCTTACGAACCCCTTTAGATCCCAGGGCGCCTGTCGGCACAGATCGGGGCATTTGAAGAGATACTTGGCGTAGAGAGCGCCGGAGCCGATCATATAACTCCGCCAGAGTCGCTGGGCGGCCTCTGAAGTTTGGCGGCCGTGATGATGGTAAACTACGATGTTCGGCATGTATTCGAGCTTGATGCCCGCGGTATAGGCACGAAAGATATAGTCGGTATCCTCTCCTGCCGGGATGGACCCGACCCCGAACAGCTCGTCCATCGGGCCAAGTCGTTCGTAGACCATCCGGCTCACGAAAAGATTGCAGCCCAGAAAGCAGTTCCCGAGGTTCTCATATCGCGCGGAGCGGTCCTTGATATGCCATTGGTTTCGCGTGGTATCGGTCTTGATCGTCAGCGATAAGTCCCCGGCGTTCCCCAATTCGACCCGGCCGCCACGCAGTGCGAGGTCCTTATCCGTCGCATGCAGGTGCACGAGCTCGACGAAGTAGTCCCGCTGCAGGCGGCAATCATCGTCGATGAGGACGAGAATGTCGCCTTGCGCTGTTCGGAGTCCTCGATTTTTTGCTATCGCGATGCCGGTGCGAGGCTCACATTCAACCCGAACCGGGATCGATGCGTCGGCTGCGAAATTGTGCAGAACGGCCTCCGTGTCGTCAATCGATGCATTGTCAACCACCACGATTTCGGCATCTCTCAGCGAGGCCGCCCGCGCAGCCGCGTCGATCGATTGCAGGCAATGAACGATCGCGTGAGCTCGGTCTTTGGTGCAGATGACGACGGATACTTTCATTAGCTCTGCTTTTGCACGGCTGGAGTCGATCCGAACGGGAGAGACAGCAGCGCGCTTTCGTCGATGAAGGAACGTCGCTGAACGAGGACACAGACGACCATCGTCGCGAAAGCCAAGAGGGCGCAGAGCCCGACGTCGGCAAACTTCTGAAGTGCAAAGGTTCTGTTGACCTCCGAGTAGACCAGTATCGCGATCGGGGTGATCAGAGCTGGCACAACCAAGGTCTCGAGATATGTCGCGAACCGGCATTGAAGGAGAGAGAGCACGAGGCTCAGCGTGCGCGGTACATAAAGCAGGACCGCGAAGGTGTAGGCTCCGGCCACCCAATGGATATCGTGGGACAACAAAAGCGACAGCAGCAGCGCGCCGAGCCAGATGAGGCTGAACTCGATCGTCATCCGCAGCCTCAGATCAGGCCGGCCCAGCACCAGCATGATGTCACCGCCGAGCGCCATCATTGCCTGGATCGCTCCAGCCGCCGCCAGGATCATGAAGATTGTGCCCGATTGGGCCCACTTTTCGGAGAGCAGGATCTTGAAGATCGAGTGATGGGCGGCCGCCACCAAGCTCATCGACGGGACCACGAGGACACTGAGGACGCGAGTGGCGAGCAGGAAAGTCCGCCGGATGGCCGGCAAGTTCTCCTTGACTGTCGCCAAATGCGAATAGAGCACGTATTGCATCGGCCCGGTGATGACCATCGTCGGCAGGCGAATGAACTGCATGGCGATGGTGTAGAAGCCCACCGAAGTCGGTCCCAGCACACCTCCGAGAGCAAGGTTGTCGACCGATCCGGACAGCTGAGCGATAAGGTTGGTACTAAGAACGTCCCGGCCGAATACCAGGTGATGTTTGATCGCGGCGAGATCGAAGACCAAGCGCGGGCGGAATGGCGAGCAGACGAAGGTCACTAACAGCCGGGTGAAGAAAAAGGTAATCTGTTGGGCAACCAAGGCCCAGACCCCGGCTCCCATGAATGCGGCGGTGACAGCCGTAGCGACACCAAGAACGGTCGAACTGATTTCGATAGCCGCAATAGTTGAGAACTGGCGGGCCTGCTGGAGCGCCGCGCCGGGAATTACGGCGGCCGCCTGTGCCGCGATGATTAAGGACAGCGTGGTGACAATTAGCTTGAGCTTCGGTTCGCCGAAGGTGTAGGCCACGAGCGGCGAAAGAAGGACCAGGATCGGCACTATTGCACCGCCCAAGGAGAAGATCACCCAGAAGCTTGTCGACCACGCCGTCTCGTCCTTTAGCGGCGTCGAGCGAACGAGGGACATGCCAAGTCCCGCGTCCGTGATCAGCATTGAGAAGAGTATGAGGGGCGATGCAATCGCGACCAATCCGTAGTCGGTGGACGTGAGCAGGCGCGACAGAATCGGGACGGCGATGAACTGCGCGAGGAGGCGGGTGAGGCTGGCCGATGAGACGAGTGCGGTACCAGTCACAATCCTGCGGAGTGACACTATACTGATCCTGCTATCGCGCGCCGCAGTCCCCGGGCGTGCAGTCGAGTTCGGTCACTAGCCCATAGCATAGAGGGTAGGCTCAGAGAGTTGCGGCACATAATCGTGAATTCATAGTAAAGGCAGAGGTGAAAGCAAAAACAACAAGTGTTGTTGTGCCCGGCACAATCGGGAAAGCTCAAGGCCCTTTTCTTGTACTTCGGTTACTATCATTGTTCTTAATGAATGCGGGAACGCCAACGGTCATGCGCTCTGCGCCAGCCCTCTCAGCAGTTGGCGCACGGGTTGGTGAGGCATCATGGTACCGCAGGAAGACTCGAAAACCGGTAGAGGCGATAAAATCGATACGCTCATCGCTGCCGCGATCATGGCGTCAGACATTTTTGCCGAGCAGGCACGATACCGCCTTGGACAGGGGGCGCAGGGCCGCCGACACGACTACCCCTATCGCTGTTCTCTTCTCGGCACTTTGGTTCATCTATTGCCTTTCGCCCCCAATGACCCATAGGTGCCGGCCAGATAGGCCCGCGATGACACGCCCGCGGGGAACCGTAGCGTGAGTCACTTGCGATCGTGGCGGGTGAGTTCAATGCGTTGGCGCCCGGGCTGATGGCGTCCAACTGTCGTAGGTGCCACGCCGGCGTGCTGCCACTACTTAACGACCGGCATTCAAACACCAAGTCGCACACCTTTGCGCGAATACGTCGCACCCGGCGCGTTAAGCAAAGGCCAGCGAATTTTCCAAAACCGCTCGGGCGGCTGCTACTGTTGACGTGGCGGCGCCCGGCATCCTTGGTTGACCAGCTTTCTAAGCGCAGCGTAAACTTATCAGGAGAATGTGTTATGCCGATCGCGAGCACGGTGGGCCTTGGCAAAGATGTGCGGATTTACCATGAGGATCAAGTCAATCTTTATGGCTGCACCGTCGGGGATGAAAGCCGGATTGGCTCTTTCGTCGAGATTCAGAAGAACGCCACCATCGGTGCGCGATGCAAGCTCTCCTCGCACAGCTTCATCTGCGAAGGCGTCACAATTGAAGACGAAGTTTTCATCGGGCACGGCGTGATGTTCACCAATGATCGTTTCCCGCAGGCGACCAATCTGGACGGCGTGCCGCAGACGGAAGCAGATTGGTCCGTTGAAAAAACACTCGTCAGGCGTCGTGCCTCGATCGGCTCCAACGCGACCATCCTGTGCGGCATTATCGTCGGAGAAGGGTCGCTGATCGCCGCCGGTTCGGTTGTGACCAAGGACGTCCCGGACTATGCGATTGTCGCAGGAGTACCTGCGCGCGTCATTGGCGACACTCGGAAGAGAACGGCTTGAACGGCCTCTGTTGCTTCATTGCTGCACGAGGCGCACGGAAATGGAAGACAAACTGGGATCGAAAGCAGTGGTGAACATTGGCCTCATCGGTTACGGGTACTGGGGACCCAATCTACTGAGAAATTTTGCAGAATTGCCCGGCGTCAGGACGGTCGCCGTCGCAGATCTCAGGCCTGCGCAGCTTGAGTCTGTTTCGCGCCGATATCCTTCGATTAGAACAACAACGCATTTCGAAGATCTCATCGCCGACGAAAGTATCGAAGCCATCGTGGTCGCAACGCCAGTTGCGACCCATTTCGAATTCGGTATGGCAGCCCTCAAGGCAGGAAAGCATTTGTGGCTCGAAAAGCCGATGACGGAAACAAGTCACCAGGCAGAAAAGCTGGTTGAGGAGGCGGAGAAGCGTTCACTCACACTGTTCGTGGATCACACCTTCATCTACACCGGTGCGGTCCGCAAGATGGGTGAATTGATCAAGAGCGGAGATCTTGGGAAGATCCTCTATTACGACTCGACGCGAGTTAATCTCGGCCTGTTTCAGCGCGACGTTAACGTGATCGCAGATCTTGCAGTTCACGATTTCGCGATTCTCGACTATCTCTTGGATGAGCATCCGATAGCGGTCTCTGCCAGCGGCATCAACCACTTTCCAGGGACTCCGGAAAATCTTGCGTACATTACGCTGTTCTACGATTCCGGCGCGATAGGTCACACCAACGTCAGCTGGCTTGCGCCCGTGAAGGTTCGGAAGGTTCTCGTCGGTGGAAGCAAGAGAATGATCACATACGATGACCTAGAGCCTAGCGAGAAGGTCAGGGTCTACGACAAGGGTATTAGCTTCACCGATGATCCGAAGGTGATACACGAGATGCGCGTCGGCTATCGCACAGGAGATATGTGGGCGCCGAAACTCGACGGAAGCGAAGCATTGAGGGTCGCTGTCGAACATTTCGTGGAATGTATCGCAAAGGGCGAACCTCCCATCACAGATGGCCGGCTTGGCCTCCGCATCGTGGAAGTGATCGAAGCCGCCACAAGCTCGATGCGTGGCCGGGGAGAAACCGTTCGTATTCGCCGACACAAATCCGACGAGCCGCTGACATATGCGTCTCGCTAGCGGCCGCAGGCCCTAGCCAGCGCGTCCACAACGCGGTCCTGATCGGTATCGGTCATTTGCGGATAGAGCGGCAGGATGACGGTTCGATTCTGGGCCTCTTCCGATCTTGCGAGCGAATGGAGGTGCCGCATTCCAGAATAGGCTTTTTCCCTGTGCGCGCACATGATGCCGCGCCGGGTTGAGACCTCTTCATCGAGCATAGCCTGCATTACCTGGCGCTGATGGCAACCGTCGGGTAGACGAACGCAAAAACTTTGCCAGTTGCTGCGGGCATAGGAGGGTTGGACTGGCAAGCCAAGCCCCGGGATTGCTGCAAGCTGTTCCAAATAGCGGCTGGCCCGCTGCCGTCTCGCCTGGACGATCACCGGAAGACGCTTCAGCTGTTCCCGACCCACAGCGGCCTGAATATCGGTCATTCTGTAGTTGTAACCTACAACAGGATGATCTTCGAAAATGACCTGCGGCGAGCCATGGCGCACCGTGTCGGGGACGCTCATTCCATGTTGTCTGAGGAGGCGGAACTTGGCCGCCCACTCGGGCTTGGAAGTCGTGAGCATGCCACCGTCGCCAGTACTCATGATTTTTCTGGGATGGAAGGAAAAGCACGCCACGTCGCCGCGCGGCCGGCCGATCTTTTCCCATTCGCCGTCGATGAGGATCTCGGAGGCGATCGCGCAGGCGGCGTCCTCGATCACAACCAGGCCATGCCGGCGGCCAAGCTCGACGATTCGGCCAAGGTCACAGGGCATGCCCATCTGATGCACGCAAAGGATCGCGCGAGTTCTTGGCGTGATCGCGGCCTCGATCAATGTCGGATCGATATTGAACGTTTCCGGTTCGATGTCGACGAAAACCGGTATCGCGCCACAATATCGGATCGAGTTGGCTGTCGCGATATAGGAATGGCTGACCGTGATCACCTCGTCGCCCTGCGAAATTCCCGCCGCCAGGAGCGCCAGGTGGAGAGCGGTGGTGCAGTTCGAAACGGCTACGGCTAACTCGGCCCCGGTGAACGCTGCGAATTCGCGTTCAAAGGCCGCGACTTCGGGCCCTTGTGTGATCCAGCCACTCAAGATCACGCGTCGCGCAGCCTCAACCTCCCGTTCGTCCATTACGGGCTTGATGATCGGTATCATGCCGGCAACCTCAGGAATGAAAGCGCGGATCTTAGCTCACCAGTTCACGATTGGCATGCCACCAGGTAACGAGTCGCTCTAAGCCTTCCCTTAGCCCGACACGCGTCCGGAAGCCGAGCAGCTTTTCCGCCTTCGATGTGTCAGCGAGCCGTCGTGAAACGGGATTCACCTTTCGCTCGGGGCCGTATTCCGGCTTGAGGTTCGAGTTCATGACGTCGAGCAATGTCGCCGCGAGTTCGTT
>Ga0213882_10000599_pt1 | contig 11636 bp, 8 predicted proteins | sample BarmaccoBMER_R09_FD_160106 | JGI IMG/M metagenome (GOLD analysis project Ga0213882, IMG submission 160106) | Barbacenia macrantha exposed rock microbial communities from rupestrian grasslands, the National Park of Serra do Cipo, Brazil - ER_R09 ...
CACGACCTCGAGCCGGGCGCGGATCGTCGGCGCGATGCCGTCCCGCGCACCCGCGGTCTCCGGCTCGTCGGCCATGCCGCCACGGCGCCGCCCTGCCACGTCGCGGAGCGCGCTCCACGCGACCCATAGGAGGAAGAGGTAGAGCACGGCCAGAAAGCCGAACTTGAGCGCAACGGCGACGGGATCTGTCTGCACGGCTAGATGATTGATTCCGAATCCGTGTGCCCCTGGGGCGGCGAAAATCGAGCTGGCGAAGGACGCAGGGCGAAGTTCATGCATGAATGCATGGACGAGCCCGAGGACGCACGACCAGCGACGATTTGCAGCCGGATCCAGGGGTGCAGGGGTTTGGGATCGGTCATCTGCTACTCGCGTTCGAAGGTGAGCTTTGCAAGCCCCAGGGTCACCTCGTCGCCGGGCTGCAGGACGGCCTCGGCCACGCGCCGGCCGTTCACCTTGACGCCGTTGGTGGACCCGAGGTCCGAGATGATCCAGGCACCATCCTCGTTGCGGAGCTCGGCGTGCCTGCGCGACGCGTTCGGATCCTCGAGCGTGATGTCGGAGTCGCGGCTACGGCCGATCAGCAGGCGGCTGCCGGAGAGCACGGTGCGCCTGCCTTCGCCCACGAGCAGCGCACGCCCGGACGCCGCGATCGGCGCGAGCGAACGCGCTGCCCGGTCGGGCGAGTAGACGATCGTGTGCCCGAAGTCCTCGGCCGACGGACCTACCTCGGCCGCCGCCGCCTCTTCCTCGGCGGCGCCGACGAGCTGTGTGAGGATGCCGAACTCTCCGAGCGCCAGGCGGTCGTCGGTCTCGAACTCCACGGTCGGGCGGGTGACCAGCGCGAGGCCCTCCGTGCGCGCGTGCTCGAGCAGGTAATCCGAGAGCTCCTTCTTCAGACCCTCCTCGTAGCCCTCGAATTGCTCGCGGTCCTGGGGTGAGAGGAAGACGGTGTAGTGGTTCGGCACGTACGTCCGGGAGATCGAGACGGTCTGGTTGTCCTGCATCTCCTTCGCGAGCTTCCGGGCGATCTCGACGGGCTGTACGCGCGATTTGAAGGCGCGGCTGAACGCCCCGCCGACGAGGCCTTCCAGCTTGGATTCGAGGTTCCGGAGGACGCTCACCTGGCCATCGTAGGGACGTGGGGGGTGCGCCGGGGCGGGGGAGGGAGACGCCGCAACAGCCCGGTTCTGCTCGCCGCAAGGGCCGCCAGGGCGCCCAGAAGCGAGCCGAAGACGAGGCCGCGGCCTCCACCGTGGGCAAGGCCCCCGTGGGCGGCGCGCGACAAGATCTCGTGTCCCGCGATCAATAGCGCCCCCCAGGCGGCCGCTCCTGCGATATCGAGTGCCGCTGAGCGGCGGCGCACCAGGACGGGGAGCAGGGCCGCGAGCGCGGCCCAGAGCGCCACCCCGGCCACCGCCGGCGAGGTCGCCAGCGGCGCGAGCGCCTCGCGCCCGGCCGTGCTCGGCGAGCCCGCCCACACCGAGCGTGCGGCCGCGTCCGGGGGCGGGCCGAGCAGCAGGGTGTTCGAGGTCAGGAGCTCCGCGACCGCGGTCCAGAGGAACCCGGTTGCTCCGAGCGCGAGCCGGCGAGCCGGCGTGGACGCGGACCCGGCCACCGCGAGGTACGCCGGGCCGAGCGCGATGGCGCCGAGGAGCGGCGCGAGCGCGGGGAGCGACCAGCTACGTCCGGCGTACGGGAGAAGCATCGGGACAGGGGCAAGCGCGCTCAGGACGACGAGCGCAGTGCCGTCGCGGAGCTCCCAGCCCAGCCAGCCGAGGAACGCGCCCGCGCACGCAAGCCAGCCCACGCGCGGGAGGATCGCCACGATGAGGCCCGCCGCCGCGGCCGCGGCGACCGCGGAGAACCGCGGGGCGGGGCCAAGGGCGGTCAGACCGGCGAGGACGAGCACGCCGGCGGCGAGGCCCGCGCCAGCCCTGCTCGCGACCGCAGTCGCGCCTCCCCCCGCGCCAGAGCGTTCGCGCTCCTCCGCCGTCTGCTCCGGAGGGCGGCTCCTCGTCGTCGTGGTGAGGCCGACCCGTCTGGCCGTCTCGGCGTCGGCGAGCCCTCGTGTATCGGGCAAGCGAGGAGCGACGTCCGCGAGCGCCGCGCGCAGCGAAGCCAACCGCGGCCGCCGGGCGGGCTCGGGGCCCACGGCGGAGTCAACCCACCCGAGGACCTCGCGCGGGAGGTCCGGCCTTTGCTCCCCGAGCGACGGAAGCCGCTGCCCGAGACTTCGGACCGTCGCCGCGGGCGTCGCGCCGCGAACGGGGTTCACGCCGCTCCAGGCCTCGTAGAGAGTGAGACCGAGCGCGTAGACGTCGGCCGCCTCGGTCGCGCGCTCGCCCTCCGCCTGCTCCGGCGCCATGTAGGCGAGCGTGCCGACGACATCCCCTGTTCCCGTCAGCGGATCCGCGACCGCGAGATGCGCAACTCCGAAGTCGGCGAGCTTCGCGAACCCGGCGCCCGCAGCCGGATCCGTCACGACGATCACGTTGGGCGGCTTGACGTCGCGGTGGATCACCCCCCGCGCGTGGGCGTGGGAGAGCGCGTCGCACAGCGCGACGCCGATGCGGGCTACGTCGCGGTCCGACACCGCGCCCGCCTGGATCAGCTCGGCCAGCGTTCGGCCGGGCACCAGCTCGGACACCAGGTAGACGGCCTCATCGTCCTCGCCGAGCTCGTACAGGGACACGATGCCGGGGTGGTTCAGGCGGGCGGCGACGCGCGCCTCGCGGATCGCCCGGGCCTGCGCGGGGTCCCCCGCTTCGCGCGGCACGACCTTGACCGCCACCTCGCGCTCCAGCCGCTCGTCGAACCCAAGCCAGACCACGCCGTGGCCCCCGGCTCCCAGGCGGCGCTCCAAGCGGTAGCGCCCGAGGACGACGCCTCCACGGCCGACCGGCGCCTCCCCACTCGCCCGAAGGCGTCGCGTGCTCTCGTCCATCGTCATCGTGCGTTCCACAACCGATCCTGTTTCGGGCCGGATCGGTGGCTCCCTGCCGGCGGGGCCGCGGCCAGAGCCGGGGTTGGCCGGTCCGAGCGTAATACTTGGCATAGCCTGCCAGGCGGGAACAGGGCGGGTCACACCGTGTCGTTCTTCGACGAGACGCAACAGACACCCCGCAGGACCGGGCGCCCGCCGCCGCCGCGGGGGCGGTCAACGGACCGGCAGACCCTGCTCGTCCGGCGCGTGATCGCCGGCGCCGTGGGTCTCGTCGTGGTCGTCCTGCTGTTCCTCGGCATCAAGAGCTGCCGAGACAGCGCCCGCCGCGACGCGTTCAAGACCTACGTTCGCGACGTCGCGGCGATCACGCAGGCGTCGGGACAGGACTCGAACGCGCTGTTCACCGTGCTGTCGCGGTCCGGCAAGCAGAGTCCGCTCCAGCTCCAGACGGCCCTCAGCCAGTACGAGGGCGACGCAGCGCAGCTCGTGGAACGGGCCAACCACACGAGCCATCCCGACGAGTTCGCGACGGCCCAGGACCACCTGGTGCAGACGCTGGAGCTGCGCCGCAACGCGCTCTCGACGATCGCCAGCTCGCTTCAGCCGGCGCTTGGGACCACCGCCTCGGACGCCGCCACGAGCCGCATCGCGGAGCAGATGCAGACGCTCCTGGCGAGCGACGTGATCTACGCGCAGCAGGTCGTGCCAAACATGCGAAAGCCGCTGAAGAAGGAGGGCCTGCTCGACCAGGTCACCATCCCGACCAGCCGGTTCCTTCCGGACCTTCAGTGGGTGCGGCCGAGCGTCGTCGCATCACACATCGAGGGGCTCCGGAGCGGCCGCGGATCGGGCCCGATCGCGCCAGGCGTCCACGGGACCGCCCTGGTCGGCACCGTCGCGCGGCCCGGGGGCCAATCGCTCTCGAGTGGCAGCACGACCAGCGTCACCGTGAGCCCCAGCCTCGCGTTCGACGTGACCGTGCAGAACGGCGGCGTCAACAAGGAGACGGATGTCCAGGTCACGCTCTCGATCACGGGCTCGGGCAGGCCGATCGTGCGTGAGCAGACGATTCCCACGATGGATGCCGGGCAGCAGAAGATCGCCACGATCCCGCTCGCCACGACGCCCCCGACCGGCAAGCGCCTGCTCGTCCACGTCGACATCAAGCCGGTCCCCGGTGAGACGAACCTCTCCAACAACAGGGCGACCTACGGGGTTATCTTCACGCACTGAGGTGGCGTGCACGGCTTGACCTCAACCCAGGGGATCGTGGCGCTGGCGGCTGCGGGCGTGGCGGCCGTCGCGCTGGTTCTCGCGGTCGTGCTGGCCGTGCGGCTCCGGCGCCTCCGGGCCGCCCAGCGGGCCGTTCTCGGTGACACCGCCCCCCGCGACCTCGTCGACCACGCCGCCCGCCTCGAGACGGGCTTCGCCGACCTCCGGGAGTGGGTTGAGGAGACGCTCGAGCGGATCGCGCTGCGCATGGACGCGACAGAGCACCGCCTCGACGGCTGCGTGGCGTACAGGGCGCTCGTCCGCTACGACGCCTACAACGAGCTCTCCGGGCACCAGTCGAGCTCCCTCGCTCTGCTCGACGCGCACCGATCCGGGGTGGTCCTCTCCGCGATCGTGCATCGCGACCAGGCGCGCCTCTACGTGAAGCAGGTCACGCGCGGCGTGGGCGAGATCGAGCTCTCGCCGGAGGAGCGCGAGGCGGTGGAGACCGCGCTCGGCCCCGCCCAGGCGCAGTCCGCCGCGTAGATGGGCGATCGCCGCCGATGATGCGGGTCGGCTTCCTCGGGCCGGCCGGGACCTTCACCGAGGAGGCGCTTCGCGCGTCCGCTCCGGACGGCGTGACGATCGAAGAGGTGCCCTACGCGAGCGAGTACGAGACGGTCATGGCGGTCCAGGCCACAACGGTGGACCGCGGCGTGGTCCCGATCGAGAACTCCCTCGAGGGCTCGGTCACCGCGACGCTGGACACCCTGGCCGGGGAGGCCGCTGACGTGCGCATCGTGGGAGAGGCCATCCGACCCGTGAGCCACTGCTTGGTCGCCAGGCCCGGGACGGCGGTGGCCGACGCCGAGCGTGTCGTCTCCCACCCGCAGGCCATCTCGCAATGCCGCGAGTACCTGCGCGAGAACCTGCCGGCGGCGGAGGCGGTCTCGGCGGCGTCGACGGCGGAGGCGGTTCGCAGCGTCGCCGAGCACGATCGGCCGGAGGTGGCGATCGGCACCCGCCTCGCGGCCGAGCTCTACGGCTGCGACGTCCTCGCCGAGGGCATCGAGGACCGTCGCGAGAACCACACCCGGTTCGTCTGGCTGGCACGCGCCGGCACGGAGCCCGACGCGCCGCCGGCGAAGACGTCGATCGTGTTCTGGGGGTTCAACGACACATCGCCCGGTGCGCTCATGCGGGTGCTGGCGGACCTCGCGGAGCGCGACATCAACCTCACGAAAATCGAGTCGAGGCCACGGCGGGGGCGCCTCGGCCACTACATGTTCTTCGCCGACCTCGAGGGCGCCGCCGACGATTCGCGGGTCCGGGGGGCGCTCGACGCCCTGGCGGAGCGGGTGCAGACGCTCAAGGTCCTGGGGTCCTATCCGGTGCTGTAGCCGTGGGTAGACTGGCGCATGGACTTGGCCACCACCGCAGTCGAGCCCGAGACCCTCGAAACCGGCGAGGCAGAACCAGCCGGGCCCGTCGCGCTGCCCGTCTCAGGGTCGGGGCAGCGCGGGGCGGGCGGCCGGGTTCTGGTACTGAACGCGTCGTACGAGCCGATCAACGTGTGCACCGTTCGCCGGGCGGTCGTGCTCGTGCTGAAGGATCGCGCCGAGGTGATCGAGCGGCACGGCCGGGCGCTCCGCTCCGAGACCCTGACGCTCGACCGGCCCACGGTGATCCGGCTCGTCTCCTACGTCCGGATCCCGCGCGACGCCCACAGCCGGAAGATCACGCGGCGCGCGGTGTTCGCGCGCGACAAGTGGACATGCCAGTACTGCGGCTCCGCGCGCGGGTCGCTCACCGTCGACCACGTGATACCCCGCTCGAAGGGCGGGACCTCCGGCTGGGACAACATCGTGACCTGCTGCGCGCCGTGCAACCGCCGCAAGGGCGACCGCCTGCCGCGGATGGCCGGGATGCACCCCCGCCACGCGCCACGGGCTCCCAGCCCGTCCATCTTCGTCTACGTGGCCGTCCCCAGGGTCCCGGAGACGTGGCAGCAGTACCTGCTGGCCGCCTAGTGCCCGAAGAGGGGTGAGATGGCTCGCGTCGTAGAGCGCGGCCTCCGCCGGACCGTGGGCGTGCCGGGCCTCTTCGCCACGGCCTACGGGAACGTCGGCTCGTCGATCTACTACGCGCTCGGCCTCGTCGCCGCGTATGCGCTTGGTCTCACTCCGGTGGTCTTCATCTTCGCCGGCGGGCTCTTCGCCCTGACCGCGAAGACCTACGCCGAGGGGGCCTCGATGTTCCCCGAAGCCGGTGGCTCCTCCTCGTTCGCCCGGCACGCGTTCAACGAGGTCGCGTCGTTCTTCGCCGGCTGGGCCCTGTCGCTCGACTACATCATCACGATCGCGATCAGCGCGTTCTTCGTGCCGCACTACCTCGGCGCGTTCTTCCCATCGCTCCGCCACAACCCGGGGGACATCATCGGCGGGCTGATCGTCGTGGCGGTGCTGGCGGCCCTCAACATCCGCGGGCTGCGGGAGTCGGCCACGCTGAACATCTTCCTCGCGGTCACCGACCTCTTCACGCAGATCGCGCTGATCGTGCTCGGCGCGGCGCTGATCTTCGATCCGTCGGTGCTCGTGAACCAGGTCCACCTCGGAACGGCGCCGACCTGGCACCAGCTCATCTTCGCGCTCTCGATCTCGATGGTCGCCTACACGGGGATCGAGACCGTCTCGAACATGGCGGAGGAGGCCCGCGATCCTGACGACGACGTGCCGCGCACCGTCAACTACGTGCTGATCGCAGTCCTCGCGATCTTCGCCGGCATCTCGATCATCTCGCTGATCGCGCTGCCAGTCCACCACGTTGGGCACCACTACACGACGCTCCTCGGCACGCGATACCAGGCGGATCCCGTGCTGGGGATCGTGTCCGCCCTACCCCTCGGGCACGGCCTCCAGACGGCCCTTCGCTACTACGTCGGCGTCCTCGCGGCCACGATCCTGATCATCGCCACGAACGCCGGCCTGATCGGGATCTCGCGCCTCTCCTGGTCGCTCGCCGAGCACCGCCAGCTGCCGGCGGTCTTCGCCCGGGTGCACCGGCGGTACCGGACGCCGTGGTTCACGATCGCTGTCTTCTCGGTCCTTGCCGTGATCCTCCTGATCCCCGGCAAGACCGACTTCCTGGGCAACCTCTACTCGTTCGGCGCGATGCTCTCGTTCACCACCGCGCACATCGCGGTGATCGCACTCAGATACAAGGATCCGGAGCGCCGACGGCCGTACCGGGTGCCGTGGAACGTGCGCTTCCGCGGCGGCTGGCTTCCGGTGTCCGCGGTCCTCGGAGGGATCGGGACCTTCGCCGCATGGCTGTCCGTTGTGATCCTCAAGCCCGAGGCCAGGCTCGTAGGGATCCCGTGGATGGTGCTCGGCCTCGGCGGCTATCTCCTCTACCGCCGCCACATCGGCGTCGATCCGCGGACTCAGTGCCGGATCGAGCGGCCGGAGGCGCCGGCGGACTTCCGCGAGCTCGCCTACGGCTCGGCTCTGGTTCCGCTGTTCGGCACCGACGTGAACGGCAGCGCGATGTCGGCCGCCGCCAGGCTGGCGGGCGAGGATGCGACGGTCGATGCGCTGTACGTGATCGAGGTTCCGCCCCAGCTCTCGCTCGACTCCGGCATGGAGGACGAGGAGAACCGCGCGCGGTCGGTGCTCGACACGGCGCGCATCCGCGGCCGCGAGCGCAAGCTCAAGGTCCGGACGAGCGTGATCCGTACGCGCAATCCCGGCGCCGCTTTGGTCGACGAGGCACGCCGGCGCGGATCCGAGGTGATCTACCTCGACACCGTGCACGCCCCGCCTTCGGAGCGGGTGCTCGGCCCGACGGCGCTCTACCTCCTGCGGGAACGGCCGTGCCGCGTCGTGGTCGAGGCCGACAACCGGCTACGTCGCGACGACGGCGCCACGGCGGCTGGTAGCGCGGCGGCGGGGGTCGCGGCAGGCTCCTCCTGAAGCCCCGCGCGGAAGCGATTCGACGCGGTACGCAGAGGGGCGCCCCGGAGGACGCCCCTCAAGCTCGACTGGATGGATCGGTGGCGGCCCTGAGCGACCCAGCGCGCCCCGCGGCGCTCCCTGACTCGCGACCGGTGGGACCAGGTCCGGCCTCCGCGCTCCGACGGTGCCCGGGGTGGACTCCCCTAGGCGGGTCCAGCTCCGACCTAGCGGCCGGACACCTCCAGGGTCCCGAAAATCATGTGACTCAGTCGGACCACCTCCTTTCCCTGGTGGCGCCAATCTAAGCAGACGGCCCAGCGCCGTTGCCGGTGGCATCGGGCACCACCTGCTCGGAGGATTCCGCGACGTCCGCCCCGGTGTCCGTCTGAGTCTCCATCACCAGCGCCACGGCGCTCACGGCGTCGTCGCGGAGGTTCATCAGCTTCACCCCCTGGGAGGCACGACCGTAGCTGGAGATGCCGCTGACCGCGGTGCGCTGGACCATCCCGTTCTGCGAGATGAACACCAGCTCGTGGTGCTCGCGCACGATCAGCGCCCCGGCCAGCGCCCCCTTCTTCTCGGTGAGCTGGATCGTCTTGACGCCCATCGTTCCGCGGCCCTTCACCGGATAGTCGGCGATCGGGGTGCGCTTGCCGTAGCCGTTCTCGGTCACCACGAGCAGCTCCGTGTCGTCACGCGCCACGTCCATCGCCAGGACCCGGTTGTCGCCGCGGGCGACGTTCATCCCGCGCACCCCGCCCGTGTCGCGGCCCATCGGCCTGACTTCGTCCTCGCTGAACCGCGCGGCCTGACCCGATCGGGAGACCATGATGATGTCGTCCTGACCGCTCGTGAGCCGCACGGCCACGAGCTCGTCGTCGTCGCGGATGTTGATCGCGATGATCCCGTCCGCCTTGATCGGGGTGTTGTAGGCCGAGAACTCGGTCTTCTTCACCTGGCCCTTGCGCGTGGCGAACACCGCGTACTTGCCTTCGGAGAAGTCGCGGGTGGAGAGGACCGCACGCACCTCCTCCCCCTCGCGCAGCGGCAGGATGTTGACGAGCGCTCGGCCCTTCGCCGTGCGGGAGGCCTCGGGAAGCTCGTAGACCTTCTGCCGGTAGACCTTCCCACGGTTGGTGAAGAAGAGGAGGTAGTCGTGCGTCGAGCACACGAAGAGGTGCTCGATGTAGTCGTCGTCCTTCATGTCCATGCCCGTGACGCCGAGCCCGCCGCGCTTCTGCGAGCGGTAGGTGGCGAGCGGGAGTGACTTGATGTAGCCCGAGCGCGTGATCGCCACGACCATCTGCTGGTCGGCGATCAGGTCCTCGACGTCGAGGTCGTCCTCCGACGCGGTGATCTCCGTTCGGCGCTCGTCGCCGTAGGTGTCGCGAACCTCCAGCAGCTCCTCGCGGATCAGGCCCATCACCCGCGACTCGTCGCCGAGGATCTCCCGAAGCTCCCTGATCCTCTCGACGAGGTCGGCGTGCTCCTGCTTGATCTTGTTGGCCTCGAGTGCGGTGAGGCGCTGCAGCCGGAGGTCGAGGATCGCCTGCGCCTGCTCGCGCGAGAGGTCGAACCTCGAGATGAGCCCGTCGCGCGCGGTGTCGGGATCGCGCGAGGAGCGGATGAGCTCGATGACGGCGTCGAGGTCGGAGAGCGCGACGAGGAGGCCCTCGAGGATGTGCGCCCGCGCCTCCGCGCGCCTCAGCTCGAACTTCGTGCGCCGCACCACCACGTCGCGCTGGTGGTCGACGTAGTTGCGGATGATCGGCGCGAGCCCGAGGGTGCGCGGGACGCCGTCGACCAGCGCGACCATGTTCGCGCCGAACGTCGTCTGCATCGGCGTGTGCTTGTAGAGCTTGTTGAGCACGACCTTGGGGATCGCCTCGCGCTTCAGCTCGATCACGACGCGTACGCCGGACTGGTCGGACTCGTCGCGGAGGTCCGAGATCTCGGGGACCTTCTTGTCGTTCACGACCTCGGCGATCTTCTTGATCAGCCCCGCGCCCTCGTTGCGCCCGTCGCCCTTGGCGACCTGGTAGGGCATCTCGGTGACGATGATCGCCTCCTTGCCCTGGCGCAGAGGCTCGATGTGCGCTCGCGCGCGTACGACGATCCGTCCGCGCCCGGACTCGTAGGCCTCCTTGATGCCCTGCCGGCCGACGATGATCCCGCCGGTCGGGAAGTCCGGCCCCTTGACGTGCTGCATCAGGCCCGCGGTGCCAATCTCGGGGTCGTCGATGTAGGCCACGACCGCGTCGATCGCCTCACGCAGGTTGTGCGGCGGGATGTTGGTCGCCATCCCGACCGCGATCCCCGCCGACCCGTTGACGAGAAGGTTCGGGAAGCGCGCGGGAAGGACCAGCGGCTCGCGCTCCGTGTTGTCGTAGTTCGGCCCGAACTCGACGGTGTCGGCGTCGATGTCGCGCAGCATCTCGGTCGCGATCCGGTCCAGGCGCGACTCCGTGTACCGCATCGCGGCGGGCGGGTCGTTGTCGATGGACCCGAAGTTCCCCTGACCGTCGACCAGCGGGTAGCGCATGGCGAAGTCCTGGGCGAGGCGGACGAGCGTGTCGTAGATCGCGCTGTCGCCGTGCGGGTGGAAGGACCCCATGACCTCGCCCACCACACGAGCGCACTTCCGGTAGGGACGGCCCGGCTGCAGCCCGCCGCGGTGCATCGAGTAGAGGACGCGCCGGTGGACGGGCTTGAGTCCATCGCGGACGTCGGGCAGCGCCCGCCCCACGATCACGCTCATGGCGTAATCGAGGTATGACGACCGCATCTCCTTCTCTAGGTCACGGTCCTCGAACCGTCCCCCCGTCAGCTGCTCAACACTCATCTAGAAACGACCCCTCGACCACGCCGTAACTGGTCGCGAAAACCAAGAAGTCCGAGGACGCAGGGTCGAAGGCTTGGTGGGCCAAGCCGAGACCCGAGGACGAAGGAATTCGAAGGTTTGCAGCCACCAGTTACACATCGAGGTTGGTGACTTCTCTTGCATGCGTTTCAATGAACTCGCGTCGCGGTTCCACCTTGTCGCCCATCAGCATCGAGAAGATCTGGTCGGCGCCGCTTGCGTCGTCAATCGTCACGCGCTGGAGGAGGCGCCTCTCGGGGTCCATCGTCGTGTCGAACAGCTGGTCTGGGTTCATCTCCCCGAGGCCCTTGAACCGGTCGGCCTTCACACCCTCCCCGGCGACCTCGAGGACCCCGCGGCGGAGGGCCTCGAACGACCTGGCCTCCTGACTCGCCTTGCCGAGGGAGACGGTGAAGGGCGGGGTGCCGGCGAGGTCGCGCAGCTCGCCGTGGACCCTCACGAAGCTTCGGTAATCCTGCGACTCCAGCATCTCGCGGCGCAGGCGGTGCGTCGACGCCGACCCCGTGGAACGCTCGACGACGCGGACGACCAGCTCGACCGGGTCCTGGTCGAGCAGCGCGGTCTCGTAGGGCTCGCCCTCCGGCTCCGCCTTCCTCAAGAGCTCGATGACGGCGTCGGCGCCGGTCGCGCCCGAGTCGAGTAT
>Ga0213882_10000600_pt1 | contig 11636 bp, 10 predicted proteins | sample BarmaccoBMER_R09_FD_160106 | JGI IMG/M metagenome (GOLD analysis project Ga0213882, IMG submission 160106) | Barbacenia macrantha exposed rock microbial communities from rupestrian grasslands, the National Park of Serra do Cipo, Brazil - ER_R09 ...
CGGCTCGCATCTGCGCCGCCGACGGGTCCGGCACGTACGCGCGCACGGTGTACGTGTCGCCGTTGGCCAGCGGCCCGTCGATCACACGGATCGTGCCGTCCGCGCTCCCGGCCAGCAGCTTCTGCGTGTCGACGGAGTAGACGGTCCCGGCCCCGACGAGCACGTCACTTCGCAGGTTGCGAACCGTGAAGCGGATGCTCTCGTCCCAGCGCCGGTCGCGCGCGTTCGGGACCTCCGAGGAGGGATCGCTTCCCACCCCGGCGTTCGAGTGGATCCACCGGAGGCCGTCGAAGCGGTCGAGCGTCTCCGCCTTCCAGTAGTGCGACCGGGGCGAGCGCACCGAAAGCATCGTCAGACCGTCGCGCGACCACGGCAGCGGTCCGTACCGCTGGTCCCAGTCGAACGACCTCCCGTCGCCGGTGCCCCCCGCGATCCGCCAGTTCGAGTAGTCGATCCAGGCGACGTGGCCGCGGAGCGCCGTTGCGACGGGCACGGCGGCGGCCGCGGAGACGGCGAGGACCGCGGCCGCCGGTATGGCCTCCCGCCCGCGGAGGCGCGGAAGCCAAAGCCACGCGCTCACGAGGACGAGCAGGATGGCGCCGCGACCGATCGGCGAGCCGGAGCCGGCCTCGGTGGCGGGGAGCGTGTAGAGCACGAGCAGCGCGACGAGAGCCGCAGCCCTGAGCAGTCCGGCGAGGCGGCGCGCGGGATAGAAGGCCATGACCGCCGCCGGCACGACCAGGACCGGCACGCCGAGGGCCAGCGTAAGCCGCACCCACGGGTCACCGCCCTCGTACGGCCACGACGTGTTGCTGGCCCCGCTCAGCCCGCGGTGCAGGTCGGCGGCCAGCGCGGGCCAGTGGCTCGGCAGGAGCAGGCGCGCCGCCAGACCGGTCACCGCCAGAGCGACGCCGGCAAGGATTGCGACGAGCGCGATGCGGGCGATCGTCCTCAGCACCGCCGGGCCTCGCAACCGAGCGGTCGAGGCGAGCGTGAGACCCCCGGCCATCGCCACCACGACGACGATCGCGAGCCGGCCGGTCGGCGGGCCCGCGAGAAGAGCTCCCCACTCCCCCGCGCCGAGCCCGGCTAGGGCTGCGAACGCCAGCCCGCGCAGGACGAGCGACTCGCGCGCCTGAGCGGCGGAGGGCGTCGCGCGATCGTTCCGCCGCAGCCCGACTGCGGGTGAGGCGGCGGCCGCGGCGCTCACGCCGCCCGCCTCGCCGCGCGGCGCCGCGTGATCGCCTGCCCCACGCACCCGGCAACGGCGAACGCCGCGTCTGCGGCCGAGGAAACCGCCGCCCCGTGCCCGCCGGCCGAGGAAACGGCCGGCTCGTCACCGGCGGCCGGGGCGACGAGCCACCGTTCGCGCGCTGCGGCCCGGACCAGGCCCGCCGGCACCGCAGTGCCCGGCGTGACCCAGTAGATCGCCCCGGCGCGCTCGAGCCTGCCGGCGGATGGCGCGCCGCCGGCCTCGACGAGGGCGAGTCGGACGTGGATCGCATGCCAGGCGCGCATGTCCGGATCGAGGTCGACCGCCCGCCGGTCCCCCGGCAGAAGCACGCTGCAGCCTCCGTCGCGCGCGAGGTGGACGCAGAGGGAGGCCGCCGCCCGCACCGCGCGATCGAGCATCGGCCCGTCGCGCCCGTCGCGCGTGTCCAGCACCACGAGCGGTCGCGAGCCGGCCTCGGAGACGAGGCTTCGTTCGAAGACCTCTCCGGTCCGCGCCACGGCCGGCCAGTGGATGCGCGTGGCGGGCGCGCCCGGATGGTAGGGGCGGAGCGCCTCCGGCTCGAGCTCCGCTGCGTCAAGCGGCGCGCGCGCGAGGGAGGGGGCGAGCCCCATCCGCCCGCCGCGTGGCGCGATCACCGGCTCGACCCGCGGCAGGACTAGGACCTCCGCCGGCGGCGAGCGAACGACGCGCTCGGCAAGCCCGAGCGGGTCGCGGATCACGAAGCGAGCCGGCTCGATCGTGCGCCGTCCGCGACGTGCGAACCGCACCTCTACGCGGACATCCCGGCGCGCGCGGGGGAGGAGAATCGCCCGCCCGAGCAGCGGCTCGACGAGCTCTCCGCCCGGAGGCCTCACGATCCCGCTGCGCACCTCGAGCCGCAGCGGCCACGGCGCCTCCTCCTCGACCGTCGTCGCCGCGACCGTTCGTTCGACGTGCGCGCCCGACGCCGCAAGCGTGATCCAGAGCGCCGTCCAAACCGCCACGACGAGGAGCGCCATCGCGGGGAGGTAGAGGCTGGTCGCACCGAACGCGAGCGCACCGAGCAGCATCGCGGCGCCGAGCGCCGCCACGCCACCCGCACGGCTCACAGGGCCGGTACCCGCTCGACAGCCGACCGCACGATCGCCGCCGGCGTGGCGCCCGCCGCCTCGGGAGCGACCAGCAGGCGATGGGTGAGGACCGAACCGGCCACCACCTGGACGTCGTCGGGCAGCACGTGGTCGCGGCCGTCGAGCGCGGCCAGGGCCTTCGCGGCCTTGAGCAGCATCAGGCCGGCCCGCGGGCTCGCGCCGAGCTCGATGCGGGGGTCCTCGCGCGTCGCCTCGAGCAGGGTCACGACGTAGCGCCGGAGGGCGTCGCTCGCGTGCGTGCGCGCAGCCGCCGCCTGCGCCGCCAGGACCTCCCCCACGCTCGCCACCGGCTCGAGCTCGAGCACGCGGTCGCCCTCGGCGTGCTCGGCCAGCAGCTCGACCTCGTCGTCGGCATGGGGGTACCCGAGCGCGACCCGGACCGCGAAACGGTCGAGCTGGGCCTCGGGCAGCGGATAGGTCCCCTCGTACTCGATCGGGTTCTGCGTGGCGAGGACCACGAAGGGCCGCGCGAGCTCGTGCGTCTGGACGTCGACGGTCACGTGCCGCTCCTGCATGCACTCGAGCAGCCCGGATTGGGTCTTCGGCGACGCCCGGTTGATCTCGTCCACGAGCACCACGTTCGCGAACACCGGTCCCGGCCGGAACTCGAACCGTCCCTCCCGCTGGTTGTAGACGTTGGTGCCGACCACGTCGGCGGGCAGAAGGTCCACCGTGCATTGGATCCGGGCGTACTCGGCGTCGATCGAGCGTGCGATCGAGCGGGCCAGCGCGGTCTTGCCCACGCCCGGATAGTCCTCGATCAGCACGTGGCCCTCGGACATGAGAGCCACGATCACGTCGCGCAGCGTCCGGTCGGGAACCTTGACCGCGTGGCGGATGTTGGCCGCGATCCGGCCGCCGAGCGCGGCTACTCCAGCGGGCTCGAGCTCGGGTACTGCGCTCACCCAGGCGATGTTACGGAGCGGCGGGCGCCCGCTCGCCGCGCCGGGGGCTACTCGCTCCGGACGAGCTCCCGCACCGCCGCCTCGGGATCCGCCGACCGCATCAGCCACTCGCCGACCAGCACCGCGTCGACACCGGCCGACTCGAGCTCCTCGATTTGCGCGCGGCCGCGGATGCCCGACTCCGAGACCACGACCTTCCCTGCGGGCACGCGGTCGAGAAGGTCGAACGTGCGGCCGACGTCGACGCTGAAGTCCGCGAGGTTGCGGTTGTTGATCCCGATCACCGAGGCGTCGATCTCGAGCGCGGCCTCGAGCTCCGCCTCGTCGTGCGCCTCGACGAGCACATCGAGCTCGAGCGCGCGTGCGATTGCGTGCAGCGACCCGAGCTCGCCGCGCTCCACCGCGCCCACGACGAGCAGGATGGCGTCGGCGCCCGCCGCCCTCGCCTCGTACACCTGATACGGGTCGAGCGTGAAGTCCTTGCGGAGCACGGGCAACTCGCACGCCCCCCGGCCCGCACGCAGGTCGTCGAGGGAGCCGCCGAAGTGCTCCTCCTCGGTGAGGATGGAGAGCGCCGCCGCACCGCCGCGCGCATAGGCGCGAGCGATCTCGGCCACCTCGGCGCCCGCGCGGATCACGCCCGCCGACGGCGACCGCCGCTTGTACTCCGCGACCAGCGAAGTGCCAGGGCGCGAGAGCGCCTCGCCGAAGCGGCGGGGCTCTCCCTGGTCGGCCGCTCGCCGCTCCAGCTCCGCGAGCGGCACCAGTCGTTTGCGCCGCTCCACCTCCTCGCGGCTCGCCCGACACAGATCCTCGAGGCGCACGCTCATGGCCCGCTCGTCCCCAGGCGGCCGCTCACTCCGGCCCGAGCTCCCGCGTGCGCGCGACGAACCGGTCGAGCGCGTCCCGGGCGGCGCCCGAGTCGATCGCCTCCTCCGCCGCGCGCGCGCCGGCCTCGAGCGACTCCGCACGACCGGCCACGTAGATCGCCGCGGCGGCGTTCATCAGGACGATCGAGCGCTCCGGCCGCTCCTCACGATCCAGCACCGACCGGATGCAGCGGGCGCTCTCCTCGGGATCGCATCCGCGCAGCGCGTCGCTCGGGATCCGCTCCACGCCGAGCTGCTCGGGGGTGATCGTCGCGGGCCGCAGCCGCCCGTCCCTCAGCTCAACGGCGTGCGTGGGGCCGCAGGCGCTCACCTCGTCGACGCCGTCGTCGCCCGCCACGACCAGGGCCACCTGCGATCCAAGGTGCTCGAGCGCCGCCGCCAGGGTCTCGAGGTAGGCGGCGTCCGCCACCCCTATCAGCTGGCGCGTGGCGCCCGCCGGATTCGTCAGCGGCCCGAGGAAGTTGAAGATCGTCCGCACCGCCAGCTCGCGCCGGACGGGCACCACATGCCTCATGGCCGCGTGGTGCGAGGGGGCGAACATGAACCCGAAGCCCACGGAGCGGATGCAATCGGCCACACCCCCGGGCTCCAGGTCGATGCGTGCGCCGAGCGCCTCGATGACGTCCGCCGATCCGGACCGGCCGGTCGCGGACCGGTTGCCGTGCTTGGCCACCGTGCAGCCGGCGCCGGCGGCGACGAGCGCCGCCGCGGTGGAGACGTTGAACGTGGGCGTCCCGCCGCCCGTCCCCGCGGTGTCGACCAGCCCGTCCACGCCGGCGTCCACGGGCGTCGCGAGCTCGCGCATCGTGCGCGCCAGCCCCGCGACCTCGTCGACCGTCTCCCCCTTCGTCCGGAGCGCGATCAGGAACGCCGCCGTCTCGACCTCGGACGAACGGCCCTCCATCACCTCCCGCAGGACGGCGGAGGCGTGATCCGAGCTCAGATGGTGCCCCGCGGCCAGACCGTCGATCGCGCGCGTGAGGATCCCGTTCGGCATCAGCCGGCGCCGGGGCCGTCGAGGAAGTTGCGAAGCAGCGCCCTGCCATCGCCGGTCAGCACCGACTCGGGGTGGAACTGGACCCCCTCCGCCGGCAGCTCCCGGTGCCTGGCGCCCATCACGACCTCGCCCGACCAGGCCGAGCGCTCCAGGCAGTCCGGGAGGTCGGCGTCGACCACGAGCGAGTGGTATCGCCCAGCCTCGAAGGGGGAGTCGATGCCGCGGTAGATCGTCCTCCCGTCGTGCTCGACCCGGGCCGGCTTGCCGTGGACGGGGTCCCCGCGCGTCACCCGGCCCCCGAACGCCTCGGCCAGGGACTGATGGCCGAGGCACACCCCGAGGACCGGCGTGCCCTGCTCCGCGAGGCGCGGGATCAGCTCGACCGAGACGCCGCCGTCGGCGGGCGTGCCCGGTCCGGGGGAGACCACCGCGCGATCGGCGCGGCGCGACAGGAGCTCGTCGACGCTCGCGACGTCGTTACGAACGATGTCGAGCTCCGCGCCGAGCTCGCCCAGGTACTGGGCGAGGTTGTAGGTGAACGAGTCGTAGTTGTCGATCAGGAGAACGCGCATGCCTGAACGCAAGCTAGGCCCAGTCGGGCTGGCCGCACGCGAGCGCCGTCGCCTCGAAGATCGCGTTCGCCTTCGCCTCGGTCTCGCGCACCTCGTATCCGGCCTCGGAGTCGGCGACGATCCCCCCGCCGGCCTGGACGTGCATGCGGCCGTCCTTCACGTGCGCCGATCGGATGTAGATGCAGGTGTCGAGGTCGCCCGTGAACGACAGGTAGCCAACCGCGCCACCGTAGGGCCCGCGGCTTGTGGGCTCGACCGAGTCGATGATCTGCATCGCCCGGATCTTCGGGGCCCCCGAGAGCGTGCCCGCGGGCAGCGAGGCGCGCAGCGCGTCCATGGCGCTCACCCCCTCGGCAAGGGTCCCGGAGACCGAGGAGACGATGTGCATCACGTGCGAGTAGGTCTCGACGACCATCAGCTCGTCCACGGTCACGCTGCCGTACTCGCACACCCGGCCCAGGTCGTTGCGGCCGAGGTCGACGAGCATCACGTGCTCCGCGCGCTCCTTCTCGTCCGCGAGCAGCTCCCGCGCGCGCACGAGGTCCTCCTCGGTGGTCTGGGCACGCGGCCGCGTTCCGGCGATCGGCCGCTGCTCGGCGCGGCGTCCGGTGACCTTGACCAGCGACTCGGGGGAGGCGCCGGCCACCTGGAAGTCCTCGAAATCGAGGAAGTACATGTACGGGCTCGGGTTGATGGTCCGGAGACCGCGGTAGAGGGAGAAGGCGTCGATCGGGGCGTCGGCCGACCAGCGCTGGCTCGGCACGACCTGGTAGGCGTCGCCGGCGCGGATGTGCTCCTTGATGCGCTCGACGGCTTCCGCGTAGCCCTCGCTGCCGATGTTGGACTCCCAAGCCGGCGGGGTTCGCGGCCCGGCGGCGGCGCGTGGGGTCGGCGCCGCGAGTCGCTCGCGAACGTCGGCGATCGCGGCCGCGGCGCCGGCGTACGAGCGCTCGAAGTCGCCCTCGTCCGCGAACACGCCCGCGAGCACCGTGACCCGGTGGGTCAGGTGATCGAAGGCCAGCAGCACGTGCGAGACCATCACTGCCAGGTCGGGCAGCCCGAGCTCGTCGGGCTTGCGCGTGCCGACGCTCGGCTCGAACGTGCGCACGAGGTCGTAGCCGAACAGGCCCACGGCCCCCCCGGCGAACGGGGGCAGGTCGTCGGCCGGCGCGAGGTCGTACCTGGAGAGCTCATCGGCCACCGCGCCGTACGGGTCGGTGTACGTGCGGGGCTCGCCGTCCACCGTCAGGGCGCCGTCTTTCAGCCGCATCACCGACCGCTGGCCCGCGCCGAGGAACGACCACCGTCCGAAGCGCTGGCCCTGCTCAGCGGACTCGAGCAGGAACGACGGGCCGTCGCCGCGCAGCTTCAGGTACGCGGAGACGGGCGTCTCGCAGTCGTCGATGAACGAATGGCGCAGGAGAACGAGCGAGTGGTCGCGCGCGAGCGCCCGCGCCTCGTCCAGCGTCGGGGCTATCTCGAGGCTGGTCGCGTCAGCGGCGACGGCCATTGAGCTCGTCGTAGGCATCGGCCAGCGCGAGGCCGCGCGAGGCCATGAGGACCGTGAGGTGGTAGAGCAGGTCGGCCGCCTCCTCGCGCACGCGCTGGTCGGACTCGCCCGCCGCGGCGCGGGCGGCCTCGTCGGCCTCCTCGCGCACCTTCTCGCCGATCCGCGGCGGGTCCGCGAGGAGCGTCGCCGTGTAGCTGCCCTCGGGTTGCTCCCGGCGGCGGCTCGACACGGTCCGCTCGAGCGCGGGCAGCGCCTCGTGGGGGGCCGGCGGGCCCACATCGCCGTTGTGGAAGCAGGTGCGCTCCCCGGTGTGGCAGGCGGGGCCCGCGGGCTCGACGAGCGCGAGCACGGCGTCGCTGTCGCAGTCGAGTCGCAGCTCGCGGACGCGCTGGACGTTGCCCGAGGTCTCCCCCTTGTGCCAGAGCTCGTTGCGCGAACGGCTCCAGAAGTGCGTCTCGCCCGTGGCGCGGGTGCGCTCCAGCGCCTCGGCGTTCATGTACGCCAGCGTCAGCACCTCGCCGGTGCGCCAGTCCTGGACGATGCACGGCACGAGTCCGCGCTCGTCAAACGAGATCTCCTGCATGCGAGTCGATTCTATGGCCGGCGCTCAGGGCCTCCCGGCGGACCGGCGCGGCTCCCTGGCCAGATGGGGGCCGGTCGTCGCCATGCTTCGTCGTGAGGCGGTCCGCCGCGCCCCGTTAGTGTGCCGGCGATGGACTCGGCGGAGCTCGCGTTTGCCGGGATCGCGCGCCTGGCCGAGCTCGTGCGCGCGCGCGAGGTCTCGCCGCGCGAGCTCGTCGACGTGTACCTCGACCGGATCGAACGGCTCGACCCTCGGCTGAACACATTCCGGGTGGTGTTCGCCGAGCGGGCACGTGCCGAGGCGCAGCAGGCCGAGGGGCGCGCCGGGGCCGGCGACGACCGACCGCTCCTCGGCGTCCCGGTGGCAGTCAAGGACAACGTCGACATCGCCGGCGAGGTCACGGCGCAGGGGTCGGCGGCGGCCGGCGAGCCGGCGCCCCGCGACGCCGAGCAGGTTCGGCTCCTGCGCGAGTCGGGCGCGATCATCCTCGGCAAGACGCAGATGCCCGAGCTCGCGATATGGCCGTGGACGGAGTCGCAGGCCTTCGGCGTCACGCGCAACCCCTGGGACACGCGGCTCTCGCCGGGCGGCTCGAGCGGAGGGTCCGCAGCCGCGGTCGCCGCCGGTCTCGCCGCCGCGGCCTCGGCGACGGACGGCGGCGGGTCCATCCGCCTCCCCGCCGCGGCCTGCGGCCTGGTCGGGCTCAAGACGCAGCGCGGGCGGGTGGCGTTCGAGCCGCTCGACCATTGGCACGGGCTGAGCGTGGCCGGCTCCGTCACGCGCCGCGTGGTCGACACCGCCCTGTGGCTCGACGTCGTCGCCGCGGAGCGGCCGGCGCGGCCGTTCACGGACTCGGCCGGCGCCGTGCCGGAGCGCCTTCGCATATCGACGTCGGTCAAGCCCGGGGCGCTCGGCGTGCGCGTTCACGAGAGCGTGCGGCTCGCCGTCGAGGAGACCGCCGGCGTCCTTCGCTCGCTGGGTCACGAGGTTCGCCCGCGCGATCCCGCGTACGGGGACATCCGGCCGCCGTTCGTCCCGCGCTGGCTGCGGGGAATACACGACGACGCCCGCGCGATGCCGCATCCTGACCGGCTCGAGCGCCGCACCCGCGCGCTCGAGCGGATGGGAGCGCTCGTGGGCCAGCGCGGGGCGCGGCGCGCGCGTCGAACCGAATCCCGGACGGCCGCGCGCTTCAACGCGGTCTTCGACGAGTGCGACGTCCTCGTGACCGCCACCACGCACGCCCCTCCGCCCGAGGCCGACAGGCTCCATGGCGCGGGCTGGTTCTCGAGCCTCAACGGGGCCACGCCGATCGCGTCGTTCACCACGCCTTGGAACGTCACCGGGCAGCCGGCCTGCTCGATCCCGCCCCCGACGTGGGATGCCGGCGCGCCCGTGGGGGTGCAGCTCGTCGGGCGGCCGGGCGACGAGGCCACGCTGCTGTCGCTCGCGGCGCAGCTCGAGGCGGAGATCGGCTGGCCCGACCGCCGACCGCCGCTCGACTGACGACGACGAGATCCGTCTGGTTACGGCGAGATACGGGCCGTAACTCGCGTCTCAGATGTCGAGGCGCCTGAAGACCGGCCTCGGCAGGTGCCGGAGCGCCGACATCACGATTCGTAGCGGCGCCGGGACCCAGACGGTGTCCGCGCTGCGCCGCAGCCCCGTCGCGATCGCCTCAGCCACGGCGTCGGCGTCGGTGGCGAGCGGCGCCTCCTCCAGCCCGGCGGTCATCTTCGTGCGCACGAATCCCGGCCGTACGACCATCACCTGCACGCCGCTTCCCTGGAGCGCGTCACCCAGTCCCTGCGCGAACGCGTCGAGGCCCGCCTTCGACGACCCGTAGACGAAGTTCGACTTCCGCGCGCGCTCCCCGGCGACGGACGAGAGGTAGACGATCGTCCCGTGGCCCTGCACGCGCAGCCGCTCGACGAGCGGGACGCTCACCGAGACCGCGCCCGCGTAGTTGGACTGGACCACCCCGACGGCGGCGGCCTCGTCGCGCATGAGCTCGTCCTGGTCGCCCAGCAGGCCGAAGGCCACGAGCACGCAGTCGATGTCGCCGTGACGGTCGAAGACCTCCTCGACGAAGGCGCGGTGGGAGTCGAAGTCGGTGGCATCGAAGCGCACCGCCTCGACGTCGGTCGCACCCGCGCTCCGCAGCTCCCCGGCCAGCGGCTCCGCGCCCGCGGGGTCGCGAGCGGCGAGCACAACCCGGCGCGCCCGGTCCGCGACGAGGCGCCGGGCCGTCGCAGCCGCGATCTCCGACGTGCCGCCGAGCACGAGCAGCGACTGGACGGTGCCGACCGCGTCCCTCACCGCAGGTCGAGCCGCCGCGCGAGGTCCGAGCGCATCACGCCCGCCGGATCCAGCCGCTCCACGATCGCCCTCCATTCGGACAGCCGCGGATACATCGCCGGAAGGAGCTCCGGTCTCAGCCGGGAGTCCTTCGCGAGGTAGACGCGGCCCCCGGCCTCCGCGACCAGCTCGTCGAGCCCGTCGAGCAGCCGGCTCAGCCCGGGCAGGGCGGCGGGCACGTCGAGGGCGAGCGTCCAGCCCTCGAGGGGAAACGAGATCAGCCCGTTCTGCCCCCCGAATCGCTTGAGCACCGCGAGGAACGACGGGCAGCCGGCGTCGCTGAGCCGCTCGAGCGCGCCCCGGAGCGCGTCCTCCCGGCCCTGGGGCACCACGAGCTGGTACTGGAGGAAGCCGCTCGGCCCGTAGATGCGGTTCCAGTTCCGGACCGAGTCGAGGGGCCAGAAGAAGGACCGCATGTGCTCGAGCCGCCCGACCTCGCGTGCCGGCGCGGCGCGGTAGTAGGCCTCGTTGAACAGCCGGACGGTGGAACGGCGCAGAAGGCCGGAGGGCGTCCAGGGCGGCGCGGCCAGCCGCGCTCCGCCGGGGAACGCGAGCGCGCCGTTCGAGCTCGACCGCTGCGCGGCGCCCGCATCGGCGTGGTCGCCGCGGATCAGCACCGAGCGACCGAGGCGCCCGCCGCGCGCCAGGCAATCGATCCACGCCACGGAGTACCGGTAGTCGTCGTCGCGCTCGGACATGCGCGACATCGCGTCGTCGAGGTCGCCGGCGCGTTCGCGGTCGACCGCCACGTACGCCGACTCCACGCGGAGAAGCCGCAGGCGCGCCGCCAGGACGATCCCGGTCATCCCCATGCCCCCCGCCGTCGCCTCGAACAGCTCGCGGTCGTCCGAGCGGGTCACGCGGACGCGCTGGCCCTGCGGCGTCAGCAGGTCGAGCCACTCCACGTGCTCGCAGAACGATCCGTCGCGGTGGTGGTTCTTGCCGTGCACGTCGGCGGCGATCGCCCCACCGATCGTGACGTGCCACGTGCCCGGTACCACTGGCGGGAAGAGGCCCATCGGCACCAGCAGCCGGACGAGCTGCTCGATGCTCAGCCCGGCGTCGACGACCGCCGTGCCCGCGTCCGCGTCGACCTCGCGGACGGCAGCGAGCGAGCGCATGTCCACAACCCGCCCGCCCGCGTTCTGAGCGGCGTCGCCGTAGCTTCGCCCCAATCCGCGCGCCAGGACCCCCCGCGCGCCCGCGCCGCTCACCGCGTCGGCCACCGCGTCCGCCGCGCGGGCCTCGACCACCTCGGCGCGACTGGGCGAGGTCCTGCCCCAGCCGGTAAGGAGCCGTTGCTCAGGCGCCGCCGACCCGCCCCCGTTCAGCGGCGGGTCAGTGGAGGAAGTAGACACCCGAACCGAAGACCGCGATCCAGACCGCGGCTAGGGCGAGCAGGATCCTGTCGCCCAGCACGAGGTCCTCGGGCGATTCCCCGTGGCCCTGCTCGAGCA
>Ga0213882_10000601_pt1 | contig 11635 bp, 11 predicted proteins | sample BarmaccoBMER_R09_FD_160106 | JGI IMG/M metagenome (GOLD analysis project Ga0213882, IMG submission 160106) | Barbacenia macrantha exposed rock microbial communities from rupestrian grasslands, the National Park of Serra do Cipo, Brazil - ER_R09 ...
GACTTCGCGACCGGCGCCGTCCACGCCGTGGGCGCCGACGCTCGCCGGATGATCGGCCGCACGCCGGCGTCGATCTCGGCGATCCGCCCCCTCCGACACGGCGTGATCGCGGACCTCGAGGTGACCGAGCAGATGCTGCGTCACTTCATCCGCCGCGTGCATCCGCGGCGGTTCCTGCGGGCGCGGGTCGTGATGTGCGCGCCGTCCGGCATCACCGACGTGGAGCAGCGCGCGGTCGAGGAGGCCTGCCTTGCGGCGGGCGCCCGGCAGGTGCATCTGATCGAGGAGCCGATCGCGGCGGCGATCGGGGCGCAGATGCCGATCTCGGAGCCGTCCGGGAACCTGGTAGTGGACGTCGGAGGCGGGACGAGCGAGGTGGCGGTCATCTCGCTTGGGTCGATCGTGGTGTCCGAGTCGCTGCGGGTGGGCGGCTATGACCTCGACGACGCGCTCGCCAACTATCTGAAGCGTGAGCGCACGCTGGCCGTGGGCGAGCAGACGGTGGAGAACCTGAAGCTCGAGATCGGCTCCGCGGTCGCGCGCGAGTTCGAGGTGGAGAGCGAGGTGAGGGGGCGGGACCTCGTGTCGGGGTTGCCGAAGACGGTGGCTCTGTCGAGCGCCGAGACCCGCGAGGCATACGCGGAGCCGCTGCGCGCGATCGTGGCCGCGATCCACGACACGCTCGAACGAACTCCCCCTGAGCTCGCGGCGGACATCGGCGATCGCGGAATCGTGCTTGCCGGAGGCGGCGTGCTGCTGAACGGCTTCCGCGAGCTCGTCGAGCAGGAGACGCGACTTCCCGTGCATCTGACGGAGTCCCCCCTCACGTGCGTGGCGGTGGGCGCGGGCCACTCGCTCGAGGAGTTCCAGACGCTGGAGCGGATGGGAGACACGCGGCGGCGCCGGGCGCTGTCGCTCGGGCGCCGGACGACGTTCAGCCGGCGGTGAGGGCGCCGTTCGTTGGTTGATTCACCGTGCTATGGCACGGTCGATTCACCAACGAGCCAGCACGACGGGCCTGGGCGGGCGGCCGGGCGCGGGGACGCGTCAGCCGGCCACCGTCGCCGCGCGCGCCGCGTCCAGCAGCTCCTCGCGCGAGGTGAGCTTCGCGCGCGGGCGCCCGTCGCGGGAGCCGCGCTCCCGCTCGAGCACGTCGATCGCGTGCCATCCCTCCGCCGTGACGAGATCCGGCTTGCGGTCTGCGAGCACGGCCTCGATCCCGCCGTCTCCGTCCACGCTCGCGGGCTCGGGCAGGCGGCCGGCAGCCAGGTCGTCCACGAGACAGCGCACCGTCTCCGCGGCGTCCCGCTTGTTGGTGCCGAGGATGCCCGTAGGCCCGCGCTTGATCCAGCCGACCGCGTACACGCCGGCGAGCGGCTCGCCATCCGGTAGCAGCACCCGGCCGCGGTCGTTCGGGAGGACGTAGCTGCGCTCGTCGAAGGGGACGTCTGGAAGCGGCACCGCCTGGTAACCGACGGACCTGAGCACGAGGCCGCACTCGATCGTCTCGACCTCGTCCCCCGCCGGGCGGGCGCGGAGGGCGCCGTCGTCGGTCCGGACCAGCTCGTTGCGGCGGATGTCGACTGCCTCGACCCGCCCGGTCCCGCGGATCGCCGCGGGCGAGCGCAGGAAGCGCAGCACGATCCGGCGCTGCGCGGCGCCGCTCACCGCGTCGGCCCCGGTCCCCGCCCCCGTGCCGCTCGCGTACTCGCGCACGAGCGCGACGTTCCTGCGGGCAGTGAACGTGCCCTCCTCGGCCAGCCATTCATGCGAGACCTTGTCGAGCTCGGCCTCGGCGGAGTCCACCTGAACATCGACGCCGTCGATGTACCCGAGCTCGCGCAGCTCCGCGCTCGTGAACGCGGCCTGAGCCGGCCCGCGCCGGCCGAGCACCACCACCTCCTCGATCCGGCTCTCGCGCAGCGCCTCGAGAGCGTGGTCCGCGACGTCGGTTCGCTCGAGCTCTTCGGGACTGCGCATCAGGATGCGGGTCACGTCAGCCGCCACGTTCCCGTTGCCGATCACGACGGCGCGTCGCCCGGAGAGGTCGAACTCGAGCCCGCGGTAGTCGGGATGGCCGTTGTACCAGGCGACGAACTCGGTCGCCGCCCAGCTTCCGGGCAGGTCCTCGCCGGGAATCCCGATCGACTTGTCGGTCTGCGCGCCGGTCGCGTAGATCACGGCGGTGTAGTGGCGCATGAGGTCCGCGTGCGAGACGTCGACACCGACCTCGACGTTGCCGAAGAAGCGGCATCCGCGGCGCAGCGTCTCCCGGTCGAAGGTGTCGTCGAGCCGCTTGATCTCCTGGTGGTCCGGAGCCACCCCCGCGCGCAGGAGCCCCCAGGCCGTGGGCAGCCGCTCGAAGAAATCGACCTGGGCGTCCGGCCGCATGCGCCACACGCTCGCGGCGGCGAAGGCCCCCGCCGGACCCGCCCCGACGACCGCGATCCGCGGCGGCACGGCGCCCATCAGACGGCGGTTCGCTCGGCGGTGCTCTTCTCCGCGAAGAACTCCGCGTTCACCTCGACCGTGTAGCCGAACTTCTCGGGCACCTCGAACTCGGCGTAGATCGCGTCGACCGGGCACGCGTGCACACAGGCGTCGCAGTCGATGCACACCTCCGGGTCGATGTAGAGCTGCTCGGCCGTCTCGAAGTCGGGCGCCCCGGGCTTCGGGTGGATGCAGTCCACGGGGCAGACCTCGATGCAGGAGTCGTCCTTGATGCAGCTGCCGGTGATCACGTACGTCATGGCAACGGCACAGGGTACGTACCGGGCGCTGGCGCCCGGCCGCGCGCTTTGCTCAGGAAGCCAGGCGGTAGCGCTCGAGCGCCTCGCGGCGAGCCCAGGCGTGATCGACGATCGGCGCCGGATAGTCCTCGCCGATGACGCACCCCGCGCGGCGTTGCACCGCCCGCGGCATCGTCCACGGCTCGCGCAGGTACTCGTCCGGGACGCCCGCAAGCTCGGGCACGTGGCGGCGAACGTAGCTCCCGTCGGGATCGTGCGCCGCCATCTGGCGCGTGGGGCTGTAGATGCGCCGGAAGGCCGGCTGCGGGTCCGAGCCCACCGAGGCAACCCACTGCCAGTTGCCGTTGTTGTTGGCCTGGTCGCCGTCGAGGAGCCAGCGCATGAAGTGCCGCTCGCCCCAGCGCCAGTCGATCCCGAGGTCCTTCGTCAGGAAGGACCCGGCGACCAGGCGTGCGCGGTTGTGCATCCACCCCTCGCGACGCAGCTGGCGCATGGCGGCATCCACGAGCGGGTAGCCGGTGCGCCCGTCGCACCAGGCTTCGAACTGAGCCCGGGAGCGGCTCCAACGGATGTTGCCTCGGTACCTGGCCTGGAGCTCGACAGTCGCGTTACGGGGGTGGTGCGCGATGAGGTGGTGGTTGAAGTCGCGCCACGCCAGCTGGCGGCGGAATGCTTCGGAGCCCCGACCGGCGCCCAGCCGCGATTCGATCTCCCGCGCGGACACGCACCCGAAATGGATGTACGGCGAGAGCCGGGAGGTCGCGCCCGGGACCAGCCGATCGCGGTCCTCCGCGTACCGCTCGACGCGCTCCTCGAGAAAGCGCTTCAGCCGGGCGCGGGCCGGGCGGGCGCCACCGGGCAGGGGAGCCGCGGCTCGTTCGCCGAGGCCCAGGGAGCGAAGCGACGGGACCCTCCCTCGTCGCAGACCGGTGGGGAGAGCCGGTAGGTCGGAGGGAGGGTCGAGCACTGCCCGTCGCTCCTCCTGGAGCCAGGAGCGGTGGAACGGGGAGAACGTCGTGTACGCCTCGCCGGCCCGGGTCCGCGGCGCGGTGAGGTCGTCGACGACGCCGAGGCCCGCATGCCTTCGAAGGGCGACGCCGCGCCGCTCGAGCGCCGCCTTGACGCGCGCGTCTCGGCGAACGGCGAAGGGCGTGACTTCGGCGGTGACGTGCACCTCGTCGACGCGGAGCTCGTCGCACAGCATCGCGAGCTCGAGCTCCGGCCGGCCGTGACGCAGGACGAGTGCGCTGCCGCGCTCGCGCAGCGCCCCGTCCAGGTCACGTAGGCACTCGAGCAGGAACTGGGTGCGCGGTCCCGATCGGTGCCGGCCAGCGAGCAGGCGATCGTCGAGGCAATAGACCGGGACGACCGCCTCGTGCGCTCCGAGCGCGGCGTGGAGCGCCGGATGTTCGTCGAGACGCAGGTCGCGCCGGTACCAGACGATCGCCGTCACGACTTCGCGCCCCCGGGGTCGGCGTCCGCTACCCGGCCGCCGGGGCCGCCCGGCGCTCGCCGCTCGTCCGGCGGCCCGCGAGGCTGGCGATCGAGTACACGGCCGCCAGTCCGACGAGCCCGTACACGATGCGGCTGCCGGCGTTCGTGCTGCCGAAGTCCTTCCCGAAGACCCAGGCGACGAGGTCGAAGCGAGCGATCGCGACGAGCCCCCAGTTCACGGCCCCGACGACAATCAGGGCGAGGGCTATGACATCGAGCTTCTTCACTGCGCACCTCCTGTGAGGTTTCGTTGACCAGCCCGACTGTAGCAGAGCTGTCTAGAGTCTGTACAGATTATGTCCAAGGCAGTAACGTTACGCGGCGTGAACTCGTCCGGACCCCTTCGAATCGGTGAGCTGGCCCGGCGCGCCGGCGTCAGCCCGGAGCTCCTCCGCGCCTGGGAGCGGCGCTACGAGCTGGTTCGCCCCGAGCGCTCGCCGGGCGGCCTGCGGCTCTACTCCGCGGGGGACCTGCAGCGGGTGCAGGCGATGCGTCGGCACCTGGCCTCCGGCATGGCAGCCGCCGAGGCGGCAGACCTTGCGAAGCGCGAGCCCCGGTCCGGCACGCCGACGGGCCTCGACCCGGCGGCGCTGCAGGCGCAGATTCCCGAGGCGGCGGCCGCGCTCGACGAGCCGGGGCTGCAGGGCGTGCTCGACACCGCGATCGGGGCGCTGACCGTCGACACTCTCCTCGACGCCGTCGTCCTCCCCGCGTTGCGGGAGATCGGCCTGGGCTGGCAGCGCGGGGAGATGACGGTGGCGCAGGAGCACTTCGCGACCAGCGTCATCCGCGGCCGGCTGCTCGCCCTCGCGCGCGACTGGGGACGGGGGCTGGGGCCAGTCGCCGTTCTCGCCTGCATGCCACGAGAGCGTCACGACCTGGGTCTGCTCGCGTTCGGCCTGGCCCTGCACTCGCGCGGCTGGCGGATCGTCTACCTGGGGAGCGACACGCCGCTGGATTCGGTGGACCAGCTGTGCGGCCGGCTCACCCCGCAGCTCATCGCGCTCAGCTCGGTGGACCCCGAGCTCGTCGAGTCAGCCGCGCCCCGCATCCGAAAGCTCGCCCGCGGTCAGCGAGTCGTCGCCGGCGGCACCGGATTCGAATCGTCGCCCGCGAAGAGCGTCCGGCCCGCCACGATCGCCGGCGGTGCGGTGGACACCGCCGAAGAGCTCACCCAGTCGATGATCCCCGGGCGCTCACGTCTAGCTCCCGATGCGCCTCCGTGAGCCGGCGCATCCGGCGGCACGTCTGCCGGTAGAAGTCGAGCTGCAGGGAGCGGCCGGCTAGGCGGAAACCGAGCCGCCGCCACAGCGGCCCGCGCGAGGCGGGGCGGGAGATCGCCCGCAGGCGGAACTCCACGTCACCGGTGTCGAGCCACTTCCAGAGCTCGTAGTCGAGCCGCCCCTCCTCGAAATGCCCCTCGAGCGTGGAGTAGTCCCAGCCGAACACGCGCACCTCGCGCCCGCCGACCGTCCGGGTCTCCTCGCGGACGTCGCCGACGCGAACGCCGGCGCGGATCGGGATCCCGCCCAAGCGGATGGTGAGGAGCATGTCGCGCTCCTCGAGCGGCGCGTCCGCACGGTAGGTGGCCCGGACACGCCGCGGGTCGGCCATCTGGTAGTCGACCATCAGCCGGCGCGCGGTGGCGAAGCTGCCGGCGTCCTCGGGCTCGCCCGGCGTCTCGTGCGGGAGCGCCTCGGTGCGTCCGTCGCGATGCCACCCGGGCCCGTCCCCGAGCGACTCCGGGTCGAAGTTGAGCGGTTTCCCGGCGAGGCCGGCGAGCGCCCGCGCGGCGCGCCAGTGGCGCGGGCCCGTACCGCCGCGGCGGTCGACGTCGTCGATACGACGGGTGGTCACCACGATGCCGCCCTCGCGGCTGCCGCCGGCGATCTCGGCGATCCGCAGCAGGACGCTCGTCCACATGTAGAGCTGGACCTCCTTGGCCATCCGGGCGTGGCTGTACAGGAGGTCGACGAGCCGATCGCTGCTGCGGGCCCAGGACTCGATCACCATCTCGAGCGCACCGCTCTCCCGCCGTGCGCGGAACTCGATCTGCCCTGCCTCGAGGTGGCCGGCGAGCGTCGCCAGCCGGAAGGATCGCTCGCCCACGGCGACGACACGCACCGGCCCGTCCCACGGGCCGGGCATCCGCACCACGTATTCGTCGTTGACGGCCAGCGCGCCCTGCTCGCCCCGCAGCCGATGGAAGCTGGCGAGCTCGCCCGGCGCCATGGCGTCGAGGTCTTCTCCGAGCCGCGCGATGAGCTGCTCGGGCGAGAGGTTGGACTCGCCGATGCGCAGGCGGTAGAGGCGATGCAGCAGCGGCCCCGCTCCGTCCTCCGGTCGCTGGAGATCGTCTGTGTCGACGCCGGTGGGCAAGCGCGGCGCCGCGCTGGGCTTGGAGGCGTCGATGATCTCCCAGCGGTGGATCGGCGTGGTCCGCCACATGTACCGCCAGGAGGTGAGCGCGACACCGACAGGCCATCCCGCCGCGGAGCGGGCGCGTCGCGACAGTGGAAGCGACCTGGGCACGGGCCGGTCATACCACGCGGCCCCCGACGGCCGCCGAACCCGGCCTAAGCTGCGGCTATGGGCATGCGGCTCATCGTCAAGTCGGGCCTGCGCGGCTGGCATTTCCAGGCGGCGTCGCTGTCGTCGGTCCTGCTCTGCATCGTGCTCTGGGTTCGTGCAAAGACCATCGGCGAGGACGAGCGCGGGAACGCCGAGCGGCGCGCCCTCTTCGTGGGCCTGTGGCCGCCGATGTTCTGGCTCATCGGGGACACCATCGACCGCCGGACTGCTTTCCACCCTTCTGGGGTATCTCCAATGCGGAGCGCGAAGTGGACTCGACGACGGAGCGCGAACTGGGCTCGGCGGCTTCGTTCGCAAACGAGCTGACCCAGGAACGGGGCGACCACGACGGACCCGCGGAGGAGGCGGTCCGCGACCTCCGGCGCCGCGTCGCGGCGCTCGAGGCGGAGCGCGCGGAGCGGGCGCCCTCTCCGCGGCGCCAGGTCAGCTTCAGCACCGGCAGCGTCATGCAGGTGCTCGGGATGATCGTGGCGGTAGCCGCGGTGGTCGGCCTGGTCTACGTCGCCTGGGGCGCCATCACGCTCGTGCTGATCGCGCTCCTCGCGGCGCTCGCCCTGAACCCCGCGGTCGAGTTCTTCGTGCGGCGCGGGTTGCCACGTGGATGGGCAGCCGGCCTCGTGTTCCTGCTCGCCGTCTGCGGCGTGGCGGTCCTGGCGCTTCTTCTGATCCCGCCGCTCGTCACGCAGGTGACCAACTTCATCCACGCCCTGCCCGGCGTGCTCGCCGACCTCAGCAAGGGCCATGGCCCGTTCGGCTTCCTCGAGCGCAAGTTCCACATCGTCGAGCAGGCCGACAAGCTCGCCGCCGGGGGCAAGGGCGCCGGGACGCTGGCCGGCATCGCCGGCTCCGGGATCGGCGTGGTGCTCGGCGTGGCCGGCACGATCGTCGGCTTCGTCGTCATCGCGTTCCTCACGTTCTTCATGCTGCTCGAGGGGCCGCTCTGGATCAAGCGGTTCCTCTCGCTCCTGCCGCCGCGCGTGCGGCCGCGATACCAGCGAGTCGGAGAGGGGATCTCGCGCACGGTCGGCGGCTTCGTGACCGGCAACCTGCTCGCAAGCCTCCTGGCCGGCGCCATCACCGCGGGGGTGCTCTTCGCCGCAGGCCTGCGCTATCCCGTCCCGCTCGGGGTGCTCGTCGGCTTCCTCGACCTACTTCCGATCTTCGGCGCGCTCCTCGCGCTACTGATCGTGGCCGCCGTCTCGTTCGCGCATGGACTGGTGACGGGGATCGTCGTCACAGGCGTCGTGTTCCTGTACCACCAGGTCGAGGTCTATTACCTGCGCCCGGTCATCTACGGGCGAATGATCGAGCTATCGCCGCTGGCGGTGCTCGTCGCCGCGGTCATCGGGACGGCGATCGCCGGCCCGCTCGGGGCGATCGCGGCGATCCCGGTGGCGGGCACGGTTCAGCTCGTGCTCGTCGAGGTGCTCGATTCGCGGCGCACGGGTGAGGAGAGCGCGGAGCCGCCCCTTGGCGCGGAGCCCGAGCTCGAACCGGGCGCTTCGTAGATGAGCGACGGCGGTGCGAGCGGGCCGACCGAGGGCGGCGCGAACGGGCCGAGCGCGTCGGGTGCGAGCGGGGGGAGCAACGACCGCCGTGGCCGGCGTCGCCTCCTCTACGCGGCGCTCGGCATCGCCGTCGTCGTGGGATTCGTGTATTTCGTCGTGCCGCAGCTCACCGGGCTCGGCCCGACGCTGCACCGGCTGCGCTCCGCCGATCCGGCGTGGCTCGCGCTCGGCGTCGTCCTGGAGGCGCTGTCGCTTGGCGGCTACATCGCGCTCTTTCGCACGGTGTTCTCGTGTCACGAGGCGCGGATCGGCTGGCGTGCGAGCTACCAAATCACCATGGCCGGGGTGGTTGCGACGAAGCTGTTCGCGGCCGCGGGCGCGGGCGGCGTCGCGCTGACCGTCTGGGCACTGCGCGCGTCGGGGCTTGGCGCGCGAAGCGTGGCGAGGCGGATGGTGGGGTTCGAGCTGCTGCTCTACGCGGTCTACGCCGGAGCGCTCGTCATCGTCGGCATCGGCCTGCGCAGCGGGCTGCTCGCCGGACCGGCGCCGTGGGCGTTGACGGTCGTGCCGGCGATCCTCGGGGGCGCGGTGATCGTCATCGTCCTCTCGGCGGGAGCGCTGCCCCGCGACCTGGAGCGGCGGGCGCGCGGGCTCGGCCACGGGGGCAGGGTGAGGCGTGTGCTGGGGAAGATCGCGACGCTGCCGTGGACCGTTCGCGACGGGCTGGGGGTCGCGGTGGAGCTCATCCGGGAAGGGCGGATCGCGCTGCTCGGGGCGGTCGCCTACTGGGGGCTCGACATCGCGACCCTGTGGGCCTCGTTTCACGCGTTCGGCAAGCCCCCGCCCGGCGGGGTGATCGTGATGGCCTACTTCGTCGGAGCGCTGGCGAACGCGCTGCCCATCCCGGGCGGCTTCGGCGGCGTCGAGGGCGGGATGATCGGCGCGTTCCTGGCCTTCGGCACGAACGCGAGCCTCGCGGTCCTGGCCGTACTCTCCTACCGCGCGATCTCGTTCTGGCTGCCCACGCTGCCGGGGGCCGCGGCGTACGTGCAGCTGCGACGCACGGTGAGCCGGTGGCGTGAGGAGGCAGGGAGCGTGGCGGCGGTGCCGGCCTCGCCAGCGGGGCCCGGCTGAGGGTCGGCGAGGCCCGGGTTGCCTTCATCCGGGTGAGCGCGCGGCAACCCGCGCGGCATCCCCGAGCAGGCGCTCGACCAGGAGCACGTCGCGCCAACCGCCGCCGAGGCGACCGTGGCAAAGATGCACGCCCACTTCGCGAAACCCGCAGCGACGCACGAGCCGGTTGCTGGCCTCGTTCGTCGTGAAGAGCTTGCCGAGCAGCTTGTAGAAGCCCTGGCGCTCGGCCTCGGCTGCGAGCGCTTCACAGAGCGCGGTGCCGATCCCCCGACCGCGGTGGTCGGCGGCTACGTACACGCTGCATTCACCCACACCGCCGTAGCACAGGCGCTCGCTGTACGCGGAGATCCAACCCGCCGCGACGACCTCGCCTCGGACCTCTGCGACGAGCATCGGATGGACGGACGCGGCGACCCACCGTGCAACCTCGTCGACCGAGCGCGGCTCGGTCTCGAAGGTGGCGCTGCGTGCGGCGATCCCCTCGTTGTAGATCGAGGCGATGGCTGACGCGTCCGCAGCTGTCGCGAGCCGTGGTCGAAGCTCGTCCATGTGGGCATTGTCGGATGCCGCGCCGCTGACACCGTTACGCCGGCTAATCGCCAGCGTGCGGTTGTGGTTGCCGCGACCCGGGATCCGAGCGCGTGAACCTGCGCGAGCGCAGGCTCTCGAGCGCCTCGGCACGCGAGGCGCAGACCGCGAAGGCACGATCGATCCCGGTGATCTCGAGGATGCGGGTCGTCAGCCGGTCGGTGCAGACAAGCGCGATCGCCCCGCTAAGCGGGCGCAGCTGCTTGTTCGCCGAGACGAGCACGCCGATCGTCGCCGAATCGATGAAGCTCGCGCGGGCGAGGTCGACGATGAGGAAGCGTTTGCCCGACTCGGCAGCACGCCTCAGCCGGCGCTCGAGCTCGTCAGCGCTGCTGAGGTCGAGCTCTCCGCTCGCCTCCACGAGGTGCGTCTCGGCATCGATCGCGCCGTCTGTGATCTCGAAATGCATGCAATCCTGCCCTTCCCAAGATCGCTGTACCCGGTGACGGCGAGAGCAGTCCGCCGCACAACGGGTCCCGAAGAGCAGCGTGTTCTGCGAGGCCCAGTCGCCGGTCGCTCGTTCGGCGAAAGGAGGACGGATGATCAGCAACAGCATCGAGATCAATCGCAGGCCGGAGGAGGTTTTCGCCTACTTGGACGACCTTGGCCGTCATCACGAGTGGCAGGAGCAGATCGTGGAGAGCCGCGTTGAGACCGAGGGGCCGACGCGGGTTGGCACGCGAGCCGTCGACAAGCGCAACGTGCCCGGCGGACCGCGCGACGTTGGCTACGAGATCACGGAGCATGAGCCGCCGCGTCTGGCGGCATTCCGCGGAACCGACGGCCCAATTCGGCCGGAGGGGCGGATGATCGTGGAAGCCACCGGGGACGGCGCGAGCTCGCGCGTCACGGTCGAGCTCGAAATGCGCGGGCATGGCTTCGGGAAGCTGTTCGCGCCGTTCGCCCGCCGCGACGCGGCTCGGCAGATCACGAAGGACCAGGCGAAGCTGAAGGAGGTGCTGGAGAGCGGGTCGGTTTAGGGCGGCGACTCGCCCCCTGGTCGCCCTGAATGCGCGCCAGCCGGCACTCGACCATCGTCACGCCGCGCGGCTGAGCCGCAAGACGCTATCGGCGACCTGCCGGCCAAACCGCCGGTCAAGCGGACCGTGCTGGACGAGGATGCGGTACCAGAGCAGGGCGTAGACCACCTCGACCAGCTGATCAAGGTCGACGCTCGCGGCAATCTCGCCGCGCTCTTGAGCGCGTGCGAGCATCCCGCGCAGCTCGCGCCTCCGGCTCGCGAGAAAGCCCGTTCGAAACGACTTCGCAAACTGGTCGTCAAGTTGAGCCGCGGCCATCAAGGAAGCCAACAGACGCCGATTCACGGGCGTCGTGGCATCAACCGTGCGGCGCAAGAAGAGCCGCAAGTCGTCCGCTAGCGAACCAGAGTCGGGGACAGCTGCCATCTCGGCGGCCCCCTCGTTCACCGCCTCGAGCACCACCTCGGCCTTCGTCGACCACCACCGATAGATCGTTTGCTTGCTGACTCCGGCCTCGGTGGCGATGCCTTCCATCGTGAGCTCGCCGTAGCCGTTGCGCGCGACCAGCTTCGCAGCGGCAGCGAGGATG
>Ga0213882_10000602_pt1 | contig 11617 bp, 12 predicted proteins | sample BarmaccoBMER_R09_FD_160106 | JGI IMG/M metagenome (GOLD analysis project Ga0213882, IMG submission 160106) | Barbacenia macrantha exposed rock microbial communities from rupestrian grasslands, the National Park of Serra do Cipo, Brazil - ER_R09 ...
CTTCGCCGCCGAGGTGCAGGACACCATGGATTTCTACGTCCGCCTCGGCTTCCGCCTCACCGAATACGCCGAGGAAGACGGGCCGAACGGCCGCATTGCCGCGGCCTGGCTGCACCGCAAGGGCAACGTGCATGATTTCGCGCTGACCAATGGCAAGGGCCCCCGCCTGCACCACGTCGCCTATTGGACGCCGACCGCGATGAACATCATCCATCTCTGCGATGTGATGGCCTCCAGCGGCTACTTGAAGAACATCGAGCGCGGGCCCGGCCGGCACGGCATCTCCAACGCATTCTTCCTCTACATTCGCGATCCCGACGGCCACCGGCTCGAGCTCTACACCAGCGACTATTTTACGGGAGATCATGACCACGAACCGCTGCGCTGGTCGCTCAGGGATCCACGGCGGCAAACCTTGTGGGGCGCGCCCGCGCCGCGCTCCTGGTTCGAGCAGGGCTCGCCGTTCACCGGGCAGCAGGTCCGCGAACCGCAATTCGTCGCCGACGTGACCGTTGCAGATTGATGCCGATGACCTTCCTTCGCCTCACAACTTTCTGCGTCGTCTCGACCTTCACGACACTGGTGCCCGGCGACATCGTCGCGACCGGAACGTCGGCCGGCGCCGGTGATCCGCCGCATGATCTGAAGCCAGGCGACTTGATCGAGATCGAGGCCGAAGGCATCGGGTTGCTGCGCAATGGCGTGATCGACGAGACAACATGATCAACGCAACCAACGGATAACAACTACATGACTTCAATGACCGGCGGTGAAGCGATCGTCAGCGGTCTCGTCGCACACGGTGTCAGCACCGTGTTCGGCCTGCCCGGAGCGCAGATCTATGGTCTGTTCGATGCCTTTCACCAGGCCCAGCTCAAGGTCATCGGCGCGCGCCACGAGCAGGCCTGCGGCTACATGGCCTACGGTTATGCCAGATCGAGCGGCAAACCCGGGGTGTTCAGCGTGGTCCCCGGCCCAGGCGTCCTCAACGCGGGCGCGGCGCTGCTGACCGCCTTCGGTTCCAACGAGCCGGTGCTGTGCCTGACCGGGCAGGTGCCGACACAGTTTTTGGGCAAGGGCCGCGGGCACCTGCACGAGATGCCGGACCAGCTCGCGACACTCAGAACTTTCGTCAAATGGGCCGATCGCATCGAATATCCTGATAATGCACTGACCGCGGTGTCGCGCGCTTTTCAGGAGATGATGTCCGGCCGCCGCGGGCCGGCGGCGCTGGAAATGCCCTGGGACGTGTTCACCCAGCGTGTCCAGGCGAGCGCGGCAAGACCGTTCGATCCGTTCCCAGCACCAAAGGCTGACAGCGAGCGGATCAAGGATGCCGCAGCTTTGATTGCCGCCAGCAAGGCGCCGATGATCTTTGTCGGCTCGGGCGCGATCGAGGCGCAAGAGGATATCCTCGAGCTGGCCGAGATGATCGATGCGCCGGTCGTCGCGTTCCGCAGCGGCCGCGGCATCGTCTCCAATGCGCATGAACTCGGACTGACGATGGCCGCGGCCTACAAGCTTTGGCCGACCACGGACTTGATGATCGGCATCGGCACCCGCCTGGAGCTGCCGACGATGTCACGCTGGCCGTACCGGCCCGACGGCTTGAAATCGATTCGCATCGACATCGATCCCGTGGAGATGCGCCGCATGCCGCCTGATCTCGCCGTGGTGGCGGACGCCAAAGCCGCGACATCTGATCTCGTCAAGGCCGTCGCCAAGTCGGGCACTCGCAAGATTGCGGGCCGCCGCGCGGCGATCCGCGAGGCCACGGCCGCGGCGCAGGCCGAGATTCAGAGGGTGCAGCCGCAGATGGCCTACCTGAACATCCTGCGCGACGTGCTGCCGCATGATGGCATCGTCACCGACGAACTGTCACAGGTGGGCTTCGCTTCCTGGTACGGCTTTCCGATCTACGCGCCGCGCACCTTCATCACCTCAGGATATCAGGGCACGCTTGGCTCGGGCTTCCCGACCGCGCTCGGCGCAAAGGTCGCCAATCCGGACAGGCCGGTGGTCGCCATCACCGGCGACGGCGGCTTCATGTTCGCCGTACAGGAGCTCGCGACCGCCGTGCAGTTCAACATCGGCGTGGTAACGCTGGTGTTCAACAACAACGCCTATGGCAATGTCCGGCGCGACCAGGTCCAGCGTTTCGACGGCCGCGTCGTCGCCTCCGATCTCGTCAATCCGGACTTCGTCAAGCTCGCCGAATCCTTTGGCGTGGCGGCCTCGCGTGTCACAGCGCCCGATCATTTCCGCCCCGCACTCGAAAAGGCGCTGGCGCATGGCGGCCCGTATCTGATCGCGATCGAGGTGCCGAAGGACTCGGAAACCACGCCCTGGACGTTCATTCATCCGGCGCGGCCTTAACCTCGTCATTCCGGCGCGCGCGTAACGTGAACCCGGAATCTCTCACTGCAACGTCTGGATGCTTCGCATCGCTCGGGAACGACGGAAGAGGCTCAGCGTGCGCGGCGAAACGTCAGGTTGATGCGCTGCCGGCCGAGCAGCACGTGCTCGCCGTCGGCGAGCGGCGCCACGCCGTGAAAAAACAGCCGCGATGGACCGCCCCACACCACGACATCGCCGTGCGCCAAACGGAATCGCCGCGTCTTGTCGCTGCGCTTCAGGCCGCCAAAGAGGAAGATCGCAGGCAATCCCAGTGAGACCGACACGATGGGCTTGTCGAAATCCTGCTCATCGCGATCCTGATGCAGCGACATCCGTGCACCCGGTTCATAGCAATTGATCAGGCAGGCGTCGGGCGCAAACTCGTTGAATCCCGCTGCCGCGGCTGCTCGTTCGGCCAACTGCGCAAAGGCCGGCGGCATCGCCGGCCACGGCTTGCCTGTTTCCGGATCATTTTGGACGTAACGATAGCCGCTGCTGTCAGTGGTCCAGCCGAGCGGCCCGCAATTGGTCATCGCCACCGACATCTGATGGCCGCCGGGCGTGACCATGCGGCGAAACGGCGCCTGCGCGACAATGTCGTGCAACGCCGCGATGAGCTCGTTCTCCAAAGGCCTGGCATGGCCGCGCAGTAGCACGGCACCTTCGGCCATGTGTTCGCGCGCGGGCCCGGTATCGGGAACGCTGTCGAACAGATCCGACGTCACGGCCACTCACTTCGCATCATGAAAGATCACCCCCAGTGTGTGACGCCGGCCGGAGCGAAGGCGGCTGACGCCATGGCGAAGGTTGACGCGGTAGGTGCCGCGCGTCCCAGCAACCGGCCTGTGGTGGACCGCGAAGGCCACTCCGTCGCCTTGCCGCAGCGGCACCACCTCGGCGCGTGACTGCATGCGCGGCCGCTGCTCGGTCAGCACGAACTCGCCGCCCTCGAAATCGCGACCCGGATCGGATAACAGGATCGCGACCTGCAGGGGAAAGACATGTTCGCCATAGAGGTCCTGATGCAGGCAGTTGTAGTCGCCTTCCTGATATTGCAGCAACAGCGGCGTCGGCTTGCCCTGGCCGGCATCATGGCAGCGCTTCAGGAACGCCGCATGGCTTTTGGGATAGCTGATGTCGATCCCCATCGCCTCGTTCCAGCGATTGGCAACCCCGGAAAGACGTTCGTAGAGTTTGGGACGCAGCTCCGCGATCAGGTCGGGAAGCGGATAGGAAAAATACTTGTACTCGCCGCGGCCAAAACCGTGGCGGCTCATCACGATGCGGCTGCGAAAATGCGCATCGTCGGCATAGACCGCGGCGAGCGCGCGGCATTCATCCGGGGCGAGCAGCCCCTTCAGCATCGCGCACCCCTGCGCGTCCAGATCGCGCTCGGCCTGTTCCCAGTCGATCACCGCGACGCGGCCAGCGAGATCAGAACTCGGAACAGCGTGGATTCTTGCGTTCGGTTTCATGAGACACAATTTGGGGCTCCGGGACGCCGCCTGCCACCCGATTTCCGATCTCCTCCGCCGTCATCGCGAGTGCCAGCGAAGCGATCCAGAGTGCTTCCATGGTGTCATTCCGGGGCGCCTCGAAGAGGCGAACCCGGGATCTCGAGATTCCGGGTTCGATGCTTCGCATCGCCCCGGAATGACCGTGAATTGCCTCACCTCGCAAGGACGAACGACTCAGCCCCGCACCGGCAGGGAGATCACGTCATAGGCGTGGCGGATGGTCCGCTTCAGCACCGGATCCTCGAGCTCGAATTCGAAGCGGCTTGCCGGCCGGATGCCGCCCTTGGCGGCAAAGGTGCCGCCGAACATGGCGCAGGCGTCCGGCAAGCGTCCGCCGTCGAACCCGCGCTTGATCAGCTCGTCGACCGGCAGCATGGCGTCGAGCGTACCCTCCTGGTACAGCTCGCGCTTGCCGCCGATCATGGCATGAGAGCGCAGGATCACCCGGTCCCAATGGCCGATCACGTCTTCGAGCTCCCACAACACAGATGCGATCGGCTTGTCGCACATCTGCTTGGAAACTGTGACGCTGTAGCTCTCGACCTTGCGGTCGGTGTGGTCGGAGCCGCAGCCGACGAAGATGCGTCCCTGCCAGCCGATCAGCACGAACTCGACCTCGCCGCTCGACTCAAGTCCGCAGACCTCGATCTCGTCTTCGAGTGTCAGCCGCCGCGCTGAGACCCGGTAGTAGATCGGGGTTGAGGCCGGCCGCGCGATTCCCAGCGTTTCGAGTTCGGCGATGTGCTTGTCGCGCGCGACCGGATCGCGGCCGGTCCAGCCCGCGATCACGAGCTGATCGATCGGCAGCGTCAACGGCGTCGTGGTGTCCTGAGCGTCGACGGTGAAGGTGAGGTCAAACACGGATGAGGTCCTCCATGCCTGCCGCGAGTTCGAAAATGCGGCGGTCCGCGCCGCCGGCCGCGGCCAGCATCAGCCCGACCGGCACCTCGCCCTCGCGATGCGCGGGCAGCGAGATCGCACAGCCATCGATCATGTTGATCAACGTGCAGTTCCGCAGAGACAGGATATTGGCAGCAGCGAACGCCTTGTCGTCCTCGGCAAGATCGGCGATGCGCGGCGGCGTATTGGCCGCGGTCGGCATGACCAAGGCATCATAGGGCGCAAGGCGCGCGGCGGTGCGCGCGATCAGGGAGCGCCGCGCGTTCAGCATTTCGATGTAGTCCGCGGCCGTGATGGCTTCGCCGCGCAAGATACGCGCCGACACGCGGGGATCATAGATGTCGCCCTTGCTCGTGATCAGAAAGCGATGCCAGGCAAAGCTCTCGGCCGCCGCGAACCCACCTTTGGCGCCGATGATGCCGACATCGAGGAACTCCGGCACCTCGATGCGCACGATCGACGCGCCCTGGCGCGACAGCGTATCCATTGCGCGGTCGAACGTCCGCGCCACGGTGCCGTCGAGCTCATCGAGCGCAACGGTCGTCGGCACCGCGAGGCGCATCCCCCTGATCGGCCGCGCCTGCAAGGGAATGATCGGTTCGTTCGCGAGCACGGCATCGAGCACAGCACAGCAGGTGACGGAGCGCGCGAGCGGCCCATAGCTGTCGAGCGTCGTGGAGAGCGGCACGCCGCCATCGAGCGGGATGCGGCGCTGCGTCGGCTTGAAGCCCACGATTCCATTATACGCGGCGGGAATCCGGCAGGAGCCGCCGGTATCGGTGCCAAGCGCGCCGTGCGCCATGCCGTCGACGACCGAAACGGCGGCGCCCGAGGACGAGCCGCCGGGCACATGACCGACGCTACGGTTCCAGGCGCCCTTCGGCGTGCCGTAATGCGGATTGATGCCGATGCCGGAATAGGCGAATTCCGTCATGTTGGTACGGCCGATGACGACGAACCCGGCGCGGCGCAGCCGGGCGACCACCGGCGCGTCGACCTCCGCAGGGGCGGAATCGTCCAGCGCCCGCGACCCTGCGCGCGTCACCTGCCCCGTGATGTCGAACAGGTCCTTGACCGAGAGGGGAATGCCGGCAAAGCGCGACGGCGCGGCATTGGCCTTTCGCAGAATATCCATGGCATCGGCGGCAGCCAGCGCGGCGTCGCGGTCGACATGGATAAAAGTTCTCTGACCCTCGCCGTTGGAATCGGCGATCCTGGCCAGGCACTCTTCGACCAGTTCGCGGGCCGTAGTGCGGCCCTTCGTCAGGTCATCGGCGAGTGTGGCGAGGGTCGGAAGGCTGATCATCTTGGTCTCGTTCCCGGGGACAATGCTGTCTACTTCAGTCCGAAATGGGCACGATGCAAGGCCTCGTTGTCGTTCATTTCCGCGACCGTGCGAAAGCGGATGCGCCCGCCCTTCAGCACGAAGACGCGCGTTGCGACCTCATGAAAGCCGATATTCCACTCGGCCACTCGGCCACCCGCCCCCTCTCTCCCCTCTGGGCACACCGGAATAGGCGGCATGCGTGCATGCCCTGCTTGGACCGTTGACGCCAAATAGTCAAATGTCGCATCAAGACTAGAACAAGCGAGCCTCACCCCCGAGGCATCGTCAACGAGGAAACGACAAGATGGCTGAAGCAGCGCGTGCGCGCCCCAAGCCGACACCCGAGACGCAGCACTTTTGGGACGGGACACAGGCCGGCGAGTTGCGGCTGCAGCGCTGCGACGCTTGCGCCCATGTCTACTTCCCGCCGCGTCCCTTCTGTCCGTCCTGCGCCTCGCGCAAGGTCAGCGTGTTCAAGGCGAGCGGCATGGGCAGGCTCTACAGCTACGTCATCAATCATCGCCCGGCCGCGCCTGGCTTCACGCCGCCTTATTCGATCGCCGTCGTCGAGCTCGACGAGGGCCCGCGCATGATGAGCAACATCGTGGACTGTCCGCAGACGCCGGAAGCGCTCGAACTGGACATGCGGCTCGAAGTCAAGTTCGAGAAACTCGACGACAAGATCACCCTGCCCTTGTTCCGCCCCGCAAGAGGATAGCGCCATGCGACGAAACCAGGTCGCCGTGGTCGGCGCAGCCGAAACCACCGAGCTCGGCGTGATCCCGAACATGTCGCAGATCCAGCTGCATGCGGACGCCGCGCTGAATGCGATTGCCGATGCCGGGCTCAAACTCTCCGACATCGACGGCTTCGCCACCGCGGTCGAGACGCCGCAGCAGGTCTGCCACTATCTCGGCATCACCCCGACCTGGGTCGACGGCACCTCGGTCGGCGGCTGCTCGTTCATGCTGCATGTCCGCCATGCCGCAGCGGCAATCGAGACCGGGCTGTGCAACACCGTGCTGATCACCCACGCCGAGAGCGGCAAGTCGATGATCGGCAAGCAGCTGCGCGCGACGCCACCGGACAGTCTCAACGGCCAGTTCGAGGCACCATTCGGTGTGTACGGGCCGCCCAGTATGTTTCCGATTCCCGTGCTGCGCTACATGAAGACCTATGGGATCACCCATGAGCAGCTCGCGATGGTCGCCGTGGTGCAGCGGGAATGGGCGGCCAAGAATCCGCGCGCGACCATGAAGGAGCCGATCACGGTCGCCGACGTCCTGAACTCGCGCATGATCGCCTATCCGTTCCGCCTGCTGCAATGCTGCCTCGTCACCGACGGCGGCGGCGCGCTGATCCTGACCTCGGCCGACCGCGCGAAGGATTTTCCGCAAAAGCCGGTCTACATCCTCGGCACCGGCGAGAGCGTGGAAACGCCGCTGGTCAGCCAGATGGAGACGTTCAGCTCCTCGCGTGCCTTCAAGGTCGCAGGTCCCCTCGCCTTCAAGGAAGCCGGCATCACGCATGGGGATGTCGACCATCTGATGATCTATGATGCCTTCGCGCACCTGCCGCTGTTCGGACTCGGCGACCTCGGCTTCATGCCGCATGAGGAGACCGGCAAATTCATCGCCGACGGCAACACCCGTCCCGGCGCAAAACTGCCGCTCAACACCAATGGCGGCGGTCTCTCTTACATGCATTCCGGGATGTACGGCATGTACGCGCTGCAGGAAAGCGTGCGTCAGATGCGGGGCATCGCGCCGGCACAGGTGCCGAACGCGAGGATTTCGGTGTGTCACGGCGTCGGCGGCATGTTTGCGGCATCGGGCACGATCATCTTTACGAACGAACGTCAGTAAACCCTCGTCATTCCGGGGCGGTCCGCAGGACCGAACCCGGAATCTCGAGATTCCGGGTTCGCGCTACGCGCGCCCCGGAATGACAACAACGGGAGGCAAGCTTTGGCCAAATCACTCGAAGGCAAAGTCATCGTCGTAACCGGCGCGGGCCGCGGCATCGGGCGCGAGATCGCGCGGCTCTGCGCGACCGAAGGCGCCAAGGTCGTGGTCAACGATCCCGGCGGCGCCGCCGACGGGGCTGGATCGAGCGCTGCACCCGCGGAAGAGGTGGTCGAGGAGATCAGGAAGCGCGGCGGCACGGCGGTGGCGAATTTCGAGACGGTCGCAGAAGCCGTCCCGGCGAGCCGCATCGTCAAGGCGGCGACCGATCATTTCGGCAGACTTGACGGCGTCGTTAACAACGCCGGCATCCTGCGTGACATGATCTTCCACCGCATGAGCGTCGAAGCGTTCGAGGCCGTCATCAAGGTGCACCTGATGGGCTCGTTCTATGTCTCTCACGCGGCGGCCCGGCTGTTCCGCGAGCAGGAGAGCGGCTCGTTCGTCCACTTCACCTCAACCTCGGGTCTCGTCGGCAATTTCGGCCAAGCCAACTACGCCGCAGCCAAGCTCGGTATCGTCGGCCTGTCCAAATCGATCGCGCTCGACATGAACCGTTTCAACGTGCGATCGAACTGCGTTTCGCCCTTCGCCTGGAGCCGGCTGATCGGTACCATCCCGACCGAGACCGAAGCCCAGAAGGCGCGCGTCGAGAAGATCAAGCAGATGGGCCCGGAAAAGATCGCGCCGATCGTCGCCTATCTGCTCGGCGATGCTTCGAAGGAGGTGACGGGGCAGATCTTCGCGGTGCGCATGAACGAGATTTTCCTGATGAGCCAATCGCGTCCGTTGCGTTCGGTGCAGCGCGGAGAGGGCTGGACGCCGCAGACCATCGCAGAGCATGCGATGCCGGCGCTGAAGCCGTCGTTCTACAGGCTCGACCGATCGGCCGATGTCTTCAGCTGGGACGCGATCTGATGCTGGAAATTTGATCCATCGAAGGTTGCAGCTCCAGAGTTTCGTCGAATTGCCGTGATAAGCTCGTCCTCCCGATAAAAAATACTGGAGGAAATCATGGCAGCTCCCCTGACCTTTCCTAGCCACGCTTTCAACCGCCGCAACCTGATGAAGGGCGCGGCGGCACTCGCTGCAACAGCTGCGACCGCGACCTCGGCGTCCGCATTGGAGACGCAGGCGCCGCTGGGCCAGCTAGGCGCTCCAACGATGTCGACCCAGCCGCTCCCCCTCGGGCCGCTGCCCGGAAGCGTTTATCCAGACTCTCATCTGGAATCTGCGAACAAGTCCGGAAAGCCAACGTTCGGACCTCCCGGCTTCCCAGCCTTTGCCGGCACCATGGCGGTCGAGCGCGTCGCGACCGGCTTCCGCTGGGCCGAGGGCCCGGTCTACTTCCCGGCCGGACGTTATGTGCTGTTCAGCGACATTCCCAACAATCGGATCATGCGCTTTTCCGAAGATGATGGTCATTTGAGTGTGTACCGCCAGCCATCAATGAATTCGAACGGCAACACCATCGACCGCGAGGGACGCCTGATCACGTGCGAACATAGTGGCCGGCGCGTGACCCGTACCGAGCTCGACGGCTCGATCACGGTCATCGCCGACAAGTTCAACGGCAAGCGGCTGAACTCGCCCAATGATGCGGTGGTCTCGTCCGACGGCGCGATCTGGTTCACCGATCCGGTGTATGGCATCGGCGGCTACTATGAAGGCGTCAAGGCCGAGCCAGAGCAGGAGAAGCACAATGTGTTCCGGGTCGATCCGAAGTCCGGTGACATCAAGGTCGTTGCCGACGATTTCGTGGAGCCCAACGGCCTCGCCTTCTCGCCTGATGAAAAGAAGCTCTACATCATCGATACCGGCTTCACCGATGGGCCCGACAACCCGTCGCATATCCGCGCGTTCGATGCCGACACAGGGGCCGGCAAATTGTCGAACAGCAAGGTCTTCGCCGAAATGCCCAAGCCGAGCATTACCGACGGCGTGCGCACCGACCGGGACGGCCGGGTCTGGCTTTCGGTCGGCTGGGGCGATCCGAATGAGAACGGCGTGCGCGGCTACTCGCCACAGGGGGAGCTGCTCGGCAAGATCCACATCCCGGAAACGGTCGCGAATCTGTGTTTCGGCGGCCAGCAGCGCAACCGGCTCTATATCTGCGGATCGACGTCGCTCTATGCCGTCTACACCAGCGCGCAGGGTGCGCTGAAGCCGTGAGCTGATTTGTATGCCGTCATTCCGGGGCGATGCGAAGCATCGAACCCGGAATCTCAAGGTTCCGGGTTCGCGCTCGCGCGCGCCCCGGAACGACGGCCCTAGCCGGTATTCCGCAGGCCCGCCGAAATGCCGTTGATGGTGAGCTGGATGCCGCGCAAAATCTGCTCGTCCGGATTTTGCGCGCGATGCTCTCTCAGCAGTTCCACCTGCACATGGTTCAGCGGATCGAGATAGGGAAAGCGGTGCCGCACCGAGCGCTCCAGCAGCGGATTGCCCTGCAACAGCCGCTCCTGCCCCATGATGTCGAGCAGCGCCTCGATCGAGGAATGCCATTCGCGTCGGATCCGGCCGAAAATTTTTTCACGCAAGGCTTCGTCTGGAACAAGTTCGGCATAACGCGAGGCGATCGCGATCGAGCTCTTTGCCAGCACCATGTCCATGTTCGACAGCAGCATGCGAAAGAACGGCCACTCCCGGTAGAGCTCCTTGAGGAACGCCATGCCCTGCTCGGGATGCTCGGCGATCCACGTCTCGACCGCGCTGCCAAACCCGTACCAGCCCGGCAGCATCAACCGGCACTGCGCCCAGGAAAACACCCAGGGAATCGCGCGCAAATCCTCGATCGCGCGGGTCTTCTTGCGCGAGGCCGGACGGCTGCCGATGTTGAGCGTCGCAATCTCGTTGATTACGGTCGACGACCAGAAATAGTCGACAAAACCCTCGGTCTCATAGACCAGACCTCGATAGGCCTTGAACGCAAGCGCGGACAGTTGATCCATTGCGACGAGGTATTCCCGCTTCGGCGCGCTCTGCCGGGGATGGAGCAGGCTCGCCTCGAGCGTTGCGGCCGCGAGGATTTCCAGATTGTTGCGGCCGACCTCGGCGTTGGAATATTTGCTGGAAATGATCTCGCCCTGCTCGGTGATGCGGATCTGGCCGTTCACCGCGCCGCCGGGCTGCGCGATGATCGCGTCATAGCTCGGCCCGCCGCCGCGGCCGACCGATCCGCCGCGGCCGTGGAACAGCCGCAAGCGCACATGGTGGCGCTCGAACACTTCGACGAGACCGATCTCGGCCTTGTAGAGCTCCCAGCCCGAGGTGACGAAGCCGCCATCCTTGTTGCTGTCGGAATAGCCCAGCATCACCTCCTGCACCGCGCCGCGGCTGTCGACCAGGCGGCGATAGTCGTGTAGCGACAACATGCGATCCATGATGGCACCGGAGGCCTGCAGATCCTCGATGGTTTCGAACAGCGGCACGATGTTGATCGCGCTGCGGCCGGAGGGGTTGATCAGGCCCACCTCCTTCAGCAGCACCGCGACCTCGAGCATGTCGGACAC
>Ga0213882_10000603_pt1 | contig 11617 bp, 10 predicted proteins | sample BarmaccoBMER_R09_FD_160106 | JGI IMG/M metagenome (GOLD analysis project Ga0213882, IMG submission 160106) | Barbacenia macrantha exposed rock microbial communities from rupestrian grasslands, the National Park of Serra do Cipo, Brazil - ER_R09 ...
AGGGCTCGGCTGCATACCATTGCTTCGCGGCGTCTTCTGTCCAGCGTGTTGATTGCGCGGGCGGCTGCTCCTGAGCGACGGAGAGCAACGAAATAACAATCGAGGCTGCAAGAAGGGATAGGACCACTACGCGTCTCATCTTTGGCACCAATCCATTTTGGTACCAACCCATCCTAACCGCTCATCTGCCGTGCACGGCCGTTATCGCCGGCCTGAACTAATCTAAGCGAGTGCGCGTCAAACGGCTGTGGAAGCGAAAATCGAACAGTATTCCAGTGTTTCCAGACTAACCAATCGAATCTTTATCACGCTCATTGTCATCACCAGCACGTTCGGGAATCTCCTCCTGGGTGTTGGCATGCAACGGATGCCGGATTTTGGCGCGGCTCCCCTTTCTTCGTACATAAGCGTCTTGTTTACAAATCGGTATGTCCTCATCGGTACCGCATTGCTGATCGTGTGGATGATCGCCCAGCTCTGGATGCTCACTTGGGCTGACTTGACTTACGTTCTCCCCGTGACGGCCAGCGCTTATATCTTGACCGCGATCCTGAGCAAATTCTTCCTCGGCGAGCGAATCTCGGTAGCCCGCTGGGCCGGAATCATCATTATTTCGTTCGGAGTTTTGCTGGTTTCGGAAACACCGCCGGACACGAAACATCAGCCGGAGCGTACCTCGTGAAGTGGCTCTGGCTCGCGATCAGCGTTCTTGCCGGAACCTTTGGTGACCTAATGACAGCTAGAGGGATGGCTGAGCACCGCGAGATAGAGGATTTCGGAGCGCGCGGGTTAGCGCGCATACTTCGCCACATCGGCACTCATCGTGAAGTCATCGCCGGCATGGTGTTCAACTCCATTTCCTTCTTTTCCCTGATGGCCCTGCTTTCTGTTTCTGAAGTTAGCTTCGCCATTCCAGCCGGGGCATCAAGTTACGTGATCAAGGCCGCGCTTGCCCGTTGGTATCTGGGGGAACATCTGAACGCCAAGCGCTGGTTGGGCGCTGTGTGCGTGGCCATTGGCATAGCCCTGATTGCGTTTTGAATCAGCCAAATTTTTTTGAATCAAGAGGGCCCGGCGCCCGCTTTGCCGCCCTCCAACCCGAATAGCACCAGTCCAGCCACCACCAGGCAGGTGGCAACAGCCTTAAGAGTGAGCGCTCGCCTGCCGAAATCTTCGCAAAACCATTGCGGGCGCCATAGAGTGATGCCGTACGCTCCGAGGAAGATGATGACGTAACGAACACCAGAAATGGCTTCGACGACGGTCGGCGAGGCGCGGCTGACCGCAAAAACAACCAGGAAGGAACCTACGCCCGCCATGAAACGGTTCACCATGTACCAGAACTTACTGCGGGGCGGCGCTTCCTCGGACTGCGCGAAGATCTGTTTTCGCCAGCCTGGCGGGGCAAGCAGCGCCATGGATCCCGCGAATGTCCCGAAGGTGAAAAACACATAGCCTGTCACGAAGTTCGTTTCGTTGAACACGATCTTTTGCAACACATTGGTCATTCCGAATGCCGCGGAAGCAATAAGGATCTTCGGCAGCATCTTTCTCAGCGGCTGTTTTTCTGCGAAGAACATTATGAAACCGCCCAGAGTCATGATGATGAATGCAGTCATGCTTCCGCCGAAGGGAGATTTCAGCAAGGGAAGCGCGATCAGGGCGGTAGCGACCGGAGAGAATCCCCCCATCGCGGCGAGCTCGTCCGATGCTTCGCCTGCTTTTAGGGCCCAGTAATAAAAGAAGGACGCAATCAGGTCCAGAACGCCTGCTGTGAAGCCCAGCAGCCCTTGCTGCCAGGCTGGCATTTTAAATCCAAAGGGGATGAGGACAAGTCCGAAAACGCTGATCGCGCCCAGCCAGAAAACGTACGAGAGAAGGTTTTTGGTTTCCCGTTTCTGTAAGAGAACCTTGTCCCAAACGAGCGAAGCGCCGATTAAGGCATGCGCCACGATGGCCAGAAAGACTCCGTTCAGGATTAAGCCGCTCAGAACATCTTCTCCGAGGGCGCACAGCGCCTCCGAGGTGTTGACGCGAAAGGTCTGCTTTTTGAACCACGAAACGAATGCGCATTGTCCGGCGGCCGATGATGCGCGCCGGCGGGCGCTTACGCCAGCTTGCCCTTCAGCATCGTAAACGAGTGCGGCGGAAATGAGTAGCGGAGCCGTGTCCCGCTTGCCTCGACGCTCTTAGTCACAGTTTTGACTGGGCTCGAACGAAAATCGTTCGTCGCCTTCACGTCCGGTCCGTTTACCTCGGAAACCTGAAATGTTCCCGTGAACTGTTTGTCCTCCAGCTCGAAGGTGGCCTGCACTGGCTCGGTCAGATTCCGATTGACTACGTTGAGCACCAGCGTGCCCTGGTCATGGGCCGCCGATACATCGAGGTACGGCACAGCCGCATTGCTCTGGGTTTCATATGTGGGACCCTCGATGAATAATTCCAGCGCATTTCCAAACGAGTTTGAGGCAACCAATTGCAGCGGGTAATAGATGGTTTGCAGAAATAGCCCGTGGTCGTTGGTAAAAATCGGAGCGATGACATTTACCAATTGCGCCAGGTTGGCGATCTTGATGATTTGTGCGTTGTTAATAAAGGTGTTCAGGAAGGTTGCGACAATGAGTGCATCTTCGAGGTTGTAATGCTCTTCCAAAATGTCACGGCCTTTTTCTTTACCCTCACCGCGAGCACGGTACCACACGTTCCATTCGTCCCAGGCGATATACATCTTTCGGTTTGGCACGTCGGACATTGCGCCACGAATGATGCCTTCCGCGATCTTGATTCGTTCGTTCAGCGTTAGCGAGCTGGCCAGAAACGCAGGCGTGTCGTTTTTCGGATTTCCCACATACATGTGAAGAGACAGATAGTCGGCGTGGTGCTTGAGATAGTCGAGAACAGTTCGGTTCCAGCCAATCCAATCCGCATTGGGCCCGAAATTCGATGATCCCGCAGCGACGAGTTTTATCGAAGAGTCTGTCCACTTCATCAATTTCGCGGCTTCGAGGGCGAACTTGCCGTAATCTTCCGCGGTGCGATGGCCCATTTGCCAGGGGCCGTCCATCTCGTTCCCCAGGCCCCAATACTTCACCTTCCAGGGCTGGTCGCGACCGTTCTTCCGGCGCAGCTCCGTACTGGCGGTCTTCGCGCTGGAATTGCAGTATTCGACCCACTGCTGCGCTTCGTTCCAGCTTCCGGTACCGAGATTGGCGCAGACGTACGGTTCGGCGTTGATCATCTCGCAATAGCGCAGGAACTCGTGAGTACCGAAACGGTTGTCCTCAACCGTGCCCCAGGCCATCTCGAGCCGCGCCGGCCGCTGGTCGCGCGGGCCGATCCCATCTCGCCAGTTGTAATTGGAAGAAAAATTTCCGCCCGGCCAGCGAAGAACAGTTACGTGCAGATCCTTGACGGCTTGCAATACATCCTTCCGGTAACCCGCACTGTCCGATAACGGAGAATTCTCCTCGAAAATTCCGCCTTCGATGCAGCGCCCCAGGTGCTCTGTGAAGTTGCCATAAATTTTCGGATCGATCTGGCCTATGACGCGGTCCGTATCGATTTTGACTCGCGCTTCAGAGGTCGATAATTTGCCGGAAAGCAGCGCCGGTGCAGAGAGGAGCGCGGTTGTAAACGTTCGCCGTGACAGTTGTTGCGTGGACATGACAAAAGAAGAGGAGCAAGCGCCGCAATGCAAGCCGCTTACGTTCAAGAAAGCATATCATCTGCTTCCGCTTTTTATATCTTTAAGAGAGATTGGAAAGCCCCCAACCAAAATCCCTGATCGCGGGAGGCCATATGGCAATTTCATTTGAAGTCAACGGAGAAACACGATCCGTTGAGGTTGACCCCAAAACTCCTCTACTCTGGGTTCTGCGAGACTCACTCAATCTGACGGGCACGAAATACGGATGCGGAATAGCCGCTTGTGGCGCGTGCACCGTACACATCAATGGCGAGCCCGCGCGTTCCTGCTCGTATCCGGTCGCCTCCGTGGCGGGCAAGAAGGTCACTACGATCGAAGGTCTTTCGCGGGACCGCAGTCACCCCGTGCAGCAGGCGTGGATTGCCGAGCAGGTGCCTGAATGCGGATACTGCCAATCGGGGCAGATCATGACCGCGGTGGCGTTCCTCGAAAAACATCCGCGTCCTACGAGCGCTGAGGTCGATGAAGGCATGTCGAACAACATCTGCCGGTGCGGAACGGCACAGCGCATTCGCAAAGCAGTGCTTAGGGCTGCGGGAATGACCAACGGCAGCGCGGATCAGGTAGGAACAGGAGGTGCACGATGACAACTCAGTCTCTTAGCCGGCGAGCGCTTCTCAAGAGCGGAGTCGCGGCCGGGGCGACGTTGGTAATCGGCGTCGATATAGCTGGTAGGGTGAGAGCCGAAGCCGAAAAACCGGTTGTCAGTCCCCTTTCTGCGTGGATCAAAATCGACCAGAACGGTTTCGTGACGCTGGTGTATTCGAAATCGGAGATGGGCCAGGGCGTCTCCACCTCGTTGCCGATGATTCTCGCCGACGAGCTCTCCGTTGACTGGAAGGATGTTCGCGTGGAACATGCGGCTTCGACGCCAGCCTACGGCGACCAGGGGACTGGCGGGAGCGGAAGTGTCGCCGGGATGTGGATGCCGCTGCGCATTGCAGGAGCGAGCGCGCGCGAAATGCTGATTACTGCTGCCGCCCAGCGCTGGAACGTGGCTGGAACTGAGTGCCACGCGAAGTCCGGAGCGGTCTGGCACGGCTCAGACAAACTTGGGTACGGTGAACTGGTCGAGAGCGCTTCAAAACTTCCGGTTCCAGATGCGAAAACCGTTCGCTTAAAAAAGCCCGAAGAGTTTACGATCATCGGTCATTCTCAGCCCCGCACCGACATTCCTGCCAAGGTAGACGGCAGCGCTGTTTACGGTCTCGACGTGCGAGTGCCCGGCATGGTGTATGCCGTGGTTGCCCGTTGCCCCGTGTTCGGCGGCAAGGTTAAGACCTTCGATGCCACGAAGGCCCGGGCAGTAAAAGGTGTTCTGGACGTCTTTGTGATCGAGCCGGTCGGCCGCGGCGTGCATTCCTGGGGAGGCGTGGTGGTAGTAGCTGAAACAACGTTCACCGCCATGCAAGCGCGTAATCAACTGGAGATCGAATGGGATTACGGCCCCGCTCTCTCCGAGAGCAGTGAGACGCTTCGCCGACAGTTCCGAAAACTGGTCGATTCCAATATGAAGGTGGTCCTCCAGCAGGGCGACTTCGAAGCGGCGCTGGCGGCCGCTCCCTCGGAAAAGAAGATCGAGTGCGATTACGAACTCCCGTTCCAGGCACACGCCACGATGGAACCCATGAATTGCACCGTTCACGTACAGAACGATCGCGCTGAGGCCTGGGCTCCCAGCCAGAGCCCGACTCAGGTGCAAGACGTGATCAGCCAGCTAACAGGTCTGTCTAAGAACAAAATTCAGGTCCACACACCTTTTATGGGCGGTGGTTTCGGCCGCCGCTACCAGGCGGATTTCCCGACGGAAGCGACACAAATCGCTAAGCAATTTCGCAAGCCGGTTCAGCTTGTCTGGTCGCGTGAAGACGATATGACGCACGATTTCTACCGCCCAGCCTCATACCATCGCCTGAGCGGCGCGGTTGATGCAGACGGAAACATCACCGGCTGGCGCCATAAATGCACCTCGACATCGATAGCCGAATGGTGGGATCCGGGTTCTGCGCCGGAATCGTCGGAGCTGGGTTGCACGATGCAAATGCCGTATCTGACGAAGAGCTATAAGCTCGAGTATTTGCCGGCGGCATCCGCAGTTCCGCGAGCCTGGTGGCGATCAGTGGAAGCCTCGGTCATCGGCTTCGTTATGGAGAGCTTCGTGGATGAATTGGCCCATGCAGCCGGAAAGGACCCATACGAATTTCGCATTCAGAGGCTTGGTGAATCGCGGCTGGTGAAGGACCCATCGGACAGCCGCGAGCGTCCGCTCGAAACGGCGCGGTTTAAGGGCGTTCTCCAACTCGCCGCCGGGAAGGGAAATTGGGGCAAGCCGCTGTCGCGTGGAGAAGGCCGCGGTATTGCCGCTCACTACTCGTTCCACACTTATGTGGCTAATCTGGCGGAAGTTGCCATCGAGAACGGCCATGTTCGAGTTAAGCGGATTGTTTCCGCTGTGGACGTGGGCACTCCTGTGAACCCGGACGGTATTCGCGCGCAGGTGGAGAGTGCGATCGTATACGGTCTCACTGCCGCGCTAAAGAGTCAGATCACTATCGAAAATGGCCGCGCCGTGCAGACCAATTTCAACAAATTCACGACTCTGTCGATGAAAGAAACGCCTCCTATTGAGGTCTACATCGTGCCGAGTACTGTTGCCCCGACGGGAATCGGAGAGCCCGGACTTCCGCCTACTGCGCCGGCGCTGACGAACGCTATTTTTGCCGCGACTGGCAAACGGATTCGCCGCTTGCCAATTCAACCCGGCGACCTAGCCTGAGAGCGATCGCGAAAACGTTTTTCATAGCCCCGCTTTTTCCGGCTCTGGTTGCATGTCGGAAGGCATCGCTCGCAGCTTCAGGATGCACCACGTTGTGATCGCAATTCCGAAGGCGTTGATTGCTAATTGAATCGCCCCAGAAAGCGGCGCGTTCAACAGCGGTATGGCGACATCGAACAAGCAGCTTAGAAGCTCCATTGCGAAGGCGAGGCTGAAGAACACCATGAAGACGGACGTGTTCCGCGGAACTTCCATTTTTTGGGTCCGGATCGCTCGTCGCATCGACCAGAGGAACGCCATGCTCGCTGTAGCCGCGGCCGCCCAGACGACAAGTGCCACGGTCGCTAGAGTCGCGTCTCCTCCACTCTCCTGCTCCACTCCGCCGAATCCCGCCACGAGGAAACCGAAAACCGCTGCCAGAATGATACTCGAAACCAGGCGGCGCAAGCCGAGTTTCCGAAACTTGGCAACTTGTCCCTTTGCTTCTTCGAAGACGTCGTAAGCTACTGCTGGAAAGACTAACGCGTAAAGAAATCTCGAGTAGAGAAACACGCGTAAGAACTCGCGTGAATCGGGGCCAAGCCATAGCATCACGCCGTCGAACAGCACTGCGAGAAGAGCAAAAAGGGTTACAAAGACGTAGGGTCTGAACAGCTTTAAAGTCAAAATGCGCAACAGCAACAAGCAATCGACCGCCGTCGCCGCCACGTCCACCCAATGGTTAACCTGGTCTAACATCCGTTAACCTTATTTGAACTTACGGGCCGAAGAGCGCGCTGAGACGCGCGCGTTAAATCACGGGAACAGGCTGAATCGAATCCAGGGTGATCGGCTGGCCCGTGCTCGATTTCTCCGCCGCGAGTGCGTCGCTGGTTGCCGCGATCACAAGCGCGGCGAGCTTCGCATAAGGTTGGGCGGCGGGAACCGTTTCCGCGATAGCCGCTGCCACTTCGAGCTCGGTTAAAATGTCCGATGCCGTGACATTCTTTCCTGCGCGTGCACGGATCACAGATGCTCTGCCGCGAATGTTCGCAATGGTCTGCGGACTGAGGTGCATGTCGGCTTCGAATGCACTCTCCAGAGCTACAACCGCCACGACCAAGTTGTCGATTTCGACAGTCACCGACCCTTCAGCACCTGATTGGGTTCGAAACAGTGCGTACGCGCTATAAGCTGCCGCATATGCCGCGACGGCCTGGTTGAACTCCGGTGTGTATTTCCGGTAAGACGTGATCACCTCGGATCGCAACGAGGTCAGCGCCGCGTGTGCCAAGATCAGTGAATCGTAGGTTGCGCCGTCGAACGCGTTAATCTGGTTCGGGTGAGCGGGCTGGGTGTTGCAGCCGGTTCCTAACACCAGCGCGAGCGCAAGCACGGCCGCAGGAATGAATGAAAGCGTCTTGAACATGTGTTTCCTGCGCACACGTTAGCCGTGCCCGTACCGGTACCACCATGCCAATTCGCTGCAAGGCCATGAAAAGAAAAGCCAGCGTTTTTTGGTATAAACTTGTGACCGGACGCGGAATCGCCTCCGGAACCATCACTCGAACGCGAAGCGTCCAATTACTGGGAGGCTTGAATATGTTAAGGCGAGCGGGGCTGGGAGCGACCTTGGGAGTGGCCGCGCTCTTACTGTTTGCAGGTTCATCGAACGCGCAGGTCGCATTTGGTTTCGGAGTTGGTGCCGCGCCTGGATACACGTACCCGGCCTATCCATATGGGTGTGACCCTTATGTCGATCCATACTGCGCTTCTTCGTACGCGTACGGCTACTATCCATACGCCTATGCGTATCCGTATCCATATTGGTGGGGATTCTACGGTGGATACTGGGGCCGCTATGGCCGCTACTATCGCCCCTACCGTGGCTTTTATGGTTATCGTTATGGTTACCGTGGTGGATACGTGAACCGCTACCCGGGCCGCTATGGCGGCTGGGCTGGCACGTATCGTGGCTATGCCGGAGGACGTTATGGTGTCCACTATGGTGGTTATGGCGTAGGGCGCACTGGCGCTTTTGGTGGGATGCGCGCGGGCGGCTTTGCTGGACGCGCGGGAGGTTTCGGCGGGGGCGGTCACCGTTGAACGTTTCATTCTCAATCGTGAAAGGCTCTGAGGTGTTCCTCAGGGCCTTTTGCTTTTTCCCTTCGTTGAATTCCCGCCCCGAAACGTGCTTGAATGGATGGAACGAAGTTCACGCCTGTTTTAGGCAACAAATGCAAGGCTGATCCCACCGAAGGGATTGAGTATTTGACCCTTGCGCCCTCACATCTACTAGGAGCCTAATTAGTTGGAGCAAGCAGTTCTCGCCCTGGAGGACGGTACGGTCTTCGAGGGCACGAGTTTTGGTGCGCCCGTCCACCGCACTGGCGAAGTGGTCTTCAATACGGCCATAACCGGCTACCAGGAAATCTTCACTGATCCTTCTTATTGCGGCCAGATCGTCGTTCTCACGAATCCACAGATCGGCAACTATGGCGCGAACGAAGCCGATTGCGAATCCGGCTCTCCGTATATTGAAGGTCTAGTAGTTCGCGAGATCTCGCCGGTGGCGAGCAACTGGCGCTCGGAAGACCACGCCGAGCATTTTCTGGCCAAACATGGCATTCCCGTCATCGCTGGCGTCGATACGCGCAAGTTGGTACGTCTGCTGCGCCAGCGCGGCGCGTTGCGCGGCATCATTGCTGTAGCACCGCAAGACACAGGCGCGTTGATCCAGGCTGCTCGGAACGCTCCCCCAATGACCGGCCAGAACCTCGTTTCCAAAGTTTCGACTCCGAACAGCTATGCCTGGACGAACGGTCTCGAACCTGTGTCCGCGTCCGACAAGCTGGCCGCGTCCCAAAAACCGAGGTTCCACGTCGTGGCGTACGATTTCGGAATAAAGCGCAACATCCTTCGTCATCTGGTTCAAATCGGCTCTCGCGTGACGGTCGTTCCCTCCGATACCAGCGCGGAGGATGTGCTCGCGCTTCAACCGGACGGCGTTTTCCTCTCGAACGGACCGGGCGATCCCGAACCTCTCGAGCGACAGGCCGCGCACGTCAAGCAATTGATCGGCAAGAAACCCATCTTTGGAATCTGCCTCGGTCATCAGATTCTCGGATTGGCATTCGGCGGCAAGACCTACAAGCTCAAGTTCGGGCACCATGGCGCGAATCATCCCGTGCTCAATCGCAAAACGGAGAAGGTTGAGATCACATCGCAGAATCACGGCTTCTGTGTAGATCCCGATTCGCTGCGCGACTCCTCCATCGAGATCACGCACATAAACCTGAATGACCAGACAGTGGAAGGGCTGCGGCATCGCAGCGAACCTGTGTTCTGCGTACAGTACCACCCGGAAGCGGCTCCCGGACCTCATGATTCGCACTACCTCTTCCAGGAGTTTGCGCGCGTCATTGAGGAAAATAAGCGATAACGATGCCGAAACGCACCGATCTGAAGCGAATCCTCATCATCGGCTCCGGTCCGATTGTTATCGGTCAGGCATGCGAGTTCGACTACTCGGGTGTGCAAGCCTGCAAGGCGCTCAAACAGGAAGGCTTCGAAGTCGTCCTGATTAATTCGAATCCGGCCACGATCATGACGGATCCCGAACTCGCGGATCGCACCTATGTCGAACCGCTGAGCCTTGCTTTCGCCACCGAAGTGATCCGCAAGGAACGGCCCGACGCCGTCTTGTCAACTGTCGGCGGCCAGACGGCGCTCAATCTTGCAGTGGAGCTTGCCGAATCGGGCGTGCTGGACGAGTATGGCGTCAAATTGATCGGCGCGAATATCGACGCTATTAAAAAAGCAGAAGACCGTCTGCTCTTCAAAGACGCGATGCGCAAGATCGGACTCGATATGACACAGTCGCAGCTCGTAAACAATATTGAAGACGGCCTCGAGTTCGCTGAAAGGACCGGCTACCCGATTATTCTGCGTCCCAGCTTTACGCTGGGCGGAACGGGCGGGGGTATCGCGTACAACCGCGAGGAAATGGCCGAGATCCTGGCGCGCGGCATTGACTTATCACCGGTGCACGAGGTTCTCGTCGAAGAGAGCGTCCTCGGCTGGAAGGAGTATGAGCTCGAGGTCATGCGTGACCTCGCAGGCAACGGCATCATCATCTGCTCCATCGAGAATTTCGATCCGATGGGGGTACACACGGGCGATTCGATTACGGTGGCTCCCGCACAGACGCTGACCGATCGTGAATATCAGATGATGCGTGATGCGGCACTCCGGTGTCTCAACGAGATCGGCGTGGATACCGGCGGCTCGAACGTTCAGTTCGCCATCAATCCCGAGAACGGCCGCATGGTCATCGTCGAGATGAATCCACGCGTCTCGCGCAGTTCTGCTCTTGCCTCAAAGGCCACCGGCTTCCCGATCGCCAAGATCGCGGCCAAGTTAGCCGTGGGCTATCGCCTTGACGAAATTCGCAACGACATCACCCGCGCTACGCCCGCCTGTTTCGAACCCACCATCGATTACGTTGTCGTCAAGATTCCTCGCTGGCAGTTCGAGAAATTCCCTGGCGCGGAGCCGGTTCTGGGCACCCAAATGAAATCGGTCGGCGAAGTGATGGCTATCGGGCGCACCTTCAAGCAGGCTCTTGGGAAAGGGCTTCGGAGCCTCGAAACCGGCAAGTCGCCTGGCGCGCAATCTCTTGATCCAAATCTGATTCCGAAGCGCCTGATCACGCCGAATCCGGAGCGTCTGGATTACATTCGCTTCGCTTTTGCTCGGGGCTATACCGTCGACCAGGTGTTTGAGATGACGAGTATCGATCGCTGGTTCCTCCGCCAAATAGCGGAACTTGTCGCTACAGAGGAATCGCTCGCCAATCGATCGCTTGCTTCCCTAACTGCCAAGGAATTCCGAAAGCTGAAGCGTGACGGCTTCGGTGACCGGCAGATAGCGCAAGCCCTGGGCTGCGAAGCGCTCCAGGTTCGGGACGCGCGCAAGAAACTCGGGGTTGAGGCCGTGTTCAACCGTGTTGATACCTGCGCCGCTGAATTTGAGAGCTTCACGCCCTATCTGTATTCGAGCTACGAATCCGAGGACGAAACTGCGCCGACGGACCGCAAGAAAGTGATGATTCTCGGCAGCGGACCCAACCGGATCGGGCAAGGAATCGAGTTCGA
>Ga0213882_10000604_pt1 | contig 11608 bp, 9 predicted proteins | sample BarmaccoBMER_R09_FD_160106 | JGI IMG/M metagenome (GOLD analysis project Ga0213882, IMG submission 160106) | Barbacenia macrantha exposed rock microbial communities from rupestrian grasslands, the National Park of Serra do Cipo, Brazil - ER_R09 ...
GGATACACCCACCAACCCGGACACGAGGCTTTCCATAGTCGATCGGGCTCGCGAGAAGGCGCCAACCATTAATGTGAGATCGCCTACAGTGAGTGCTCCGGCGAGCGCACGCAAGATGATCAGGGCGTACGCCAGGTAGTAGGCACCAGTCGGGATCAGGTTGAGGAGAGTTCCATGCCAAGCCCGATGGATCGCAAGATGCCTGTTCTCGGCGTAGAAGCGTTCAAAGAGCGTTCGCGAACGGTCCACTAGATATCCGCCCAGGCCAAAGATTTTAACTTCCTTGGCGCTCTCATTGCTCGCTCCGAGGTAGCGGAGGTAATCGAGTTCACGGCGCTCTGGCGTGTAGCGGAACAGCATGGAATAGTTCAACATGGCGAAGCGAGTTTCGCCCAGAAACACCGGCACAGTAGCCGCTAGGAGAAGCAGCAAGAGCCACGGATAGAAGAAGATAACCGCCGATAGCATCGACAACAGGGTGATCAGTTGCTGGCCCATGGCGGCCAAACCAGCCAGCATACCGAGGCGGGCGGTAGTCTGGCGGCGGGCCCGTTCCATCTTGTCGTAGAACACAGGATCTTCAAAGCTCACAAGATCGAGCGAGTTGGCATGTTCCATCAGCTTAATCGTGACGTGATTGGTGAAACGATCCCCCAACAAGCTGTCAACCAGGGAAATAAAGCGACCAAGCGTGTCCGAGCCTACCGCCAGCAGGAGTTCCAAAATCAAGAGCTTCCAGATCAAAGAGTGATCGAAACGCTGATGCCGAATGGCGCGGACCACCAGATCGATGATCAGCTTTGAAACCCACAGGGTGGCTAATGGAAACAGGGCAGCCAAGCCTCTAAGGAGCAGGGTTGATAGGGTCAGGACAGGGCTGGTCGCCCACACCATCCGGAGTAGGGGCGGGACGTTCCGGAGAGCCTGGAAGCGCTCACGCCAAGTTTGTGGAGTGTCTGACGCTTTTGGGGGTACTGGTCTCATAAGCTGGGAGCGCACCCGGGTTCTAAGAGAAAATGCTCATTCTGTCGAATGAGCATCTCTCTTCCTGTCGCCAGGGCTCCGGTCCCCCGGAGCTTACGTTTGATGGGAGAATCAGATTCGACGGTATCGCAACCGCCAAAACCTGTTTGTGATTGGAGTGTAGGGCCAGCAGGGGGGGAAGTCAAGGGCATTTTTCCTCGGTTCGGCTGCACTCCGTAAGTACCGCGCTACAAACCATTTACCCGGCGAACTGTTTTTCGACAGGTTGTGCAAAACCTCTTAGAATGGTGTGCAAAAGCCTGTTCTAAATTCACCTAAGCACCGTAGATTCTGCAACTTACCATTCAGTCATTCGCCGGTTAAACGCAATGTCGTCATGGCTTCGTCAGCTTCGAGCGTGCCATAGCGCCGCCGGTAGATTCGCATGCCGGCATAGATCAAACCGGCCGCAAGACAGATACCGGAGAGGATGATACTGAGATACAGAATGTTCAGCAACAGCGCGTAGAGGGGCTTAATCGGGCTCGGCGGCGGAACATCATTCCAGGTGATCTTCGCTTCGTATTGCACGCGGCTCAGCAGCGTATCCGCTTCCTGATCCGTTGCGGCTCCGTAGACAACGGCGAGGAGCACGTCTGATCGTTTCACGTGCGCACCTGAGATGAGTTTGAAATCGATTGCGTGCAGGCGCGCCTGTTCCGGCGTCGCGTAGTAAAAGAGTGCGAGATGCAGCGGCGGCTTGCCGGGATCGAGATGATACTCGGCGACCTGTGCCTCAGCTCCTTCCGCGAATCCGGGGTTGGCGGAGGCGAGATCGGGAGCGAAGGCGGCGAGCGATGCCGGCCCTAAGATATAGCGCGCGCTATCAGGAACCAAACCCTCCTTTGGAAGAAAGCTCAGAATTGCGGGCAACGATGTCGCACGCTTGTTCGGCAACGCGTTTAACGCAGTTTCGACTTGAGCCTTGGGGGGCTTCGCGCCATCGAACACCAGAACGACGTTGGCGTCGGTGATCACGGTTCGGGTGCCGTCCACGGTGCAGAACGGAGCGAGATCACACGTGCGGCCTTTGGGAGAGCGAAGCATTTCCCACGCCGCCAAAGCGCCCGTGAGGTCTTTCATTTCGTAGGTCGTTAGAGTTGTGCGCCCACGCTTCTCGGTTGACGTGCGCACGAGGCCATACTCACGCCACAGGGTTACGTCGTCAGCAAATAGGGAGGTTGCAAATAGCGAAACTAAACAGGCGAGTGCTACGCCGCAGCGCCGTGACATTTCTTGTACTTCTTTCCGCTGCCGCACGGGCAAAGCTCGTTGCGGCCGACCTTCGGAGCCTTGGAGACGGTCTGCGGCTTGCTCGCCGCTTCGCCGCCACTGAATTGCAGTTCCGCTAGCTCCTTATCTTTTCGACGCTGAATGTTCCTCGTAAGATCCAGGACAGATTGCTGCGCTTCGCGATTTTGCGCTTCGATCTGGGCGGGTGCGCCCCTGTCGATTGGAATTCCGTTGCCATCGAACGCTTCCGCTTCCAGTTCCTCGGGCTCCGGATACGGCAGCGGAGGCATGCCCGTCTCGATACGCATGAAGTACAGGAACCTGACGGTTTCGTCCTCGATACGGTCCATCATGTCCTGGAACATGGTGAACGATTCCTTCTTGTACTCGATGAGCGGATCTTTCTGCCCGTAACCGCGCAGACCGATACCTTCCCGCAAGTGATCCATCGAGAGCAGGTGGTCTTTCCACTGGTTGTCGACCACGTTGAGCATGATGATCCGCTCGGCCTGACGCAGATTGTCCGCGCCGATCATCTGCTCCTTCTCTTCATAGCGCGCAGTGACCAGATCCTCGACTTTTTGCTCGATCTCGCGGCCGCTGATTGCTTTCAGCTCGTCGACATCCAACTTCGCGCCGAATTGATTTAGCACCGCTGTTTGCAGCCCGTTGAGATCATATTGGTCGTAGCGCATGCCTTCACCGCAGAACTGATCGATGAAGCCGGCGATAATACCGCGCACAATATCGAGAATCCGCTCTTTCTGGTTCTCGCCTTCGAGCAATTGGCGGCGCATGCCGTAGACGGCCTGGCGCTGCTTGTTCATCACGTCGTCATATTCGAGGACGTGTTTGCGCGAGGCGAAATGCTGGGCTTCCACGGCCTGTTGCGCCGCCTGGATGCGTTTGCTGATCATACGAGACTCGATCGGCACATCCTCTTCCATGCCGAGCCGCAGCATCAGATTCTGCATACGCTCGCCGCCGAAGATGCGCAGTAGATCGTCTTGAAGGGAAAGATAAAAACGCGAGCTTCCCGGGTCGCCCTGGCGTCCAGCGCGCCCGCGCAACTGGTTATCGATGCGCCGCGATTCGTGGCGTTCGGTCCCCAGAATATGGAGACCGCCCATCGCAATAACCTCTTGGCGCTCGGCTTCAATCTCCTCCTTCACTTCGTTCCGGATGCTCTCGAGTTCTGGTGGCGGGAGCGTTTCTGCTGCTTTGCCGTACTTCCTTAGCCGGTCTTCCAGGAGGAAGTCCGGATTGCCACCGAGCAGAATGTCGGTACCGCGGCCAGCCATGTTAGTCGAGACAGTAACGGCGCCTTTGCGTCCGGCCTGCGCGACAATGTGCGCTTCGCGCTCGTGATTCTTGGCGTTCAGCACTTCGTGCTTGACGCCTATCTTCTTTAATAGGTTGGAGAGTCGCTCGGATTTTTCGACCGAGATGGTGCCGACCAGCACCGGCTGGCCTTTCTCATTGAGTTTCTTGATCTCTTTCGCCGCGTTGCGGAACTTCTCTTCCTCGGTGCGGTACACAATGTCCGGAAACTCGGTGCGGATCAAGGGCCGGTTCGTCGGAATGACAGTGACTTCCAGTTTGTAGATGCTGCTGAACTCGGGCGCTTCGGTGTCCGCGGTTCCGGTCATTCCGGCTAGCTTCTTGTACATGCGGAAGAAGTTCTGGAAGGTAACCGAAGCGAGAGTTTGTGTTTCGCGCTCGATTTTCACGCCCTCCTTGGCTTCGACCGCCTGGTGCAAACCATCACTCCAGCGACGCCCGGGCATGAGGCGCCCCGTGAACTCGTCGACGATGACCACCTGGCCGTCCTGCACGACGTAATCGCGGTCGCGTTGATAGAGCACATGCGCCTTTAGCGCCGCTTCCACGTGGTGCTTCCATTCGATAGTTTCGAGGCTGTAGATATCACGCAAGCTCAGAAGCTTGGCAGCCTTGTCGAACCCTTCTTCGGTTAAGGCGGCACTGCGGTGCTTTTCATCGACTGTAAAGTCGCCAGTCGTGTAGGATTGGCCCGGCTCCTTGCCCTCGATCACTTCGCCACGCTCGAGATAGGGGATAATGCGATTGACGCGATAATACTTGTCGGTGGATTCCTCGCTCGGGCCGGCGATGATGAGCGGCGTACGGGCTTCATCGATCAGAATCGAGTCCACCTCGTCGACGATGCCGAAATTGAAATCGCGCTGGACGTAGTCTTCCAGGCGGAACTTCATGTTGTCGCGGAGATAATCGAAGCCGAATTCGTTGTTCGTGCCGTAGGTGATATCGGAATGGTAGGCTGTGCGGCGCTCGCTATCGTCCAGATCATGAACAATGGTTCCGACAGATAATCCGAGAAACCTGTGGAGGCGGCCCATCCACTCAGAGTCGCGCCGCGCCAGATAATCGTTGACTGTTACGACGTGAACGCCTTTGCCCTCCAGGGCGTTCAGGTAACCCGGGAGGGTCGCAACAAGCGTTTTTCCTTCACCGGTTTTCATTTCGGCAATGCGGCCCCTGTGAAGCGTCATGCCTCCGATGAGCTGCACATCGAAGTGGCGCATATTCAAGACACGGCGACCTGCCTCACGGCACACGGCAAAGGCTTCGATCAGGAGATCATCGAGCATTGCGCCGTTGGCGATACGTTGTTTGAATTCTTGTGTTTTGGCGGCTAACTCTGCGTCCGAGAGCTGCTGCATCTGAGGCTCGAGATCGTTGATCGCCGCCACCATGGGACGTAAGCGTTTGATCTCGCGATCATGTTTCGTGCCAAAGACCTTGGCAAGCGTACTCTCGAACATCATATATATGAGCTTTTATCCCAGTTTAACTGGAATGAGGAGTTTGGACCGGCTAAGAGATTAAGGTTGCGAAAAGCGAATCCGACGGTTATGCGACGCGCTGCTGTTGCCTGTTGCGCTCGACTAGTAGCTTGCCACAGAGCCGCTCCAAGACGGAGATCGGCGCGTTTTCGGGCGTCGCCAATGATCGATGAGCAATGATGAACGTCTGCTCCAGCGCGTGCTGGCCGGAAAGGACGGAATGCGGGACGACATCGGTAAAAGTGAGCCAGGTAGACCCGGGAGGAAAATTGAAGCGGTATTTTGCGCAGTGCTCCTGAAAATCTGTGTTGCGCTTTAGATATTCGTGGAAGCGCAGCATGAAGCGGTCGTATCCGGAACGCGGCACAACCGGCAGGCCCATTGTTTTCAAGAGACGAGCGGATTGATTCCATAGCTTCCCGCCAGCCGAGGCAGACGCCGCCGCGATCTCGTCCAATCCGGCGGCCCGCGCGTATTTTTCCGCGAGGACAAGAAAGGGATCGGTTACGACCCAATTCCGTGTCTTTGACGGGTGAACGTTCGTAAAGATGCGCAATATGAGATCGCCGTTCGTTGGACGCGAGGGGAACGCATCCGTGTGAATGAGATCGTTCCTCTTATTGAGAGGGAGATCGCGTCCTTCTTCTTCAAGCGGCCGGAAGCTCGCGTAATCGAGCTTCCAGTGCGCGGCATATTCGGGCAATAACCGGCTCGCGAAAGCTACCACAACGCGGGAGTAGTCACGCATAATGCCGCGTAGCCGCTCGGCTTGGGAGTCGTTGGCTTCGGTGCCGGTCACGCGATCGCTCGCCGGACGGTAGGCGATGTTCTTGTGAATCGCCCCGCCCGCAAAATCCAATCCTCGTAAGAAACTCTGCGATTCTTCAGAAAAGACAAACGGAGTTGTCGGGAAGAACAGCACGTTGCCCGCTTCCAGCTCGGGCCGATAATCCACGCGTGCTTCGGACGGCCACGCGTCCACGCTCACAAATTTCATTTCTTCAAGCTTAGCCGGGCGAAGCCCCTAACGTTTAACTAACGTTTCTTTCACGAGAGTTTTGATATTCGCCTCTACATCGTTCTTGTCCACAATGCCGACATATGTGGCGGCTATCCTGCCGCTCGCGTCGATCAGATGAGTTACGGGCAAAGCTTGAATGTCGTAGAGCTTTGTCACTTCATCGTCCCCCATCAAAATTGGGTAGTTGATTCGATGCGATTGAACGAACGGTCTCACCCGTGTCCAGGCCTCCTGGGCGTTTTTTAAGCTCTCATATGAGATGTCCATTGAAACTCCGAGCACAACTACACCGTTGCCTTGGTAAGCCTGATCCAATTCGACAAAGGACGGAATTTCCAGCCTACAGCCGCCACATTCGGATGCCCAGAAATTGAGCACCACTACTTTGCCGCGATACTCCGAAAGGCGGCTCGCTCTGCCCGATGCGTCCAGGAGGCTAAAGTTCGGAGCGGGTCTGCGGGCATTCGGCGGCTGGAGGGGGGCGCGGACGGCGGCAGCTTTAGCGGCATGCGGCAACACAGCAACCAAAAGAGTTGCAACGTACAAAATCGTCCATCGAGCATTTGTTCGTTTCATCTCTAGCTCCCGGAAGGTTTCTCGACGTGGTCGATGACGATGAACTCGCCGGGCCCGGTGGTTGGCTCGAGGTTCAGGCCGAGATTTTCATGGCGGCTTTCGCTGCATCGAAAGAGACGGGCGGAGGCGGGGAAGCGGCGGGATCACTGACCGCAGGTAGCGAGCGAGGGCGGTCTAGCGATTCGCGGTCTTCGGACATATCCAAGCGCATGTTGAATCTTCCCGCAATTCCGGTTTCGTCGACAACGGGCCGATCCAGCAAGACTGAGAAACCCGCGCAAAGATCTGCCAGCGTCGCAGCCTTCATGTAAAAGCCGTTGCCATAGCCTCGAACCGTTCCACAATCCGCATCGGACGGTGGTTTATCGAAGTCCCTGGGAATGCAACTCCCTTGAAATGGCTGCATTTTGGTGCCACCCTCGGCGACTCTCAACGCATAGACTGGGACTTGTCGGCTCTCGCGATGAACCTCCAACTGAAACCTGGATTTGAGAAGCGCTTCCAGCATGGGTCCATTCATCGTTGCTCTGCTTTGCGGGACCATCGCTTTGGCGTTGATTTCGTAAAGATCAGACCTGGTCCAGGCCGGCCCTCCAGTGACCGCGAGAGACGACCCGGGATTCCAATGGCCATTCGCGAACAGACCATACGCTTGCTGGATGAAGCGCTGCAGCGTCGTGCACTGTGATTGAAAGATCGTTGCGGGAGACCAATCTTGGGCCCCTGCCTTGCGGAAGGCATTGCAGGGTTTGATGGAGGCCGATTCGAATTTCAGTGTGGCCAACTGCGATTGAGCCAGCATGCGGGGCGCATTGATTACGCCAACTGTGACGGGCAGGGCTAGGGCCGCTATCGCCATGGCCGCGAGGGCCAGTTTCTTAGGAACGTTCAGGTCGCGCGCGACGCGTCCAGTCAGGATCGTTTGGATTCGTCTCTTGAGATTGGACCCAGTTACTCCGGAGACACAAGATAGTCGCGACTCAAGATAGCTCTTACAAATATTGAGAATTCCTTCGGCGTAATCGTGCGGCTCATTGCCGAAGCTCAACACGGCTTCGTCGCAGGCTCGTTCGCGTTCCTCCATCAGGCGCGCACCGATCCACCAAACCAGTGGGTGAAACCAGAAGAGCGCCTCTACAATCATGTGAATAGCGGAAGTCAGATTGTCGCGCCGGCGCGCGTGGCACAGCTCGTGCGCCAGCACCGCCTTTAATTGAGGTGGTTGCAGGCGTTCGGCGATATCGGCGGGCAGAAGAAGGATCGGGCGGAATAGCCCGACGACTCCCGGTTCCAGCAGGCCTGGCGAAGAGCGAACCTGCAGAGTCCCTAGACCTTCGATTCGAGTGCTGGCGCGTACCGCGGCTCGAATACGCCGCCACTCGCGAAAGCGTGTCAGCATTACGCCCGCGAACCCACAGGCCCACACTGCAAAGATCGCGATGGCGGTCCAATCGCGAACGCTTGGCGCGGGCGACCCTACCGATAAGGTTTCGAGAAATGGCTGAGTTGCTTGGGCGATCGTGAGCGCGGCAGGTGGAATCGCCAGCATCACGTCCGACGCGGGAGTCCACTCGAAGCGGCTGCCGAGGCTCATTAGCAAGGAGAACGGTAAGAGGAATTTCAAGGAGGCGCTCAGCCACAACCAATAGCGAACACGGGCGCGATTCTTGCGAAAGGCGATAGTTATCACTCCGACGACAATCGCGAAGATCGTCGATTGCCAAACATGGTTTATCAGTTCACCGGTCATTTGGACTCACTCGTCCTTTCCGCTTTCGTTCCGACTCGAGCTTTTTAAGAGTTGTTTCCAACTCGCGAACATCGTCGAGAGTAAGCTTCCCGGCTTCAGCCAACTGTGCCATCATCGGTTGGGCGCGCCCTCCGAAGAGACTCAGAATTTCATCGAGCACGCGGTGCCGCGTCACCTCGCGCGCCAGGACCGGCTCAAAAATATGGGCATTGCTGATTTTTCGGACGCGGCGTACCACGTTCTTCCCTTCCATCCGGTACACGGTTGTTTGGATGGTTGTGTAAGCGGGGCGAGGCTCCGGAAAGGACTCCTGGATCTCCCGAATGGATGCTTTCCCATTGGCCCAGAGAGCCTCCAGGATTTGAAGTTCTAGCTTACTTAGCCTTGGCTGGACCATACGGCTCTACTATCACCTATTTTATTCTACTACAGTGTAGTAGCAGCAGGCCTGAGATCGGCTAATCTCCCGTACAGCGGGCAACTACCAGAGTGATGTCGTCGTGCTGCTCATTGGGACTGAATTGCCTCACGTGATCAACTAAGCAGCGTAGTAAGCTCTCACAAGGCAGCTCGCGGTGCTGTTGCAGCGCTTCTATCAAGCGGTGTTCGCCGAATTCTTCGTCCTCTCTGTTGAACGATTCCGTTACCCCATCGGTATAGAGCGCCAAAGTGTCGCCTGGGAGTAACTCACGCTCTGCGGCGGCGCAATCCCACTGTTCGAAGAGCCCCAGAACAGCGGACGTGGAATCGAGCCGTTCCACCTCGCTACTACGCCGGAGCAGAAGCGCTGGAGGATGGCCACAGTTCGCGTAGCGCAACCGCCGCGTCGCATCATCGTATTCGGCAAAGAAGAGCGTAGCGTATGCACTGTTCGTTGTGTTCTCGCGGAAAAGCCGATTTACCGAGATCAGGAACCGTTGCGGCTGCTCCAACGCGAACGGCGTGTAGGGGCGGCTCCAGTAAGTCGCACACTGGTTGTGCAGAGACGCCTGCAAATTGGCCATCAAAAGAGCCGCAGCAGTCCCCTTTCCTGAAATGTCGGCAGTCACCAGCCCGAGATGCCGACGGCCTAAATCCAGAAAGTCATAATAATCACCGCCCACATGGCGGGCCGGGATGCAAAGACCTGCATAGTCCAAGGTCGCAAGGCGTGGCTGCGTTTGCGGAAAGAGTCTCGCCTGTACCTCTCTCGCGGCTTCCAATTCCTCGGCAGCACGGCGTTCGGAATTCAGCCTCTCCGCATGAGCGCGCCGCTGCTCCTCGAGTTCCAAAGTCAGCTCGTTAATGCTCAGAAGCATAAACGAGTTCCCATCCTCATCTTCGAAGGTGGAGAACATTTCGCCGGAAGGCTGCGCCTGCGGCGAATTATGAAAGCGGACCCCCCGGTTTCGCCATTCTTCGAACTTGCCGTAAACATCCTCGGTCAGGAAAGCGATCTGAGTAGGGCGGCCAATGAGCTTGAATTCTTCAGAGCTGGGGTTTGGAGCGATCAGCGCGAGACTTGCCGTACCATCCGGGGGGCTAACAGTTAAGCACCGGTTGCCGCATGGGAGCAGGATATCGAAGGCCAGACGGAACCCAAGCCGCTCCAGATAGAACCGAAGGCTTCGTTCCTGATCGCGAACGAAAACAGGAACCGTGCCGAGGCGGAGATAGGGATCCTGCCGGCCCGGTAGAAAACTGCACCGATGCGCTCGATGAGGTGAAGGCGAACCGCTCACCCACAGAATTATAACGCCCGAAACGATGTCATCCGGTTCTGACGCGCAAGTCCGGAGGCGTCGCTGTTTCCATTTCCGGCAGATCACTGCCATGCTTTAACAACCGACTTGTGCTAGCGGGCGCCAAGAACTTCTGCTGCTTCCTTCGCACCTAACGTTGATCGAACGTCACAAGCGTAGCCTCATGGGCCGTTGCGAAAGCTGCGAGGTACATATCTGTCCAGGTATTCGGTCCACCAATGGCTGATTCAGACTTTTTACGCCAGGCGGCGCCCACTCCCGCAATCTCGTCGAGGAAGATTACCCTCGGGTCCAGCCGGAGCGCATCATAGATTTGCCAAGCTTCCATCGGAGTCGAGGTATCTTCTTTCATTACTTGTCTGTTCGTAAGGAGCCGTAAAAAACCGATTTCAGTAATGCGACAAAAGCCGACATTGTTACTAGCGACCCGGTCAAACCACCCTTTAGCTTCTTCGTGGTGAATGTGTCGATCGGGAACCAAAGCGATCCAGACGTTGATGTCAGGCAAGTAGATCATCAAAGTCAAAATTTGACAGATCCAGGGTCGCTGGGTGCTTTGAATGGATGAGAGGAAGTGAAACCCTGGTTCGCGAACCAGCGGCCAGCGTCTCCCGTGAGAACTCGTGCTCGAGCACCAGCACTACCAACTGTTCCGGCGTATATCCCTTCGCTCGCGCGATGCGCTCAAGCTCTCGGTAGACGCGTTCGGGCAGCTCGATCGATGTTGGCATATTGATAGGGTACCGACGCTCACTCGGCTGTCTTCACCTCGGGATGTTTCAATAACGGCTTCAGAATGTCATCCAGCAGCGCTGGCGTATTCGGCTCTCGCACGAGATGCGGATATTTCTCTCCTCCGTGATACTCGATCCGCACGAATTTGTAATAGCCGGTATTCTCTACAATCAGCTCCAAGTTGTGAGCGGTGCCGGCCGTGTCCTTAATTGCCTGCCTGAAGACATCCTCATTCATTTGGCGCCCATTTACGGCTATGATCTTCATCCCAGGACCGAGCCCAGCCCGGTACGCGGGCGAGCCGATCAAGACGTCGCTGATGACGCCATCGGCGACTCGAAGCCCAATCGAATACCAAGCGTTTACAGCGCGCTCATGTGCATCTGTGGCGCGAGTATATTCATTGGGCCGATCTGTATATTCAATCCGATAGCCTGCAGCCGTGATGCCGCCTAGAGGCGCGTGGGGTGCCTTTGTGGTCACCTTTTCGCGCAGAAAATCTGCCCAGTCATAGGGTTGAACTGCGTTCAGTTCGGTAACCAGATCCTGAAACGTGTACGGAATCACTTCAGGAGGCGTGTTTCCGCCCAACCCGAAGAAGCGCGCGCAAAAATCGTTGAGCGATTTCCTTCCGGCGGAAGTCTTTCGGATGATGGTATCCACTTCGAGCCAGATCAACTCGCCTTCGGGATAGTAGTCCACC